>Ga0209640_10001620_pt1 | contig 19244 bp, 15 predicted proteins | sample RifCSP10_1_FD_184018 | JGI IMG/M metagenome (GOLD analysis project Ga0209640, IMG submission 184018) | Soil microbial communities from Rifle, Colorado - Rifle CSP2_sed 10_1 (SPAdes) (version 2) | ecosystem: Environmental > Terrestrial > Deep subsurface > Rock core/Sediment | place: Rifle...
CCAGCCCGATCCGGACAAATGGTTCGGCAAGTCGATCCGGGACGCGCCGTTCGCCCGCTTAATCCTCGAACGTGGCGTTGAAGGCACCGCCGAATCGATTGACGCGGCGGGTATTCACCGTCTCTTCGCCTTCAGTCCCCTTCACCAGGCCGGTTCAGACAGCGTGTATGTCAGTGTGGGTATCCCGCGTGCCGTTGCCTATGCCGAACTTGACGCACACTTTAAGCGCGATTTGTTTGTTCTGTTACTGATAGTGATCGCGGTGGCTATCGTGGCATGGATGGGGAGTCATGCCTTCGTGTTGCATCCACTACAGGTCCTGGCACGCGCCAGTGAACGCCTGGGACAGGGTGATCTCCACACCAGGACCGGATTGCAGGAGCAACAGGACGAATTCGGGCAACTGGCGCGGACGTTTGACCAGATGGCCGTATCGCTGCAACACCGGCAGATCGAAGCCGGGATACATGATAAGGAATTACAACGCACCAATCGTGCGCTGCATTCCCTGAGCGCCGGTAACCGCGCGCTCGTCCGAGCCATCGACGAATCATCATTACTGCAGAAAATGTGCAGCGTGGCGGTGGGACTCGGCGGCTATCGCATGGCCTGGGTCGGGTATGCGGAACACGGGGACGGAAAGCCTGTGCGGCCGGTCGCGCACGCCGGTACCGGCGAGTCCTTTCTCTCCGAACTGCAAATCAGCTGGGCCGGTGCGGACGATGGAGATGACCCCACCCAAACGGCGATCAGAACCGGCCGGCTTTGCGTGGTACATCGGCAACAGACTGATCAACGGTATCAGCGATGGTATGAGATAGCGCGCAAGTATGCTATCAACTCGGCCGTGTCGCTGCCCTTGTGCGCAGGCCGGGAAGTGCTGGGCGCGCTCACCATCTATTCAGGGGATTACGATGCGTTTGACGCGGCCGAAATCGAACTGCTGCGGGAAATGGCGGAAGATCTCGCCTATGGTATCGCTAACCTGCGCACACGTGTCAAGCACGACGCTGCGCAGGCCACGATCCAACGTATGGCGTACTACGATGCGTTGACTGGTCTCCCGAATCACGCTTCGCTCGAAGAGCTTCTGGCGAAAAACCTCACCAGGGCGCGCGCGCGGAATCACTCACTCACCCTGTTGCTGATCGATCTGGAGCGATTGCGGGATATCAATGACACGCTGGGTTTTGATGCCGGTGACAAAGTCATCCAGGAATCGGCGCTCCGTATCAGTCAGGCCCTGGAAAAAGGCGGGTTCGTGGCCCGCATGCGGAGTGATGAATTCGCCATACTCCTGCAGGAGGTGGATCCTGATCACGCTGAGAAAACGGCGTTGCGTATCCTGAAGCTTCTGAATCAACCGGTGGCAATAGATGACTTCTCGCTGGTCATAAGAGCGAACGTGGGTATCGTCCTGTTTCCCGAGCACGGGACCGAATGGGAACACCTCATGCGTCATGCGGATGTGGCAATGCAGCTGGCAAAAACGTCTGGAAACAGTTGCGCGTTTTACTCACCGGAACAGGATGTCAACAAAAAGCGTCATCTGGCGCTTGCTTCCGACCTGAACCGGGCCTTGGAAGGCAATGAGCTGGAGGTGTATTACCAGCCGAAAATCTCCATGCAGTCAGGACTCGTCAATGGCTTCGAAGCCTTGGCGCGTTGGCCGCATCCAACGCTTGGCATGGTTCCCCCTGATGAATTCATCCCGCTGGCGGAGCGTACCGGGATGATCCACGCGGTCACGGATTGGGTATTGGGGGCAGCACTACGACAGATGCAAACCTGGCGGCAGACCGGCATCAGGCTGCCGATAGCCGTCAATCTTTCCGCATTTAACCTCCAGGACCCGCACCTGCTGGATAAGGTCCGGGAGTTGTGTACAGCCTGTTGTGTGGAGAAAGCGATGCTTGAACTGGAGATTACGGAAAGCGCGGTCATGGCGGACCCGGTGGGTGCTCTCGAAGTCCTGTCACGATTAAGAGACTCCGGGATACCGCTCTACATTGACGACTTCGGGACCGGCTACTCGTCCCTGAGTTATCTCAAAAAGCTGCCCGTAACGGCCATCAAGATCGACAAGTCATTTATCGCCGACATGCTGGATGACGCAGATTCGGAGAGCATAGTTCGATCCACGATCACCTTGGCGCATGATATGGCCCTCACGGTAGTGGCCGAAGGCGTGGAGAACGAGTCCGTGTGGGAGCAGTTGAAGGCGCTCGGATGTGATTCCGCGCAAGGCTACTATATGGGCCGGCCGATGTCCGTTGAGCAAATCAATACATGGTTGAACGAGTCGCCCTGGGGCCTGGCCGTAATCCCAGAGAGAAAGCAACAAGGCGAATCGAAATAGTGGCGCCGGGCCACATATAACTACAGCTATAACTACAGCCTGGTGTGTTCCTGACGAAGGGCAGCACCTACTGCCGGTAAACAACGGGCCTGTTGCTGAACCGTTAGATGTTCATCCATATCGAGTATTTCGGACAAATCCAGGGTGCGCGTTTCGAGTCCCAGTACCTGGTGCAAATACTCATCCAATCCGGGAATGGGCAATTCAGTAGGCGCCAATACCAGTCCGGCCACATGGGGCTGACCATAATAACGATCGTAATAATCCAGTGAGCGTTGCACTTGCAACACGAGCCGGTCAAAGTTGTTATTACTCGCCGGGCTTAACCCGGAATCTTCACCCATGCCCTGACGCAGGAATTCATAGCCAATTTCCAGGGTACGGGCGAAATACAGTGTTTGCCTGCGCGTAAAAAGAATGAGTCCACGCTCCGCGGTCAGGTAAACAAAGACCACGCCTGCGTTATCTTCAGGAAATCGTTTACTAATGTTGCTCAAGGCCAATTCCGGCACATCAATGGTGGTGAGATTGGCTTCGGCCTTTTGTAATTGTTCAACCCGCTCACGCACTGTCGATGTTTTTGCCACGACCACATACATACTCTTTTTCCCACCGGCGCCGCTGGCCGGTGCGTCAAACACATCTATAACCGCATCGTCGATGTGAAAATCAATGAGGTCTTTAATTTGCCAGCGAACGGCTGCGCGTAACTCAACTGGCGGTACAACTGGCGCTTCGATGCTAAGAATAACGTAGTCGCCTAATTCCATGACCGTAGTACACGCACGCTTGCTCAAACCGTGCTGTTTTACCTTGTCTCGAAGCAGCTGGCCGCTTGCCGAACCGCCTTGCCAGGGCACATAATCCCAAGTTTCCAATTTCGGGCGTTCACCTTCAGCATTAACTACCGCCACCGACAGGCCTTGCGAGCCCGGCACCATGGCCGCCATCGATTTTTTGCCCGCCTTGTTTGCGAACCAATACTTGGAAAATGTAAAGCCGGAAAATGAAATCATAGTCTTGTCCTTTTGTAACGAGAGTACTTTTGTAACGATAGTAATTGTAACCATAGTAATTGTAACCATAGTACTTTTGTAAACATAGTAATGTGCCGCACAACGCTCTTAATCTTTCCAGTGTTCCCTGGCTTATGGCATGTACTGGGTTATTATTTTCCGCTGCGTGCGCAAGTTTGCCAACCCGTCACCGGCCTTGCCGGTACTGGTAATGGTGTACAGCACCATGCCACCGCCGTAATTCGTGGTTGTCACCACCACATCAAACCAGGCGCGGCCACCGACAACAATCTGGTCCGTTGCCGCGGCGCCGGCGTTATACACACTCCACTCGGCGCCACTTTCGGCGGCATAGAGCGCCTGGGCCGAATACCATTCGTTAATGGTTTCCTCTGAACCCAACACCAGAAGCTGGGTCATTAACGCGCCGAGACCCAACAAGGCCGTGATTAAAAACACCGCGGCAATCAAGGCGGCGCCCCGTTGCCGATTGAGGCTTCGTCCTGGTATTATCGGCGGCGTATTCAAGCGCTTGAATCGTTTCATGGCGTATTTCTCACATGAATCTCGTGATAAAGACGAATGGTCTCCGAACTGGTGACATCGGTCAGTTGCAGGTCAACGCGTAACACGCCGGTGGACTGTGGCGTGCCCGGCGAATAGGTGAAAGTGAGGCCGGCGCCATCCACCAGGGCGGGATCTCCCGCGCCATAGTTCACCGCGCCGTTATAACCGGTCAAACCATTACCGGTGTGCCAGCGTAAATCACTGCCAACCAGACCCACCTCAATAGTCTGATCCACGATGCTGAAATGCTTGCCCGGCGATTCCACCAGAAACTGATGGCCGCCAAAAGTAAGTATCTGGCCGTTAGCCGTACCATCCGCGATGGCATCCGTGTTGGCGATTCCTGTTAACGCCACCGCCGAGGTTCCCGCCTGCAAAATAGCCGGTGAGGTATTGCCGATCACCAGGACATCGTTAGCGGAAAAACTCAAGCGGCTGCCATCAGCATTTTCAGCATAGGTCGTGTACAAATTGGCCAGGTTGGCGTTCTTACGAAAACGGTAATTCATGCGTGAAAACTCCGTGCCGAAATCCTCGAATCGCTCCACGTAACGGCCACCCGCGCGGGCCCGGGCAAACTCAATGCCGGTGCCGCCGCCTAATACCGAAAGACTATTCGGCACGGCCTGACGCACCTCCCGCGACAAGCGCTCAATCGCCAACCGCCCTTTGCCCACCAATTGCGCGCGCGCCTTGCTTGCCACGTAGGCTTGCATGGCGCTGAGAATAAAAGGCGTGAGCATACCCGCCACTATGCCCAGTAACACGATCACCGTAATCATTTCGACGAGGGTAAATCCCCGGGATTTTTTTCGGCGTGTTAACAGGCGCGGTAACATCAGATATTCATCCGGTAAGCCCGCAGGGTGATGGTTTCATTGGAAGGTGAAATAACATCAACCGTAATCAGCTTCACATCCGCGGCCGGCACGCCATTCCAGGCGGGCTGTGTTACCGTGACCGTCACCGAAAATCCGCCGTAGCCCGGCATGGCGGCGCCGGAAGAATCCTGGGGTGGCGTTTGATTGGCAATCGCGCCGTAATCATCAATGTCATCGTAGTCCGCACGCGCGCCTTCTTCGGTGCCAATACCGGCCTCGGCAGGCCCAGCCGCACAACTCGCTCCCGTATTGACGCAACCGCCGCCAATGGGCGAATTTTCATCCCAGCGCTTACGTGAAATTTCTTCCATAAACGCATTGGCCACGGCCAGTGCGCGTTGCCGCAAATAAGGCCGGTAACTGTGTTCCGCATTGTGAATAAACAACGCCGTTAATCCCGCCATCATGGTGCTTACCAAAACGATAGTGATAATGATTTCAACGAGGGTAAAACCCCGGGTTCTGGTTAATGAAAGTTGCCTGGCGGGTTTTATTACCGGTTTCATCGCGCAAATCCGGTCACTTGTTCAACGGTGACATTATCTGCATCCAAGCCCACGGTAACGGAAACGATTTCCTGATTACCGCTCCAGGCTAGCGCGCCGGATAATGCCGGTGCGCCATAACCATCAAAACTGATGATGCCGGTGGGCGCCAAGGTGACACTGGTCCAGCTGGATTGGTAAACCGCCGCACCGGTGACCGGGTGGGTAATATCAACGCCGGCCTGTGTTACCCGGTAACCGCCGCCGCTAATCGCAATTTGATAATCCGCCGCGCCCGTATTACTCATCGATTTTTCCTGAGCATGGCGAATTGCCGCGATTAATTCCGCCGATGCGGCCTTAACCTCAAAAGCGTTGCTGTTAAACCGCGACACGGCAACAGCGGATAGCGCACCGACGATGACGATCACCATCACCAACTCTATTAATGTAAATCCCTTTTCCCCGCGCATTGTTTTCAGGGTCCTTCCCGCCAATAGAGAAAGCGGTCATCACCACGAAAGATACCGAAGGTAGCCGTTGCGCTCGTTACGCCATTCAACCATGAAGCCCAGGTAAAAGTGACTGTCGTTACACCACCCGGATCACCCGCATCACCCGTTAACTGCACGGCCAGATTATTCACACCGTTTACTAACGCGACTGGACTCACCGGCGTAATACCCGCGGTAATGCCGCTATCGGCTTGTGTATAAGTGTAACTGGTGCAGTTATCCACCGCATTAGCGACCCAACCCGTTGCCGCACCGGCGTAATACTCGGTTCCCACCGGTAAAGTCAGTACATCACCAATAGCCGCGTAAGTGCCATGCGCGTCATAGGCGTATCCCCGGCCGGAACGCTGTTCAGCGCCGTTATTAAATCCGACACCCGCAATGCTAAAGGCCTGCGCCGCGTCACCGTTATTGGTGTTGCAAGGATTCGCCGTGCCGTTGTAACACACCCCATCACTATCGGCAGGCAGAGTAAAGCCGATATCAACAGCGCCGGCAAAGGGAATGGTTTCCGGAGATGCTGTGTTATAGGTAAAGTTGCCGTTAAAGGTGGCGGTACCCGCGCCATCACAATTGACACAACTCAGGGCAACATGCCCCGCGGCGCCGGCATCCAATGACGCGGTTGCCGGTATGCCTCCGCTATGTGAATAGCTTTCGCTGAAGTCTCCCAGCTTCCACCAGGCGCCATCATAGTTTGTGGTGGTGGCGCCACCCTCGGCTCTCGCGGTCACTGTCACGCCAGGCGCCGAGTTGTAGCCAAAGCCTTGCCCCATATAGGTGAAGCTGCCGCATTGTGTCGCGAAGTCATGGCCTGCGCTGGCGGTAATTTCAAAGTCCGCCGGATAAAAACGCCCGACGTTACCCGACGCAGAGCCGGTCACGTCACCCGCGCCGAGGTAACTGCCATCACCCACGCTGGGCGTTAACGTGATAATACCCACTTCGGGCCAGTTAAAATCAACGCCGGTAGCGGCGCCATTGGCGAACAGGCCATTAAACCCTGTGGTAAAGGCAATGGCGGGATTGTTGGCGCCACCCGCGGCGGTGATAGCCGGCGTAAGCAACACGGATTCCGCCGGTGTTTCCTGGCCGTAGTTGGGCGTGGGATTGCCAAGGCTATTGCGCGCTGTAACCGTTACCGAGAAGTTATCGCCGGCGGCCATAAATACCGCTCCGCTTTCATTGACCGCCGTACCGGGATTGGCAACACTGTCGCTGCTACGAATAATATTACTCAATATAAATCCGGCGGGTTTAACCACAAAGGCATTACTGGCGCCGCGAATGCCGGTGGGCAGGTCCGGATTGCCGGTGGCGCCGTCTTTCATTGCCAGTGTTATTTGACCCGCATCCGGATAGTTGACCGTAATGGCTGCCTGTCCATTGGTGAAACTAACACTTTGGGCGGCGGACGCCCCCTCGTTCGCCGCCACATTACCGCCGTCCACCGCCACTGCGAGCGTGCCTGATGCTGGATTATTGTAATTCGACCAGAAGTTAATATTCTGGGCGCCGGTGTAGGATTCAATAATGCCGCAGGCTGGGTCCGCGGCTGTCTGGCCGTAAGCCGCCAGGTACAAGGTGAAATTCGTGGCCGCCGTCTGCGCGGGGATTGTGGTGTCAATTACGCCGGGCGGCGGATTACTGAGCGCTGCTGACGTGACTGTAAAACCGCTGGGTGAAAAAACCAGATTGCCTTCAAGATCATCATCACGCGTGGCGCCTGCGTAGACATCAACGTCAATAATGGCGGTACCGCTCTGGTAATCGAGATTAAAAATCGCCACACCATTGTCGGCCGCGTCAAAGGTATAGGTTGCCAGGCCATCGTTAGGCGTAGGGTCAGTAAAGTTCGCGGGTGTTCCGGTATTCAGTGTCCAGGTGCCGTTGCCGCTCTGGGTATCCAGGGTAATCGTGCCGGTGTATGCGGTGTCGGAAGTGCCGTCCGCGAGTTCAGCGGTGACCGTAATTGTTTCCGGCAGGCAGCTGATGCCTAAGCCATCGTGGTCGATATCAAAATGATCGGCGCCGGCGCAGGACGTGGCCCAATCGACGGCGATTTGCACGTTGTCGAAATACACCCTGTCGCCGCCACCAAGATTGGCGGAGCTGATGAAGCGAATGCGCGTGTTGGACGCCATGTAGCCGGTGATGTCGTAGCTCGCGCCCTGGTAAGCGGCGTCGTTGGTGGGTCCGGCGAAGCGCGCCAGCTCGGTCCATGCGCCGCCGCCGTCGGCGGACACCTGGATGGCCACATAGTCGCTGGCATTGTCCAGTCCGTTGCGCCGGTAGTCGAAGGTCAGCGTCGCGGTGGCGCTGGCATCGAAGCCGCTCAAATCCGCTTCCCGGTACACGCCTTCGCCGCCACCGTCGTTGTCCTGCACCCGCAGCCGGTTGCTGCCCCCATCCGATACCACCTGCTCGTCGGCGCCGCTCGCGCTGCCGTCGTCATTGAACTCCACCCAGTTGCCGGTCCAGTTTTGCGTGCCGTTATTCCCGGCATACGACACGGCATTGAATTCGTCGCGGAAGGTCTGGGTGACCGTGTTCGAGAACACCAGGTTCGCGTCTTCGCCCGCGTCCTCGCTGCCGGCGCCGTCGGTGATGTTGATGTTCACCGTCTCCGCCACGGAATCGAGCAGACCCAGCACCACTTGCCCGGCATCGGCCGCCGCGAAGGCGTAGGTGGCGCTGCCGCCGCCGAGGTCAGTCAGCGCGCCGCTGCCGGTGACCAGCGACCACGTGCCGTTGCCCGTGGAAGTGGAGAGCGTGATAGTGCCCGTGTAGCCGCTGATGTCGGCAAGGTGGGAGCCGTAGTGGCGCGTGATGGTGACGTTCTCGGCATTGCACAAATCGCCGCTGCCGCCGTGGCTGATGGCATAGTGGCGCGACGGACGAAACAGGATGGCATCACCATTGGTTACGGTGCTGCTGTTAAAGGAATACTGTGTGTAGTCGGAATCGTCGACTTCAACCCCGATCGTCGCGGGGTTGCCGTCGGTGTCACCGCCGCCGTACTGGAGTTTGATGTCGCCGTTTTCGTAGAGGATCGCCTGGAAGGTGTAACTGCCGGCACCGGGGAAGCGCGGCACGCCCTCCCAGCTCGCCACGAAGCGCCGGTCGGGCGCGCTGCCCAGGGTGCTGTAGCGCACCGTGCCGCCGGAGGAGGGATTCAGGTCGTCCCAATAAGCGAGAATCGCGCGGTCGGCGGGCTCTTCATAACCGGGCCCGGCCGTCACGCCCGTGATGGGCAGGGCCTCGTTGGAAAAGTCCTTGTGAAAACCCTGGTTCGCGCCAAAATGCAATGCCCCGTTAGTGACTATACGCAGCTGCGTATAATCAACGCCGCCGAAATTAAACGTAAACCCGATGTTAACGAGCTGTTGGTCATCATCGCCGTTATAACTTGTGTCGCTATTCTCCCAGACTACATCGGTGCTGGCCGTTTCCCAGGCGAAAGCCACCGTATCATCATAGGAATAGCTCGCCGCTTGTGCGCCCGCGGAAAATAACGCCACGCCGAAAACAAACAAAATCAACCTGTACCGGACCCGCTGTCCGTGTGCGTAAGCGTGTGTGTCATTCAACGGTGGCACAGTCGTATCTCCAAAAAATAAGCCAGGTGGCTTGCGCTACCTGGCTTGGTGATTACAATTGTTTGTATGCGCTTCCTTGTGGCCCGCGACTATTGCGCGCTACGGAATTACCAGGCGCATACTATAATTGGAACAGTATCGGGATAGGTCCATCTATGCCAGGATTACCAGCTTTTGGTCAATGCCGCCTTATTCGTATTTGCAACTTCGGCTGTTGTTACTGTAATGACGTAGGTGTCGCCAGCGTCACAACCGGCAGGGGCGACGTCATCAATACACAAGCCGAACACATCGGCGGTCCATCCGTCCGGTATGCCATCCAGGGCGGCGCCGAGCGTGGTTCCATTGCTAATGACTGCGCCAGCTGGCTGAGCGGCTCCCACAAGTCCGGCGGAATAGTTAATGGCGGCCGCGCCATTCGCCGCGCCCAGCACACCATTAGCAGCGGCTGTTTGAGCCTGGGTTGAAAGGTCGGCAAATTTAGGTAAGGCAACGGCAGCCAAAATACCCAATAACACGATCACCATCACCAGTTCGATCAGGGTAAAACCTTGTTGAGTCTTCATATTCATCTCCATCTCCATCTCCATACTATTTTTCAAAATAACCGGTTTCAATCAAGGGTTTTGCGCACGTGGTTACTGTGCGGCAGGCCCAATACCCCTGGAAAGGCCCATTTCTCCCTAAATTATCGGACTGCGTCGCAAAATCTTTATCTTTTTGAACCAATTTCTTGCGTGTGCACACCGATTTCCCTATTCGCAGTCACTTAATCACCGCATCCGCCAGACTCCACATGGGCAGGAAAACACCCAGCGCCAGCACCAAAACAATACCGGCAATAACGACAGTTAATATGGGCTCGATCCAGGAACTGAGCCTATCGATATCGTTCTCCACTTCCGCCTCATAAAACTCGGCGACCTCGGCCAGCAGGGTATCCATCGAACCCGTTTCTTCACCGACGGTGATCATTTGCATGACCAGTGAATCAAACATGCCCGTCGCGGCGGCTGTGCGGGTAATCGACTCACCACGCTCAACCCCGTTCTGCATACCTAAAATTCTTTCTTCGACAAACGTGTTATCCAACGCCTTGGCAACAACGTTAAGCGCGGTAATCAAGGGAACACCGCTGTGCCCCGCCATCGCGAACAAGCGCGCAAATCGGGCCAGTGTGGCGCGATAAATAATGTCTCCCGCCAAGGGCAGCTTTAGTTTGAATTTATCCCAGCGGTAACGGCCGTTGCCGGTACGGATGTAATGCCGCGTTCCAAATGCCGCCGCGACTATCATTCCCAATAATATATGCCAGTTGGCGACCGTGAATTCTGACACACCCACCAGGATACGTGTCGCCAGGGGCAGCTCAGCGCCAAATTTTGCGTATACGGATGCAAAAGTAGGGATAACAAACAAATTAATAATGGCGATGGCGATCACAATGGCAATAACGACAAAACCGGGATAACGCAATGCTGATTTTATCTGGTTGCGGGTGTGTTTATCGCGATTCAGGTAGACCGACAGTTGTAAAAATATTTCGTCCAGGCGGCCGGTTGTTTCACCGATACGCACCATGGAAACATAAAACAGTGAAAATATTTCCGGATGTTCGCTAAAAGCCGTGGCCAAATCACGGCCCGCTTCCAGGCTCGCCGTCACATCGCGAATGGCTTGCGCTAAAGTGTTGTTCCGGGTGGACTGGGATAAGCCGTGCAAGGCGCTTAACATTGGTATGCCGGCCTTGGTCAAACTATGCATTTGCCGCGAAAACTGAATGAGATTGGTATCCGTCACTTTTTCCGGAAACAATTTTCTCAAATCAATTTCCGTGGAAGCGCTATCAGCAGCCGCGTGTTTTGCCGCCAGGATATCCACCGGTGTTATTCCGCTTTCCAGTAACCGCGCCGCCACCGCATCTGAACTTACCGCTTCCATGGTGCCGACAATGGCGTCACCCCGGTGACCTCTGGCTTTATACTGATATAATGGCATGTGTTATTTTTACCTTACTCAACCCAGCCACTGATACGAATCACTTCGTCTATCGTGGTAACACCTTTTTCCGCCAGTGCTAAACCACTTTCCACCAACGGTACAAATTGTTTCTGCGCCAAAGCACGGTCTTTAAAGGCGGCAAAATCCTGGTTACGCAGGGCATCCGCAAGGTCACTGGTAATATCCAGCATTTCATGTATAGCTGTGCGCCCTTTATACCCTGATTTATTGCACGCCTGACAACCTGCGCCCTGTTTGAATTGCATGGCCGCAGCCCGTTCTTCACCCACCATACTGTTTAACCATGCCTGTTGCCCGGCATCCAGTGTATGTTCCGTTGAACATTTGTCACAAATGCGCCGCACCAATCGCTGGGCGACAATGGCATGTACGGCGGAAGCCACTAAAAAACCCTCCACACCCATATCAATCAGGCGCAATGCCGTGCTCAACGCATCATTGGTGTGCAAGGTGGCCATAACCAGGTGACCGGTAATGGACGCGCGCAGCGCAATATCCGCGGTTTCCTGGTCCCTTATCTCACCGACGAGGATTATGTCCGGGTCTTGACGCAATATGGAACGCAGCACCCGCGCAAAGTCCAAGCCAATCTTTTTATTGACTTGCACCTGGTTAACACGCGGCAAGCGGTACTCGACGGGGTCTTCCACGGTAATGATTTTTTTTTCCGCCTGATTCAATGCCTTTAGCGCGGCGTATAAGGTCGTTGTTTTACCACTACCTGTAGGGCCGGTAACCAACAACAAACCATGGGGACGATGAATCGCTTTTTCCAAGCGTGTTTTTAACTCTGGTGACAATCCAATCTGATCCAGGCCTAACATGCCCTCGGAGTGATCCAGTAAACGCATAACCGCTGCTTCCCCATACTGGGTCGGCATGGTGGAAAAGCGCACATCCACCGATTTGGTTTTGAGTTTAAGATTAAAGCGGCCGTCTTGTGGCAAACGCCGCTCTGAAATATCGAGACCCGCCATCAGTTTTAAACGTGACACCAGCGCCGGCGCAATGGATTTTTCATCCATAACCTGTTCCTGCAATACGCCATCGATGCGGCGGCGGATACGCAAAACCGCCTCATCAGGTTCAATGTGGATATCAGACGCCTTCGCGGAAACCGCTTTTTCAAAAACAGTTATGATTAACCTGACCACAGGTGCTTCGGAATTACTTACATTTTGGTTAAGCACGCCAAGATCGAAAACATTTTCTTCCATGTCTTCGTCAATTTTTGTCGCCAGGTTTTGAATTTCCGCGCCGAATTGATAAACCTTGTCGATAGCGGCGATAAGATCGCTTTCTTTCACCAAGGCGATTTCAATGTCCCGTTTTACAGCGCGGACCAGATCATCGTAAGCAAACACATTGGTCGGATCAGCCATACCCACCAGCAAACCATTAGGTGTTTCTTGCAGGACCAGGGCGCGATAACGGCGCGCTACTGTTTCCGGCAGGCATTTTACCACCTCGGGATCAAATTCAAACGTACTGAGATCAACAAACGGAACATTCAGCTGCTGGGACAGGAAATTCAACACGTCGTGTTCAGTTACATATCCATTTTCCACCAGCACACGTCCGAGCTTATGCCCGGATTTTTTTTGCTCATCCAGCGCAACCGTCAGCTGAGCCTCGGAAATCAACTTATGCTCAACTAAAAGATCACCCAGTCTAATGCGTTTTGGCCGTGCCACTCATTAATCCTAATAATTATCAACGCCGGAAGGTTCAACGGATGCCGGTTGGGACAAGGCTTGAATACGCCCTACCACATATTTATTGACTTCAGCCGGCAAACCGCCCAAACGTTGGGCGCGTTGATAGGAAGTAAGTGCTTGCGCACTCTCGCCTACAGCCTCCAAGGACAAACCTAAACCCATCCACCATTGAGAAACACCTTGGCGCGCCTGCAATACGTTTTGATAAATCTGGACTGCCTGGTAATGTTGACCTGCCCGCGCGTAGAACGCCGCCATCAAAGCGTGATATTCAGGGTCATCGGATACCGGCGGCCTGGCCCGTTCCAGCACGGCGATGGACTGTTCTGTATCGCCTTGGTCAGCGAGAATGCGTCCATAAAGTTTTGCCAGGCCCGCCGCAGTGGGATTGATCCGCAAGCCATCACGCAATACCGCGCCTGATTCGCTTACACGTCCTGAGTTTAACAACAAGGCCGCCAGTGTTTCCCGGGCGCGCAAATGCGAAGGATCAACTGACAGAGCTGCGTTCAAACTTTTATGAGCCTGGTTTTGATGACCACGGCCAAGTTGCAACACGGCTTCCTGGAAAAGTTGTTGCGCCTGCTGATAATCAGTCAGGGGATGTATACGCTTATCCATCACAACAGGCGATACAGGCTTGACCTCCTCCGCGGATTCTTTATCCACCACTTGCGCATTATCCGAAGCCCGTAAAATAGGCGACGAATCATGCTTGGCGCGCTTCTCTGTAATATTGGCGGCATTGATATTTTTTGGTGTTGTCTGTGCTATTTTAGGCTTGGTGATCTCTCTCTGCTCGGGTTCTTTTGCCGCGGATAACTCAGCTACATCAGTGTCATGCTTCGAGAAAACTTCCGGCGCGGAATCCAATTCAGCCGTTAGCTCGGCCTGTATTGTTTTGCCCTCCGGTTGAGTATTTACAGGCCGAGGGGAATCCGGACTGCTTACCACGGCCTCCAGAACGGATGCCGGCTTTATAAGCGGTGTTTCAATGGTGCTTGGCGCGGTTGTATTTGACGCGACCGCTGGCGGTTCTACCGGGAGTGATTCCGGATATGACACCCCGGACCGCTGGCCGCCAACAATAAACGCGATAAGCACCGCCAATACCAGCAAAGAAACCTTCACTACATAATTCATCGGTGGCGTAGAACGTAGTACGCCGTGGCCAGCGCTTACGCCCGCCAACGGGGATTCCGCAATCACGGCGCGGCGCTGCTCAAGATCCCGTAGCATTTGGTTGATAACGCTCACAGGCCGGCGCTCCCAACATGAAATACCGCGGCGGCCACAGCGCTCACGGCCGCGACCGCTATTCCTATGCGGATCAGTTTTGTGGACGATACCGGCATGACACCTTCAGTGTCTTCCGCCGCCAGGCGTATATGCTCATTACGAATCCTGGAGGTGCCACGGCCATAGGCGATCATCAATGTTTTATGCGCCAGGATGTTAATCAACCTCGGCACACCGCGGCTTACCCGATACAGGGCGTCCAGCGCGTCCGGCGTAAATAACGGCTTGCCGTGGTAACCCGCCACCAACAACCGGTGCGACAAATAACCCGCAAGCCCTTCCCGGTCGATCGAGTCCAGGTTAAAGGAAAATGTTATGCGTTGGCGAAGCTGCCGTAATTTTGATTGCGCCAACCGCTCATCCAGTTCAGGCTGCCCAAAAAGGACAACGTGCAACAATTTTTTCTTTTCAGTTTCAAGGTTTGTTAGCAGGCGCAATGCTTCCATGCTATTGTCCGGTAAAGACTGCGCCTCATCCAACAACAATACAACCTGGCGTGCTTCGGCGTTAAGTTCAATCAAACGATCGGTGATCAGCTTAAGCACACGTTGTTGGCCCATGTTGCGGGCATACTCAACGCCAAGCTCTTCCGCCAACGCTATGTACAAGCCTTCCGGCGTTAAACAAGGGTTTGGAAAATAGGCGGTAAAATATTTATCACCCAGCGAATTTAGCAGCTTCCGGCACAGCAAGGTTTTGCCAGTACCTACTTCACCGGTAATTTTAATAAAACCCTCACCACTGCGTAGCGCAACCAGCAGAACATTCAGCGCCTCATGATACCCGCCATAGTTGTAAAAGAAGGTCGTGTCTGGCGTAATCGAAAAAGGCATTTCCTGCATACCATAATGTTCCAAATACATAACGACTCCTTCACTTCCTTTATATTTTCAACTATTTTTGGGAATCACCCGATTCTACTTCAGGCTGTTGCTTGAATTGCTGGCTTAGCTGGTTCAATTCATTTATTGCGCCTGTTGAACGGCGCAATTCACCTGACCAAACTTCGTCGTAATCCACGACAATAGGCCTCAAAAGAATGACCAACTCGCTCTTGCGGGTTACTTGCTGCTTATGCTTGAATAGTCCGCCTATAATCGGCAGGCTACTCAACAGCGGTACAGAGGCAGTAGTATCCCTGGTCAGGTTTTGCATCAATCCGCCAATCACAACAACCTGGCCGCTACGGGCGCGAACGATGCTGTCGGATTCACGAATAGTGCTAAGCGCCAACGGAATTGTGAACTGGGTGGTTTGCGTAACATTAATTTGTTTGATTTTTTCATTGACCTCACTTACCGATGGATGTACATGCAGGGTTACCACACCATCAAGACTGATTTGCGGTATAACATCTAACGCCACGCCCGAGAAAAATGGCGTCAGTTCAACATCGACAGACTGCGTGGCGGTCGTAACGACCGCCGAATTATTTGTCGTTGAATTCACGTCGGTCACAAAAAATTCATCAGTGCCGACTTTTATGACCGCTTTCTGGTTATTCATTGTCGATACGCGCGGACTGGAAAGCACATGCACATCTCCCTGTGTTTGCAGGAATTCTATAAAACCCGTGAAATCGCCGATATTCAGGCTTAGTGCAAACATGCCACCGAAGGCTGAAGCCACGTCAGAACGAATACCCGCCGGATCGGCGGGATTTAACGCATCGGTTTGACCCGCAAGATTACTTAAGCCGGTGTCGAAAATCGATGAGCCGCCAAACTGCCCGCCGACAATAGAGTCGCCATTGCTATTGGTTCCAATTGCAGCCCAATTGATGCCGGATTGGAAACCGTCACTCAGTTCTACTTCCAGAATTTTTGCTTCTAGAATCACTTGACGTTGCATAATATTCTGGGTTGCTTCCAGGTACTCCGCAACAGCGCGCAACTCCCCAGGCATTGCACGAACCACGACTATGCCTGATTGTGGATTAATAACGACCTGCCGGCCTTGCTCGTTGCCGACAATAGCGCCCAGCGCCACCGTTAGCTCTTGCCAGAAGTCAGATTCAGATTGCGTATTAACCTGGCTTCCTGAAACCTTGTTAACACCCTGGAATTTATCGTCATTCTTGTCATCGCTATCGCCATTATTCTTGACCGCGGTTACTTGACCGGAGCTCACACGCACACGTGACATGCCGGAACGCTTCACATTCAAGTAGTCTATTTTATAGATTTTTGAAAGCAGCTTGGCGGGTAGCACCTCAAAACCCGTGGCTGTACGGCGGTATTCGTAACCATACACATTCCGCACAGTCTCCATGACTTCCACGATAGTGACATTTTTAAGGCTTAAGGAGATCTCTCCCTGCACGGATAGATGGGTAACCATATTGTAAGGAGTATCTTTCACCAAACTCATGAAAAAAGCTTTTGCAGGGGCATGGTCTACCGTGATGTCAAATCGCCGCTCTACAGGCGCTTGCCCCACACCTGAAAGCTCTACGTTCAGCGGCGGTAATAAGGCATTGGTCACTTCGAGTGGTGGCGTTTCCGGTTTGGCCACCACCGTGGGTAATTGCCGCGCGCTTTCCATCAGGCTCTTATTCATATCAGCAACAGCTGTCTCACCGCGTGAGGGAGCGGTTTGACAGGATGCCAAGAGCAGTGCACAGGGCAGGATCAAGCCAATTGGCGCTAGACTTAATATGTTCTTTTTCATCATTAATCCCCTTGCTGCGAACTCGGCAGCTTGGACAGCGTTTTTACGTTCTTCTTAAGCAAAATCAGCGTCAGGTCACCTGCGTTTGATCGCAGGCGCACCGTGGCAGGTTCTATTTCGATAACTACGGCTCCACTGACTCGATCGCCTACGGCCACAACACGATCGTTTACCACTGCCGTTCGCCGCTCCGGAGATACCAAAATCGAACTTAATACCCACCGTGGCGCCTCCTTCACCGAACTTATTGTGCTTGGAGGCAGTGCGTCTAAACCAGGCGGCCGAGTTGGATCATCAATACGAACCTGAAGATCAGCGTGCACCGGCGAAGCCGCTACAAACATTAAAATGCCAATAATTAATACTTGTTTAAACACCGATCCATCCTTTATCAAGACTGAGTGTGTGCACTGTAATCACCACACGCGCTATGGGATATTCCAGCACCTGGTATTCCAGGTTGTCCCAGTAAAATCGCCAGGCCATGGATTCCAACGACTGCAAATAATTCAAGGTACTGTTAAAGTCACCTTCAAAGACTACACGCATGCCGTGTTTATAAATGTTGGGACCTTGCGCCTCAGCGGAACTTAACGAATCCTCATGGTTTGTTTTTTCCACTGGCGGGAAAAACGGTTCCGCTCCCAGGCTTTCCAGCCGTGTTAACGTTAATTTGTGTTCATTGTTCAACATGTCGCGTAATACTACCGCCATCTGCTCAGGCCGAATAAATTCTACGGTTAAATCCTGTTGTTTACGTTCAAGACCGGATAATAATCCCTGGAGTTCGCTGATACGCGCCTCCACTCGCGTCATTTCTCCACCGGGTAACTTCTCTGTCATGAATTTAACTTTGTTGCTTAAATCTTCCATTTGTTGGTTCAGGCTGCGCATCTCACCCACAATCTTTTTTTGCTTAAGTTCCTGCGGAGCTAATACCATGGTGTCCCAAACAATAATCATCAGTACAACAATTACCGCGGTAATCAGTCCGCGTTCCCGCAAGGAGAAGGCGTCAAACCGTTCTGCCCATTGACTGAGATGGTCTTTCATTGCGTCACCGCTTTGGGAGGTTTACTTCCGGTGTACACGGTAAAATCCACATATTGTGTCTCCTTTTTTTCCCGCTGAATCTGCAAAAGGCCAAACTGTGTACCTGATAAAATGGGCTCAGCCGATAGCTGTTGGATGAAAACAGGGACCAAAGCCGGTTTTAACGAACTGCCACGTATAACAATGTCTTCACCGCCTCCTTGCAGGGAAAACCCGGTTAACCAGACACCTTTAGGCGCCTGGCGCGAAAAGCTTTCCAGGTAACCTGACACACCGCGGGTATAGGTTTCGCGGACACGGGTAAGCGCATCCACCACCTGCTGCCGGGCGATTAATTCTCTTTCCATCCGGATCAGTTCTTTATTGGGTTCAGCGCCGGTTTTCATCGCGGCAAGGCGTTGTCCTAACTCGACCACTTTGCTAGTACGGTCTTCCAATTGCTTGTGCAAATTGGCGAGGCCGGTTTCCATTTGCCAGCTCTGGCGCCAGCTCCAAACAAACACGAGTGTTAACAACAGGAATACCGCTCCGCTACCTTGCAGCAAGACACGAAAAGACAGTAACTTCCGTTCCTTGCGAAAGATGGGCTGAAACAAATTGACCTGCTGGATGATCACGCTGGCAATTATCCTTGTATGCGTTTGTACTTTCCTACGATGCACAATCAGCTGATTAATTTAAGGCAAGAAATTGGCCGAATGTGCTAAGTTGTTGAACCCACTAAGACACACGGATTCTCGTTCTGCATTTCTTTATCGGCAATAACGCCGAAAGGCTTAAGTTTTCGCCATAAAGTTGTTGGTTATAAGGGAAAACCAGGATGGGCAGTGAGAAATATTGACTATTTTTGTTCTTGCACAGCGCTTTGAGGGGTTGGCTTTAGTTTGTGCGTGCCGATAGCCATGGCCGTAATATCACATTTCTTCAGTTTGTCTCTGCCAAGGCAGATATAGGCTCGGTCTGCTGTTACGGGGAGATAACATCCACCAGGGGCGGACAAAAGGTCTGCCATCCGTTAATCAGATTCTCGTATATATTTATTAATTATTTCTTTTCTCAA
>Ga0209640_10001621_pt1 | contig 19240 bp, 17 predicted proteins | sample RifCSP10_1_FD_184018 | JGI IMG/M metagenome (GOLD analysis project Ga0209640, IMG submission 184018) | Soil microbial communities from Rifle, Colorado - Rifle CSP2_sed 10_1 (SPAdes) (version 2) | ecosystem: Environmental > Terrestrial > Deep subsurface > Rock core/Sediment | place: Rifle...
TACCCCCTCGCCGACTTCCAGCACGCTGACATCGAACGTGCCACCGCCCAGGTCGAAGACCAGGATGGTTTCGTTTTCCTTCTTGTCCAGCCCGTAGGCCAGCGCGGCCGCGGTCGGCTCGTTGATGATCCGCATTACTTCAAGCCCAGCGATCTTCCCGGCGTCTTTGGTCGCTTGCCGCTGGGAGTCGTTGAAATAGGCGGGAACCGTGATTACCGCCTTGCTGACGGGCTCCCCCAGATGGGCCTCTGCATCGGCCTTGAGCTTGGCCAGGACCATTGCCGAGATCTCTTGCGGCGTGTACTCTCGATTGTTGGCCGGGATCTTCACCCGGACATCATCGCTCGCGCCCTTCACGGTCTCAAAGGAGACCATCTTGCGCTCCGTCTCGACCTCGTCGTAGTGCCGACCCATGAAGCGCTTGATCGAATAGACGGTGTTTTCGGAGTTGACCACTGCCTGGCGCTTGGCGGTTTGGCCGACCAGCCGTTCGCCGGTTTTGCTGAACGCCACCACCGAGGGGGCCAGACGACCCCCTTCGGCCGTCGTGATCACCACCGGGTCGCCGCCTTCCATAACTGCCACGACACTGTTGGTCGTGCCCAAGTCAATCCCAATAATCTTCGCCATGCGAATTCACCTCTCGCTTGATTAAGCGTCCCAATCATACCCGAGGCGCGCATGAGGATCGTTAACGGCGCATTGGAGGCAGGTCAGACCCCGTTTGCCCTTGACGGGTGTGATATAAGCGGTCGTTGGTTAGACCAAATGGAGCTTCGATGAGTGAATTGGAACTATTCCGTAAAGAGAAAGACGAGTTCTTCCGCGAGGGCCATCAAAGCCCGCTTCTTCCGGAGCAGCAGGCCGCCTTCCGCGGGCTCAGCTACTTCCCGGAGGACCCGGACTTGAGGCTGACGGTCGAGGTCAGCCGCTTTCCTGAGGAGCAGGAAGTCAAGATCCAGACGAACACCGGCGACGTTCAGACCTATCGGCGGTATGGGCGGTTCAAGTTTGAGGTCGAGGGGCGAACGGCCGAGCTCACGATCTTCGAGAACGAGAACGGCTACTTCCTGCCGTTCGCCGACTCGCTCGCCGGCCAGGAGACTTATGGCGCCGGGCGTTATCTCGAGCCGGAGCGACAGGCCGACGGCCGCTTCGAGGTCGACTTCAACCTCGCCTATAACCCCTATTGTGCCTACAACGAACGCTGGTCGTGCCCGATCACGCCGCCCGAAAACCGGATCAAGGTCCCGATCCGGGCCGGGGAGCGGATCATCAACGACCCTAAGCCTGCGGGCTAGCGCCCCTTCGCGGGGTCAGAAACCGGTTGCGGAAGCGCAGCACTCCTACGAGCAGAACGAACTGCACCATGGCCGTAACGATCGTCGAGAACTGTTCGAAGTAGAACACCAGTAGGTTGACCACCGTCAAGGACAGCAGCAGCCCGGCATAAGCCGACCCTACCCCGAGCCGGTCTCGCTTGAGGATCAGCAGTCCAGCTCCTACGACCAGCGACGAGGCAACTGCCGCCTCCAGCGCCACTTCAACCAGAAACAGCCCGAGCTGCCGATCGGACCCGATCCTGCCGCCAGCGACGAGGTCCGCGAGCTTCTCCGAGACCCGTGCCAGTGAACCTCCGCCCAGCATCAGGCCGAGCGTTCGCGCCAGGGTGAACCCGCCCACCGCCAGCAGCCCACCGGCTAGAAACGCCCGAAGGCGAACCGGCGTAATCCAGCGCGCCTCCAGCACCAGCGCGGCTCGGACCCACCTTTCGAGGCGGCCGAGCCGCCTCGGAGCGAGCCACAGATCTTCGGAGTTCAGAAAGCCCTTCAGCGCCTCAGCGAGTTTGCCAAACTGACCCTCGGCCGCGATCCGATCCAGGGCGCTCTCCAGCTCGGCGCGTTCGCGGCGATCCAGATCGTGATCCAACACCTCTTCCATCGCCTCCAGGGCACGGTAGAGTTGCTCGCGCGGGTCGTTGGAAACCGCGCGGCGGACCCGATAGTAAAGCAGAACGGTCAGCAGGAAAAAGGCGTAGACGATCGGCGCGGCGGCCGGAAAGAAATAGTCGTTGCTCTGAGTAATGAACTTACCGACCTCATCGATGAACAGTCCGACCCCGATACCTGCCAGGAGCGCACCCAAGTCGTAGACCCAGCGGTTGGCATAGATCAGCGGCAGCAGGGCGGCCACAAAGAGCAGCAGGCCGCCCCACAGCACGTGGGCAATGTGGAGTTGGCTGCCGCCAAGCTGCGGATATCCGGTCAATTCGAGAAACAAGCGGGTGAGCGCCACCGAGGCCGCGAAGCTGAGCAGGGTGAGCAGCAGGTAGCGCTCGACCCTGCCCCGCCTCACCGGCCTCCGGATTCGGCCGATCACCTGGCCCACCTTATTCCTCCCTGAGCTCGGCGCCGACCGCATCCGTTCGGAAGGTGTAGACCTCCTCCCCGAGGCTCAACCTGACCCTCCAGCCTGGAGTGACTGCGTCGGTGCAGACCTCGTACAGGCTGGGCAATCCAAGACATCCATCCGGCCACTCGACCTCTTCGAAATTCACGACCTCGATCGATTGCGGGGCTACGCCCAGCTCATCCGACAGCCTCCCGATCGCTGCCGCGATTGCCGGCGGATAGGGCGCGTCTGGGTCGACGGGCAGGCCGGCGGGCGCCTCAAGGGTCTCCGGCCCGGTAAGCAGCTCATCCACCGACCTCCCGCAGCCGGCCCAGATCAGCGCGATGGGGAGCATCGCCAGAAGAAGGGCGGTTGGGGAGGCAGGCCGCTTCCCCTCTTTCAGCGGGAACCGAGCAGTCATTCGCCGATCTGAAGTGTAATGCACCGAGCAAACGAGCCTCTTTACCCCCCTCGCCAACCGACCCTGATAGAATTGCGCGGCTTGGCCGGACCCGCGCTCGCTCCCCTGCACTTGGAAAAGATCGGTCCGCAGCTGGACGACCTGCGCGACGAGGTATTACGCGGGTTGGAAAAGCCAGCCAAGGAGCTTCCCAGCAAGCTCTTCTATGACCGGCGGGGCTCCGCGCTGTTCGAGCAGATCTGCGAGCTCGACGAGTACTACCTGACCCGCACCGAAACCGCCATCCTCCAGGGGAACGCGGCCGAGATCGCGGCGCGGATCGGGGAGCGGTGCGTGCTCATCGAGTATGGGAGCGGGAGCAGCAGCAAGATTCGCATACTGCTGGATCATCTGCACGAGCCGCTCTCCTATATCCCGATCGACCTCTCCGAGGATCAGCTGCTGCATTCGGCGGGAACGATTGCCGCCGCGTATCCGGGGCTGAAGGTGCTCCCACTCTGTGCCGACTACACCCGGCCGCTGGTGCCGCCCGCTCTCGCCGGGATCGTCGCCCGCCGGGTCGCCTTCTTCCCCGGCTCGACCATCGGCAACTTTCATTTGGGGGAGGCGGAAGGGTTTCTGCGGCAGGTCAGGGACTTGCTCGGCCGCGAGGGAGGCCTGCTGATCGGCGTCGACCTCAAGAAAGATCCGGAGCTGCTTCACGCGGCCTACAACGACTCAGCCGGGGTCACGGCGGAGTTCAACCTGAACATCCTCGTCCATATCAACCGTCGCTTCGGCGCGGATTTCCGCCTCGACCAGTTCACCCACCGCGCCCGGTATGACCAACAGCTTGGACGGATCGAGATGCACTTGATCAGCCTGACAGACCAGTGGGTTCAGCTCGACGATGCCAAGATCCTATTTCAGGCGGGCGAGCCCATCCTCACCGAAGTCTCTTACAAGTACGACCTTGACCAATTTGCCAGGCTGGCCGGGCAGGCCGGATTTCAAGTCACGCGGGTGTGGTCCGATCCGGCTCGGCTGTTCAGCGTGCAGTACCTGGAGCCGCACTGAGCCGAGCCATGGGCAGCGAGGAAGTGAAAAATAGCACAAAAGTGAGCTACGCCAGTGAGCTCGTAGAGCAACTGAAGGATGCCCGGATCCGCGAGCTCGAACTCTTCTCCGACCTGACCGAGGAGCAATTGGTCGGCCCGGCGATGCCGATCATCGAGCCCCCGCTCTGGGAGCTGGGACATGTCGGCTGGTTCCAGGAGCGTTGGATTTTGCGCCGGTTGGATGGCGCCGAGCCTCTGAGTCCGGAAGCCGACCAGCTCTACGATTCGTTCAATATCGCCAACGCCCGACGTTGGAATCTTCGCTTCCCCTCCCGAAGCGAGACCCTGGATTACCTCGCCGCCGTGCTCGATCGCTGCATTGCGCGTCTGGAGGGCCGCGAGCCGAGCGATGAGGAAGTCTACTTCTACCACCTGGCAACCTTCCATGAAGATATGCACGGGGAGACGCTCACCCACATTCGCCAGACTCTCGGCTATGTCGCACCGAGGCTCTCAAAGGCAGCAGGTCCGGAGACCCCGGCCTCTCCCGAGCCCGGTTTTGATCTGCATGACGTGGAAATTCCGGGTGGGTCGTACTGGCTGGGCGCCACGGCCGACCTCCCCTTCGTCTTTGACAACGAGAAGTGGACCCATCCTGTGCCTGTGCGCTCGTACCGCATCGCCGCCACCCCGGTCACCAACGCCGAATTCCAGCGCTTCGTCGATGAAGGTGGGTATCAGCGCCGGGAGTTGTGGAGCGATGAGGCCTGGCAATGGCGCCTGGAGGCGAAGGCGGAACATCCGGTTTACTGGCAGCGGGAGGTTGACCGTTGGCTGTGGCGGCGGTTCGACGCGCTGACTCCATTAGAACCATTCAAGCCGGTGATCCACGTCAACTGGTACGAGGCCAATGCCTACTGCGCCTGGGCCGGACGCCGGCTGCCCAGCGAAGCGGAATGGGAACTGGCAGCCAGTGCTGAACGGGCGGTGGGTGGACAGGGAGTTTCAGACCACAAGCGCCGCTATCCGTGGGGCGATGAACCGCCCAGTCCTCAGCGAGCGAACCTCGACTCGGCAGTCATGGGCTGCCTCGATGTGCGAGCCCTCCCAGCCGGGGACAGTACCTTCGGCTGCCGCCAGTTGATCGGCAATGTGTGGGAGTGGACCGCTGACCCATTCGAGGCCTACCCGGGATTCGAACTGGATCCGTACGACACCTACTCGGCGCCGTCCTTCGGCCAGCAAAAGGTGCTGCGCGGCGGCTGCTGGGCGACCCGCTCCCGCCTGATCCGCAATACGTTCCGCAACTTCTACACCCCCGACCGCAACAACATCTTCGCCGGCTTTCGGACCTGCGCCCTCTGAGCCGCGCCTGCCGATCAGGCCCGGCCGAGCGCTGCCCGGCGGCCCAGCAGGAATTTTGAGAGTTCTGCGACCAGCGCCGGAACCAACAACAGTGGAAATACAAAACGCCACTGCTCCATGCCAAGCGAGACGGTGTTGAAGATCGGCTGCAGCAATGGCACGTAGATCACCAGCAGCAGCATCGCCGCCGAAGCAACCACGGCGGCGAACATGACCCGATTGCTGAACAACCCGATCCGAAGCAGCGGGATCTGCAGTGAGCGGGAAGTGAACGCCCGCAGCAGTTCCGAGAACGAGATGGTGGCGAAGGCCATCGTGCGAGCCATCTCCGGGAAGAGGCGCAAGCCAATTAAGTACGCCGAGAGGGTGACACCCGCGATGGCAATGGTCTGGATTCCAATCCGGCCCATCATTTCGCGGTTGATGATCGGCTCCTTCGCCGGACGCGGCGGTCGCTCCATGATCTTGGGCTCGCCCGGCTCCAGCCCGAGCGCCAGCGCCGGCGCTCCATCGGTTACCAGATTGAGCCACAGCAGTTGAATCGCGGTGAGCGGAGAGGGGAGCCCGGCCAGGATCGCCACCAGAATGGTCAGGATCTCGGCCAGGTTGCAGGACAGCAGATAGTAGACGAACTTGCGGATGTTGGCATAGATCACCCGCCCCTGCTCGATCGCGGCGACGATGCTGGCATAGTTGTCGTCGGTGAGCACCATGTCGGCGGTCTCTTTGGCGACGTCGGTCCCGGTGATGCCCATCGCGATCCCAATGTCGGCTCGCTTCAGGGCCGGGGCGTCGTTGACCCCGTCGCCGGTCATCGCCACGACCTGGTTGTCGCGCTTCAAGGCATCCACGATCCGCACTTTGTGCTCCGGCGACACCCGGGCGAATACGGCCGTCCGCTTGATCTCTACCTGCATCTGGGCCTCGTCCATCTCGTCCAGTGCTCGTCCGGTCACCACCTCGTACCCTGGCTCTAGCAGCCCAATGGCCTGCGCGATGGCTCGGGCGGTATCCGGGTAGTCGCCGGTAATCATTACCGTACGGACACCTGCCGTGCGGGCCCTCCGCAATGCCGGGGAGACCTCCGGCCGGGCCGGATCGATCATGCCGATTAAGCCCACGAAGGTGAGGCTGTGCTCCACGGTCTCGGGGGTGGTCTCGTCCGGAACGTCCGGCTCTGCCCGGTAGGCGACCGCAATCACCCGCAGCGCCTGCCGAGCCATCGCGGCATTGGCGTCTAGGATTCTCTCCCGGGCGGCCTCATCGAGCGGCACCACCTGATCCTCGATTGTCTGGTAGTGAGTGCACAGATCGAGCACGATATCGGGTGCTCCTTTGGTCGCGGCCACCTCCCACTCTCGCAGGCTTCCGTCGTAGAAGGGACTTGCATCGTCGGCAGTGGGATTGAGAACCTTGTGAACGGTCGTCATCCGTTTGCGGCTTGAGTCGAACGGGATCTCGTTGATACGAGGGTAGGCCTGTTCCAGCTCGTCCCGGCGGGCCCCCGCCTTGCTGGCAGCGACTACCAGCGCAACCTCGGTGGGATCGCCTACCACATGGAACGAGCCATCCGCGGCCGGTTCGAACTCGGCGTCGTTGTTTAGGACCGCCACCCACAACGCGGTAAGGGAGCCCGGATAGTCTTTCAGATCGACCGCCGAGTCTTCCAGCCGGAAGGCTTCGGCGGCTGAGTGGCCCGCTCCCTCGATTTCGAACAACTTTCCGTCCACCCACAGGCGGGTGGCGGTCATGCGGCTTTGGGTGAGGGTGCCGGTCTTGTCGGCACAGATCACGGTGGTCGAGCCGAGGGTCTCGACCGAGGACAGCCGGCGGATCAGAGCGTTGCGCTGAATCATCTCCCGCATGCCAAGCGCCAGCGTGATCGTCACCACGGCCGGCAGTCCTTCCGGCACCGCCGCCACCGCCAGGCTCACCGCCACCAGGAACATTTCCAGTGGGTCGAACCCTCGCGCCCAGCCCACGACGAAAACTCCCCCGCACACCGCCAGCGCAGCCCAGCCCAGAACCTTTCCCAACTGGTCGAGTCGGCGCTGCAGCGGGGTAGCTTCGTGTTTCACCTCCTGCAGCAGCGTGGCGATCTTGCCGATTTGAGTGCGCATACCGGTGGCCGCCACCAGCCCGCGCCCCCTGCCATAAGAGACCAACGTCCCACTGAAGGCCATGTTGTGCCGGTCGCCCAGTGGGACATTCTCGTCCACATGTAGCTTGGCGTCCTTGTCCACCGAAACCGACTCGCCGGTCAAGGGCGCTTCCTCGATCCTCAGATTGACCGCCTCCAGCAGCCGCAGGTCCGCCGGCACATAGTTGCCGGCCTCCAGCAGCACCAGGTCGCCGGGGACGACCTCTCGGCCCGGGATCACCTGCCGGTGGCCGTCTCGAACGACCTGGGCCTCCGGTGCGCTCATCTTGCGCAAGGCGGCCATCGCCCGCTCGGCGCGTCGTTCCTGCACGACGCCCAAGGCGGCATTCAAGACGACGATGGCCAGGATCGCGGCGGCCTCGACGAAGTCCCCGAGCACCGCCGAGACCAGGGCGGCCACGATCAGAACGATGACTACGAAGTTGTTGAACTGTTGAAGGAGCTGAACCCAGAATCCCGGCCGGGGTGCTTCGGCCAGTTCGTTGGGGCCGTACTGTTCGAGCCGCTCGGCCGCGCTGGTCGGCTCCAGCCCGCGTTCGCTGGAGGCCTGAAGCAGTTCGGCGACCCGGGTCGCCTCCAGCGCGTGCCAGGGAGTGTCATCCACCATGGGGCGGGCCGCGGCCCGGAGCTCAGTCCGATCCATAGCTAAATGTGGGCGGCGCGCGCCACCCACGGCTGGATTATACCCGGCGGAGTTCCCTGTCCCGGAGTCTTGCGTTCTTGAAATCGGAAAATCCGAGCGTGGTCCGGCCGGGGTTCAGGAAGTGCGGCCGACGTCCGCAGTCAGGACGGGAGATCTACCCAGCCGCAGCTCGGTCGCGTAGTAATCTGGCAGATCCGATCGCTCGATCGCGGCCGCCTCGGCCTCCACGTCGTACTCGACCCGCCGCAGCTCGACCCGCGGCCTCCGGTTGAGGTCGACCAACGCGTAGCAGGCCCGCGGATCTCCGTCCTTCGGCCGCCCCACGCTGCCGACATTCACGAACAAGGTGCCGGCAACCCGCTTTTGGTAGGGTAGGTGGGTATGGCCGAAGAGCAGCACCTCGCTGCCGGCGAGCTTGGCAATCCGCTCAAAGGTCGCCCGCGGCCGGTCCTCATACAGGTATTCGTTCATCCGCCGCGGGCTGCCGTGCACCAAGAGCAGCCGTGGCCGCCGATCCTCCAGCCGGATCTGAAGGGGCAGCGACTGCAGGTAGAGTTTGTTCTCCCGCGTGGTCTGGGCCCGGCTCCAGGCCAGCGAAAGATCCCCGAGCCGTTTCAGTTCGGGATCCTTGTAAACGCACCCGCAATCGTCCAGATCGAAACCCACCCCTTCGTCATAGTTGCCCATCAGGGTCGGAATTTCCCGCTGGTGAATGAATTCCACCACCTCGTTTGGATGGGCGCCGTACCCAACCAGATCCCCCAGACAGTAGACCGCCTCAGGCTGCCACGCCTGGAGATCCTGCCAAACTGCCTCCAACGCCGCCAGGTTCCCGTGAATATCAGAGAGCACTGCGATCTTCATCTCGGCATCCGCCCCACCCGCCTATCCGAACCGGCCGGTGACATAGTCTTCAGTCCGCTTGTCCTTCGGCCGGGTGAAGATGCTCCCGGTGTGGTCGAACTCGATCATCTCCCCGGCCCGCTGCTCCCCCAACATCATCATCGCGGTGAAGTCCGACACCCGGGCCGCCTGCTGCATGTTGTGGGTAACGATCACGATCGTGTAGTCGGAAGCCAACTGGCGCATCAGCTCCTCGATCCGAAAGGTCGCTACCGGGTCCAGCGAGGAGCAGGGTTCATCCATCAGGATCACTTCCGGTCGCACCGCGATGGCCCGGGCGATGCACAGCCGCTGCTGTTGGCCGCCCGACAGCGACAGGCCGCTCTGATCGAGCTTGTCGCTCACTTCATCCCACAGCGCCGCCCGCCTCAACGACTCTTCCACCAGCCCATCCAGGCTGCCCTGGAACCCGTTGATCCGTGCTCCCCAGGCAATGTTTTCATAGATGCTTTTGGGGAACGGATTCGGTTTCTGGAACACCATTCCGATCCGGCGGCGGACCTCCACCGCATCCACCTGCTCGGCGTAGATATTTTCTCCCTGGAAGATGACTTCGCCTTCGGTTCGGGCCGTGGGAACCAGCTCGTTCATTCGGTTGAAGGAACGCAGCAGGGTCGTCTTGCCGCAACCGGAGGGGCCGATGATCGCGGTGATCTTGCGACGGCGGATCGAGAGACTGACGTCCCGGATGGCGAGGAATTCGCCGTAATACACACGCAGGCCGCGCGAGAGCAGCGCCAGCTCTTCCGGGCCGGGCTCGGCCCCCGGCTTGGACTCCCGATGCTCAAGCGCGATCACGTTCCCCTCCCTCGTCGCCAAGCTTACTACTCGATCGCGCAGTTCTACAAGCCGCTCTTCCATCGCGCTCCTTGTGGCTTAGAAGCGAATCCGGTACCGATTACGCAGCACCACCGCCCCGGCGTTCAGGGTCAGCAGCAGGAGCAGCAGAACAAGGATGGCCGCGGCCGCGATGTTGCGAAACTCGGCCTGGGGGCGGGCCGTCCACTGATAGATCTGAATGGGCAGAGTGGTGAATTTCGAAAACGGCCCGTCCGGGTCGAAGGTCACGAAGGTGGAGGCCCCCACCACCACCAGCGGAGCGGTCTCGCCGATGGCCCGGGAGATGGCCAGGATCGTTCCGGTAAGAATCCCGGGGATGGCGCTCGGCAACACATGGGACCAGACGGTCTGCCAGCGGGTGGCTCCCAGACCAAAGCTGGCCCTGCGCAGCGAGGCAGGGACCGCTCGAATCGCCTCCCGGGCATTGATGATGATGAGCGGCAGGATCAGCAGCCCGAGGGTGAGTCCGGCGGAAAGGATGGTGCGACCGTTGGCCGTGGTGGAGTCTTCCCCATAGCCAAAGACTTCCCCGCTGGTGAGCGGCTCCAACCCGCGGACGAAGATTGCCAGCCCCAGAATGCCGTAGATAATCGACGGCACCCCGGCCAGATTGTTGATGTTGGTCTGGATCAGACGGTTCAATCCAGTGTCGCCGGCGTACTCCTCCAGGCATATGGCTGCCCCCACCCCGATTGGAAAGGCAAAGACGATCGTGATGGCGATCGTCCACAGGCTGCCGAGAATTGCGGTGCGCACCCCGGCCCGCAGCGGCTCGGAAGACTGCGGCTTCACAACGAACTCCGGGCTCAGCCAGCTGAAGAACTGCAGTCGGGCCCCTGGATATTTCTCGGCCTGCTCTGCCTCGATCGCCGGCCGCTTGAGCAGCGTGTCATAGAGCGACCAGGTCTTGACGACGGTCGGCTCAACCACCCGCTCCATTACCAATTCGTAAACCTCGACTCGGGTGCGCTCGGCGAACGGCCGCTCGCTGTCGTAGCGGCGGTACAGGCCCGGCGAGACATTGGCCTGGAAGATAGCCGTCAGTTGATCCCGGTTGAGCTCTTCCAGCGGCACGCCGTTCTGCGCCAGACTGGCCGGCTCGATCGCAAATTCCACCGCAGCCAGACCAAAGCTCTGGTTGAGGATGTTGAACAGCAGGGCGGTCAACACCACAATGCCGAAAATGGTGGATACTTGGAAAATCACCCGCCAGCGGGCGCCCACTCGCCGTCGCTGTTTGACAGTGGCTGCAAATTCCCCAGCCTCGATCGAACCCCGCGGCTGACTCACTCGTACACTTCCCGGAAGCGGCTCACGATCCGCCGGCTGAGGATGTTGAGGGCCAGGGTGATCGCAAAGAGCATCAATCCGACCGCGAAGATGCTGTTGTAGTCGATCGAGTCGTAGCTGAGGTCCCCGCCGCTGATCCGAACGATGTGTCCGGTCATCGTCTCGGCCGCCTTGAAGGGGTTGAGGGTGAGCGCCGGGCCGGCCCCGGCCGCAATCGCCACCACCATCGTCTCACCGACGGCCCGTGAGATGGCGACGATGAAGGCGGCTGCAATGCCGGACAGCGCGGCCGGAACCACAATCTTCACTGCGGTCTCCAGTCGGGTGGCCCCCAGCGCATAGGCTCCCTCCCGCAGCGAGCGGGGGACCGCGTTGAGGGCGTCCTCGCTCATCGAGGTCACGAGCGGCAGGATCAGAATACCGATCACCAGCCCGGCCGATCCGGTGTTGTAGATTTCGACCACTCCTTTGCCGAAGATCGCCCGCAGCAGCGGAGTCATGAAGGTCAGGGCAAAGTAGCCGTACACTACGGTTGGAATTCCGGCCAGCACCTCCAGGATCGGTTTGAGGATGGAGCGGGCCCGGTCCGAGGCATACTCGCTGAGGTAGATTGCAACGCTCAGGCCCAGCGGCAGCGCCAGCAGCATGGCGGAGAAAGAGGTCATGAGGGTTGCGTTCAGTAACGGCAGGATCCCGAACTTGCCGATGTGCGGGCTCCACTCGGTTCCGCTGAGGAACTCGCCCAGTGAGGCCTGCTCGGGCCCGCTGCCAAAGAAGCCGAGCGACTCTTTGCCCAACTCGTAGACGATTCCGATCGTGGTCAGAATCGAGAGCGCTCCGCAGAGGGACAAGAATCCCTGGATCAGCGCCTCCCGGATCCGCGGTCTCCTCGCCAGCGAAATGGGTTGAACCAGGGCGTCAGTCATCATTCGAACCTGGAACTTCAACAAGACCATGGGTAGGGGCGTCGACGCCCCTACCCATGGCTGCCAACCGGCCAGGCGATTCGATTCGGATCAGCCGCCCATCCCGGTGGCCTGCAGCCAGGCGGTCTTGGCGGCGTCCAAGGCCTCGGGGCTGGCCGGGAAGTAACCGACATCGATCACTTCTTCGTTCACGAAGGTGAGGTAGAAGTTGATGAACGCGGCGACCTGCGGCTTGGCCCGCATGATCGCGGCGTCCGAGTAGATGAACAGCGGGCGGGCCAGCGGGTAGCTGCCGTTGTCGACATTGTTGGCGGTTGGCTCGACTCCTTCCACCGACAACACCTTCAGCGTGTCGGCGTTCTCCTGGAAGTAGGCATAACCGAAGTAGCCGACCGAGAACGGGCTGCCCAGGACTCCCTGCACCAGCACGTTGTCGTCTTCGCTCAGCTGCAGGTTGGCGCTCGCCAGGAGCGGCGTCTCCTCCGAGTCGAACACCTCTTCAACGAAGTAGTCGAAGGTGCCGCTGTCGGTGCCGGGGCTGAAGCGCAGGATCGGCTCGGCCGGCCAGTTGGGGTCGACGTCGGCCCAGGTCTCGGCAGTCGAGAACACGAGGGCTAGCTGCTCCAAGGTCAGGCTGTCGACGAACTCGTTCTCCTCGCTGACGGCAACCGCCAGCGCGTCGGTGCCCACCCTGAACTCCACCGGCTCCCGCCCGATGGCCCGGCAGGACTCGACTTCGGTGTCCCGAATCGCCCGGCTGGCATTGGAGATGTCGGACTCACCCGCCACACAGAACCGTTCGAAGCCTGCTCCAGTCCCGACGCTGTCGATCGTAATCTTGCCCGCGTAGCCCTCATCCTCGAAGCGTTCCGCCATCCGCTCGGTCAGCGGAAACACGGTCGAGCTCCCGGCGGTGATGATGTCGCCGGCGACCTCGAGCGGGTTCACCTCCGGGAGCGCCCCTTCGGCGGTCGGCTCACCGGCCGGCGCCGCGGTTGGCTCCACCGACGCTGGAGCGGAAGTCGGCTCCGCGCTGGGAGTGGCCGTCGCACAGGCTCCCACCAGCATCCCGGCTACCAACAACGGAATGAAAACCCGATTAGCGTGCATTCCGGTATCTCCTCCAGGGATTGTCTATCCAGGAGGATACTAATCGGGCCGGCTTAAGACGCTGTCAAGGTCGGGTTAAGCTCTCTTAATCAAGGCGGACCGGAGCGATGCCCGGCCCATGCAGCTCAGGCGGGCTGGAAGCCCAGATGGAAGATCGCGCCCTTCTCGGGCGCCGGTCGGTTCTCGGCCCAGATTCGGCCGGCATGCGCCCGCAGGATGTGATGGGCGATCGCCAATCCCAGCCCGGTTCCCGGCGAAGGTGCCGAGCCCCGGACTCGATAGAACCGTTCGAAGATCCGGCCCAGCTCCTCGGGCGGGATGCCAGGGCCGGTGTCGGCCACCGTCAGTACCACGAGTTCCTCCGGCGAAGCCTGGCGGCCGCGCAGTTCGATCCGGCCCCCGGTCGGGCTGAACTTCACCGCGTTATGCAGCACGTTGAGCAGCGCCCGCCCAGCCTGTTCACGGTCAGCGAGAATCATCAGCCCTGAGCCGACCTGGATATCGACTACCAGCTCTTTGCGTCCCGACTGATCGCGCAACCGATCCACGGTCTCCTCGGCCAGCTCCAGCAGCGGCACCTTCACCAAGCGGACTACCTGCTGGCCCGACTCGATCGCGGCCAGGTCGAGCATCTCCTGGGTCATCAGATGCAGGGCCTCAACCTCGACCAGCATTTTGTTGGCCAGCTGGGAGGCCAGTTGGCGGTCTTGTCCCGCTTTCGACAGGAGGGTGTCCACGAGCAGCCGCAGGGAAGTCAGCGGCGTGTTGAGCTCGTGGGAGAGGTTGGCAATGAAATCCTGGCGGGCGCGGGCGAGTCGCTGAAGCTCCGCCACGTCGGTCAGGGCCAGCCCCACCTCTCGGCCGGCTCGCACCGCCCGGGCCTGAAAGGGCCGGTCTTCGATTCGGATGATCCGTTCCAATCCGTCCGGCGAGTCGGTTTCAAACGCATCTCGAGCCAGCTGCTCGAGCTCTAGATTCTGGCTGTAGCCGAAAAGGCTGACGGGTCCCTCCGGCTCCCCGAAGCGACCGACCGCCGCCGGGCTGGCAAACTTCAGGCCCAAGTCACGGTCCACCGCCAGCAGCATCTCGCCTGAAGCGGCCAGCGCCGGACCGACCCGCTCCAATTCGCCGGCGAGCCTCGAGAGCTGCCCGTCCAGAACCTCCAGATCGAGCTGAGCCTGCCTTCCGATTCTCCGGCCCGCCCGGACCTCCCGGCGCCAGAGGGTCCCTAGCCCGAGGGCGAGAATGGCCAGGCCAAGCGGCAGCCAGAGTTCCACGCCTAGCCCTCGAAACGGTATCCCACCCCGCGCACGGTCACAATTCGCTTCGGATCGGAGGGGTCGACTTCGATCTTCTCCCGCAACCAGCGGACGTGTACATCGACCGTGCGGCTGTCGCCCGGATAGTCCTCCCCCCACACCCGGGCCAGCAACAGCTCGCGGGTCAGCACCGCGCCCTTGTTGCGCATCAGGGTGGCCAGCAGTTCGAACTCTCGGGGGGCCAGCTGCAGCGGCTCGCCGGCCGCGCTCGCCCGGCGGGACACCAGGTGCAGCTGCAGATCGCCTGCCTGCAGCTCGGCCGGCGGCGCCTCCGAATGCCCCCGCCGCAGGGCAGCCCGCACCCGGGCGAGAAACTCGCCCAGTGAGAAGGGTTTCACGATGTAATCGTCCGCCCCGGTCTCGAGCCCGATGATCTTGTCGGTCTCGGTGCCGCGAGCCGTCAGCAGGATGATGGGAACGTCGCTCTCCCGGCGCAGGATTCGGCACACGGTCAGCCCATCCAGCTTCGGGAGCATGACATCAAGCACGACCAGATCCGGCGACTCGCTGCGGGCCAGGCTCAACCCGGCCTCACCATCTTCGGCGGTGGCCACGGTATACCCTTCCTGGCCCAGGTTCAGGGCCAGCGTCTCGCGCACCGTGGTGTCGTCTTCGACAACGAGAATCTTGCTCACCGGATAAAATTGTACCGTTGGCCATCATGCGGCTCGCTGGAGTACTTCCGGTCCTCGCAATCACGACCCTGGGCTGTGCGCTCATTGACTCGGCGATTCCAGGCGGGTCGGACGCCACGGACGTTGTGCCGGCCACCCCGATTCCACCGGCAACTGAGAACCAGCCGACGGCAACCCTGCCAGCCCTGCCCCCGACCGCAACCGAGGTACCCCCAACCGAGACAGCTACCGCGCTCGCTGCGATCGAGCTGCCTGACCCTTCGGGCTTCCGTTGGGCTGAAGTGGCCAATGGTTTTGCCCGGGCGCTCGGCCTGGAGGCCACACCGGATGGACGGCTCTTCGTCCTGGAACAGCGGGGGGTGATCTGGGTCATCCAGGACGGCGTGGTGCTGCCGGACCCGTTCCTAGACATTCGGGATCGGGTGGAGTCTTCGGCCTTCGAGCAAGGGCTGCTGGGGCTGGCCTTCCATCCCCAGTTTCTGGCGAACGGATTGCTCTATGTGAATTACACCCGCTTCGGGGGAGACACGGTCATTGCCCGGTTCAGCGCCTCGGCTGAGCCCAACCGAGCCGACCCGGGGTCAGAGCTGGTCCTGCTGGTAGTTGACCAACCCTTCGCCAACCACAACGGCGGCGGTCTGGAATTTGGTCCGGACGGCTTCCTGTATATCGGCCTGGGAGACGGCGGATCGGCTAACGATCCGTTTGGCAACGGGCAGAGCCTGGACACCTTGCTCGGCAAGCTGTTGCGCGTCGATATCGACTCGGCCGAGCCCTACGCGATCCCGGCCGATAACCCCTTTACCTCAGGCGGCGGACGGCCGGAGATCTGGGCCTATGGACTTCGCAATCCATGGCGTTTTAGCTTCGATCCGGAGACCGGCGACCTGTACATCGGGGATGTCGGGCAAAACAGCTGGGAGGAGATCGACTTCTTGCCGGCCGGCAGCCCCGGCGGGGTCAACTTCGGTTGGAACCAGCGGGAAGGCCGGCATCCCTTCGTAACTCAAAACACCGGAGGGTTGACCGACCCGATCGCCGAGTACGCCAACACCGGGTTTGCCTGCTCGGTCACCGGCGGGCTCGTGGCCCGCGACGGGGCCCTTCCAGAGTGGGCCGGAGTGTATCTCTTCGGGGATTATTGCTCGGGAGAGGTGTGGGGCTTAGTCCGGGATACGACCGGACACTGGCAGGGTGCGGTGCTCTTTGGCACCGGCCTTAACGTCAGTTCGTTCGGGTCGGGCCCCGATGGCTCGGTGTACATGGTCCACCACGGCGGTGCCATCTTCCGCCTCGAGCGAGGCGGGTGAGGACAGTCGGACTGGCGGCGGTTCGCGGCGCGGCTAGGCGCCCCGGCTAGGGAAGCAGTCGAACCTCGACGCTGGCGATGTGCCCCAGGCCGTCGAAGGCCGGTAGCGGGTCAACCACGGTGACCCGGCCAAAGCCGGCGACCGCGACCGAGTAGGGCACGTCGGCGCTAAACGGACCCGCCAGCCCCATATCGGGTGCATCCACAAGCACCGGCATGGACCCGATGAGATTCCCCCGTTCGTCGTAAACCTCGATCACCAGATTCCCCTCAAAGCTCGCCCGTCCGATCCCTTCCACGTGGACGACCCCGCCGCTGGCCGTTTCCCCCGGCTGGGGGGCCGTAATCTGGAGGCTCTCGAAGTGCGGCGCGGCAGGCTGCAACTGCACCGGACCGGTGGGCGCCAGAGTGACCCCGACCGACGCCAGGTGGGTGATCCCGCCGTCGCGGGCGCTCTGACTGCTGACTTGCAGCAGGGCGTTTCGCTCTCCTGCCACGCTGAAGGCGAGCTCGCCCTCAAACGGCCCACGGGTGCCGAGCTCGCTTTGGATGATCACCGGACCGGCTGCGATCTCGGTCCCGTCGTCCAACACCAGCCGCAACAGCAGGTGCTGTTCGAAAGTTGAATCCGCCATACCGGCCACTTGCAGCGGGCTTGTCAGGCGGGACCCGGGCCCCGGCTCCAGAATCAAGATCGCCTCCGATGGCCCCTCGGCCGGGGCCGCTTCGGTCGCGGCCGGCGGCTGTGGGGTCGAGCTAGGGAGCGCCTCCGGAGGCAGCGGCTGCGGCAGGAGTGGTGCGGGAGAGGCGGTCGCCGTTGGCGGCGCGCCAATCAAAGGCAGATTGCAGCCCAATGCCAGCAGGGAAAGCGCCGTCGCGCCAATCACAACGTGCCGGAGGCTCATTTCCACAGACCAGGCCCGAGTCTAGCAGGCAAGCCGCTGCCCGGCCACCGCAATTGACATCAGAACATTTGTTCTATATAATGGAACCGATGGAGCACTCCGACGACCAACGGCCGCTGGACATCGCAGCTCCGGCCGAGACAGGGGCTTCAAGCCGCCTCCACGAGGTCGGGCTGCCCTACTTCGTTCACCCCGCGCTGGAATTGAGCTTCCAGCTCGACGCCGAACTCTCGGCCTGGCTGCGGTGGGTCGCCCAAGGCCGCCAGGGTTCGCCGCAGGCGTTGGCCGCCGAGCTGCTGACTCGGGGCCTGGAACAAGAGGCCCGCCGGGCGCGGGCCCGCGGCCTGCTCCAGCTGCTCACGCCGCGCGAACGACAAGTCACCCAGCTTACCGGTCAGGGCCAGACTAACCACCAGATCGCCCATGCGCTGAAGATTTCACCGGAGACCGTCAAGAGCCATGTGCGCAACACGCTGAGCAAGTTCGGCCTGCACAGCAAGGCCGACCTGCGGGTGCTGCTGAAAGAGTTGGGTGAGGCGGACAGTTGACCTACTGCCGCAAGTGCAGGTAAGCTCAGGACGAATACCCGAGGGAAGCCGCTATGGAACATCGCTTGCTGGGGCCCACCGGCGTGCGCGTCTCACCGCTCTGCTTGGGAACCATGAACTTCGGCGGACCCACCGCCGAACCCGAGTCGATCCGGATGATCCACCAGGCCTTGGACGCCGGAATCAACTTTCTGGATAGCGCCAACGTCTACAACCACGGCGAGAGTGAACGGGTGGTGGGTAGGGCACTGGATGGGGCGCGTCGGGCGAAGGTCGTCCTGGCCACCAAGGTGCACTTTCCCATGTCGAATGACCCGAACGATCGCGGCAACTCGCGCCGCCATATCCTGCAGGCGGTAGAGGATTCGCTCCGCCGCCTCAATACGGAGTGGATCGATCTCTACCAGATCCACCGGCCAGTCTTAGATGTCCCTCAGCAGGAGACCCTCCACGCCCTGGACGACTTGGTGCGGGCCGGGAAAGTTCGCTACATCGGCTGTTCCACCTTCCCGGCCTGGATGGTGATGGAAGCTCTGGCGATCAGTGAACGCGACGGCCTGGTCCGCTACATCACCGAGCAGCCCCCCTACAACTTGCTCGATCGCCGAATCGAGAACGAATTGATCCCGTTGGCCCGGCGCTACGGCCTGGGGATCTTGCCCTGGTCTCCCCTAGCGATGGGGACGCTGGCCGGCCGTTACGAGCGAGCGGATGAACATCCTGCTGACTCCCGGGCTGCCCGGGTAGGCTCCTATGCCGCCGCCCGCATCAGCGAGGCCGGGTTGGCCGCCGGCCAGCAGCTTGCCGAGCTGGCTCTCGCCCGGGGTCTGACTCCCTCCCAATTGGCCTTGCTCTGGGTCAAAGATCAGCCCACGGTAACCGCGCCGATCATCGGTCCGCGCACCGAAGCCCAGCTGCAGGACGCCCTGGCCGTGCTAGAAATGCAGCTCGACGGCCAGACCGCCGCCGCGCTGGACCAGATCGTGCCACCCGGTTCGGCCGTCGCTGATTTTCACAACACCAGCGGGTGGATGAAGATGAGGGTCAACTCGATCGCGCCGCTCCCCTCCCTGGACGAGATGTACCTGCCGCGCTGAGCCGCGGAAAAGATTGTGCTCGTTCGTGGCTGACCTGGTGCTCGCGGCGCTCGGACTCGGTGCAGGTGCGGTAGGGGGCTTGCTGTCTTAACCTGGCTTCCGGTCTGCGGAAGTTCAGCCTTCTTGAAGGATCATGCGCCCGTTGGGTCCGGGCACATATTGCAGCATTGCTTGCGGGACTCGGTTCGAGATCTCCAACTCTCCAGCGTCCATCGCCTCCCACATAGCCTGGAAGGGCGCTTTGCCCGCCAGCCACTTTTCGGCGATCACCACCCCGTGGCCGGGCAACACGGTGAATACCAGCTTCCGCGGGTCGGCATCGTCGCGTAGCGCGGCTGAT
>Ga0209640_10001622_pt1 | contig 19239 bp, 15 predicted proteins | sample RifCSP10_1_FD_184018 | JGI IMG/M metagenome (GOLD analysis project Ga0209640, IMG submission 184018) | Soil microbial communities from Rifle, Colorado - Rifle CSP2_sed 10_1 (SPAdes) (version 2) | ecosystem: Environmental > Terrestrial > Deep subsurface > Rock core/Sediment | place: Rifle...
TGCCGCGGGAGGTCCTGGTCTCGGTGATGAAGGTCCACCAGCGCTACTTTCCGGTGGAGTCCAGACAGGGTCTGCTGCCGTACTTCATCGCGGTCGGGAATGGAGTGGGGGGACGGCAGGTGGTACGCGGCCATGAAGAAGTTCTCCGGGCCCGCTTCGCCGATGCGGCCTACTTCGTCGCTCGAGATCTCCGGCTGCCGCTGGAGGCCTACGTTCCTCGCCTGCAGACGCTGACCTTCCAGGCCGAGCTCGGATCGATGCTTGACAAGTCTCATCGGGTCGAGCGGTTGGTTGAGCGCCTGTCGGATCCCTTTGGACTCACCCCCGCCGATCGGGCAATTGCGCTGCGGGCAGCCCGGCTCTGCAAGGCTGATCTGGTAACCCAGATGGTCAAGGACATGACCTCGCTCCAGGGCGCTATGGGCAGATACTATGCTCTCCAGTCGGGTGAACCGGAAACCGTGGCGGAGGCGATCCTGGAGCATTACCTTCCGCGCACCACGGGTGATGAGCTGCCCAAGAGCGGTCCGGGTGTCGTTCTGGCGGTGGCGGATCGACTTGACAGCCTGATGGGGTTATTTGCGATCGGCATTCAACCGAGTGGGACTCGAGATCCGTACGCCCTGCGCCGGGCGGCGGTCGGCCTAGTGCAGATCCTCTCGACGCAGCAACGAAGCTTTGACCTGCGCCTCGGGCTCAGCTGGGCGCAGGACGGCCTCGGGCGAGCGGGCTCAGAACAGGCGCTAGCCGACTGCCTGGGCTTCATCTCCGCCAGACAACAGCGGCTCTTGCTCGGCGCCGGATGGCCGCACGACGTGATCGATGCGGTGCTGGCCGAGCAGGGGCACGACCCTTATCGTACGACCCTGGCCGTCGCAGCCCTCGCTGGCTGGGTCAAGCGCCCCGTTTGGCCGAAGATCCTTCAGGCCTATGCCCGCTGCGTGCGGATCACCCGCGAGACGCGGGGCCTACCGAGTTTCTCTCCAGAGCGGATCGACGAACCGGCCACCCGCGATTTGTACGAGGCTCTCCTGGCTGCCGAGCGGGCACCCCGGGAGTCCGGCTCGGTGCAGGATTTCATCAAGGCCTTTCGTCGCCTGATCCCTGCCATCGACCGTTTCTTCGAGGAAGTCCTGGTGATGACCGAACAACACGAGCTGCGCGAGAACCGGCTGGCTTTACTCGCTCGAGTCGCCAGGCTGGCAGAAGGGGTAGCGGACTTTTCGAAGCTAGAAGGTTTCTAATCATTGCAGGCCCTCCCTTCGGAGCTATAATCCGGCCTCTACTCAGAGCCGGGGGGAGCCTCTAAGCGATCAACCCATGAGTGTTGTTGAGGAAGTGAAAGACCGGACGGATATTGTCGAGATCATCGGCCAAACCGTCCGATTGAAGAAATCCGGGAAGAACCACACCGGATTCTGCCCGTTCCATCCCAACACGCGCACACCGGCCTTCGTGGTTTTCAGTGAAACCGGCACCTGGCGCTGCTTTGGCGCGTGCAACGAAGGCGGCGATGTCTACAAGTTCCTGATGAAGAAAGAGGGTTGGGACTTCCCGCAGACACTCCGCTACTTGGCGGATCGGGCTGGCGTGACCCTGGAGACCCGTTCACCGGAGCAGGAGGCCCAGGATGAGGCCAAAGCCGGGCTGCGAGAGCTCCTGGAAGCGGCCGCCACCTATTACCGGAACAACCTGCTCCACACTCCGCCGGTACTGGAGTATCTCCGCAACCGAGGTCTTCAGGACACAACCTTGGAGAGTTTCGGGATCGGTTTTGCCCCGGTAGGCTGGGACGTGGCGACCAAGTACCTCACCGGTAAGGGGCATCGCCTTCCGGACCTCGTCGAGGCCGGTTTGGCCATCGAACGGGAAGCCGGCGGCCACCACGACCGCTTCCGTAATCGGATCATGATCCCCATCCGGGACGCCCGGGGCCGAATCACCGGATTCGGCGCCCGTGCTTTCGATCCGAAGGACGAACCCAAGTTCATCAATTCGCCCCAGACCAGTCTGTTCGACAAGGGGCGGCTGTTGTACGGATTGGACAAGGCCGGCAAGCCTATCCGGGCGGCCGACCAGGCCACTGTTGTCGAAGGCTACCTGGATGTCCTGGCCCTGCATCAAGCCGGCTACCAAAACGTGGTCTCCCCCATGGGCACCGCCCTGACCGCCGAGCAGCTCCGAATTCTCAAGCGCTTCACCCGCAACGTGGTGCTGGCGCTGGATGCCGACACGGCCGGAAACCGGGCCACGCTGCGCGGTCTGACGATCGCCCGGGAAGCTATGGACCGTGAATCGGATCCGGTTTTCGACTCGCGGGGCTTGGTGCGACATGAAGGACGCATGGATGCTGATATCCGGATCGTCTCGTTGCCGCAGGGCAAGGATCCCGATGAGCTGCTGGCCGAGGATCCGGGTAGCTGGCCAATCCTGCTTGCCGCCGCGAAGCCGGTGGTCGAGTATGTAATGGATCTCTTGATGGCGGAGCAGGATCTCGGAGATGCAAAGGCGAAGGCCCAGGTCGCCCGGCGGGTATTGCCGCTGATCGAGGATGTCGCCGACCCAATCGAACGCGAAGCCTATCGTCAGAGCCTAGCCCGCAGGTTGAAGTTGGATGAACGGGTCCTCCTTGGTCTGAGAAGCCCTCCCGGCCGAGCCAGGGGCCGGGCGGAACCGGCCGAGCCGCCGCCCCCGCCGACGTTTCCCACCCGCTGGACTGCGGCAGAGCGGTTCTGTCTGGGGCTGTTGCTGCGGGATCCGGAACTGACCTACTGGATCGACCGCAAACTGCACGCCTTGGAGTTGGAGGGACTGTCGCCGCTCGACTTCTACTCGACCGACTCGCAAATCATTTTCCAGGCCATGCGGTCCTCGCTCTCTCAAGTTGACGAAGAGCCGAGCCAATACTGGCGATCGGTCCTGGACGGCTCGACCCTGGCGCAGGCGATGTCGATTGTCGATCAGGTCGAACCGGTCGACTTCGACCGGCCGCGAGTGGTTGAAACTGTGTCGGCGGATTTCCTTCGGCTGCGCAAGCGAAGGGTTGAAAGTCTGCTGGAACAGCTGAGCTTTCAACAGCAAACAGTGCAGGAATCCGAGGAGCCCGCCGATCAGATGCAGTACCTCACTCAGGAGGCTCAGCAATTGACCTCCCAGAAACGCCGGCTGGAGGCGGCCCTCGCCGCACGAAGCTAGCCAAGATGGCCAAGCCGAAGCGCACTCAATTGCCGGAAGACGGGATAGAGCCGGAGGACGAACAGGAGCTCGAGGAGGGCCTGGGGTCGGAGGAGGCCCTGGATACCGTCGAGGGGGAAGTCGTCGATGTTGAGCCGGATTTCGACGAGAGCGAGACCAGCGACGCCGAGCAGGTCCTGGCCGAGCTGCCGGAGACTGGGCCGCTCTCCATGCCGGCTGAGGGCACCGACGATCCGGTTCGGCTCTATCTCAAAGAGATCGGCCTGGTCGAACTGCTGAGTCCGGACCAAGAGCTGTGGCTGGCCGTGAGAATGGCGGCCCCGGCCCGGCTGAATGGTGGAACCCAAGCGGAGGACCACCAATCGGAAACGAATTCAATCCAGGCCGCTCACCTCGCGATGTTTGAAAACATGCGGATTGCCTGGAAGCGTCTGGAGGAGGACGCCCGCCGGAGCAAAGAGACAGCCCCAGATCTGATTCTGATTGTGGAAGAAGCCTCCGAACTCTGGGACGGCTGGGAGGCTGAGGCTCCCTCGTACTTGAGGGCCTGGCTGGACAACGGACGCTGGGGCACTGATCCGGCCTGGGAAGGTGTCGCCCGGAATGCGCTGGACGCCTTCACCGCCCTCTACGCAATGCCCCAGGCCATGAAGGCTCGGCTCATCGATCGCCTGGAGAAGACCAAGACCATTCCGGTCGGCCGGACGTACCAGCGCTGGCTGCCCGACGCAAAGGCCCTAATGGCCGAGCACCAGCTGCTTAAGGACCTGGCGAAGGAATCCCAAAAGGCGCTGATTCGGGCCAACCTGCGCCTGGTGGTTAGCGTTGCCAAGCGCTACATCGGGCGGGGGATTGCCTTCTTGGATCTGATCCAGGAGGGAAACATTGGGCTGTTGAGGGCGGTGGAAAAGTTCGATCCGGCCAAGGGTTTCAAGTTCAGCACCTATGCGACCTGGTGGATCCGCCAAGCGATCAGCCGGGCGATTGCGGATCAGGCCCGCACAATTCGGGTCCCGGTCCATATGGTCGAGACCATCAACAAGCTGACCCGAGTGCAGCGAGTGCTGGTGCAGGAGTTGGGTCGCGAGCCGACTTCGGAGGAGTTAGCCCTGGAAATGGAATTCCTTGAACCGGCCGACGCCTCTGCCATCCGTCGAGCGGAAATTGAAGGCTCGCCGCTCGATCCGGGAGTGGACCGGCGCTGGCGGCGGGCGGCAGGCAAGGTTCGCCGGATCATCCGAATTGCGCAGGAACCCATGTCGTTGGAGACCCCGGTTGGATCGGAGGAATCGAGCCAGCTGGCCGATTTCATCGAGGACGAGACCCTGCCTGAACCGGTTGATGCGGCGGCCAAAGAGCTGCTGAAGGAGCAAGTGCAGAACGCCCTCTCGGTGCTGACCGAGCGCGAGCGGCAGGTACTGGAGATGCGGTTTGGCCTTCACGATGGGAAGGACTACACCCTGGAAGAGGTCGGGCGGTTCTTTCAAGTGACCCGGGAGCGGATCCGCCAGATCGAGGCCAAGGCCCTCCGCAAACTGCGTCACCCGACCCGCAGTCGCCACCTGCGCGACTACCTGTCTTGACAGTGGCCGCCCGCCCGATCGGCTGGCCGACCTGCGGGTCGGCCTTTTTGTTAAGCGAGTCCTGGCTGTGATATAACGTCTCCCGCGCGGCTCACCGGTTCAGCAGTGCGCCGCGCGTTTCACATCGGCTAGCAGTACGAAGTTCGCAGGTGCGAGGAGGTTGAACTGATGCCAGTTCCAGGCCTTGAGCCGTCGGCGTTATGCCAACGCTGTGATCCGAATCAATTCAAGTTTGATACCACCGAAGAGCTTGAGCATCTTGGCGATTTCATTGGGCAGCCCAGGGCGATCGAGGCGATGCGGTTCGGGGTCGGGATGCGGCAGAAGGGTTACAACATTTTTGCGGTGGGGCCGGAAGGGATCGGAAAGGGCAACTTGGTCCGCAAGACCTTCGAGGCCGCGGCGGCCAGCGAGCCAGTTCCCTACGAGTGGTGCTATGTGCACAACTTCGAGCAGCCGGGCAACCCGCGCGCCCTCCGGCTCCCCTCCGGGAGGGGGATCCAATTCCGCCAGGACATGGACCGTTTTACCGAAGATCTGAAGAACGTCCTGCCGGTGACCTTCGAGGGCGAGGAGTACCGGACCCGGATGCACGAGGTACAGGAATCGCTGAACGAGCGCCAGGAATCGGCGCTCTCGGAGCTGCGCACGCAAGCCCAGGCCCGGGACTTGACCGTCCTGCGAACTCCGGCCGGGCTGGCCATCGCGCCGGTCCGCGAGGGGGAGGTGATCTCCCCCGAAGAGTTCCAGGGTCTGCCAGAGGAACGCCGGGCGCAGCTGGAGAAGGACATCTCCGCGCTGCAGGAGGATCTGCAAAAGGTTCTGCTCAATGTCCCTCGCTGGCAGCGCGAACTGCGCGAGCAGATCGACGGGCTCAACCGCGAAATGGCTGACCTGGCAGTTGGGGCTCTGATCCGCGATCTCACGACAAAGTACGAGGGACTTCCGGAGGTCCAACAGCACCTAACCGCGGTCCAACAGGATGTCGTCAAGAACGTGCGGGAGATCATTGACGAGGGCGACCAATCCCAGATTGGAGAGGTGCTCGGTGCCAGAGGGCTGATGGCGGCGGGCCAGGCCCGACCCGCCCTCCGCCGCTACCGGGTCAACCTGCTCGTCGATCACGGTCGCTCGAAAGGCGCGCCGGTGGTTCAGGAAGACAATCCGACGTACCAGAACCTGCTCGGCCGGGTGGAATACACGGCTCAGATGGGAGCCCTGATAACCGATTTCAATCTGATCAAGCCGGGCGCTCTGCATCGGGCCAACGGCGGGTATCTGATCCTCGAGGCCCGCAAGCTGCTTGCGGAACCGTTCGCCTGGGAAGGTCTCAAGCGCGCCCTGCGATCGGAGCAGGTCAAGATCGAGACGCCTGGCCAGGTTCAGACCTTCATCAGCACGGTCTCGCTTGACCCGCAGCCGATCCCTCTGCAGGTGAAAGTAGCGCTGCTGGGAGAGCCGACGCTGTATTACCTGCTGGGAGAATTCGATCCCGAGAGCCGAGAGTTGTTTCGAGTCGCTTCGGATTTCGATGATCAGATGGAACGGGATGAGCCAAATCAGATGCTTTATGCCCGGTTAATCGGGAGCCTGGCGAAAGTGAACGGGCTAAAGCCCCTCGATCGTGAGGCGGTGGGGCGGGTGATCGAGCGCAGCTCTCGGATTGTCGGAGATGGTCGAAAACTCTCGATCCAGATGAACCTGATCACCGACCTGATCCGAGAGGCCGACTACTGGGCCGGAACCGCCGGGCGCCAGGTCATGACCGGGGAAGACATTCTCAAGGCTGCCGATGCACAGATCTACCGATCCGATCGATTGCGCGAACGGATTCAGGAGATGATCGAGCGCCGGATGATCTTGATCGATACCGAAGGGGGAGAGATTGGCCAGGTCAACGGGTTATCGGTTACCCAATTCGGCGACTTCACTTTCGGCCATCCCAGCCGCATCTCAGCCCGAGTGTGGATGGGCAAGGGGGAAGTGATCGACATCGAGCGGGAGGTCGAGCTGGGTGGGCCGATCCACTCCAAGGGGGTGCTGATCCTGAGCTCGCTGCTGGGCTCCCGCTATGCCACCGGCCGGCCGCTCTCGCTGGCAGCCAGCCTGGTGTTTGAGCAGACCTATGGCGGGGTGGAGGGCGACAGCGCCTCCTCCGCCGAGCTCTATGCCCTGCTCTCGGCGATCGCCGAGGTTCCGCTCAAGCAGTCTTTCGCGGTTACCGGATCGATCAATCAACATGGCCGGGTGCAATCCATTGGCGCGGTCAACGAGAAGATCGAGGGCTTCTTTGACATCTGCAAGTTCCGAGGTCTAACCGGGGAGCACGGGGTCCTGATCCCGGCCTCGAACGTCGAGCAGCTGATGCTCAAAGACGAGGTGTTGCAGGCCGTCGCGGAGGGGAAGTTTCATGTCTACCCAATAGAGACGGTCGATCAGGGGATCGAGATGCTGACCGGCATGCCGGCTGGGGAGCCGGATGCGGAGGGTAACTACCCGGAGCAGTCGATCAATGGCAAAGTCCAGGCCCGGTTAACTCACTGGGCCGAGGAGCGGGCTGCCACTGAACCCGCTGGCGAGCGCGAAGACGGCAATCCCTCCGGCGCCAGCGATCCAGACGAGGGTGAGTTCCCGGTCGACCTGGCTGGGGAATTACCGATTCGATGAGCCCAGCCGATCGGATCCGGCGGATCCTGGTCGCCTTGGACGCTTCGCCGCACAGCCTCTCGGCCCTGCAGGCGGCCGCGGAATTGGCCGCCGAGCTCAGCGCGGAACTGGTCGGGGTCTTTGTGGAAGATTCCAGCCTGGTCCGCCTGGCAGCCTTGCCGGTGACCCGTGAGATCGGTCAGACGAGCGCCCGGATCCGTGAGCTCGATGAACGGACGATGGACCGCCAGCTGCGGAGCCTGGCGCGGCGGGCCGAGCAGGCCCTGGCCAGAGAGGCCGGGCGATTGCAGGTGGATTGGTCTTTCAGGGTCTCGCGAGGGACGGTCGGCGCCGAGTTGTGGGGAGCGGCCTCTGAGGCCGATCTGGTGGTGATGGGCCGGACCGGCTGGTCAGCCCGGCGACGGGCTGGCTCCAGCGTCGAAGCTGTGCTGGCTTCCGGGATGCGTCGCACCCTGGTCATCGGAACCGGGGCCAGGCTGCAGCCGACGCTGCTGGTGGTCCATGACGGCTCCGAGATGGCTGGTCGGGCGTTGGAGACCGCTGCCCTGCTGGCCAAGAGCAAGGGAGGCTATCTGGCGGTAGCGATCGCCCGGCCGGATCCCGAGCAGGCTCGGCGGCTGCAGCGCCAGGTGGCGGAGCAGCTTCGGCCACATGGACTGCAGGTTCGCTACCGCTGGCTGCACAGTTCTGACAGTCGAGCCCTGGCCGAGCTGGTTGCCACCGAGCAGCGCTGCGTCTTGGTATTGCCGGCAGAGGCTCCCCAGCTGCACGATCTCCCCCTGCCCGAAGTATTGGAGATTATCAACTGCCCAGTGCTGATCGTACGTTGAACTGTTGAATTACGATCCGTCAGGGCAGGACCGCCTCTGCCAGCGCGGCCAGACCGTCTAGATCATCCAGTTCCAGCCACTGCAGCATGACCCGCTGCACTCCGGCCTCCTGATAGAGCCCCAACTGCTCCACGATTTGGGATCCGGTCCCATGGATGATCCCGAACTGTGCAAGCCTGTCCGGGGTGAGACCCCGGGCCTCGATCTTGCGGCGAAGCTCGTGGTCGTCGCGGCCGAAGATCGTAGTGTTGGCCAGCGAGCGGCGAACTTCCGTTGGCGAGCGCCCGGCCTCTTCCAGCAGTGAATTCAATCGGGAGTTCAGCCGGGCAAAGACCTTCGGGGAGCGGAAGCCGCAGTTCCACTCATCTGCATAGCGGGCGGTCAATCGCAGAGTGCGATTCCAACCGCGACCGCCGATCATGATCGGTGGGCGCCGCGCGCCGACTGGTCGGGGAAGCAAGCTTGCCCCCTGAAGCCGACTGTACTCCCCGGCGAAGCTGACCGGCTCCGGCTCGCGCAGCAGCCGATAGACCACCTCGACACCTTCCTCGAACCGATCGAAGCGGGGGCCAGGCTCCAGCAGCTCAAATCCGAACATGTCGTGCTCGCGCTCCTGCCAGCCGGCGCCCAGCCCCAACGTCAAACGGCCATTGGAGAGCGCGTCTACGTCCTTGGCCGTGCGGGCCGTAAACACCGGATTGCGGAAGGAAAGAGGAGTGACCAGCGGGCCGAATTCAATCTTGGATGTGTTGTCGGCCAGCCAGGCCAGCGATACCCACAGCTCGAGAGAGTCGATGTCGGGCGGCTGCATGTTCGTGAAGTGGTCGGAACGATAGAGCCCGACAAAGCCCAGGTCCTCGGTGGCCCGGGCGATTCGCTTCCACTTTTCCCAATTCAATCCATTCTGGCCTTCAAGAAAGATCGCAACTTCAACCACCCGGCTGCCCTTTCGGCTCAGAACTTATGCAGCTGCAAGATGCGCCGTTCATTCTCGGTCTCCAGATGGGCCACAACCTCGACATATGGGGCCAGGGTCGAGTTGGCCAGTTTGCGTTTGAGCAGTTCGTCCACCTGAAAGATGCCGGCCGAGTTGTTCAGGATGATCTCGATCCGAACCGGGTGTTCGGCTCCCTTCTCGATCTTCACCGATTCGACGGCCTGGGCCGACACCGAATGGATGTTGACCTCTCCGGCCTCGAACGGGATTCGGGTGCGGCCCTGGGTCATGTCCAGTGCGTCGGCGACTTTCAGCACTCCCGCCTCGAGGGTCAGCGGCTTCACATCTGCGCGATGTGAAATAACTGCGTGCAGCACCTCACTGACCACGGTGGTCAAGACCGGATCCTGGTAAAGGTGCCCGAGCAGTTGGCGGGCCTTGGGGTAGCCAAGGATCAGGCTGTAGCTCTCGTGGTTGTCGCGGTGGACCGCCATTCCGATGTCGTGCAAGCAGGCGGCGGTGACCACCACCACCTCCGCATCCTGGGCGGTCAGGCCGTGGTCGAGCACGATGCCAGGTTGCACCCCGGCCTCGAGCAACAGACGCAGGATCTTGACGCAGGCATTGGCAACAATCTGAATGTGGACCGGCCCATGGTCGCTCATGCCCAGCCGGCGCACCGCGTTGTTGTTCGCCGCCTCCCAGAGCTGGGCCAGTTCCTGATCTTGGTTGATCGCCTCGAGCAGGGTTCTGAGCTGTAGGTTCCCTTTGGTGCTGACCTTCAAGGTGTGCTCTCCTCCTCAAGCCCGGGTTCGGCCGTCGGCCGAACCGTCGAGCAGTTCGCGCAATCTAGGCATGACCTCGAGCATGGCGCGCTCACCGGCCTGAATGACCTGCGACACGTGGCGGAAGCCCGAAATCGTATTAATTCCGGCCGGGATGGGCGGACGGATGACAAGTTCGGGTCCGCTTTCGCGCAGCCCGGCCTCGGTCTGTTGAGTGATCATGATCGCGAACGCGCGCCATAAGTGTTTGCTGATCGTTGGCATGCGGGTTTTCTGCCAGGAGGCTTCATCCCGCGGGTCGAGGGTGACATCCACGGCCAGGACGAACGGAGCCCCCATGCCGCGAGCCAGGCCCACCGGCAAGTTCTCGAGTACGCCTCCGTCCACCAGCAGCTGTTCCCCAATTCGCACCGGCGCGAATACTCCTGGCATGGCCATGGTGGCCCGGAGGGCGGGGAGCAGGCTGCCCGAGGCGAGCGCTACCCGCTGCCCCGACCGCAAGTCCACGGCCGCGAGCGAAAGTGGGATCGGGAGCGACTCGAAGCTCTCGTGGGGTGCCAGGAACTGGCGCAGCAGCCTGGACAACCCCTCGAGTTTAAGCAGGCTCTGCCGCGGAATACCAATCCCGGCGAGCCGCAGCAGCTGCCCCAAGCTGCCGAGTCTGGAGGCATAGGCTTCCATTTCGTCCGGGGTCCGGCCGGCCGCGTAGCCGGCCGCGACCAGCCCGCCCATGCTCGTGCCGGCGAGGTATCCGGGGCGAATGCCCTCTCGGTCCAGCACCCGCAGCACCCCAATGTGGGCCAGGCCTCGCCCTGCACCCCCGCTGAGTGCCAGACCGAGCTTCGAGTTCATTCGTTGGGTAAGTCCTACCGCGGGAGAAACTCGCAGCCTTCTGCGCCGCAGTTCGCCGCGGTATTGTATCCCGGTAGACAGGGAAAAATTCTCATTGTGATAGAATGTACATAGTTTCTTAAGGCAGGCTTTCAATAAATCCCGTCTCCCATTGGCTTGCGACCGATGCCTGCTGAATACCTTCCGATCGCTGTCCTGATCGCCTTGTCCACCGGACTGGCGCTCATGATCGTCGGAGTGGGGCATCTGTGCGGACCGCGGCGCAAAAACCTCCGCAAAGGGCAACCGTACGAGTCTGGAATGCTTCCGTATGGCTCCGGGCAGCGGCGGATGCCGGTCCACTTCTACCTGATCGCGGTCCTATTCATCCTTTTCGACATTGAAGTAGTGTTCCTACTCCCCTGGGCAGTTGTTCTGCGTGAACTCGGGGTAGCCGGGCTCATCGAAATGCTGGTCTTCATCCTGATCTTGCTGGCCGGATTTGTGTACGCCTGGAAGAAGGGGGCCTTGGAGTGGGAATAGAGCAGAAGCTCGGCAATCTAGGGGCGGTCACCACCACCCTCGAGAAAGCCGTCAACTGGAGCCGAACCCGCGCCATGTGGCCGCTGCTCTCCGGGCTCGCCTGCTGTGCCATCGAGATGATGGCGACTCAGGCCGCGGACTATGACCTCAGCCGCTTCGGGATGGAGTTAATGCGGGCCAGCCCCCGCCAGAGCGACCTGCTGATCGTAGCCGGGCGGGTGAGCCGCAAGATGGCGCCTGTGCTGCGGCGCCTATATGACCAGATGCCTGAACCCAAATGGGTGATCGCGATGGGAGACTGCTGCTCCTGCGGTGGGGTGTTCAACAACTATGCCATCGTGCCCGGGGTGGACGAAGTCATGCCGGTGGACGTCTACATCGCCGGCTGTCCGCCGCGGCCGGAGGGCCTGATCCACGGGATCCTGACCCTGCACAACAAGGTCATGGGGGAGAAGTCGCTGAGGGTCGAGGCCTAGCCCGAACGGCGCGGTGCCGCTGAGAACGGCGGCCGCATCTCTGGCTGGGGTGTCTAGAGTAGGTCGGAGAGCTAAATGATAGAGCCGGCTAAGAATTTGGCAAACGAGCTGACCGAGCTCTTCGGAGGCACGCAGGTTGAGCTGCAGGAGTTCCGCGGGCAGCTGACCCTGCTCGTGCAGCCGGAGGCGGTGCTGGCCGCCTGTCAGAAACTGCAGCAACGTGGGTTCGACCTCTTGGCGGCCCTGACCGCGGTGGACTACTGGCCGAAGCAGCCGCGTTTCGCGGTGGATTACCGCCTGTACTCGCTCGAGCGAAACCAGTTCGTTGGGCTGAAAGCCTTGCTGACGGATGAGCAGGCCGACTTGCCCAGCGTTGAACCGGTGTATCCCAACGCCAACTGGCACGAGCGGGAAGTGTTCGACATGTTCGGCATCCGATTCCGCGGCCATTCGGACCTGCGCCGTATCTTGATGCCCTATGAGTGGGAAGGCCACCCTCTGCGAAAAGACTATCCGCTTGGGTACGAGGAAGTGCAGTTCAGCTTCAATTTCGACGAAATCGAACGGCGCAAGAAGTACGTCAAGGATTGATTCAGCGGGCGCTTTGGGGCCGACCCTCCGCCGACTGAGAGCCAGCCATGCTTCAACCCCAGATGGAAATCACCGTTGACGAGCTGAGACAATTGGTCTCGGATCGAGCGCTCCAGGGTGAGACCATGCTGCTCAACATGGGGCCTCAGCACCCGAGCACCCATGGCGTGCTGCGCTTGCTCCTGGAGCTCGATGGGGAACGGATCGTCAACTGCGTCCCCGATATCGGGTTCCTGCACACCGGCATCGAAAAGAATATGGAGGCCAAGACCTACGAGAAGGCCCTGGTCATGACCGACCGGATGGACTACCTGAACAACCTGGGGAACAACCTGTGTTACTGCCTGGCGGTCGAGAAACTGGTCGAGCTGGACGTCCCGCCCCGGGCCCAGGTGGTGCGGGTGCTGCTGACCGAGTTGCAGCGGATCGCCTCTCATCTGGTCTGGCTCGGAACCCATGCGCTGGATTTGGCCGCCTTGTCGGTTTTCCTTTACTGCTTCCGCGAGCGAGAGCACATCATGGATATTTTTGAGCTGTGCTCCGGGCAGCGGATGATGACCTCCTACATCCGTCCGGGCGGGCTCTGGCGTGATCTCCCGGCTGGCTTCGATCAGGCGGTCCGACAGTTCCTGAGTCTTTTCCCGAAACGAATTCAAGAATACGAGAGCTTGCTTACCGAGAATCCGCTGTACCTCGATCGCACCAAAGGGATCGGCGCCATTTCGTCCGAGAAGGCGTTGCAAATCGGGCTGACCGGACCGGCCTTGCGCGCCACCGGACTGAGCTTTGATCTGCGCAAGGCCCAACCCTACAGCGGGTATGAGCAATACGAATTCGAGGTCCCGCTCGCCAGCAACGGCGATACCTACGACCGGTATATCGTCCGAATGGAAGAGATGCGCCAGTCTCTGCGGATCGTGAAACAGGCTCTGGATCGCTTGCCGAAGGGGCCGGTGCGCAGCAACAACCGCAAATTCGTTCCGCCGCCGCGCTCGGAACTAGGCCACAGCATGGAGGCCGTGATTCACCATTTCAAGTTGTGGACCGAAGGGTTTCCTGCGCCGGCCGGCTCGGTCTTCCTTCCAGTCGAATCGCCCCGCGGCCTGCTGGGCTGCTACCTGGAAGGCGATGGCGGGCCGAAGCCGCTGCGAGTTCACTTTCGGACTCCAAGCTTCGCGAACCTGCAGGCTATTTCCATTCTGTCCCGCGGACATCTGGTCGCCGACCTAGTCGCGATCATCAGCAGCCTAGATCCGGTGCTGGGAGACGTGGATCGCTAGGCCCGGATGGCGGCGCTCGCGGAGAAGCATCGGGCCGAGATCCAAGCCATCCTGGCCAAATACCCGCCGGAGCACAAGCGCTCGGCGGTCATGCGGCTGCTCTACCTTGCCCAGCGCGAGTACGGACACCTGGACCGGCAGGCGATCGCCGAAGTGGGCACTTTGTTAGATCTCGAGCCCACTGAGGTCGGTTCGCTGATTGGCTTCTATACCCTCTACCACGATCAGGCGGGACCCACCTACCGGCTGCAGGTTTGCACTGACCTGCCCTGTGCGCTGCGCGGCGCGGAAGTGTTCGCCGGGGAGCTGCGCCGAAGCCTAGGTGTCGCTGGAAACGAGCCCACGGCCGACGGGGAGTTCGTGATCGAAGAGGTTAAGTGCCTGGCGGCTTGCGACCGGGTGCCGGTCTTCCAGCTCCAAGAGCCTGAGGGGATTCACTACTACGAGAGCCAAACGAAAGAAAGCGCATTGGCCGTCGTCGAGCAACTCCGAGGCCGCTCCTCCAATGGCTGAGCCGATCGTCCTGCGCCACCGTGCACTGCCCGAGCTCGATCGGCTGGATGTCTACCGGCAAAACGGCGGCTTCCGGGCATTTGAGAAGGCGGTCCGCTCGCAGTCTCCCGCCGAGGTCATACAGATCGTGAAGGACTCGGGGCTGCGCGGGCGAGGCGGCGCCGGCTTTCCGACCGGGGTCAAATGGAGCTTTCTGACTCCGGGGGTGTTCCCGCGCTACGTGGTCGCCAATGCCGATGAATCCGAGCCGGGAACCTTTAAGGATCGGGAGATCATGGAACGCAACCCTTTCCAATTCCTGGAAGGGATTGCGATCTGTGCCTACGCCGCCCAGGCGAACGTGGCTTACATCTACTGCCGGGGGGAGTTTTGGGATCTGACCGGCGAGCTCGATCGGAAGATTGCCGAACTGGAGCGGGCCGGTCTGCTGGGTGACCGGCTCTTCGGGACCAACTACTCGCTGCGAATCCACACCCATCTGGGGGCCGGGGCCTACATCTGCGGGGAGGAGACCGCGCTGCTGGAATCGATGGAGGGGAAACTCGGCCAACCGCGGCTTCGCCCTCCGTTCCCGGCCGCCGAAGGTCTGTATGGGAAGCCGACAGTCGTAAACAACGTTGAAACCCTGACCAACCTGCCGCCCATTCTGGAAAGAGGGGCGCAGTGGTACCGATCGATGGGGACCAAGCAGAGTCCAGGGACCAAAGTATTTTCGCTCTCCGGCCACGTGGAGCGGCCGGGGAATTTCGAGCTGCCGCTCGGGGCGACCTTCCGGGAACTGATCTTCGAGCACGGCGGCGGGATCCCCGGTGGAAAGGCGATCAAGGCGATCCTGCCGGCCGGAGCCTCCGCCCCGATCTTGCCCGCCGCCGATGACGTGCTCAACAGCGGCATGGACTACGAGTCGCTGGCGGCCCTGGGATCGGCGCTCGGTTCGGCCTCGATCATTGTGCTCGACGAGACGGTGAACATCGCCTGGGCGGAGGCCAAGATTACTGATTTCTTCGAGCACGAGTCATGCGGCAAATGCACACCTTGCCGAGAAGGTACTTACTGGATGAAGCACATTCTCGGCCGCCTGATCGGCGGGGAGGCGAGGTCGGCGGACATCGAGCTGCTGCGCAGCGTTGGGAGCGGGATCCGGGGCAAGTGTCTGTGTGCCCTGGGTGACTTCGCGGCGCTGGCAGTGACCTCCGGGATCGAGCGGTTCGGGACGGACTTCGAAATCTACGCGGTGAACGGGCGATGAGCTCGGATGGGGTTCGGCTCACGATTGAAGGGATGGAGGTCAACTCCGCGTCCGGGACACTGCTCGTCGATGCCGCCAAGCGGATGGGCATCGACATCCCGGTGTTCTGTTATCACCCGAAGTTGAAGCCGGTCGGGATGTGCCGCATGTGCCTGGTGGAGATCGGCCGCCCGGCCCGCGACCGAGCCACCGGACAGCCGGTGCTCACCGAGCAGGGAGCACCGGTCATCCAGTTCGGGGCCAATCTCGAAACCGCCTGCACGACCCAGGTGGGCGAAGGCTGGCAGGTCCGAGTGTTCAGCGGCAAAGCGATTGAAGGCCGGAAGGCGATCGTCGAGTATCTGCTGACCTCCCATCCGCTCGATTGCCCGATCTGCGACAAGGGCGGGGAGTGCCCGCTGCAAAATCTCACTATGGGGCATGGACCCGGCCTCAGTCGCTTCCTGTTCGACGAGAAGCAGCATCTGGCCAAGCATTTACCGCTCGGTGAGCTGATCTACCTGGATCGAGAACGCTGCATCCAGTGTGCCCGATGCACCCGTTTCCAGGACGAAGTGGCGGATGATCCGGTGATCGGCCTCTCCCAGCGCGGCCGGCGACTCGAGATTGTCACCTACTCGGAACCCGGATTCGATTCCTACTTCTCGGGTAACTCGACCGACATCTGTCCGGTCGGAGCACTGACCACGGCCGACTTTCGTTTCGGGGCCCGGCCCTGGGAGCTCAACGCCGCCGCCTCGATCTGTCCCCATTGCCCGGTCGGATGCAATTTGACCCTCAATACCCGCCGGGCGGCCGGCAAGGACGGGCGCGAGACCGTCAAGCGGGTGATGCCGCGCCAGAACGAACAGGTCAATGAGATCTGGATCTGCGATAAGGGCCGCTTCGCCCATCATTACGCCCACAGTGCCGACCGGCTGTCCACGCCGCTGGTCCGCGAGAACGGAACCCTCGTCGAGGCCTCATGGGAAGCGGCGCTCGACCGCGCCGCCGATCGGCTGGGCGCGCCCGGTGCAGGGCTGTTGGGAGTGGCCGGAGGGCGGCTTTCCAACGAAGACCTCTTCAATTTCCGGGGGTTGATCGAGGGTCTGGGAGGCACTCCGGTGTTGGACGATTGGATGGCCGGAGGGGACCTGGTGCGACAGTTTGGGGTGTCTCGAGGGACCAACCTTGGGACGTTGGGCGAGGGCGAGGTGGTCCTGGTGATTGCCAGTGATCTGCATGAGGAGGCCCCGATCTGGTGGCTGCGGATCAAGCAGGCCGCCGAGCGAGGGGCGGAGCTGATCGTCGCCAACGCCCGCCCCACCCGGCTGGATTCCTACTCTGCCCACCGGTTGCGCTACCCTCCGGGTGAGGCCGTACGGGCCACCCTCTCGCTGCTGGGCGCGCTGACGGGCGACCCCGGCCTGCGCAGCTACAGTCCGGATCCTCAAACGGTTGCCGCAGCCACTGCCCTCCGCGGCGCCAAGAACCTGATCGTCTTCTATGGAAACGAAGGACTGGACTATCCAGGCTCCGAGGCCCTGGCTAGGGCCTCCGCCCGATTGCTCAGTTCGCACAACCATCAGGGTCGTCCCAACAACGGATTGATCGCAGTCTGGCCACGGGCGAACACCCAGGGAGCCTGGGACATGGGCCTGCGGCCGTCGCCGATGGGCCTGGTGGGTAGGCTTGAGCAGCGCCCGAGCGTCTACATTGTGGCGGCCGACCCGGTCGGCGATGATCCGGCGGTCGGGCAGCTCTTGAAGGATCAGCGCGGGTTGGTGGTTCAGGATCTGTTCTTGACCCCCACGGCCCAGCTGGCCGAGGTTGTGCTGCCCGCTCAATCCTTCGTGGAGCGGGAGGGGACCTTCACTTCCGGCGAACGGAGGGTGCAGAGGCTGTATCCGGCGGTGCCGGGACCGGCCGGGACTTTGCCGGACTGGAGAATCGTCTCCGAGCTGGGGCGCCGATTAGGACTGGAGTTGGAAGGAGGCTCGGCAGGCCAGGTCTTTGCTCGGATCGCCGCTCAGGTTCCGGACTATGCCGGCCTGACCTATACCGAGCTGGCAGCCAGCTCACGGCAGTGGCCGGAGGTCGGCGGGCCGGATCTCTATTACGGCGGAACCGCCTACGACAACCGGCAGGGGCTGGGTGTGCAGCTGGCTCCGCGTCCGAGCGGAGAGCCTCCGGAGTGGGTGGCCGCCGCGAGCCGCCGGCCCGGTGGGGATCTGCTCCTGGTACCGATCAGCAGGCTCTACGATCGGGGGGTCACCGTTTTGGCTTCGAAGCTGTTGAGCCTGCGGCTGGCCGAGTTGAAGCTTGCCATCCATCCGGAAGATGCCGCACGGCTTGGGCTGCTCGGCGCCTCCCGGGCCGAGCTGTCCTGGGACGGCCGGTCCAGCACCCTCGAATTCTCGATAGAGGACAGTGTGCCGCGGGGGGCAGGTCTGGTGCCCAGAAGCACCGGGTTACCGCTCAACCGGCCGACCGAAGTTCGGGTGAGGCCGGCGAGCTCGTGATCGACCTGCTGGAGTGGACCCTCGAGTCGTTCGGGATTATCACCATTGTGTTGGGCGGTTTCGCCTACCTGACCCTGTTTGAGCGCCGGCTGATGGCTCGCTTCCAGACCCGGATCGGGCCAAACCGGACCGGACCGCAGGGTTTGCTCCAGCCGATCGCCGATGGGGTCAAGTTGCTCTTCAAAGAGGAGCTGATTCCGGACCAGGCGGACAAGCTGTTGTTCGTGCTGGCCCCGGTGATCACGGTGGTGCCGGTCTTGCTCCTGCTGGCGGTGATTCCGTTCGGCCCCGATCTGATCATCCTCGGGCGGCGGGTGAGTCAGGGTCTGGCTCCGGAGGTCAACGTCGGAGCGCTGTATATCCTGGCGATCGCTTCGATCGCAGTCTATGGAATCGTCATCGCCGGCTGGGCGTCCAATAGCAAGTATGCGCTGCTCGGCGGTATTCGTTCATCGGCTCAGATGGTCAGCTACGAGCTGGCCCTTGGGCTGGCATTCATCGGGCCCATCCTGCTGGCCGACTCCTTGAACATGGCCGAGATCGTACGGGCCCAACGCGGGATCTGGTTCGTGCTGCTGCAACCAATTGGGTTCCTGATTTTTTTGACTGCTTCGATCGCCGAGCTCAATCGGGCTCCTTTCGATATGCCGGAGGCGGAGCAGGAATTGACCGCTGGCTATCATACCGAATACTCCGGGATGAAATTCGCGCTCTTCTTCATGGCTGAGTACGGCAAAATGATCGCGGTCAGTTTCATCGCGGTGACCCTCTTCCTCGGTGGCTATTGGGGCCCGTTCGTCGATCGGTTGCCGATCCTGGGACCGCTCTACCTCTTCGCTAAGGTTGTGGGGTTGCTCTTCCTGATGATCTGGCTGCGGGCGACCCTGCCCCGGCTGCGCTACGATCGTTTGATGGCTTTTGGCTGGAAGGTCCTGCTGCCACTCGGGCTGCTGAACGTCCTGGTGACCGGCGGCCTGATTGTGGCGTTTGGATGATCAGGATGAATCCACTGCAAATCCTGCGCGGAATGTGGACGACTTTTCGCATGCTCTTTGAGCGGCCGGTGACCTACCAGTATCCGGAGGTCAAGCGCCCGGTGCGCGAGCGTTTCAAAGGGCGGCACGAGCTGAAGCGCTATGAGGACGGCTTGGAGAAGTGCATCGGCTGCTCGCTGTGTGCCGCGGCCTGCCCGGCCGACGCCATCTTCGTCGAGTCGGCCGAGAACACCGACGAAGCCCGCTACTCGCCTGGCGAGCGG
>Ga0209640_10001623_pt1 | contig 19231 bp, 20 predicted proteins | sample RifCSP10_1_FD_184018 | JGI IMG/M metagenome (GOLD analysis project Ga0209640, IMG submission 184018) | Soil microbial communities from Rifle, Colorado - Rifle CSP2_sed 10_1 (SPAdes) (version 2) | ecosystem: Environmental > Terrestrial > Deep subsurface > Rock core/Sediment | place: Rifle...
GGATCAACCAAAGCGGATCGATCCTCCGGAGGATTGGTTCGCTTCGCGACCCAATGGGCCCCCGCTTTCGCGGGGGCGACAATGTGGGGGTTACAGCGTCTTCTCACTGTCTCTGCGTCTCTGCGGTTGAACCATCTTTCTCATGACCACACCTCTCGTCATCGCGGTCGACGGGCCGGCGGGATCCGGCAAGGGCACGCTCGCCAAGCGGCTGGCGAAGCATTTCGGCTTTCCGTATCTCGATACCGGGCTCCTGTATCGCGCGACGGCGCGTCGGCTGCTCGATGCCGGCCAGGACCCGGCGGATCCGAAGGCCGCGGAGGCGGCCGCGCATGCGGTGCAGCCATCCGACCTGGAACGCCAGGATTTGCGGGATGAGCCGGTCTCGGCCGCCGCCGGCGTGGTCGCCGATCATCCCGGGGTGCGGGCCGCCCTGCTCGATTTCCAGCGCAATTTCGCGGCGCACCCGCCCGGCGGCGCGCGCGGCGCGGTGCTCGACGGGCGCGACATCGGCACCGTGGTTTACCCACAGGCGCCGATCAAATTCTACGTCGATGCCGACCTTGAGACGCGTGCCCGGCGGCGGGTGAAAGAGTTGCAGGAACGGGGGGTTCCGGCTATACCTTCCCGCGTTCTTGCGGACATGAAGGTGCGCGACCGGCGCGATAAATCGCGCGCGGTCGCCCCGCTCAAGCCGGCCGCGGACGCGAAAGTCCTCGACACGACTAGGCTGGATGCGGACGCGGTTTTCGACGCGGCGCTCGACTTCATACGCTCGCGAGGCGACGTTACCGCGTGAGCGGCCCTTGCCGCCTCGGCGCGGCGCATCATTTATTGGTTAGGAACGACGGGGAACGACCGAATCATGGCTGAAGCTGCGACCGCGACCGCGGGCGACGAAAATTTTGCTGCCCTCCTGGATCAATCTTTCAAGCAGGGGCAGCTGACCGAGGGGTCGGTGATCACCGGCACAGTCATCGCGATCGAGGGCGATTCCGCCGTCATCGACGTGGGCCTGAAATGCGAAGGCCGCGTCGCGTTGCGCGAGTTCGCGGCGCCGGGCGCCGAGCCGGACATCAATGTCGGCGACCAGGTCGACGTATATCTCGAGCGGATCGAGACCAAGACCGGCGAAGCGGCGCTGTCGCGCGACCGCGCGCGCCGCGAGGAATCCTGGACCCATCTCGAGAAGGCGTTCAAGACCAACGAGCGCGTGACCGGCCAGATCTTCGGCCGGGTCAAGGGCGGCTTCACCGTCGATCTGTCCGGTGCGGTCGCGTTCCTGCCGGGCTCGCAGGTCGATATCCGTCCGGTGAAGGACATCGGCCATCTGATGGGCTCGCCGCAGCCGTTCCAGATCCTGAAGATGGATCGCCGCCGCGGCAACATCGTGGTGTCGCGCCGCGCCGTCCTCGAAGAATCCCGCGCCGAGCAGCGCACCGAGCTGCTCGCCTCGCTCAAAGAGGGCCAGGTGCTCGACGGCGTGGTCAAGAACATCACCGACTACGGCGCGTTCGTCGATCTCGGCGGGGTCGACGGCCTGCTGCACGTCACCGACATTTCCTGGAAGCGCGTCAACCATCCGTCGGATGCGCTCGCGGTCGGCCAGAACGTGAAGGTGCAGGTCATCCGCTACAACTCGGACACCCAGCGCATCTCGCTCGGCATGAAGCAGCTCGAGGCCGACCCGTGGCAGGGCGTCGAGTACAAATATCCGGCCAGCGCGAAGTTCACCGGCCGCGTGTCCAACATCACCGACTACGGCGCGTTCGTGGAGCTGGAGCCCGGCGTCGAGGGCCTGGTCCACGTCTCCGAGATGAGCTGGACCAAGAAGAACGTGCATCCCGGCAAGATCGTCTCCACCAGCCAGGAAGTCGAAGTCATGGTGCTCGAGGTCGATCCCTCGAAGCGCCGGATTTCGCTGGGCATCAAGCAATGCCAGCCGAACCCGTGGGAGAAGTTCATCGAGACCCATCCGGTCGGCTCCGAGATCGAGGGCGAGATCAAGAACATCACCGAGTTCGGCCTGTTCGTCGGCCTCACCCAGGACCTCGACGGCATGGTGCATCTGTCGGACCTCGACTGGAACAAGCCCGGCGAGACGGCGATCAAGGACTACAAGAAGGGCGATCGGGTCAAAGCCAAGGTGCTGGACGTCGACCCGGAGAAGGAGCGCGTGTCGCTCGGCATCAAGCAGCTTGGCGCCGACCCGCTGGAGGAAACCTTCAAGAAGCTGAAGAAAGGCGACGTCGCTACCTGCACCGTCACCGCGGTGACCGATGGCGGCATCGAGGTGAAGGTCGCGGGCGACATCGGCGGCTTCATCCGCCGCGCCGAATTGTCGCGCGACCGCTCCGAGCAGCGGCCCGAGCGCTTCGCGCCCGGCGACCGCGTGGACGCCAAGATCATCAACGTCGACCGCAAGGACCGCAAAGTGTCGCTGTCGATCAAGGCGCACGAGATCGAGGAAGAGAAGCAGGCGATGGCCGAGTACGGCTCCTCGGACTCCGGCGCGAGCCTGGGCGAGATCCTCGGACCGGCGCTTCGCCGCACCGAGGAAGGCGCCAAGAAAAAGGACGAAGAGTAAGCCGCTCGCATCCGAGCGCCTCGCACAGGCACCAGACGAGACGACCTCATCCTCAGGACATTGTTCTCCTCGGGGTGAGGGCGTTTTATTTTTCTCTCCGGGCGTCGTCCCGAAGAATGGGGCAGGGTTCTTAGACTATGGCTTTTGAAGCCGATCTCATGGTCGACCGACGGCGCCTGAAGCGCAACCTCGCCACGTGGCGCACGCTTGCCATCATCGCGCTCGCCGGAATTGCGGCGCTGCTGATCGCGCAGCGCACCGGCGGCTTCGCGGTCGGCGGCCACATCGGCCGGCTATGGGTCGAAGGCATCATCCTGGACGACGACGAGCGCGTCGATGCGCTGAAAGACGTCGCGCGCAACGACAACGTGAAGGCGCTGGTGGTGCGCATCGACTCGCCCGGCGGCACCGTGGTCGGCGGCGAAACGCTGTACCGCGCGCTGCGCGAGGTGTCGGAGAAAAAGCCGGTGGTCGCGGTGATCGGCGGCCTGGGCGCCTCGGCCGCTTATATGACCGCGATCGCGTGCGACCGCATCTTCGCCCACGAAGGCACCGTCACCGGCTCGATCGGCGTGATCATGCAGGCCACCGAAGTGACCCAGCTCATGCAGAAGCTCGGCATCACGACCGAGGCCATCAAGTCGGGGCCGTTGAAGGCGACGCCCTCGCCCTTGGAGCCGATCACGCCTGCGGCGCGCGCGCACGCGCAAGAGATCGTCGCCGAGATGTTCCAGATGTTCCTCGGCATGGTGACCGAGCGGCGCAACCTGTCGGCCGACGAGATGAAGGCGGTGTCGGACGGCCGCGTATTCATCGGGCGCAGTGCGCTCAGCCTAAAGCTGATCGACGAGATCGGCGGCGAGTCCGAAGCGATCGCCTGGCTCGAGAAGGAGCGCGGCGTGGCGAAATCGCTGCCGGTGCGCGACGTGAAATACGGCCGCGACACCTCCGGCCTCTTGGACCTGGTCGGATCGGCCGCGCGGCGCATGCTCGGCGGCAACCGGCTTACCCTTGACGGTCTGGTCGCCGTTTGGCACCCTGATCTCCGCTAATCGCAACAAGCAACAAATAAGGGGGACGCGCGCGCCATGACAAAGTCAGAGCTGGTCATGCGCATTTCGGAGCGCAACCCGCACCTTTACCAACGCGACGTCGAACGCATCGTCTCGACCATCTTCGAGGAGATCACCGGCGCGCTGACCCGCGGCGACCGGGTCGAGCTGCGCGGCTTCGGCGCGTTTTCGGTGAAGGGCCGCAACGCCCGCGTCGGCCGCAACCCGCGCACCGGGGAAACCGTGCAGGTCGCGCGCAAGTCGGTGCCGTATTTCAAGGCCGGCAAGGAGCTGCGCGAGCGGATGAACACCGAGCATCCGGCGTAGCTGTTTGCCCGCGCGGCCTCACGCCGCCCGCCAACCCGCTCGGCCGCGCTTGTAGGAAGAACGTTTACTTCCCAAACAAAACGGGCGGACTTGACGGTCCGCCCTAAACGTTTGCGCCCGATGCGCCATCGTCCAGCAGCCAGCGAAATACCGCCGCTGCGGCAAGGCCGCCCGCGATCTGCGCGATGACGAAACCGACGACGTGGCCGGCATCGATGCCGGCGAACGTGTCGGTCAGCGCGCGCGCAAGCGTGACCGCAGGATTGGCGAATGAGGTCGAGGACGTGAACCAATACGCGCCGGCGATGTAGGCCGCCACGGCGTAGGGCAGCTGCCGCGGTGCGTGTCTGCCGCAGCTCAAGATCAACCCGATCAGACCGAAGGTCGCGACGAATTCGCCGGTCAGCTCGCCGATGGTGCCCCGGGCATGCCGGGACACCTGCAGGATCGGCAGGCCGAACATCAGATGGGCGAGCCAGACGCCGGCGACCGCGCCGACGGTCTGCACGGCGGCATAGGCAGCGGCCGCGCCGACGCCGATGTCGCGCCGCAGCGCCAGTGTCAGCGTCACAACCGGATTGAAATGAGCGCCCGATATCGGCGCGAAGGTGAGGATGAGCGCGACCAGCGCCCCGCCGGTGGCGATTGCATTGGCCAGCAGGGCGATCGCGGCGTTGCCCGCCGCCAGCCGCTCGCCCATGATGCCCGACCCCACCACCGCGGTGAGCAGGAGCGCGGTGCCGAGCGCCTCGCCCGCGACGCCACGGCCGCTTCTTCCGGCCGTCATTGCCGCGCGAGGGTGGTCGTCTTTCCGATCGCCGTGAGCTCACGCTGGAGCGCCAGACGGTCGAGCTTGTCGGTCCGGAGGCTGACGAAAATCTTGATGCGGTTTTCCAGCTCGCGGAACGCCCGGCGGAACGCCTCTCGCCGCTCGGTCTCCGACCCGTCGACCGCCGCGGGGTCGGCAACACCCCAGTGCGCCGTCATGGGGTTGCCCGGCCACACCGGGCACACTTCGCCGGCCGCGTTGTCGCAGACGGTGAAAATGAAATCGAGCCGCGGCGCGGCTTCGCGCGCGAACTCGTCCCAGCTCTTGCTGCGCAGGCCCGCCGTCGGCAACTTCAGCGAGCGCAGAAGATCCAGCGCATAGGGATGCACCGCGCCTTTCGGGTGGCTGCCTGCGCTGCAGGCGGCAAAGCGCCCATTCGCCCAATGCCGCAGGATCGATTCGGCCAGGATGCTGCGCGCGGAGTTTCCCGTGCACAGGAACAGCACGTTGTAGGCGCGTTCGGTCATGTCGAGCTCCGTTTCGATGCGGTGGTGGTGCGCGCCGCCCCAGGCTGGCAGACCGGCGCGCAGCTCGCGCCGCAGCAATTCTCGGTGAGATAGGCGACGACCGCGTTCATCGTGGTGAAATCGGTGGCGTAGATGAGCTGGCGGCTCATGCGGCGCTGCGTGATCAGCCCGGCATGCATGAGCTGCTGTAGATGGAACGTCAGCGAGGACGGCGGCAGCTTCAGCGTCTCGGCGATCGCGCCGGCAGGAAGCCCGTTCGGCCCGCGCTCGACCAGCAGGCGGAACGCCGCAAGCCGGGTTTCGTGCGCCAGCGCGCCGAGCGCTGCGATGGTCTGGGCGGAATTCATGCCACCGTCCGATATTCCGATATGACTTCCAGTCTACGATCTTTCGACAAATATCGAAATATTATTCTCCGCTCCGGCTCGCTTGACTGTCCTCGATGCGCATCGCATCACCTTCATTGGCGATCCCTATTCGCCCAGGTAGACGCTTTAAGAAGGCTCACGGGTGTGATTTCGACGTCTGGCAGCCGCACAGCATGGATCGGCAGGTCGCTGACCGGCCGCCTTTGCGCTCTCGTATGCCTATGGGGAATCAGCACGCTGCTTGCCTCTGTAGCGGTCGCCGAGACCGAGCAATATCCGCCTGGTCCGACCACGGCTCCCGCAGCGAGCGAGAAGGGACGGCTGATCTCGGCCAGTGCCGCGCTCGATGAAATTCAGCGCGGGCATGCGATGCTCATCGACACACGAAAACCATTCGAAAGACGCAAGATCTTCGCCGCCGGGACCTGTGCCGCAATCCCATACATCATGAACGGCGAACACGACGACGAATACATCGCCGACGTGCTCACGGCCGTAAAAGGCGATCGACATGCGCCGATCGTCCTGATCAGCCGCTTTGGCATGCGTGCAGCCAGGGCACAGCAGGTGCTCGAAGCCAACGGCTTCACGGATGTCAGATCGGTCGAAGGAGGTTTCGAAGCGTTGCGCCAACGTGATGCTGGCCATTAGCGACCCGCACCCGGCCAACCAAAAGGGCGGATCGGACGGTCCGCCCTTTCCTTATGAGGGCCTGGGAACGCTCACTCCGCGGCGGCCTCGGCGGTTCGCGTCCTGCGCGTGGTGATCCACATCACGCTCAGCATCAGGACGCCGCCGACCGCCCCGACCGCGCTGACGTCGCCCTTCATCACGAAACTAAGCTCGGATGCCGGGATGATCGCCATCACGCCGGCGATGCCCAGGATCACGCGCTCGACGATGCTCATGTCGCGCTGGAACCAGCCGACCAGCGCTGCGGTCGTGATATAAATGCCGATCGCCGCGGTCAGGCAGTCGTATACGATCCAGGTGGTCGAGCCGTACAGCAGCAGGGTCGGCGACAGCACGAACATGAACGGCAGGATGAACTTCGCCCAGCCGATGCGGCACGCCCACCAGCCGGTCTCCATCGGACCGGCGCCGGATATGTTCGCGGCCGCGTAGGCCGCAAGCGCGACCGGCGGCGTGATCATCGACAGCATGCCGCCATACAGGATGAACATGTGCGCCCTCATTTTCAGCACGTGCGGATCGGTGCCGGTGCCGAACGTGTGGCCCAGCGCCTGCACGATCGACGGCGCCACCAGGGCGGCCAGCAGCACGTAGACCGCGGTGGTCGGCATGCCCATGCCGAGCACCAGGCTCACCATGAAGGCGATCAGCAAGAGCACGTAGATGCTCGCGCCCGCCATCTTCACCAGCCACAGGGTGAGCGCGAAGCCCAGCCCGGTGATGTTGAGAATCCCGATGATGAAGCCCGCGGCGGCGAGCGTCATGATCAGGTCGGTGGTGGTCCGCCCGGTGGTCGACAGCGAGGCGAAGAAGTCGAGCGGCCGGATGCGCTTTCCCTTGTAGCTGCGGAACAGGCCGACGGCGAAGATCATCAGCGCGGCGCCGATCGCGGCGACCTCGGGCGATTGCTCCCACGAGAAGATCGCGAACAACAGGAACGCGAACGGCAGGATCAGGTGCCAGCCTTCCTTCAGCACCACGGCCGCCTCGGGCAGCGCCTCGTGCAGCCGCGCCAGGCGCTGCTTGCCGGCGATCAAATCGACCTGCCAGTACAGCGCGAGGTAGTACAGCGCCGCGGGAATCGCGGCCGAGAGCGCGACCTCGGCATACGGCATCTCGATGAACTCGGCCATCAGGAACGCGGACGCGCCCATCACCGGCGGCATGAGCTGGCCGCCGGTGGAGCCCACCGCCTCGATCGCGCCGGCGACCTGCGGGCTGTAGCCCGTGCGCTTCATCAGCGGGATGGTGAACACCCCGACCGAGGCGACGTTGGACACCGCCGAGCCCGAGATCATGCCGAACAGCGCCGAGCCGACCACGCAGATCTTGGCCGGGCCGCCCCGCTTGTGGCCCAGGAACGCCATCGCGATGTCCTTGAAGAACTCGCCGCCGCCGGCGCGGATCAGCACGTCGCCCATCCAGAGGAACATCAGCACGATGGTCGAGCCGACCACCAGCGGCGTGCCGAACAGGGCAGACGGATCGAATCCGAGATAGACCGCCAAGGGCCCCGGCTGCACCGGGCGGCCGCGCAGCTCCACCGGCGCCAAATGCGCGACGAACGCGTAGGCGAAGAAGCACGCCACGACGATGAGCAGCGCCCAGCCGGTGGCGCGACGCAAGCCCTCGAGGCACAACAGGATTATGATCGCGGAGATGACCAGCACTTCGGGCGTGCGGAACGCGACGTCGAGCAACAGCCGCGGGTACTGCGACATGACCCACAGCAAGGTGATCAGCCCGATATAGCCAAGCAGCATGTCGAACAGCGGCAGCCCGGTCTGGCGCTTACCGTGCCAGTTGAGCGCATGGTAGCAGACGCACAACGCCAGCCCGAGAACCAGCGCCAGCAGCTGCTCGGTATAGAACGCGTAGCCGACATACTGCGGCGCGGAGAGCGCCCAGGCGAGGCAGGCGGCGGTCAGCAGACCGCCGCAGAAGTGGATCACCCACCTCGGCCAGGGATGCAGGCTGCCGGCGCCCTCCGCGATCGTCTCCGACCCGAGGTCGGCCAGCGCTTCTGCGCCGCGTGTTTCGTCCGTCATCGCCCGTCTCCCCAGACGCAAATCGCCGCGCCGGCGATGCGCATTACGCGTCTTGCCCGCGAGGCCTCTCGCCAGCGGTGCTTAACCCACTCCACTGCCACTGTCCACCGCGCCGCGCCCGCCGTCACGCAATGTTTATGGAGATTTTATATGGGTTGGCGCGACTACTGCTTGGGCGGCCACTGGCCCTGCTCGGTGTAGTACTTCACCGCGCCCGGGTGATACGGCACCGGGTTGCGCTCCGCCATCTTCTTGGCGTCGAAGCGCGCGAGCTGCGGCGCCACCGCGACGAGCTGCTCCTTCGCGCCGTGGACCGTCTTGGTCAGGTTGTAGACCAGCTCCACCGGCTGCTTGTCGTGGGTCACCAGGAACGCCGAATAGCCCATCACCTGGGTCGGCCCGACGATGCCGGGCAGGTGCTTGGCCGGCTCCATCAGCATCGGGTAGGAGTTGAACAGCTTCTTCATGCGCTGAACGCCCGCGGGGCTGTCGTTGATGCCGATGAAGCGGACGCCGCCGTGCGACGACATGTCGATATGCGCCTTCTGGATGTTGGCGACGCCCGGCGCGGTGCCGGCGACGTCGGCGCGCCCCTGCGGCACCAGGTCGGTGCCCTGGAACGAGTTGGCGACCGGCACCCCCTTCATGTCGGCGTAGCTCAGGCCCGCCGAGGCAAGCGCCGCCTCGGTCAGCTTCTGCACCGTGGTCTGGCTGGTGAACTCGCTCGGGATGCGCAGGCCCTTCAGCTCCTCGGCCTTCTTCCACGGCGCGTCCGCCGCCACCATGAACGCGAACGGCAGCGGGAAGATCACGCCGACCAGCCGAATGTTCGGATTGGGCTTGCCGGCGAACGTCTCGACGCCGCGGAACCCGATTTCGACGTCGTCCACGTTGTTGAACGAGAAATCGACCTCGCCGCGGTTGAGCATCGGGAGATAGGTCGAGGAGCCGGCGAACGGCTGCACCCGCATCTGCAAATTCAGCTTGTCGTTGCCGACCTTGGCGACCGCCGCGCCCGCCGAATAGTAGATCGAGCCCTGCGGGTTGGTGGCGATGGTGTAGACGGTCTGCGCGCTCGCCGGAACGCCGAGCGCGAGCGCCGCGATCGCGGCTAAGTATTTCATTGCTGTGGTGGCCATTGCCCTGCCTCGCTGTAAAACTTGATGGCGCCGGGGTGATACGGCACGACGTGCTTCTCCGCCATCTTCTTGGGATCGAACCGCGAGATCTGCGGCGCGATGGCGACGAGCTCGGCGCGGCTCGCGTGGATCATCTTGGTGAGATCGTACACCACCTTCTCCGGCACCTTGTCGTTGGTGACCAGGAACGCCGAATAGCCCATGAACACGGTGGGCTCGACGATGCCGGGCAGGTGCTTGGCCGGCGCGACGGTGAGCGTATAGGAGTGGATGATCTGCTTCATGCGCGCGAGGCCGGCCGGGTTCTGGTCGATCGAGACGAACCGGACGCCGCCGCGCGCGGCGAGATCCAGGTTCGCCTTCTGCACCTGGGCGATGCCGGGCGCGACGCCGGCCGCGTCCACCCGGCCCGCCGCCAGCGCATCGACGCCCAGGAACAGGTTCGGCACCGGCACCGGCTTCACGTCGGCGTAGGTGAGCCCGCCGGTCGCGAACACCGCCTCGTGCAGCTTCCGGGCCGTGGTCTGTCCCGGGAACTCGCTCGGCATGCGCAGCCCCTTGAGATCGGCGATCTTCTTCACCGGCGAATCGCCCGGCACCATGGCGGAGAACGGCAGCGGGAACAGCACGCCCAGAAGCCGCAGGTTGCGGTTGGGCTTGCCCGCGAAATTGTCGATGCCGCGGTAGCCGGTGTCGGTGTCGTCGACGTTGAGCAGGCCGAACTCCTGCTCGTTGCGGTCGATCAGCGGCAGGTAGGTCGAGGACCCGGCCGACGGCTGCACCCGCATCTGCAAATTCAGCTTGTCGTTGGCGACCTTGGCGACCGCCGCGCCGGCCGCGTAGTACAGCGAGCCTTGCGGGTTGGTGCCGATGGTATAGACCTGCGCGTACGCTGGCGCGCTCAGCCCGCTCAAACCGCACAGAGCGGCGAGCGCGCCGAGATATTTCATTGCTTGGGTGGCCATTGCGCTACCTCGCTGTAAAACTTGATCGCGCCGGGATGGTACGGCACGACGTGCCGCTCGCTCATCTTCGCCGGGTCGAACCGCTGCATCAGCGGCACGATGGCGACGATGTCGTTCCGGCTCTCGTGCAGCATCTTGGTGAACTTGTAGACCAGCTCCTCCGGCACCTTGTCGTGCGTGACCATGAACGAGGAGAAACCCATCACCACGGTCGGCTCGACGATGCCGGGCAGATGCCGCGCCGGCTGGATGGTGAGCGGGTAGGAATTCATCGACTTGCGCATGCGCGCGACCGCCGCAGGCGAATCGTCGATCGGCAGGAACCGCGCGCCGCCGCGCGAGCCCAGCTCGGCATGCACCTTCTGCGCCTGCGCGGTGCCGGGCGCGGTGAGCGCCGCGTCGGCCCGGCCGGCGCCGACCATTTCGGTGCCCTGGAACGCGTTGGTGACCGGTACCGGCCTGATGTCGTGCGCAACCTTCACGATGCCGCTGGCGGCGGTGTAGTACAGCGAGCCCTGCGGGTTGGTGGCGATCGTATAGACCTGCGCCTGCGCGCCGACGCCGACGCCGACACCGAAAGCGAGAATTGCGGCGAGGGTCAGCCTCATCACGTCTCCCCGATTTATGGCGCGTAAAACGTTCCCGACGCACGCTGTTGGGCCGCAGATTAACCGGAAGCGGCGTCCCGGTCACGCCCGATGACATCGGCGTGACTGGCGGAAATCAAGGACTTAGCACCCTTGCAGCGATCTAGGGGGGTCCCCATATGAAGTTTCGCGGTGCCGATGATCGGGCCGCATTATTGGTAGTTCGGATGCCCACCTGGGGATCCGGCCGAACACCCCGCTCAGTATGAGGAGGTGTGAAAGTGGCAAGAATGCCTATGTTCAACAGCCCGCTGCTACTCGGTTTCGATGAGTTGGAGCGCGCGCTCGACCGCGTCTCGAAGATGTCGGCCGACGGCTATCCCCCGTACAACATCGAACAGACGGGCCCAAACGCGCTGCGCATCACGCTCGCGGTCGCCGGTTTCGACGTGAATGACATCTCGATCATCGTCGAAGACCGGCAGCTGGTGATCCGTGGCAAGCAGGCGGACGACGAAAAGCGCGTCTATCTGCATCGCGGCATCGCCTCGCGGCAGTTTCAGCGCTCGTTCGTGCTGGCCGAAGGTATCGAGGTGCACGGCGCGGAACTGACCAGCGGGCTTCTGCATGTGGATTTGCAGCGGCCGGCGCCTGAAACGCGCCGCAAAGTTGTCGAAATTCGCGCGTCAGATCGTAACCGGACCGAAGCGCCGCCGATCAAACAGCGGGCTTGAGGCGCGCAACCAGCGAGGCGCCCGTGAGGAAGAGAAGGAGTGGTGTGATGGCAGACAAGCCGGAATGGAATATCGAAAGCGACGCAAAGGGTTTTCGCCGCCTGTCGGACGAGCAGTTCGCGGTGCTGGGCCTGAACCGCGTTGCCTATGTGAAACCGGTCGCGGGGTCGGGCGGCAGCATCGTCTATGAGGTGCACGCCGCCGAAGGGTCCAAGATCGCCGAGATCGAGGACCGGGCGGTCGCGTTCGCCGCGGTGCGCCAGTACGACATGGAGCCGGTCAGCGTTCACTGAGCCACGCCACTCCGATATCATCAGGGGGCGCAGGGGAGACTCTGCGCCCCTTTCATTTTAAGAAATCTCATGCGCGCGATCGGCAGGCTGTGGCACGGCGGAATAGGGCTCGCCAGGACGTTCTGGATCTACGGCCTCGCCGTCTCGGCCGTCCTCTCACAGCTCGCGTTCCGCCTGAACGTCATCCGGCCGCCGCGCAGCGCCTGGATCGATATCGCGGCCCCGGCCGTCACGTTCATATCGGGCGTCTATCTCCTGTTCGTCGCCGTGGCCGTTTGGCGCAGCGCCGACCGCTATCGCGGACCAGCCGTCTGGCCAATCCTCGCGAAACTATCGGTGGTTGCCGTCGTTGCAGTCATGTTGGCGCACACCGGGGCGCAGCTGCTGCGCTAACCGCGGGCCGGCGCGGCTGGACAGCGCGCCGCTGCGACTGTTAAAAATCGCAATAGCGCCGAATGCCAAGAAAATCAGAGCTTTGGCTGTCGTTGCGCGGCGCGTGTGGCACAAGCGGACAACATGGCATGAAATCGACCAGTGACATCCGCGCCGCGTTTCTCGGCTTCTTCGCCGCGAACGGCCATGAGGTCGTGGCCTCCTCGCCGTTGGTGCCGCACAACGACCCGACGCTGCTGTTCACCAACGCCGGCATGGTGCAGTTCAAGAACGTGTTCACCGGGGTCGAGAGGCGGCCGTATGTGCGCGCCGCGACATCGCAGAAATGCGTGCGCGCCGGCGGCAAGCACAACGACCTGGAGAACGTGGGCTACACCGCACGGCATCACACGTTCTTCGAGATGCTGGGCAACTTCTCGTTCGGCGATTACTTCAAGGATCGCGCGATCGAGCTCGCCTGGAATCTCATCACCAAGGAATTCGGCATCGACAAGGACCGGCTGCTGGTCACCGTGTTCGCCGAGGACGACGAGGCGGCCGGCCACTGGAAGAAGATCGCGGGCCTCCCCGACAGCCGCATCATCCGCATCGCGACCTCCGACAATTTCTGGTCGATGGGCGATACCGGCCCGTGCGGCCCGTGCTCGGAGATCTTCTACGACCACGGCCCGCACCTCGCCGGCGGTCCGCCGGGATCGCCGGACGCCGACGGCGACCGGTTCGTCGAGATCTGGAACCTCGTGTTCATGCAGTACGAGCAGCATGCCAATGGCGAGCGCACCAACCTGCCGCGCCCGTCGATCGACACCGGCATGGGGCTCGAGCGCATCGCCGCGGTGCTGCAGGGCGTGCACGACAATTACGACATCGATCTGTTCAAGGCGCTGATCGCTGCCTCGGCGGAAGCCGCGCGCACGCCGGCCAACGGCCCGCACGCGGTATCGCACCGCGTGGTCGCCGATCACCTGCGCGCATCGTCGTTCCTGATCGCCGACGGCGTGCTGCCGTCCAACGAAGGCCGCGGCTACGTGCTGCGCCGGATCATGCGGCGCGCCATGCGGCATGCGCACATCATGGGCTGCACCCAGCCGCTGATGCACCGGCTGGTGCCGGCGTTGATCCACGAGATGGGCGATGCCTATCCGGAGCTCGGCCGCGCCAGCGCGCTGATCGCCGAGACGCTGCGGCTGGAGGAGACGCGCTTCAAGGAGATGCTCGCGCGCGGCCTGAAGCTCCTGGAAGAGGAGGAGGCGAGGCTCGCGCAAGGGCAGCCGCTGCCGGGCGAGACCGCGTTCAAGCTGTACGACACCTTCGGCTTCCCCATGGACCTGACCGCGGACGTGCTGCGCAGCCGCGGCCGCGGGGTGGACGAGGCCGGCTTCAACGCGGCCATGGAGCGCCAGCGCGCCGAGGCGCGGAAAAGCTGGGCCGGCTCAGGCGCGGCGGCGGAAGACGCGATCTGGTTCAGCTTGCGCGACCGGCTGGGCGCGACCGAATTCCTCGGCTACACGACCGAGGTCGCGGAAGGCAAGATCCAGACGCTCCTGGTGGACGGCAAGGAGGTGGCATCGGCGCCGGCCGGAACCCAGGTCGCCGCGATCGTCAACCAGACGCCGTTCTACGGCGAATCCGGCGGCCAGGTGGGCGATGCCGGTGTGATGTTCACCGCGCACGGCACCGAGATCGCGGTCACCGACACGCGCAAGCACCGCGACCTGATCGTGCATTGCGGCGCGGTGACCAAGGGCAAGATCGCGGTCGGCGACATCGTCGAGCTGCGGGTCGACGGCGAGCGGCGCGCCGGCCTGCGCGCGCACCATTCGGCGACGCACCTGCTGCATGAGGCGCTGCGCCGCGCGCTCGGGCCTCACGTGACGCAGAAGGGCTCGCTGGTCGCGCCCGACCGGCTGCGCTTCGACATCAGCCATGCCAAGCCGCTCACCGCGGAGGAGATCGCCAAGGTCGAGCACGCGGTGAACGAGCGCATCCGCCGCAACGCCGAGGTGACCACCCGGCTGATGACGCCGCAAGCCGCCGTCCAGGAAGGCGCGATGGCGCTGTTCGGCGAGAAATACGGCGATGAGGTGCGCGTGGTCGCGATGGGCGGCGAGGGCGACGAGCGGTTCTCGGTCGAGCTGTGCGGCGGCACCCATGCGCGCCGCACCGGCGATCTCGGCCTGTTCAAGATCGTGAAGGACGAGGCGCTGGCCGCGGGCGTGCGCCGCATCGAGGCGGTGGCTGGCGCGGCCGCCGAAAGCCGGGTTGCCGAGCGCGACGCGCTGCTGCGCGACGCCGCGCTGGCGCTACGCGCATCGCCGGAGGAATTGCCGGCGCGGGTGAACGCGCTGATGGAGGAGCGCAAGAAGCTCCAGCGCGAGCTCAGCGACCTGCGCCGCAAGCTCGCCACCGACGTCACGATTAACGTGCCGACTGATACGCTGGCCGTTACCGATTTTGCGCCGGTCGTCGGCGTGAAGTTTGCCGGCCGCAAGGTGGACGGCGTGCCGGCGAAAGAGCTGAAGCCCATGGCCGACGACCTCAAGAAGATGATCGGCTCGGGCGTCGTGGCGCTGATTGGAGTCGATGACGGCAAGGCATCGGTGGTGGTCGGCGTGACCGAGGATCTGACCAAGCGCGTGAGCGCGGTGGATCTCGTCAAGGTCGCGGTCGCCGCGCTGGGCGGCAAGGGCGGCGGCGGCCGGCCCGATATGGCGCAGGGCGGCGGGCCGAACGCAGACGCCGCCGATGCCGCGCTCAAGGCCATCGAGGACACACTCGCCAAACAGCCGGCGGCGGCGGGCTAAAATAAGCGGCCCGCGCGAAAGCGGGTCAGGGGAGGTGGCTGGGATGGCCACACGGACCGAACCAGCGACCGTGTCGGCACCACCGCACGGGCTGCGCCGCGCGGTGCAGGTCGCGCTGCTGGAAAGCGTGCATGGCGGCACCGGCGTTGCACACACGGTTGCCGCGGTCCTCATCGCGCTCGCCATCGTCATGTCGGTCGCGGTCGCGCTGATCGGCACGCTGCCGGATCAGGACCTGGCGACCGCACGCTGGCTCGGCGCGCTGCGCTGGGTGGCGGCGATCGTGTTCACCGGTGAATTCCTGTTGCGGCTGTGGTCGGTCGGCGCCGGCGACCATGTGCGGTTCGATGAGCAACGGCACCCGGTCTGGAGCTACCTGAGCTCGCCCTACGGCATCGTCGATCTGATATCGGCGCTGCCGTTCTGGGCCGACGAGGCGTTCGGCATGGACGGGCGCTGGCTCGCCTTCGCCCAGCTGATCCCGGCGCTCAAGCTCGCGCGCTACGCGCCGGGGGTGGAGATGGTGGCGGCGGTGATCAATGCCGAGCGCCGGCCGCTCGCCGCCGCGCTGCTCGCGGTTCTCGTGCTGCTCCTGTTCGCCTCCGGACTGATGTATGTGATCGAGCACGCGGCGCAGCCGCGGGCGTTCGCCTCCATCCCGCACGCGCTGTGGTGGGGCATCGTCACCATCGCCTCGGTCGGCTACGGCGACGTGGTGCCGCAAACGCCATGGGGCAAGCTGGTCGGCGGCTTCGTGATCTTCGTCGGGATCGCGCTGTTCGCGGTGCCGGCCGGCATTCTCGCCTCCGGCTTTGCGGCGGAACTGCGCAAGCGCGAAGCGATCGTCGGCTGGAAGAGCGTGGCCCAGGTGCCGCTGTTCCACGGGCTCGAGGCCACGCGCATCGCGCAGATCGCGCGGCTCTTGAAGCGGCAGCCGATGCCCGCCGACACCGTCATCGTGGAACGCGGAGACACGGCGGATGCGATGTATTTCATCCTGTCCGGCGAGGTCGAAGTCGCACTCGAGCCCACGCCGGTGCGGCTCGGCAAGGGCCAATATTTCGGCGAGATCGCGCTGTTGCGCGACACCGCCCGCACCGCCACCGTGACCGCGGTGGAAGACACTGAGCTGCTGGTGCTCGAGGTCGCGGATTTCCGCAAGCTGATAGAGCTGCATCCCGACCTCAAGGCGCGCATCGAGCGCATCGCGGCCGAGCGTCTGGGGCAGCGGTGAGGATCTGCTCCCTCTCCCGCAAATGCGGGCGAGGGTTTTTTATTAGCCCAGCGCCTTTTTCAGGTTTGCGTCGATCCGGTCGAAGAACTGCTGGGTGTTGAGCCACTTCTGGTTGGGCCCGACCAGGAGCGCGAGGTCCTTGGTCATGTCGCCGGTCTCGACCGTCTGGATGCATACCCGCTCCAGCGTCTCGGCGAACTTCACCACGTCCGGCGTGTTGTCGAACTTGCCGCGGAAGTAGAGCCCGCGCGACCAGGCGAAGATCGAGGCGATCGGGTTGGTCGAGGTCTCCTCGCCCTTCTGGTGCTGCCGGTAATGCCGCGTCACCGTGCCGTGCGCTGCCTCGGACTCGATGGTCTTGCCGTCCGGTGTCATCAGCACCGAGGTCATCAGCCCGAGCGAGCCGAAGCCCTGCGCCAGCGTGTCCGACTGCACGTCGCCGTCATAATTTTTGCACGCCCACACGAACGCGCCCGACCATTTCAGCGCCGCGGCCACCATGTCGTCGATCAGCCGGTGCTCGTATGTGATGCCCTTGGCCTTGAACTTGTCGGCGAACTCCTGGTCGAACATCTCCTGGAAGAGGTCCTTGAAGCGGCCGTCGTACTTTTTCAGGATCGTGTTCTTGGTCGACAGGTACACCGGCCAGCCGCGGTCCAGCCCGTAGTTGAGCGAGGAGCGCGCGAAGCCGCGGATCGAATCGTCCAGGTTGTGCATCCCCATCGCGACGCCGCTGCCCTTGAAGTCGAACACCGTCATGTCGACCGGCGTGCCGCCGTCGGCCGGCTCGTAGCGCAGCGTGACCTTGCCCGGGCCGGGCACCACGAAATCGACCGCGCGGTACACATCGCCATACGCGTGGCGGCCGATCACGATCGGCTTGGTCCAGCCGGGAACCAGGCGCGGCACGTTCTTGATCACGATCGGCTCGCGGAAGATGGTGCCGCCGACGATGTTGCGGATGGTGCCATTGGGCGACAGGTACATCCGCTTCAGATTGAATTCCTTCACCCGCGCCTCGTCCGGGGTGATGGTCGCGCACTTCACCGCGACGCCGTGCTTCATGGTCGCCTCCGCCGCCTCGACGGTGATCTTGTCGTCGGTCTGGTCGCGCTTCTCGATGCCGAGATCGAAATAGATCAGCTTGACGTCGAGATAGGGCAGGATCAGCCGCTCGCGGATCATGTGCCAGATGATGCGAGTCATCTCGTCGCCATCCATCTCGACAATCGGGTTAGCGACCTTGATCTTGGCCATCGTCAATCTCTCCAGCGGAATACAGGGGGCGGGGGTGGGTGCGCGCGCACCATATCATCGCGCGCGCCGGGTGCAACTTCCTCCATTGTCATTCCCGCGAAAGCGGGAATCCAGGGCCGCGGTCCATTGGTTGCCTGGACCCCCGCTTGCGCGGGGGTGACATCGGGAGTGAGGTCATGTCCGTTCCGGCGTGGGCTCCAGCGACGGCTCCGGCGCCTTGGCGAAGGCGTCCAATGCGGCCTGCGGTCCGTCCACCACCGTGAACAGCCGCTTGTAGCGGCGGGTGAAGCGCTCGGCCGCGATGTGGTCGAACAGATCGAGCAGCGGTTGCCAATAATCCGCCACATTGACCAGCACAATCGGCTTGTCATGCAGCGACAATTCGCGCCACGTGATCACCTCGAGCGTTTCCTCCAGCGTGCCGACCCCGCCGGGCAGCGCCGCGAACGCATCCGACAGCTCGAACATCGTCTGCTTGCGCGCATGCATCGACGGCACGACGCGCAGCTCGGTGAGCCGCGTGTGCGCCAGCTCGCGCGACACCAGGAACTCCGGGATCACGCCGATCGCCTCGCCGCCGCCCGCCAGCACCGCATCGGCGATCACGCCCATCAGCCCGATATGCCCGCCGCCGAACACCAGCCGGATGCCGTTCGCGGCGAACAGCGCGCCCAGCTCGGCCGCCGCGGCGCGGTAGCGCGCGTGCGCCCGCCCGGACGAGCCGCAGAACACGCATACCGAAAGCACCTCCGCCATGAATTTCTCCGGCTGTTCGCGTCAAAATAGGGTAAGCCGCGTGAGGAATAAATCGACACCCGGCCCGTTAACCAGCAGTGGCCGTCGAAGTGCGCGACTGCTTCGGCGCATTGGCGAGTGAGTCTATGACAGAGAGGCATACGATGCGAAAGACGATGATCGGGGCGCTCGTGCTGGGCGTCATTGCGGCGGCAGCGATCGCGCAGACCGACGTGTTGGCGCAGTCGGCTCCGGCAGATACGGTAAAGACGCGCCAGGACCTGATGGAAAGCTTCTGGCCGAAGTATTACCGCAGCTTCGTGCAGGTCGCCCGGGGCGAAAGCACCGATATCGCATCGATTCCGGAAACCGCCCGGCAGGCGAGCGCCGAGGTACGCAAGATCCCCGCGCTGTTCCCGCCCGGAACCGGCAAGGACGCCGTCGCGAAGACACGCGCCAAGCCGGAGATCTGGTCGCAGCGCGCCGACTTCGAAGCGGCCGCCACCAAGCTGGCCGACGAGACCGACAAGCTGGGGCAGATCGCCGCCCGCGGCAATCTGGACGAGGTGAAGGCCCAGGTCGCCGTGATCGGACAAGCCTGTGCCGGGTGCCACGGCGGCCCGACCAAGAGCGGCGGCAAGTTCCGCTTCGAGGAGTAGCCCTGCGGCGGCACGGCTTGCGCAACCGCGCCGCCGCTCGCACACCGTTTCTCGGCGTCG
>Ga0209640_10001624_pt1 | contig 19231 bp, 16 predicted proteins | sample RifCSP10_1_FD_184018 | JGI IMG/M metagenome (GOLD analysis project Ga0209640, IMG submission 184018) | Soil microbial communities from Rifle, Colorado - Rifle CSP2_sed 10_1 (SPAdes) (version 2) | ecosystem: Environmental > Terrestrial > Deep subsurface > Rock core/Sediment | place: Rifle...
CGATCATGTTGGCGGCGAAACCGCCGCCGGCGGCGCGCACCACCTCGACCGCGATGTCGTACTCAGGCTCGATCGTCAAGCCGAGAAATCGGCCGGGGGTCGGCAGCCCGGCATCGATGGAGCCGCGTGCCGGCGGCTCGAAAATTACGGTGATCTCCTGGCCGTTCCTGATGCGCCGCGGGTTGTAATGCTTGGCCAGCACGCGGATCGCGGCCTCCGCTTCCGTCCCCGGCACGCCAGCGTCAATGAGCAGCCCGCCCAAGGTATCGCCGTGGCCGACCCGGAGCACGTATTGGAACGACGGCGGCAACGCGTCGGGGACGCCGTCCTGCGATTCCTCCGACCAGCGGGTCCTGAGCGTCGCCGCCGCCGACGGGTTGCCGAGCGACAGCGGCGCCAGGGAGAGCGTGTCGCGCTGATCCTCGGGGTCGAACATGCCGAGTCGCTGGCCGGCGTTGCCGAGATCCAGCATGAGCGCCGCCGAAGCGGCGACGCCGACGGCCAGCGCCGCGGCGGCGAGTAGTCCCCTCATTAGCATGCGGTCGGCGGCTCCGATTTTTTCTTGTCGTCGCGACCGCCCGCGGCGGCTCGTTGCAAACGGCTCGGCCGGGGCGTTTTTCGCAGATTCCCTCAACGGAATCAAACCTATGTTGGCAACCATTAAGAATTAGTTGAGTCTTTTCCGCTGGCGGTGGCGGAAGGCCACGGATCGCGGCGTTTATGTGCCGGCGACGTTGGCGCTAACATGGCCGCTGCATAGGGCCGCCAGCGGTCTGAGTGGGGAATCGCCATGGCCGACGCCGCCAACAGCACGACGCCACCGATCGAGCGCGCGTCCGCCGGCGCCTGGGGGCTGGCGGCGGCGCTCCTCTTCGTCGCCATGGTCCACGTCGTCTGGCTCTCTCTCGCCGACACCATCGTCCGCCACGGCGAACTCTTCGATAGCGACGGCTACGCCTGGCTGTTGCGCGCCGAACGCCTGCTGGCGACCGGCGACTGGTTCGATGCGAGCCTGCCCGACGCCAACGCGCCCTTTGGCGGCTCGCTGCACTGGACGCGCCTGTTCGACATGCTGCTGATTGCGCTCGCCCTGCCGATGGCGCCGCTCCTCGGCTGGTCCGCGGCCCTCTACTGGTCGGGCGCCGTGATCAGCCCGCTTCTGCATCTGGCGACGGCGGCGGCGCTGGCGTGGGCGGCGCGGCCGTTGCTCGGCCGCGCCGGCGCCCTCATCGCCGGCGCGCTGACGGCGATTCAGGCCGGCATCTTCGCCAATGCCATCGTCGGTCGTCCCGACCATCACATGCTGTTCGCGCTGCTGACGGTGGCCGCCTTCGGTTTCGCCGTTCGTGCTCTCGCCGACAGCGAACGGCCGAACCGACACGCGCTTGCCGCCGGCGCGGCGCTGGCCGTCGCCGGATGGGTTGGTCCGGAGGCGCAAATCGCGGCTGCCATCTTCCTGACTGTCGCCGGCCTGATGTGGATTGTCGACGGCGAGCCGGCGGTGGACCGCAACCGGTGCCTAGCCTCGGGCTATGCGGCCGGCCTTGCGGCGGTGCTGCTGATCGAGCACGGGCCGCTCCACTATGTCGCCGTCGAATACGACCGCATCTCCATCGTGCATCTGACCCAGGCGGCGCTGGTGGCGGCGTTCTGGGAGGCGGTCGCCGCCCTCGGCCGGCGCCGTCGCCTGCCGACGGCCGCCGGCGGACGCCTGCTGTTGGCTGCCGCCGGCGCCGCCGCCGTGTTCACTTCGGTGCGGCTGCTGTTTCCCAGGCTGCTGGTCAACCCGGCCAGGGATTTCGACCCGCTGGTGGTGGCGGTCGTCGACATGATCACCGAGCTGAAGCCGATCGGCGATGTGGCGCACTTCCTCTTCTTCGTCGGCGTCGCGGTATTCGCGTTGCCGTGGGTGCTCTGGCGGCTGACGCGCGAATGGCGGACAGGCGGCCGCTGGCCTTGGCTGCTGTTGGTTGTCCTGTCGGCGGCGGGCCTGGCGATGGCGATGTACCACGTGCGCTGGGCGCTTTACGCCGATTTGTTCCTGGTCGTCGGGGTCGCCGACCTCGTGATGCATCTCGACTCGGCGCTCGATCGCCGCTTCCGCCCGCCGGTCCGCGCCGTCGTCAAAACGGCGGCGATCCTGGCGTTGGTGATCGGCCCGGCGGCGGTCGGCGCAGCCGGCGTGATCGCGGTCGCGCCACCGACGGCCGCCGCCGGCGCGGTCGCGGGCGATCCGCGCCCCTGCCGGCTCAGTCCGTTAGCGCGGTTCCTGACGACGCCGCCCTGGGATGCGCGGCCTTACACCATCCTAGCGTCGGCCAACTTCGGCACCGAGCTTCTCTATCGCACCCGCCACCGGGTCGTCGCCACCGTTCACCACCGCAACTTCGCCGGCATTCTCGCCAGCTTGCAAATCCTCGGCGGCACCGACGACGGAGAGATCCGGGCGCGCGTCCGCGAGCGCGGGATCGATCTGATCCTGCTCTGCCGCTTTGACAGCCACGACGATTATTTCTGGAAGGGCCGGGGTGGGGACGTGCTCTATCGTCGCCTCGCGGAAGGGCAGTTGCCTGACTGGCTCGGCGAAGTCGCGTTGCCGGCGAGCCTCGGCGACCGATTCCGCCTGTTCCGGGTTCTGCCGCCCGGATAACCTGTCGTCCATCGGTCTTCCTTGAAGGGGCGAGAGCGCCAACGTGATGCCGCGTCAACGAGGAACAGGGACACGCCGTGGCTGCCATCGACGATAAGGCGCCGCCAGCAATCGGCGTGCCGGGGAGAATCCCGGCGGGGCCGCTGGCGGCGGCGCTCCTTTTCGTCGTCCTGGTTCATGTGGCGTGGTGGAACCTCGATCACAACGTCGTCCAATACGGCAACCTCGCCGACAGCGACGGCTACGCCCACCTGCTTCGCGTCGAAAGACTGATCGCGACCGGAAACTGGTTGGATGCAAGCCTGCCGCGTGCCAACGCGCCCTTCGGCGGCTCGCTGCACTGGACGCGCCCGTTCGACGTGCTGTTGATCGCGCTTGCCTTGCCGATGGCGCCGCTCCTCGGCTTCGCCAAGGCGCTTTACTGGTCGGGGGCGCTGATCGGCCCGTTGTTGCACCTGGCGACGGCGGCGGCGATGGCGTGGGCGGCGGCGCCCCTGGTTGGCACCAGCGCGGCGCTGATCGCTGCCGCCCTCACCGCCACCCAGTTCGGGGTGCTTGGCTACGCCACCGTCGGCCACGCCGACCACCACGTGCTGCTGGCGCTGATTGCTGTCGTCGCCTTCGGCTTCACCGTGCGCGCGCTGGCGGCGACGGGTGGCGGTGGTGTTCGTCACGCTCTCGCCGCCGGTGTCGTGTTCGCCGTCGGCAACTGGGTCGGCACCGAGGCGCAAATCCCGGCGGCCCTCGCCATCGCCGTCCTCGGCCTGACATGGGTGGCGGGCAACGATCGAGCGGGCGAAAGGAACATGGCGCTCGCCCTTGGCCTGTTCGGCGGCATCGCCGCAGCAACGTTGATCGAACGCGGGCCCGCCCGCTATTTCGCCGTCGAATACGACCGGCTATCGGTCGTGCACCTGACCCAGGCGGCGGTGGTCGCCACCTTCTGGGCGGCGGTCGCCTCGCTGGCGCGGCGCGGGCGCGAGCCCGCAGGCCCGATGACGCGGCTGCTCGCTGCCGGTGGCGCCGCCGCCCTGGGCCTCGCCTTGATGCGCGCGCTATATCCGAAAATCCTGATCAATCCGCTGAAGGACTTCGACCCGGAGATCCTCAGGATCTTCGGCGGCGTCTCCGAGTACGCGCCGATCACCGATCTGCCGCATCTCCTGCTTTATCTCGGCGCCGCCGTGTTCGCCTTGCCGTGGGCGGCGAAGCGGCTGAGGCAGGAATGGGCCGGCGGCGACCGCTGGGGATGGCTGCTGCTGATCGCGGCGTGCGTCGTTTACGTCGTCCTCGCGCTCGGCTGGATCCGCTGGTCGCTTTACGCCGGGCTGTTCCTGCTTGTAGCGCTGGCGGACCTGATGCTTGCCGCCGACGCCTCGATCGACCGGCGATTCGCGCCGCCGTGGCGCGCTCCGGTCAAAGTACTGGCGATGATCGCCTTGGCGGTCGGCCCGCTCGCCTTGGGCGCTGCCGGGGGGTTTGTCGGCGATAAGGCCGCCGCCGGACCACCGCCGCCAATGCCGCTCGCCGAGGATCCGCGCGCCTGTCCGTTGCAGCCGATGGCGCGATTCCTCGAGTCGCCGCCGTGGAGCGCGCGGCCACGCATCATCCTGGCTTCGGCCAACTTCGGCGCCGAGCTTCTCTATCGCACCCGCCACCGGGTGTTGGCGATCATCCACCACCGCATCGCTACCGGTATTCTCGACGGCGTCCGCATCCTCGGCGGCGGCAAGGATAACGAGATTCACGCGCTCGTCCGCGAACGCGAGGTCGATCTGATCCTGCTCTGCCGCTTCGGCAGCGACGATACCTATTTCTGGAAAGGCAAGGGCGACGGCATATTCTACCGCCGCCTGCAACGGGGAGAGCTCCCGAGCTGGCTCAGGGAAGCGACCTTGCCGGCGGCGCTCAAGGGGCGCTTCCGGCTGTTCGAGGTGCTGCCACCCGGCTGATGGGGAGGAGTCTCAGTCGCGGCGGCGATAGACAGCCCAGGTGTCGCCGGAAAGTCCCCAGTGCGGGAACACCGCCGCCAGCCGATAGGTGGCCTGGCCGCCGCCGACGCTGCGGAACAGAGTCGCCGTCGGCGCCTGGCCTTGGAAGCCGTCGGTGATGTACCAGGACGCCGGCACCTCCTCCTCGCCTGCGGTGGTGAATCGCACGGCGTCGGCGAGGCCGGCGCGGCGGGCGTGATAGGTGAGCACGGCGCCGACCCGGAGCGGGTGGTAGCCGGCGACGCGGGCGGGCCCGTCGCCGTCAGCGGCAATGAGCCGCACCGCCTCGGCATAGCGCCCGCGCCCGCCATCGAAGAACCTGTCCAGCTGGATGCCGTTGCCGACGACAAACAGTGCTGCCAGCGCGATGGCGGCTAGACGCCACCGCCGGCCTCGCTCCAACATCAGGTCCAGTCCGCGGGCGGCGACAATGAGCGCGAACACCGCGTCGACGAAGAAATAGCGCGGCACCGTGCTGATTAGCGGGTTGGCGGCGGCGACGGCGAGCGGCAATCCGATCACCACGATGGCGAAGAAGATCCACGAGGCATCGCCGCGCCGATACAGCCAGCCGACGACCGCCGCCAACGCCAGGCCGAGCGCCAGCGCTATGGCGCCACCGCCGGACCAAGCCGGGTCGATGCCGAAGGTCGCGGACAGCATGCCGCGCACGGATTCGACGATCGGTCCGAACGGACCGCTGGTGGACTGGGTGTTGGTGGCGATAACGGCGAAGTAGGCGGTGACGACCACCGCCTGGATGCCGAATGGCGCCACAAGCCGCGCCGCCGCCGACACCGCCGAGCCGAGGCGGCGATGGAACACCAGGGCCGCCCACGCCGCCAAGCCGGCCAAAACGACGGCGAACGTAGCGTGGCTGGCGAAGCCGAGCAGCGACACCACGACGAAGGCGCCGGCGCGTCCGCGGCCGCCGAGTCGCAGCCAGCCATCGAACAGGTGGAATGACGCCAGCGCCGCCAGCATCATCGGCGCGTAACCGCGCGCCTCGCTGGCATAGTTGACCATCGCGTAGCTGATACCGACCAGCGTCGCCACCAGCACCGCCTCGCTGCGACTGTGGCGCCAGCCGATGGCCGCTGCCACGGCGACGGCGGCGACGCCCGATACGAGCGACAGCGCACGATAGGCGAGGGCCGACGCATCCGGGCCGACGGCCGCCAGGTAGAGCGTGTTCAAAGGGTGGGTGTTGCCGAAAAAGAACAGCGCCAGCCAAATGTCGACGTCCGCCGCCGCGCGGGCGATGGCGAGATTCTCCAGCGACCAAATCTCGTCCAGCCACAGATCGCCGCCAGCGGCGCGCAGCCGGAGGGCCACGGAAGCGACGACGATGCCGCCAACGGCGGCAACAGCAAGCCGGACAGGCAACGCCGTCGTCGGCGCCCGGGCGGACGATGGCTCGCTCCTGCGGTCGTCGGCGTTGCGCATCCCGATTCCTTTCACGCCGCGGGCTGCCATACGATGGCGCCGCCGTCGCTCACCGCGGCTTGATCGCGGCGCCGACGATCAGCCACCCCCACGGACTGTCGTCGAGCGCCAACGGCATCAGCCAGCGCAGCGGCGCCATCACGACGCGGGCGAGCGGGCTCGGTCCGTCCTCGATGTCGGCGATCAAGCGCCGGCCGCGCATCAGCACCAGGATCCGGTAGAGGTTGAACACCGGGAAGCCGGCCGCGGCCGCCGCCTCGACCCGGAGCCCGGCGCGACTGATTTCGTCCCGCAGCCGCTCGCGGGTGTAATGGCCGCGATGACCGATCGCCCTGTCGAAGGCGCTCATCGGCCCGCCCGGCACGGTGATGACCAGCCGCCCGCCCGGCTTCAGGCACGCCCCGGCATTGACCAGCACCCGCACCGGATCGTCGACGTGCTCCAGTACCTCGGAGCATACGGCGTGGCTGGCCCAGCCGCGCAGCGTAGCGGGGACGCCGTCGGGGAGGGTGAAATCGCACTGCGCGAGCGTCGCCCGCGGCAGTGCGCCGGCGGTGATCGCCAGGCCTTCGGCGCTGCCGTCGACGCCGGCCAGCCGGGCGCCGGGAAACCGCGCCGCCATGGCGGCGAGCAGATCGCCCGAGCCGCATCCGAAATCGAGGATGGTCGCCTCCGGCGCCGCGGCGCCCTCGCCCAGCAGGTGGAAGATCGAGCGCCTTCTCAACGCCTGGCCGGGGTTGGCGAGCGTAGCGGCGGCGAAGCGTCGCCAGTGCTCGTCCCAGCGGTAGTCATCGGCGCCGGCGGTCATTGCGGCCAGCGCGCAGCCGCGTCGCCGGCGCGGCATTGGGCGAAGGTGTTGAGCCCGAACTTGTGCCGGTAGCAGACGATGTCGCTCGGCCGGAACCCGGCGGCGACCAGCATCGGCCACAGGTCCTCGGGGTCGTAGTAGGCCTTGTGGTCGTCGATCTCTTCAGCCGGGCTCAGGCCCAGCCGGTAGGCCGAGAACTCGAGGAACCACTTACCCAGCCAGTTGGGCACGTTGAGGTAAAGGACGCCGCCCGGCACCAACAGCCGGCGTAGCGCGTTGAGCGTCTCCTGCGGTTGCGACAGGTGCTCGAGCACCGAGTTGCACAGGATGACGTCGAGGAAGGCGTCGGGAAGGGCGGCGAGCGCGTCGGGCAAGCGCCCCTCAATTGCCGTCACCTTCGGATTGGTCTTGAGCTCCGGCGCCAGTCTCAACTCGACCAGCACCAGGCGTTCCGAGGCCTCCAGGAACGGCCGCGCCATGCGGGCGTAATAGCCGCAGCCGACGTCGGCGATGCGCTTGCCGGCGGCGTCGCCGAGCAACGCGCGAATGCGCCGCTCCGACAGCCAGAAGCCGAAGCGGTCGACGAAGCTCGGCCGGCCAGTTTCGCCGTAGGGTACCTGGCGGGTCATGGTCACGACTGTTCGTCGCTGCCGTCGCCGCCTGGGCCGCCGATCCGCGGCGCGTAGGCGGCGATGGCGTGCAGCAACAACGTCGAGACGAAAGCCAGGAACGCCAACATGATCAGCGTCAGCCCGGTCACTGCCATGTGGTTGGTGGTAATGATGTCGTGGAACACGGTGTAGCCGGCGCCGACGTAGGTGGCGACGAAGTTGATGGCGAGCCCGAGCCCAACCGCGAACGCCAGCGCGGCGAGCATCATGGTACGCGTGTAGGCGAACACCCGGAGCCAGCGCCGCCGCGCGACGCCCGACGGGTCGTAGAGGGTCTCCGCCATGCAGCCGAGGAACACGCATTCGAGGCCAATGATCGCCAAGGTCGCTCCGACCATCATGGTGTTGAGCGACAGCGTGACGCCGCCGATGCGGAGCGGCCCCGCCGACAGCGCCAGGATGATCGCGAGACCAAGCGCCAGCATCGCGGTGCCCGGCTTCATGACGAAGAAGTCGGCGCCGTAGATCAACATCGCCTTGAGGTTGATCCAGCCGGCCTGCCACGGCGACGTCCAGCCGATGCGGCGGTGGTGGCTCATGCGGCCCATACGGTCCTTGTAGAAGTGCACCGGCACCTCGACTGTCCTCAGCTTCATGCGCACAGATTTCACCACCATCTCGGAGGCGTATTCCCATGACCGCGAGGAAAGCCGCATGCGCTTGAGCGCTGCGAGCGTAATGCCACGCATGCCGCAGTGGATGTCGGAGAAGCGCGTACCGTAAATGAGATTGAGCAGGAACGTCGTCAGCGGCGTGCCAAAATAGCGGTGCAGCGCCGGCATCGCGCCGGGCTCGATGGAGCCCTTAAAGCGCGAGCCCATGATGTACTCGTAGCCCTCGCGGAAGCGGTCGATGAACGGCGCGATCTCGCGGAAGTCGTAGGTGCAATCGGCATCGCCGCAGATGACGTAACGGCCGCGGATGACCCGGGAGGCATCCTGGTAGGCGCGCCCCAATCCGCGCGCCGGTGTCTTCAGCACCCGCGCCCCCTTGGCAAGCGCGACCTCGGCGGTGCGGTCGGACGAGCTGTCGACGATCAGCACTTCGGCGGTGACGCCGGCCTTGGCGATGCCCTCCAAGGCCCAGTCCATGAACTCACCAATCACCGGCTCCTCGTCCATGGCCGGAATGACGATCGAGACTTCGGGCTCGGCGACGTCGGCGGCGGAAATCCAGAGCTCGGCATCAGGGTCGCCGGCGACCGCGACCCGACGGGCGCCCGCGGCGACCGACGGCTGGGCCGGCTGGAGAACGGCGTCGCCCATGGGCGCCCCCTTCATGCGAAGCAACTGCCGGAAAACGTCCGCGATCTTAACGGCGTCCGCGGCGCCATGCAAAACGCCGCGGCGTTTACCAGGGAAGCGGTGCTAGCCACGATGGCGGCAGCGCCGGACTGTGAGGCAGCATCAGGATCGCCGCTACGCCGACGGCGGCGCCGTAGGGAATCGGCTGGTCGCGAAGCGCGCCATTGCCGAGCCAGGCGATCCGCCCGAGCGCCGGCAGCGTGCGTTTCAGCCGTGCCGCGATCAGCACCGACACCGCCAGCGCGCCGCCGAGCAGCGCCATCAGCACCAAATATGCCCAGATGTCATCGCGGCCGATCCACACGGCGACCGCGGCCAGCAACTTGACGTCGCCGCCGCCGGCGAGCCGGCGCGCGAACGCCGCCATACCGGCCAGCAGCAGCGCCGCCGCCACGATGTAGTGCCAGGCGATCGCCATCGCGTCGAGGTCGTTGAGCAGCGCCGCCGGCAGGAAGGCGATAGCGACCGCGACACAAGCGGCATTGGGAATGATCAGCCGGCGGACGTCGGTGACGACCGCCCAGGCGACGGCCAGCGGATAGACTGCGATGACGACGGTGTGGACGACAACGGCCAGCGCGTTCATCGCCGGAGCCGCCCGCCGGCCGGGCAAGACCGATCTTCAGCCGATGACCCCGTCACGCCGCAACCTCCCGACGGTACATCCGATCGGGCCGGGCCCCTCCTGCCATCGCGCCGGAAAATAACCGAGCCGGCGGGGTCTTCCGCCAGCCCGGCTGTTGCTCGGCATTCCAAGCGAAGACGGGGGTTTCCGCCTTCGTAGCCTTGGAATGAATTCTCTTGAATAGTCGCTTAACCGGTATCGAAACGTTAGACCTTGTTGGAAACCGCGTTGAACATGTTGCTCAGGTCGGTACCAACGATCGCCACGGCAGCGATGATGATGACGGCGATGAGCGCGGCGATAAGGCCATACTCGATTGCCGTCGCGCCCGCTTCGTGTTTCCACAGGCCCTTGCTGAACCGGCTGATCCTGCTCGTCATTTGCAATAACTCCTGTTTCACAGTGGCTAAACTAATCACCGACCTCGTTTGGACCGGCGGATTATCCACGGCATGCCCCCTGCAATGCCGATAGCGTGGCAAAACCGATTCCCGAAGTCAATACAATTGGCGCCAAACCCTTGCCACACAAGGCACTCATGCCTATTTCGAGCCACCGGATCTGGACGCCGCGACGGCCCTACGGGGTGGTTAGCGGCCTTGTCACCGGCACCCCCGACAAAATAGAAATGTCTTATTAACATTGCGTTACCAGAACCGACGTTTCGACGCCGCCCGTCCCACTGATCGGATTCCACCGGATGATTCGCGTTCACGGCCTGAAAAAGAGCTTCCCGCCGGTGATGGCGCTCGACGGTGTAGCGTTCGAGGCGCTCGACGGCGAAGTGACCGGCCTGATCGGCCCCAACGGCGCCGGCAAGACCACGGCGCTGCGGATCCTGTACACCGTCCTGCGGCCCGATTCGGGAGCAGCCCGCATCGACGGGTTCGACACCGTCAACGACCGCCGCGACGTGCAGCGCCGCATCGGCGTGCTGCCCGATTCACGCGGGCTGTATCCGCGGCTGACGGCGCGCGAGCACGTGCGCTATTACGGGCGGCTGCATGGGCTCGGCGGCGCTGATCTCGAGCGCCGCATCGACGCGCTCATCGAAACGCTGGGCATCACCGATTTCGCCGACCGCCGCGCCAGGGGCTTCTCCAAGGGCCAGACGCGCAAGGTGGCGATGGCCCGCGCGCTGGTGCACGAGCCGCACAACCTGCTGCTCGACGAGCCGACAAACGGCCTCGACGTCGGCAGCTCGCGCGCCGTGCACAAGCTGATTGATGGCTGGCGCCGGCAGGGACGTTGCGTCTTGTTCTGCAGCCACATCATGCAGGAGGTGGCCGCAGTCGCCGACCGCATCGTGGTGATGGCGGCGGGGCGCATCGTCGCCCAAGGAACCGTTGCCGAGTTGCTCAGGCGCACCGGCACCGACGATCTGGAGCGCATGTTCCTCTCCCTTACCGGACGGACGGAGTCCTGGTGACATGTGGCGCCGCATCTTCGTCGTCTTCTTAAAGGAAGTCGTGGACAATTCCCGCGACCGTCGCTCGCTGCTGGTGGCGCTGATCTATCCGCTGCTCGGGCCGGCGATCCTCGGCATCCTAATCTCCGCAGTTATCGACGTGGTGTCGGCAGGCCAGGCCCGCGACATGACTCTGGCGGTGAAGGACGGCGAGCGCGCGCCCGGGCTGGTTCGGTTCCTCGAGGAGCGCGGCGTCAAGGTGACGCCGGCACCTCTCGATCCCGAGTCCGCCGTACGCGACGGCAAGGTGGAAATCGTGATGGTGATTCCGGACGACTATCCGACGCGCTTCCGGGCCGGGCAGACGGCGTCCATCGTTGTCGTCGCCAACTCGTCGCGGCTGCCCGGCTTGGTCGCACTCAATCACGCGGCGGCATTGCTCGGCGATTACAACCGCGAAGTCTGGGGCGCTCGCATCGCGTCACGAGGTGTCGACATCCAGGAGCTGCGGCCGCTCGACATCAAGAGCATCGACGTCGCCGCCGGCACCCACATCGCCGAAATCCTGCTGTTCATGGTGCCGCCGCTGTTCATCTTCAACCTGTTCATGGGCGGCGTCTATCTCGCCATCGACACCACGTCAGGCGAGCGCGAACGCGGCTCGCTCGAACCGCTGCTCATCAACCCGGTCGAGCGGTGGGCGCTGATGCTCGGTAAATACCTGGCGGCGCTGTTTTTCACCGGCGCCGCGGTGGCGGTGCAACTGATGGCATTTAGTGTCACGTTCCATTCCGCCGCCGGCGGTACGCTCGCCTTCGCCGAGGTGCTCAGCATCGCCGCCATCGCTGGCATCGTCCTGATGACGCTGCCGCTGATGATGGTCGCCGTCGGCGTGCAGTTCATTATCGCCACCGTGACCCGCAGCTTCAAGGAGGCGCAAACCTACCTCGGGCTGTTGCCGTTGGTGCCGGCGATCCCGGGCATGGTGCTGGTGTTCGCACCGGTGCAGGCAAAGGCGTGGATGATGATGATCCCGGCGTTCTCGCAGACTCTGCTGCTGGGCGCGTTTGTGCGCGGCGAGACGCTGCCAATGGCCGACGTGGCGCTGTCGATGTCGTCGTCATTGGTCGCGGCCTTGGCGCTGATCGCCATCTCGGCGCATCTTTATGACCGCGAGAAGCTGATCTTCGGCGGCTGACGTCCAAATCCAGTGGTCAGGCCGGCGCTACGCCTGCTTGATGCGCTCGTAATCGCCGCACCAGTCCGAGCTTTTGGTCTCCATCCACACGGTGGTGAGCGCGCTCGCCTGCGGTGCGTAACGGCGGCACAGCCCTTTGTCGGAATCCTTGCGGAACGCGCCCATCACGCGGGGATTGGAAGAATCCAGGCCGCTGGCGCCAGATTCGTAGCGCTGCTGCTTCTTGAATTTCCAGCCCGGCTGCCAGAAGCGGCAATTCTGGCATGTATCGACGACGTCCTCATCGCTCATGGCCAACTCCTCTCGCGGCATTAGTCGGCTTAACAGTTGCCGGTTATAGCAGATGCCGGACCGCCGCGCGACGACGGCCCGGCCGCGGCCCGCGTTGCTGCTTAGCGGCGGCGAGACTACCATCGCCAGGCGTGCCGGGCGCCAGCGGCCCGCGGGGCGGCAAGCGAACGAGGATGCCCCCAAGGGGAGGTCGCAAAGAGAATGCCAATGGCCAGCTATGTCTTTGCGTTCGCATGGGGGTTCGTGGTGCTCGCCGCGTTCGTCGGCTGGGGCGACGTCGCCGCGCAGGTGCTGGGGCGTTTCGGCGGCGCATCCGAGACGAGGAGCCCCGATTGGGGACTCGCCGCCGGCTGGGGCATGGCGTTGGTGCTGGCGGCGGGCGGTGTGCTTAGCCTCGCCGGCTTGGCGAGGCCGTGGCTGCTGGTGGCGCTGGTCGTCATCGGCGCCGCGCTCGCCGGCCGCCGCTTGGTCGCCGGGTCACGTCCGCCGCCGACTGACCGCCGGCTGTGCTGGCTGATGGCGCTGGCGGCGGTGCCGCTACTGACGCGCTACGCCGGTGCCGTCACCTACCAAGCCATGAGCTGCAGCGACGACGACATCGCCTATTTCGCCTTTGTCGCGCGCCTGCTCGACACCGGCACCTTGCTCGAGCCGTTCAGCCTAAGACGGCTTTCCGGTTACGGTGGTCAGACGTTTCTGCAGGCGCTTGTGATGGCCGTCGGCGACGAGGACAACGCCTACCTGATCGACCGCGGCGTCGCCTTCATCATCGCCTTCGGCTTGGTGATCGGGTTCTTCCGCGACCCGGGCAGGAGCGGCGAAGGTGAGCTCAAACCAGTCCACTACTTGGTGACGTTGGTGCTCGTCGTGATCTTACCGCTGCCGCTGCTCAATAGCTCCAGCCACGTCACCGGGCTGGCGCTGTTCCTGACTTTGTTCCGTACTTTGGAGAGGACGCCACCCGGCGCCGTTGGGACGACGCCGGCACGGGTGTGGATGGTCGGCCTGGTCGCCGCCGGCGCCGCCAGCCTGAAGGCGACGTTCCTGGTGATGGCGGCGGCGACGCTGGCCGCGTGGTGGCTGATCGGCGCCTGGCGCGACCGCCGCGACTGGCGGCGCCACGGCGTGGCGGCGTTGCATCTCGCGGGCTCCGCGCTGGCGTTCCTGGCGCCGTGGATGTCGCTGCTCTACCGCTCGTCGGCGACGCCGCTGTTCCCGCTCATCCGGGGCCATCACCGGCCCGGGTTCGCCGCCACCTATTCCGGCGAGCTGCCGCTCGCCGAGCTTGCCGTTTTCCTCGGCGACTTCCTGATCCGGCCCCAAGTCGGGCTGTTCCTGGTGCCGCTCCTGCTCTACGCCTTCCGCCGCGGCAGCCCGGCGGGGCTGGCGCTTTACGCTGGCGCGATCGTGACCGCCGTCGCCACGGTGGCGACACTGACCTATGACAACGTCGAGACCCTGCACCGCTACGTGGCGCCATGCGTGAACGCCGCGTTCATCGCCACCACCATCGCCTTCGCCGATGATACGCGGAGGGCGATGCCGGCCGCCGCCGATCCGCGAACGCGGCGCGCTGGCGACGCGATCCTATGGGTGCTGGTGCTGGCGCTGCTGCCGGTACCGATCCATCACGACGTCAAACGCATCGCCGGCACATACGGCCAGACGATTCTCACGGCCGAGAACCGTGCCGCATACGCACGGGTGCAGGCGGCGGTGCCGGCCGGCAAGAAACTGCTGGTGCTGGTCAATCACCCGTTCGCGTTCGACTACCGGCGCAACGTCATCGTCAACGTCGACGTGCCGGGGGCCGTCAGCCCCGATCCGGGGATGCCGTTCTTCCAGGGGCCGCAGGCGCTGAAGGCGTATCTGCTAGGGCAGTCGATCCGCGCCGTGGCGTTCCGCGATTTCGCCGCGCCCGGCGGCTGTCTATACGGCCGCGACCTGTGGACGGCGGCAGCGCGGGGCGACAACCCGATGTGGCGGGCGCAGTCGAAATATTATCTGGACCTGATGGACAACCTGTCCCTGCTGGTGGCGACGGAAAGGGTGCTCCACCGCGAGGGCGTGCTGACGGCGATCGCCCTCGACTGATCGGCTGAGTCAGTTGGCCTTGCCGAGGCGCTCAAGCTCTGCGCGCGCGGCCGCGTACTGGCGGAAGTGGGTGACGCCGGTGGCAAGCGTGCGGCGGAAGTAGTCGGCGGCACCCTGGGCATCCCCCGCGATTAGCCTCTGTTGGGCGAGGAAGAAGAAGGCGATGCACTCGTTCTCGCGCTGCTTCCTGGCGTCCTTGGATTTGGCGGCGACCAGCACCTGCTCGGCGGTCGCCTCGCCCCGGAACAGCTTCGCCAGCACCTCCGGCCACGGACCCTTTCCTTGCCAGCCGATCAACGCCGTTGCCGACGTGCCACCGGCGCGCGCCTCTGCGACGTGGTGCCACAACCGGGCATAGTCGCCGAGATCGCCGACAGTGTTGGCGTTTTCGTGGACGGCAGCGAAATCGCGTGCCGCCGCTTCCATGCGCCCGGCCATGAACTCGAGCACGCCGCGGCTGAAATGGGCATCGGCGTGGCTGGGTTGCAGCCGGATCGCCTCGCCGTACTGGCGGATCGCCTGCTCGCCGTCGCCCTGCTGCTCGAGCGCCCAGGCGCGGCCGAAGTAGGCATCGGCGGCGTCGGGCCGGAGCGCAATCATGCGCTGGAAATCCTGGGCGGCGTCGCCATAAGCGCCCTTCGCCAGCCGCGCCCAGCCGCGCCCGAAATAGGCGTCGGCGAACCCGGGGTCGAGGGCAACCGCCTGGCTGTAGGTGTCGATCGCCTGCTCGTGGAGGCCCTTGTCTTCGTAACCGCGGCCGCGCCGGGCCAGTACCTGCGCATCGGTGTTGCCGAACTGCAGTGCGCGGGCGGCGAACGGCGCTGCCGGCTTCTTCGGCACCACGACGGTGGCGAGACGGCCTTGCTGCGCCGCCTGGGTTTCGTTCGCGGTCGTCGCTGGCGTCGCCGGTTCGGACGGCGCGTTGCTGGTGGCGACGATGGATGGCCTCGCCGCTTCAACCGCCGGCGCGGGTGCTACGATTGCGGCGGACGGCGCGGGCGCCGCCGCTTGGACCGGTTTGCTGACTGACGGTTCGAGCATCGTCGCTGCTGCCATCGCCGCGGGTTCGCTCGCCGCCGGCGTCGGCGGCAGCACTTCGGGCAAGGCCGCCCGTTGCGGCCGCGGCACCGGAGACGCCGGTTTCGGCGCCGCGGGCTCCGTCGTCTGCTTCGCCGCCGGCGTCGCCGACGCGCCTTCGATGGGCGGATGCTTTACGGGGGCGCGCACTTCCGACCCCGGCAGCAACTCGAAGAAGCCGACGCCGCCGCCGATCGCCAACCCCACCACGGTGAATGCCAGCACCCCTGCTGCCATCCGCCAGCGCGACGGCAATGCAGCCTGGCCGCCGGCCGGCGTTGCCGCGGCGGCGCTTCCGGTATCGGCTTTCCCCTGTCGCTCCTTCTCGGATTTCTTCAGGGCTTCCAGGATCAACGACATGGCGACCTCGAGGCGCTCACGGCTTGTTCCGGGAGCCGTCGGGACGCGTCGCGCCTTCCGGTCGCTTGACGGGCTCGCCAGCGGGCTGGCCGGGGCCGGCAACCAGCGGCGCGATCAGCGGCCACGTCCGCATCTCGGCGCGCAGGATCTTCATCGCCGGCGACCGTGACAGCGACGGCATTAGGTTCATCTCAAAGGGGTCGATGGCGAGGAACGCCGCAGCCACCACCGGAATCAGGGCGCCGACGGCGATCGGCAGCGCCTTCCCGGGCTTCGCTTGAACGGACCCGCCGCCGAGCACCTCGGCCGCCGCCCGGCTCGTCAGCTTGCGGTCGATGCGCCTGACGCCGAGAGCGTAGGCGCCGAGCAGCGAGCGTTCGCAGATGCTGTTGATGATGCGGGGGATGCCGCCGGACCGCCGGCAGATCTCCTCGATGGCGTCGAAATCGAACACGTCGGTCACGAGCCCACCGACCTTGAGCCGGTGATAGATGTAGTCCCTGGCCTCGCGTCGCGACATCGGCTCCAGGTGGTAGCGCGCCGTGATGCGTTGCGACAACTGACGCATGTCGTCGCGCTTCAAGAGGTCGTTGAGTTCCGGTTGGCCGACCAGGATGATCTGCAGCAGCTTCGCGCTCTCTGTTTCCAGGTTGGTCAGCAGCCGCACCTGCTCCAGCACCTGGAAGCGGAGATTCTGCGCCTCGTCGATGAGGAGCACGGCGCGCCGGCCCTTGGCGTGGATGTCGAGGAGATGGGTGTTGATGGCATCGGTCAGGTCCTTGAGGCTGTGGCGCGCGCCCTTGACCGCGATTTTCATCTCGTCGCAGATGTTGGCCAGCAGCTCGACTTCGCTCAGGCGCGGGTTGAGGCACAATGCAAACTCGACGTCGTCGGGCAGCCGTTCGACCAGGCATCGGCAGATGGTCGTCTTGCCGGTGCCGACCTCGCCGGTAAGCAGCACGAACCCGCTCGACCCCTGCACGCCGTACATCAGGTGCGCCAGTGCCTCCTGATGGCGCAGGCTCATAAACAGGAAACTTGGATCGGGGGTGTTCGAAAACGGATTCCGGTCGATTCCGAAATAGTCCTGAAACATCAGCGCATTCCCCGGCCGCGGGCGGGCAGCGACCTGCTTCTGCCGACCGCGCTTCGCCCGCCGGAGCGCGCTTCGGGATGGCGGGCCGCGGACGCCGCGTCGCGCATCCTAACACGGCGGCCCGGCTCATTAAACCGAGAGCACGGCGACGGCATTCACGCGAAGCTTACTGGCTGGCCAGCCGCTGCAGGCGGGCGCGGTCCTTGATGATCAGGCTCTTGTGGCGGCGCTCGATGACGCCGTCGCGGGCGAGGTTGCCGATCGCCTCGGCGACGGTCTGCTTTTCGGCGCCGATCCATTCGGCGATCTCGGCGTGCGGCGGCACGTGCAGGATCACCCACGATCCGTCGCCAAAGGTGTTCGGCTCCGACAGGCGCAGCAGCTCGTGGTAGACGCGCTGGTGCGCCGACATGGTGCTGAGCGCCGTGATCCGCGTATTGAGCGTGCGGATGAAGCCGGCGAAGCGCTTGAGCAGCGCCAGCGAAACCCCGGGACATTCGAACAGCAGATGGCGGAAATCGCGGCTCGAAAGGCACGCCAGCAGCGTCGGCTCGACGGTGGTGACGCGCGCCGAGCGCACCTTGAGGTCGATTGCCGCCAGCTCGCCGAAGGAATCCCCCGGCCCGAGCTCAGCCAGCGCCACCTGCTCGTGCTCGGTGATGAAGTCCATCGCCTTGAGCTTGCCCTTGACGACGAAATAGACGTCGGTGCTGCGGTCCTTGAGATCGACGACGATTTCGTTCGAGCCCAGCTCCTTCCACGTACACTGCTTCTCGACGACCGCGATCTTTTCAGGCGTCGCCTCCGCAAGGAGCCCGATGCCGTTGAGGCTCTTGTCCGATTCCTCGAATTGCGGTTGCTTGCTGGCCAAGGTTAAGGAGTCCCGTCGTCAACGCGGCCCAACGCCGCCGAAGGTCGACTCCGGAGCATTGTCGCAAAGCACCGCGCGTTGCGCAAGAAGCTGGGTGGACGGCAGCGGACGCGATGGCGCTACTGCGATCGCGTCGCGGGTATCGGCGGCCGCGGCTGGCTGGCGCGGAAGCGGGAAAACACCGCCAGATTGTTGCGTACCGACGCCTCGTCGAGGTCCATCTTTGCCAACGCCTCGGCTTTCTCCATGTCGCCCTTGATACCGTAAAACAGCGCTAGGTTCTGGCGGATTTGCGGGCTGTGGCGTGCGGCCTGCGGCGCGTTCTCGAGGGTAGCGATCGCCCGCTCGACATCGCCGGACAGCGCCGCCGAGATCGCCATGTTGTTCAACACCACCGGGTTGTCCTTCGATAGCTGCAGCGCACGGCCGTACGATTCGCGGGCCTTGTCAAAGGACTCCGTCAGGTCGTAGGCGATGCCGAGGGCGGCATAGATTTCCCAGTTCCGTTCATCCTTGGCGCGCGCAGTCGCGAGAAACCCGATCGCCTCGTTGACGTTGCCGATGGCGAGGTTGGCCTTGCCACGCTCGACCACGAACGTCACCGTGTCGCCGAACGTCGCCGCGGACTGATCGAGAACCTCGACTGCCAGCTTGACGCGGCCCGAGTAGCGGAGATTGCGCGCCAGCCCGAGCGTCGCATCGATATCGTCCGGCCGGCGGTCAACCAAATTGCGGTAATGGTTGGCGGCGGCGGCGTAGTCGCCTTCCGCCTCCGCCGTCGCCGCCACCTGTCGCAGCGTTTCACGGAACGCCCGGGCGCCGGGATTGGCATCGGAGGCGCATCCCGAGAGCAGGATGGCGACAACCAAAACCCGGGCGCCCGCCCGCAAGATGGAACCGATCGTCATCGGCGGCCGTGCCCCCAATCTGGATCGTGTTCTGGAAATCGGTCGCCCACTTGTTTATGGGATATTCGGCTGCCAGACAAGATTCGCCCGGCGCCCCCGAGAACGGCCGCGTCCGCGCCGGCGCCGGATATGTGACGGATATCACTGAAATTCCCCGATCTTTTCGGCTATATTGCTGCCCCTGAAAAGGCCTTGAATTGGTTATAATTTGGAGCATCGCCCCGACGGGGGTGAAACGCATGCCATGAGCGACCGTAAAGGACATTCGACCGTCGGCCAGCAGCCGGGGAATCGGCGCGGCACCGGCGCCCGGCGCGGCTACTTGTGCTGGTTGCGGGCGAGGCGGATGGTCGCCGCGTTTGTCGGCGACCGCCGCGGCGTGATCGTCGTCATGTTCGCCCTCATGCTGCCGATTCTGATTGGCTTCCTCGGC
>Ga0209640_10001625_pt1 | contig 19226 bp, 14 predicted proteins | sample RifCSP10_1_FD_184018 | JGI IMG/M metagenome (GOLD analysis project Ga0209640, IMG submission 184018) | Soil microbial communities from Rifle, Colorado - Rifle CSP2_sed 10_1 (SPAdes) (version 2) | ecosystem: Environmental > Terrestrial > Deep subsurface > Rock core/Sediment | place: Rifle...
TGGAATCCGGGATATGGTGCCTGCATCTCTGGATGTAGCGTAGCGGTCGCTCATGCGCATCCATGCGCTCGCGACATTCGGTCTCCTGTCCATCAAATTCAGGGGATCCGGCCGGGAGTAATTTTCCCGCGTGTGCACAAACTACGTGCACACCCTACTACTACATTATATGGTTGTCACGGTGAGCGGAAATTCAGCGGTTGCGTCGGATGGGCACGTTGTCCGAGCCCATGCGGCTACTTAAATGTAGCCCGGATGGAATGAAATGGAATCCGGGATATGGTGCCTGCATCTCTGGATGTAGCGTAGCGGTCGCTCATGCGCATCCATGCGCTCGCGACATTCGGACTCCTGTCCATCAAATTCAGGGGATCCGGCTGGGAGTAATTTTCCCGCGTGTGCACAAACTCCGTGCACACCCTACTACTGCTTGATCGGCAGTAGCGTCAGTGGCTGTCTGGTTTATGCGGATGCAGGCAGTTTGTCCCAGGCACTTTGCATCAGCGCAGCTTCCATCGTTGCATTATCCGGGTACCTGTAACCAAAGGACTGATCCCAGAATCTGGCTTCTTCCATGCACAGATAAAAGAACACCCGGCCATGCCAGGCGGTAAAGGCATGATAGGCATGGCGGAACAACTGCGTCTTGATCGGATCCGGATAGGTCAGTTTGCCTTCCGGGTTGGCTGTCATCGGTGTCTGGTTGATCCGGCTCTTGATCCCGTAGGTTCTTAATTTCTTGAGGATAGGCCTGGGGAAAGTCAGAGCGCCGAACGATATAAATACGACTTCCTCCGGCTGGAAGCGCTCGAGGATCAGTGCTATCAAGTTGCTGTAGTCCTGCCCCCAGCCCTGGTAATGGAGCATCGGATGCAGATGAAAACCGACGCGGATGTTGCGATCGGCCACCGCCCGTGCCGCCGTGAGGCGTTCAATCAGGCTGGCAGTCAGGTGTTCTTCGTTGCGGATGATGATGTCCGGATTCAATGACCACGAGCAGACGACATTCCTGGGCACATCGGTATGCAGGAGATAATCTACATTCTTCGATTTGGTTTTGAATTCGATCAGGGCCTGCGGCCATTTCCGGGCGAACTGCAGCATATCTTCGAGGATATTGTACCGGTTCCCCCACACCAGGGCGTCGGATGACTGGCCTGTACCGATGTGGTAATGCCGGTCCGGATCGAGATCAATGGCTTCCAACTTATCGCGAAAGTGCTGATCGAAACTGATGTTTGACCCGGCATACATGGTCTGGATGCTGCAATAACTACAGCCGAAACCGCAGTTCTGCACGGCATCGATGGTGCGCAGGTTGCAGCACAACGTTTTCTCCGATCTGACGGGGCACATCCCGAAGATCTGCCGTGCGCCCGGTTGCTGTTCGAGCTGGATTTTCCGGGAGCGATAAGGACGCTGCCTGCGCGGCTGTCCATGATAGAGGGTGGTACTGTCACGCAGCGACGCCAGTTGCCCAGCCAGTTGCCGCAGGGCCCATTTCTTGAATTCGCGACCCTGCAGTCTGCTGGCCTGGCGTAATTCCTGCCAGCGTGCCACCAGGCTTTTTTCATCCCACATCTCCAGATCGATGGCGGCATCGACGATCTGTTGCAGTTCCTGACGGGTCAGACGGTTGGCCATGGCAATATCCCGGATCGCTTCCTGCCCGGTCGTGTCGAGCGTATTAAACAAGGTATGCTGTTTAATGCGGATGAACTTTTCGCTGTATGCAAGTGCCAACATCAGGCCGCCAGGTTTATGACTGGCTGATATTATAACAGTGACTGTTAAATATGGCGTCTATCGATGAACCGGCGCGCGGACTTCGCGTCCGCGCTTATTCCTGCAATATGAGGTCCGCGAACACGAAACCGTCCCTGGTCACGACTGCTCCGGTCGCTATCGGGATCGGTTCTTTGAACATCGGGCCGCTCCAGGCAAAACTGTGGAATTCACCGTTTTCACCGCACGGATCTACCCCCGCGGGCAAGTCATCGAGTAAGGATTCATCGTAACTGCGCCCGGCGAACTCCGCCGGGAGTTTGGTCGGATCGATACAGGTGATGATTGCCTTTAATCCGCCTCCTATCATTTCCCGGCTTAACTGCGGGGTGGGACGTTGCCAGAGTGGAAATATGGGAGTGATGCCGGTATCCCGCAGTTTCGCCTCACGATAGGCCCGCACGTCCGGTAAATAAAGATCGCCGAAGGCCATATGCGTCACGCCATATTCCTGCTGTACTTTACTCACGGCGATCGCCATGGCCTGTTCATATTCCGAGTTGGAACAGGGCCATGGGATCGGTACCCGGACCAGTTCCAGGCCCGCGGCCCGCGCCTGGGCGCGGACCAGTTCGCTCCGCACGGCATGCATCGCGACCCGGTCAAAGGCCTCATTGAACGTCGTCAGCAGGCCAACGGGTTCGTACTCATCCGCTTGCCGTAGCGTGTGCAACATCCAGGCGGAGTCCTTGCCGCTGCTCCACGCCAGCATTACCCTGGGTCTATTTTTTACCGGCATGCCTGATCGATAGTCTGGACGTTACATATCGTATCGATTCAAACAGACCAAAAAACAGGATTGCATAGACGCCATCGCCCACAAGGGACCTGCCAAAAAATGGCAATGCATTAATGTAGCAGGCGATTAAGCCGTTCGTCGTCAAGGGGTAAAGGGCGAACCATGGGCCAATATTCGATATCAGATAGAAGGCGAGCGCGCCCGTAAGCACAGCACCACCGACACGGTTGACTGAACGCCGTTCAGATAACCAGCTGCTCCCGATGACGGTACTGCAGGCAAAGGCGCCATAGACAAAAGCCATCAAGATCGGATTATAGAGACCGATCATCATATCGACGGCAAGTGTCGTGCATACCGGGACTAACCACGCGATACGCCTGGGTAGATATGCGCCGCAAAAAAGAGCCAGCGCGCCTACGGGCGTGACATTCCAGGGGTGCGGGCTTAAACGGGCCAGGGCCACCAGTAAAACCAGGCCAATAATCAGTTTTATATTCATGCTTTTCATTTTTACGTCCTCTATCCTGTTATGGTTGTAAGGCAATTCTGAAGCCGCCGAAAACCCCGACGCCCGGCGTCTGGAAGCCATACACTTCTTCATAATCTTCATTCAGCAGGTTTTCCACCCTGCCATACAGGCTGACTTTATCAGTCAGCTTGTATCTGCCGGTCAGACTGATCAGGGTAAAACCGCTCAGAGACACTCTTTGCGTTGGCAACGGCCAGGGCGGGAAAAAATCATCCAGCTGCTCACCGGTGAAATTGACATTCAAATTCAAACCTGCCCGGTTATCCAGAAATGAGTAGTCCAGATTCACATTGCCGGCGTGCCGGGGCCGGCGCACTTCCTGGAGCTGGATATTGGCGGCATCGGGTTGCGTGGCATCAGTCCAGGTATAGGCGCCTTGCAACCGCAGACCAGTCTGTAACTCGATCGAGGCGGTGACCTCAACGCCATCCCGTTTACTTTCACCGTTGACGTTTTCAGCGGTAAACCCGCCAAAAGCGCCGATGCCGGGATCGAAGACGAAACCATTGATTTCATCCTGCAGGCGTTCGTTAAAATAAGTCACCCCCAGATGCGCCCTGTCATCCAGCAGCGGTTGATCGATACCGATTTCCCAGCCGCGGGACTCTTCCGGCCGCAAACCGGCATTGCCCAGAAACGGGGTCGGGGAAGTGGAAAAAAAACCGAAGCGTTCGGTAAAACTCGGATTTTTCACACCGGTACCGTAATTAGCATGCAACAAGGTTAAGGTTTGCGGCAACAGATAGGCGGCGGTAATACGGAAAGTTGTCGCATCGCGGAAATCGCTGTTGTCGTCATGACGGACACTGCCGGACAGGGACAGGTCTTCGAGCAGGTTGATTCGGTATTCGCCGACGATACTCGTTGCATCGGTTTCCAGATCCTGGTTCGGATCGCCGAAAAATGTCGCCTCCCCTCTTTGGGTAAACTCTTCTTTTTCGTAATCCACGGCCAGGGTAAAGGTATGGGATGCCTGCAGCAGATCCGGTGTCTCCAGGAAATAATTGGTCTGGTAATCGAAACGGTACTTTTTGCCCTTGTTACTATCGCTGATGATTCCGCCGGTGAAATTTTCGTTATCGGTACTGGTGATGGCGGTACCGAATATGTGCTCCCACTGCTTTTCCAATAGCGTTACCTTGGCCTGGGCCCGGCCGTAAAATTGCTCCGTATCCGACTTATTGTTCGCATCTGTCGGCAGGCCGGTAATGAAAAAATCGATATCGTCATACTCGTTAGTGGCGTTGGTATAACGGCCGGCTATCGACAGCGTCAGATTTTCAACCGGTGTATACCCCCCGGACAGAGACAGGCTGGTATTGTCGTAACCGTCATCTTCATTACCCTGCCGGGAAATATTAGTACCTTCGCTGTCAATGATGGTGCCGCCCAGATTGTAATTGTAGTTGACACCACCACCGGAAACGGTGCCGCCACCCTGTACAGTGTCAAACGACCCGCCTTCAAGAAAACCGGAGAATTTCGCCGGACCGGCGCCGCGTTTACTGGTGATGTTGATCACCCCGGACAAGGCATCGCTGCCCCAGAGGGCGCTTTGCGGACCGCGGATTATCTCGACCCGATCAACCTCAGTGGTCAGCAGATGGGCGAAATTAAATTCGCTGCCTTGCGCCAGGTCATTGGCTTCGATGCCGTCGATGAACACCAGCACCTGGTTGGCTTCGGCGCCACGGACGCGGATTTGCGTCGCTGAACCCATAACGCCACTGCGGCTGACGGCGAATCCTGGTACGCCGCGCAGGATTTCCGCAAGCGCCGCCACCTGCCGGTTGATTAACTGATCGGCATCGATCACGGTAAAGGAACTGCCAATCTGATTCACGGGTACCGGAGTGCGTGAGGCTGTGACGAGAATTTGTTCCAGTTCTTCTGCGGATTGTTCCGCGGCCAGGACGGAATTTGACAGGCAGGTGAAAAACACAATAGCTAAAAATAATTTGTAAGACATAGTAATCCCCTCTGAACTCCCACCCGAGTTCCAAGCAAACAAAAAAAGATCGATACGCCGCGCTACCGAATTTTGTGGCGGTTTGAGGATGGGTGCAAGCTACAACACTGCCGCCCTCCGCGACGCATCAGTGTCCGCATGAGGCCGGTCTCCGGGCTTGTGGGTGATCAATCGAGGTAATAGCCTTCCCATGTATTAAACACAGTGGCATGGTAATTACCTTTTCCCACCTACCGTTGCGGGGGCAGCGCCGGAATTGTTATGTGGTTACACATCACGTACCGGCTTCCCGTTTAACCCTTCCGTCGGATGACTTCAGGGAACCTTATGCTTCCGCGAACTATTCTACACCGTTTTTCAACGAGGTGACATATGACATAAGTCATGAAGCAATATATTTTCCGGATGCCAGGGATTAATGGGGTACAGGCTTTCGATAGTAGTCTGCTAACATAGCAGTCCGTTACCCTGGCAACCACTAAGGACAACACTTGGAGAATAACCTCTCTCTGCGTCAAGCCCTGCGATTATTGTGGGACAAACGCTTCCTGACGATTTTAATGCTGGGGTTTTCCAGCGGCTTCCCCTGGGTGTTACATGGCTCCGTCCTGACCCTGTGGATGCAGGAGTCCGGCCTGTCCCGATCCACCATCGGGTTCGTCGGCGCCATCGGGGTGATCTACGCCATCAAGTGGATCTGGTCACCCATGGTGGATGAATTGAAATTACCCTTTTTGCATCGCCGCTTCGGTCAAAGACGGTCCTGGATATTATTCACCCAGGTGGCTATAGCCATAGCCATGTTACTGTTAAGCGGCACCGATCCGGCCGGGGACCTGATGGCGGTTACAATCTTCGCCCTGGCGATTGCGGTTTTTTCCGCGACCCTCGATATAGCGGTGGATGCCTACCGGATCACCATCTTCTCGGAATCCGAGTATGCGGAAAAAATGCCGTATGCAGCAGCCATGGCGACCACAGGCTGGTGGGCGGGTTATGGTTTTATCGGCGGGACGTTAGCCTTATGGCTGGGTGGGGAAACCATCGCCCTCGACTGGTCGGTCGTCTATCGCTGGCTCTCACTTATTTATATATTGTTGACGTTGTTCGTGTGTCTGGTCCCGGAACCGGCCAGTAACGGCAGGGTGACAACAGCCACACGGTCAAATGCCGCTGCAAACGACCTTTCCCTGGCTGTAAAACTCGGATGCTGGGTCCACAGTAAAGTCCTCGAACCTTTTATCGAATTTTTCCGCCGCTGTGGCTTGAAGCTGGGAATTGCCATCCTGGTTTTCCTGCTACTATTCAAATTGGGCGAAGGCATGCTGGGCAGGATGTCCCTGGTATTTTATGTAGAACTGGGTTTTACCACGGAACAAATCGCCTCATATCATAAGTTGATTGGTGGGTTGATGACCGCCGTTTTCTCGCTGCTGGGTGCTTTTGTCAATGTCCGTTTTGGTGTCGTTAAAGGATTGTTTATCGGCGGTGTGGCAATGGCGGCAGCGAATTTGCTCTATGCCGTCATGGCCAGGATTGGTCCTGAGCCGGCATTATTTCTTGTTACGTTATTCGTGGATAATTTCTGCGGGGCCTTTGCAACGGTTGCCGCGATCTCCTTCATGTCCTATTTCACCAGCCGCACCTACACCGGTACCCAGTTTGCCTTGCTGACGGCGATCTCTAATTTCGGCAGAACCAGTCTGGCGGCAACGAGCGGCATGATGGTTGATATGCTGCACGGCGATTGGTCGATATTCTTCGTCCTGACAATGGTGATGGTGGTGCCATCGTTGTGCTTGTTGGTTTGGATAGCCAGGTTAATCAAGGAACGTGAATAGATCCTCGCTCATTTAAAATCAGTTCCGCCTGCTGGCGGCCTGATCGCTTGCATTCGCTTGGCGTCTTTCAAGCGGTATGCGCTTATAAATATTCGGACCACCGCGGTGATGCTGCAAAGGCGGCATGAATGAGTCCCACGTGCGAGTACGCTTGCGGAAAGTTGCCCCACATACGACCGGTGTCCGGCGCCAGATCCTCCGACAGCAATCCGAGCGGCGACATCGCACCGTGTGCTCGCTGCATAACTTCGCGGGCTTCGGCAATTCGACCCAGCGTCGCGAGCGCTTCGATCAGCCAAAACGTACAGATTGTGAACGCCATTGACGGAGATCCGAGGCCGTCATTGCTGCGATACCGGAATAACCACCCGTCCTGGGACAGCTCACGGACGATCGCATCCAGTGTGGAATTCAGCCGTGCATCGTTCGAAGCCAGGAACCGCAGCGGCGCCATTTGTAGCAAGGCGGCATCCAGTTCGTTGCCTCCATACGTGGATGTGAAGCTTGCGCGTTCTGTGCTCCATGCCCGAGACAGGATTTCGCTACGGATGCGATCCGCAGCGCCGCGAAATTCACTGACATCCCCTAGCCGGAATCGATCTGCGATTCGCGCCATACGATCGGCTGCAGCCCAGCACATCAAACTTGAGAACGTTTGCGGCTCCCAAGTCTTGCGGACTTCCCAGATGCCGGCGTCCGGCGTTCCTGCCACGGCAATGGCTTTCCGCGTCAGGCGCTGCATGAGATCCAGCGTGGCAGGCGTTCGTTCTTCACCGAACCGATCATCGAGAAATACGGGCGCCAATGCCAGCACCATCTCGCCAAAAACGTCATGTTGCTGATGCAACGCGGCGCCGTTGCCAATCCGTACGGGCCGGTCGCCTCCGAATCCGGCCCAGTGTTCCAGTGTACGCTCGGTTAACTCGCCACCGCTATCGACGCTGTACAACGGACACAGGTCGAGATTGGGTGAGTTGCCAGCGATGTTCAGCAGATACTGTATAAACTGCTCGCGTTCCTCGAAGTGCCCTAGCCGTTGGAGCGCGCCCAGAACATAGTAGGAGTCACGCAACCAGCAATAGCGGTAATCCCAGTTACGCCCACTGCCCGGCGCTTCGGGAATCGAGGTTGTCATCGCAGCCACGATGGCACCGGTATCTTCGAAACAGTGCAGCTTCAACGCCAGAGCGGATCGGATCACGGCTGACTGATACATGGGAGGAATATTGCAATGCTTTACCCAGTGCTGCCAGTAGCGCGTGGTTTCGGATAGAAAGCTGTCGCATAACGCAGGCAGAATTTCCTCGATTGCCGGCCCCCAACTGAGCACCAGATGTCGGGGCGCGGTCAGTGCGAAAGGCTGTCCGGCAAGGTAAGTCGGCGTGATATCCGAGGTCAGGCGCAAGGGTGACGGGAATCCATCGTATTCGATGTGATTGGATCCCTGCAGAATTCTGGGAACTGCTTTGGACCAACCCCGCCGCGGCTCGCAACGTGTGCGTATCATAGGCATGCCTTGCAGCGGCTCTATGATCCGGATCAATTGCGTGGGGCGAAACATGCGTTGATGCAGGGTGAACCTGGGAGCGAAATCAAGGATGCGAAACCGGCCGTCCGACGTTTCAAAAACGGTTTCGAGTATGTTCGTATTATCGAGATAACGCTGGCTCCCGGTACTTCCATCCACGGGGGCCACGGCAAACTCCCCACCTTCCGGATCCAGCAGTTTTCCAAATACGGGTTCGGAATCAAAGCGCGGCAGACAGCACCATACCACGCTGCCAGAATTACTAACCAGAGCCGAGTATTGACAGTTACCTATAAGGCCAAGGTGTTCCAGAATCATGGCATGGGTGTCGCTGATTTACTCGGATGGATCATACAATACGTTGTTCCGCGGGCCGGCCGAGGCGCGCGAGCAACAAATCAAGAAGCCCGTCGATGTCTGCCTGGTCGCGCAACGCGTAGTTGGCCGCCGTTTCTTCGGATACCCCAACCCGGATGCCGAGCACCTGGTCCGGCATATCCAGCGCAAAGACGTCTTCATCGGTGTCGTCGTCGCCGACGTACAATGTGCGCGGACTACCGAATTTCCGGAGCAGCCGGAGCAGAGTCGCGCCTTTGTCGGGGGCTTCCGCCGGTACCACGTTCAACACGGATTTGCCGCGTACGAGCCGGGCGTGCGACAGTGACTGCGCGGCACTGTATATGATGGTTCCAGCTCCCGGGTCGGCGCAATGGCGGTAATGTATGGAGAGCGAGAACCGTTTGTCTTCGATGTAGATGCCTTCCAGCCACGACAGTTGCGCTGTTAATTCAGCCAGCCAGGTGGTTACGCGCGCGGTTAACCGTGTCGGCGAGGCGCCGTAGGCCTCGATGCCGTGGTTGCCAATCACCTCGGCCAGCGGGATGCCGCTCAGCAGCCGCATCGCGTCGCGGCGCGAGCGACCGGAAATCACGATCACCCGGCAGCGCCGGGCAAGTTCTTGCAGCCCCAGGCGCGTCGCCGGCCGCATATGCGCTACCACCGGATCGGCTACGATTGGCGCCAGCGTGCCGTCGTAGTCAAACGCCATCAACGTGTCGCGCGTGGCGTAGTGTTCGAATAGCGAAGGATCGGAATTGCCGATCAGTTCCATTATCTTGCCTCCGGCACCGACAGCAGCCCCAGTAATTGTTCGCGGCGCCGTACGCGGCTGGCGTCGACCAGCATGCGCCCGGCCCACCGGTACACGTTGAGTTCGGCGATCAGGCGGCGCATCGCCTGCATCCGTACGCGCTGTTCGTCCAGCGGCATGCGCAGTGCCGCGGAGAGCGCGGTGCTCGCCTCCTCTAAATCGTAGGGATTCACAATCAGCGCTTCGGCAAGTTCGTAGGCCGCGCCGGTAAACTTTGACAACACGAGTACGCCGGTTTCATCATCGCGAGCCGCTATATATTCCTTGGCAACCAGATTCATACCGTCATGCAGGCTGCTGACATAGCACAGGTCTGCGGCTCGATACAGGCGAAACACGTCCGGCGGCTCGGTATGCTGCCGGCGCAAGATAATGGGGCGCCAGTCTGCGGTTTCGAAACGCGTATTGATGCGTTGGGCAAGCTGCTCCAGGTCAGGGCTCAACCGATCGTAGCGCTTGATCTTTGTCCGGCTCGGTGATGCGATCTGCAGGAAACTGAAGCAGCCGATCCACTCCGGCTCGCGATCCAGCAAACGCTCGATCGCGCGGAACCGCTCCTCGATGCCTTTCGTGTAGTCCAGACGATCGACGCCCACGCCGAGTTTCGCATTCTCCGGAAGCTGCAGCTCGGCCCGTACCTCCATCCTGCACTGAGCAATCGGCGGCGCGGCAGCTGCCCAGTGATGCGGCCATTCGACGGAAATCGGATAAGCCCGCACCAGGGTGCGGCGCTGCTTGCGGATCACCGCGAAGTCTTCGCGATCCAGCCGCGACTCCAGAAAGCGATCGGCGGCATGCAGGAAGTTGTTGCAGTGATGCTGTGTTTGAAAACCGAGAATGCTGCTGCCGAGCAGCCCTTCGACTATTTCGACATGCCACGGACAGATGCTGAGTTGCTCGGCGTTCGGCCACGGGATATGCCAGAACGTGAGGATGGTCGAATGCGGCAGGCGATCGCGCAGCAGCCTGGGAAGCAGCGCGAAATGATAGTCCTGGACCAGGATCACGGGATCCGGGGTATCGACCTCCTGGCAAACGGCATCGGCGAATTTCTCGTTGACCGCCCGGTAGTATTGCCAGTCCTCAGCGCGAAAAATCGGACGCGCGTGCACGACGTGGCACAAGGGCCACAAGCCTTCATTGGCGAAGCCGTAGTAGTACCCGCGCTCTTCGTCAGGGGTCAGCCATAGCCGGCGCACACTGTAGGATTGTTCCCCGGGAGGCACGCGCACGTGGTCGCGGGCATCGACCGTCTCACGGTCCGCGGAACCGGCGCCGTGCGCGATCCAGACGCCGGAGCAGGCGCGCATGACAGGTTCCAGCGCACTAACCAGGCCACTCGCAGGATGCAGCACGCGAATGCCGCCGTCCGGGGCTCGATCGTGGATGTACGGTTCACGGTTTGCCACAACGATGATGCGCTCACCGTGCAGGTGACGCTGTAAAGTCAGTTTGAGACGTTGTGGCGTCCAGACCCCCCCCAGCAACTCCGACTGTTCTTCCTTGGCCAACCGCTCAAGCAGGTCGCGCAAATCGCTCAGTAGCGGCGCGAACTCGGGGCTGCGGCGGCCGGAATCACCGCGAGCCATCTCCCGGAGTTCTTTGCTCCAGCCGCGGCGCAACAATCGTGAGGATATCAGTGTGACGATCGAGGCCAGCGTCGCCAGCACCACGAAAGCCCACAGCAGAAAGCGTTGCGTACTGTCCTCGCGTCGCGCCACGAAACTCAGGTCCTGGATGAGGACGATGAAACCGTAAGTCCGCAGATCGTCCATCAACGGGATAGCGCTGACATGCACCTGGCCGCCCGGCGGCAGTTCGGTGATCTCTCGCCACGCTGTCCATGGGCCCTGAGCACCGCCTTTGGTGACGTGGACATAGGGACCGACTTTCTGGCAGGAAAGACTGTTGGGGAATCCCGGTGTGGCTGTTATTCGCCGCATTTCCGGGTTGCACAGCGAGGCGGCAAGGATGCGTTCGTCACGCGCGATATCGCGCAGGAGTTCGCGCAGGCGATCGATGTTCTCGAGCCCAGAGTCCTGGAGCAGGGCATGGCGCACACTGCTGGCGACCAGGTCGGACCGCAGCGTGACGTCGCGCTCAAACCAGTTGCGCGTCGTCTGGGTGACGATCCACCACGCTGTGGCAACAAGGATGCTGAGAGTAGCGAACCAGACGATAATAAATACCGGTGTATTTTTCATGCTGTTTGAAAAACCGTCGATTGTCCCGGGTTTCTTGCATCAACCCGGAATACGGTGGCTTTGGCGGGAGTACCCTGCGCTCGCCGCCTGTCAATATAATTCTTGCAGCCCTTCTGGAGCGACACCGTTCAGGACTATCAGTAAATTCTATGCGGTAGTGCGACTTTGTTATTGGCCCGCGCTGGACTGTGATCGAAAGACGTCAGCAGCAAACCGGAGATAGGCCTGATCGGAGAATACGCCATTTATTCAGCGTGGGTCAAATCAAATGGCGGTTGAATTTTTAAGCGCCGCCTGGATGCGCTGTATTGTCTCCGCTTCGCCCGGCCGGCCGGTGATCTGTCGTGGCCGTTCGGCCAGCAAGGATTCGAACAACGGCTGACCCGCGCAGTGACGATGGAATTCGAACAGGCCTGGACAGGCTTCCAGTTGCAGGCTGGCGCCGAAGATGTGCAGAGCGACACTGAGTTCCTCCCACAACAGGCAGTCCGTCACCATCAGGTCACGCGCCTTGAGTTGTTCCCACCAGTCCCATTCATTCAGCGTCTGCTCCAGGATTGCCAGATGGCCGCGCACGCGGCCCAGCGAGGTGGGAACAAGCTTGGCGAGATCCACGCCCGGGAAACCCATTTCAGACCAGATCAGTATCCCCAGCGGTAGCATCAAGTCGCCGAAGCAACCGGACGCCAGCATCTCATGCCGCAAATTTTCCAGCGCTGATAGTCGCTGGTCGTCGCCGAGTTGCTGATGCAGCCAGCGATGAATGACGCTGGTCTCGGCCACTACATTGTTCCCCCAATGTAAGACCGGTAATTTCTGAAAGGGCCCGGTCTTTGCGCGATCCGGCTTGAGACTCGCCCAGGCGGCGAAATCCGCGCTCAGGGGCACACGATCATCAGTGAAGGGAGTATTTCTGTAACGCAGGAAATAACGCAGATGCTGCGCTCGGCCGCGGCAGTCGAAGTAACGAAGTATGATGGGAGGAATCCGGGTCATATTCAATCGTTATTGAACCAGCGCATACAGTACACTATCGATTATCTCCCCATCCTTAAAAACCCTGCGCCGCAACACTCCTTCACGTACGAACCCGCACTTCTCCAGCACTCTCATCGACGCCAGGTTCCACTCGAACACATGCGCTTCCAGTCGCGCCACGTCAAGGTGATTGAATATGTAATCGGTAGTGTCGCGTACAGCCGCTGTCATGATACCGCGGCCCCAATAGGGTTGGGCCAACCAGTAGCCGAAACGAGCTGTTTTGGCATGAATACCTATCCCAATATCGCAGCCGATCCCGCCTACTGCCGCGCGACCGACTTCTATAGCCCAGTGCGTGGGGACAGACATGTTGCTTAAGAGCGTGAACCAGGCAACGGCATCAGCATCCGTGTAAGGATATGGGAATGTGTGTGTCAGGTTGCGCCAGATGTTCCGATTATTGGCGACACGTACAAGCGACGTTTTGTCATTGTGGTTCCAGTCTCGCACTATGCACACACCGCATTCAAGATGCATCGTATCTATAATGAGTTTCGATTGAAATTTTTTAAACTACTTAAACTGCGCGATGGTTGTTGCAAAAGACCTCGTCACAGTATCTTCCAGGGACCAGTTGTCGCGCATATCCTTGTTTAATACTTCCAGCCCGACCGGTCCGGTGTAACCGAGCTTGTCAATGGCCCGGATGAAGCCTTTGATATCGAACACGCCCTTGCCGCACAACTGCCGGTGGTTCACGGTTTTATCGACCCAGGTGCCATCATTCGCCAGCACCGCGGGGCCGTCGTTCAGCTCAACGCCTTTTACATATTGCAACGGGATCTTTTCCACCTCACTGTTGGGGATCTTCAGGGAATGCAGGTGCCAGAGGTCCAGTATCAACCCGCCATTGGGTGCGTCGGCTGTTCTGACCATGGTTAATGCGTCATTGAGGGTGCCGGGTGTGACCCAGGGGATCAATTCAAAGACTATATTCGTGCCGCGCCTGGCGGCTTCTTTACAGATAGTTGAAAATTCCTCTACCAGTTTGTTCATGGGACAAGGTTGATCGAAGAAGTTGCCGATCTTGATATGCCGAGCGCCGAGCTTTTCCGCTGCCTCCATCAACAGCTTCCGCCTCTGGTCCGATGCCTTGCGATTCTCGCCGGCAGAGAACCAGTCAATAATGAATTCAAGCTCCAGATATTTCATGCCGTTGTCAGCCAGGATTTGCTTTATCTCCTGATAGGAGTACTTCTCGAGCGTGTGTTCGAGATCGGCATGCCACCAGCCCAGTCCCTTGAAACCCGCCCTGGCAATGGCCTCGACTCGGTCTTTAAAATCCCATGCGCTGTATTCCGGACCGGAATGGGGAACGGCCCCGCCGGCGATAGTCCAGTAGGAGGCGATCAATTCGACACTTTTCATTATGGTTTTCCCGAGGTTTATATATGAATTAGACGCTGTTGATGTTAATGCCTATATGGCTGTTAGTGTAGTTGATCAGGGTGCAGTCAATCAATTTGGAACAGGCATTTTTCCCGGCCCGACACACCTTTGGAGAACCGCACTCCTTTTCTCGATCGATGCGGTTCGTTCCTTACCGCATTCTATGGCTCTAGGGAACATGGGTATTACAGATGAATCATGACGGAAGGTCTAGAAGGGCCGCGAGGATTTCCTCGGTAATAGCAAGTGTAAATTGCGTGTTTAATTATTCGCAGCAATCCCCACGAACAAGCCACGTTCTTTCCATATCTCGCGTTTGACAGCCAGGGGCCAGGCGTCCTTTCAGGGAACAGTCGCAGCTTTAACGCGCAACGCCATTGACTTTATGGATGACCACTTGCTTCACCTTGAGGTCTTCTCCCGATAGCGTGAAGTCGAGATCAAGCCGATCTTCACCCTCGGTGAAATCAGCGCAGAAAAAGTAATCGCCATTACCAAGCTGATTGACAGTGTGAAAAAAGTCGAATTTCAGTTGCCACTTTTTCCCCAAAGCGGCGTCATCAATCACGAAGCTTCCCTGGGTTCCGGACTGCGCAGTGATGTATTCTTGAGCCGCCTTTTGCACCATTTTTTCCTCAGCCCCGCCCACTTTGGCACCTGCGTGTTCGGCGGCGAAGACCGGCAACCGGTAGGCAAAAAGGCCCAGAACAAGAAGTATCCACAGCACGGAATAACGGTTCTTTATCATCTGATTTCTCCTATCGGTTTACTGGCATGGAAACGGACTTCTTAGATTAAGAATAGACGATCACTGAGTGATTTGTATAGCACAATGGTCCAGTAGGGGGCGATCAATTCGACATTTTTCATTTTGGTTCTCCCGTTCAATTGGAGGCGGGTGTTCGTTATCCGGAATTATGGCGATTAGTGTAGTTTATCAGGGTATAGCCAATCAATTCGGATCAGGTATTTCTTCCGGCACGATATGTCATCCAGAAAATAGTAGACACTACCCTGAAAGAGCTTTAATGTTTCCTCCATGCTAATCCGGGCGAGATTCATTCGTAGTCACCATGGCATCGGTCTGCTGCTGGCCGCTGCTTTGTTGGCACAGGCTGTATTTCCATTGCAATTTCATTTGCATCATGCTGCCGATCCCGCCACTCACAAACATGATCACGTAATCGATTTTCATTTATTGTCTGACAGCATGTTGAATAAGCATCTCGCCGATGAAGATGTAGATGAGATAAAGACCGCACAATATTATATAGTCAAAAAGCATGCCGATACCGGAACTTACGGCATCCTGCTTGTTTGCCTGTTAACGCTGGCCGTCATGCTTTTGCCAATCTTTTTGCTTAGTCGGCAGTCAACACGGAATTTACTGGCACACCATGTTTATTATTATTTTATTCCGCCCTTAAGAGCGCCTCCCGCAGTTTAATTCCAGTTCGTTATAGAAATAGTCACAACAACCGGATTCGTTTGTTATTGCCGGCTGTGAGTTTTTATTCGTGCATCCGGATAATCAGTCATTGTACGTGGGATTGAACGATGAAGATAAATATAGTTTTTTTTCTGTCCTGTTTTGTTTCAGCGAACACCTTTGCTGCGGAGGATGCAGCGCAAAATCGATTGACCCTGGAACAAGCCATAATCCGTGTGTTGGAGAACCATCCGAAACTGAAAGTGGCGGATTATGAAGCGCAGGCCATGGCGGCGCGTATGCGCCAGGCCCTGCTGGCGCCCGCGGATCGGATTAACCTGAATCTGGAGGATTTTGGCGGCACCAGAAAGACCAGTGGCATTAATGGAATCGAAGCGACTCTTAGTCTGTCGCGCACTCTGGAGTTGGGTGACAAGGCAAAAATAAGGGGCGAGGTAATAGAGAGTGAGGCCAATTTACTGCGTACTCAAAAAGACATCGATCGGCTTAATGTATTGGCGGAAACAACCAGGCGTTATCTGCACGTAGTGGTTGACCAGGAGCGATTACAGCTAGCGGAAGACGCTATTAATCTGATCCGGCTGACGGAAAGGACCGTGGAAGACCGTATCTGGGCAGGCAAGACCCCGGAGATGGAGCGCCAGAGGGTCGCCATCGATCGGGTAAACTTTGAGTTGGATCGGGACCACAGGCGGCACGAGATGGATAGTTCGCGGTTAAGTCTCGCCATACTCTGGAATGACAGACAACCGGATTTTGGTGAGGTCGAAGGCGAGATCTTTCATCTCGATGCCTTGCCGGAATTCGAGAGTCTGGCAGTTCTGCTGGACCGTAATCCGGACCTGGTACGTCATATCAGGGCGGAAGACCTGGCAGCGACCAGAATCAGGCTGGCCGAGAGTAAACGCAAACCGGATTTGGATCTGACCGCGGGCCTGCGTTATCTGGCCCAAAGTGATGATATGGCATTTATAGTGACGGCCAGTATCCCGTTAGGATCTTCGGCCCGTGCCCAACACGATATTCAAGAATCGGAAGCCCTGTCCCGGATCGAACCCCTGAATCTTGAGCTACGGCGCCTGGAATTATACGACACGCTTTTTGAGATTTACCAGGAATTGAAACATACCAAGAATGCGGTCGAGATACTGCGTGAAAAGATAATCCCCGCAGCGCAGCAGATGCTGACAGCTTACGAAGAAGGTTTTCAGGCCGGCCGCTATTCGTTGCTTGAACTCATACAGGCGCAGCAGTTGCTACGAAATGCACGATCGCAGTCCGTGGAAATGGCCGCCAATTATCACAACTACCGGATAGAAATCGATCGTCTTACCGGTGCACAACTTCAACTAAGGTAATGTCCATGTTACGTAATTTTATAATTACCCTGATTATCATCGTAGTAACCGTTGTTACCGCGAGGTGGTTGTTAAACGGCCCTGAAACAGGCAATGGCATGGACGAGCACGAGGAACATGAAGAAGAATATGCCCGTGGCCCACATAACGGCCGCCTGCTCGAGGCTGAAGGGTTGGCCCTGGAAATTACCATTTTTGAAACCGGTATTCCGCCGGAATTTCGTGTCTATCCCTATTTTCAGGGCCAGCCCGTTGATCCGGGGATGATCGATCTGAAAATCGAGCTGGAAAGAACGGGTGACGTCTCTGAGGTATTTCAATTTGAACCACGGGGTGAATATCACCGTGGTGACAAAGCCGTGGCTGAGCCCCATTCCTTCGATGTCTCGGTAATGGCCGGATACCAGGGAAAAAGCTTCCGCTGGGACTATGCGAATTATGAAGGACGCACGCAAATCGCAACGGTGCTTGCCAACGAGGCGGGAATTGTAACGGAAATAGCCGGTCCGGCAACGATCAGTGAAACCCTGCCTTTAACGGGACGGGTCGAGATCGATCCGAACCGGTTGTCACAGGTAAAACCCCGGTTTCCCGGAGTGGTGCAGAATATTTACGTGGAACTGGGGGTGTTCGTCAAGGCCGGTGAACGTATGTTAACGGTCCAGAGTAATGAGAGTCTGCAAAATTATCATGTGAACGCTCCTATAAACGGCCTTGTCATCAAAAGGAATGTGCAGGTGGGTGAGGCCACAGCCGAAGAACCCCTGTTTATCATTGTTGACCTGTCTCAAGTGTGGGTTGAACTCGATATCTTTGCCAGGGATGTCGGCAAAGTTAAAGTGGGGCAAGAGGTAATCCTGGAAACGCTGGACGGTTTAAAAACAGATGGAGTTATTGACTGGCTGGCGCCGCTCAGCAGTCATGCCAGCCAGAGCATACACGCCCGCGTTCCCGTTGCTAATCCTGACGGAAAATTCAGACCCGGTCAGTTCGTAAGCGCCAAAGTCAATATTGCGACGCGCGACGTAGTACTGGCGGTAAAACGATCGGCCGTACAACGGTTTCGGGATTTTCAGGTTATCTATGCCAAATTCGGCGAAGTCTATGAAGTCCGGATGCTGGAAGTCGGTTTTGGTAATGAGGAATGGGTAGAAGTAATCGGTGGCCTGGCCTCCGGCACTGAATACGTGACGGAGAACAGCTACCTCATCAAGGCCGATATCGAAAAATCCGGCGCCACGCATGATCATTAAGGGCAACTCAGCATGTTGAATTATTTGATAACTGTTTCCCTGGAACACCGGTGGATGATGATCCTGCTGGCCGCCGGTCTTGCCGTTCTGGGGGTCTATAACTTTCAGCGCCTGCCTATCGATGCCGTCCCGGATATAACCAACATCCAGGTGCAGATCAATACCGAGGCCCCGGGCTATTCGCCGTTGGAAGCGGAGCAACGTATCACCTTTCCGGTCGAGACGGCCATGGCCGGATTGCCGCGGCTGGATTACAGCCGTTCCATTTCCCGGTATGGCCTGTCCCAGGTCACGGTTGTATTCATGGAGAACACGGATATATACCTGGCCAGGCAATTGGTGAATGAACGCTTGTCGGAAGTCAAAAGCCGGTTGCCGGAGGGCATTGAACCGGAAATGGGTCCGATAACGACGGGTCTTGGTGAAATATTCATGTATACCGTCAATAGCGCTGCCGGCGCTGAGCATGATCCCATGCAACTGCGGACCGTACAGGACTGGATCGTCAGGCCCCAGTTGCGGCAGACACCCGGGGTCGTCGAGGTCAATACCATAGGCGGCTATACCAGGCAATTTCATGTCCTGCCCGATCCGGAAAAAATGATCGCCTATGACCTGAGCCTGGAAGATGTCCTTGCAGCGCTCGCCAAAAACAACCTGAATACCGGCGCCGGTTATATTGAACGGTTTGGCGCCCAGTATCTGATTCGTTCGCCGGGCCAGGTTGCCAGCCTGGACGACATACGCAATATCACTATCGCGATTCGTGATGATGTACCGGTGAAACTGGATCAGTTAGCCGAGGTCAAAATCGGCCATGAATTACGCAACGGCGCCGCCACGCAGGATGGCAAGGAAGTAGTTTTGGGCATCGTTTTTATGTTAATCGGCGAGAACAGCCGGCAGGTGGCGAGTGCAACCGCCGAAAATCTGGAACGCATCAAGTCATCCCTGCCGGACGGCGTGGAATTGAACGCCTTGTACGAT
>Ga0209640_10001626_pt1 | contig 19220 bp, 18 predicted proteins | sample RifCSP10_1_FD_184018 | JGI IMG/M metagenome (GOLD analysis project Ga0209640, IMG submission 184018) | Soil microbial communities from Rifle, Colorado - Rifle CSP2_sed 10_1 (SPAdes) (version 2) | ecosystem: Environmental > Terrestrial > Deep subsurface > Rock core/Sediment | place: Rifle...
GCAGCCAGGTGACGTCAACGTCATGCGAACACCGACCACGCTTTCGGAGTCGACGGCGATCTCGTAGATGAGGCCGAGCTCGTAGATGTTGACGGGGATCTCGGGGTCAAAGATCGTCGAGAGCACCTCGACGATCTGCGGCTGCATCGCGAGAGTCCTGACGGGGTCACGACGCTCGAAGATCGCGCCGGCTGTCGCGCCGGTATTCGAAGCCACTCTCGTCGCCTCTTCGGCGCGCGCCGCGTTTTCGTCGGTGAGCTTGATGATGTTGTCCGCCATGGCCGTCGATCGCGCTACTCCGCTTCTGTCGACACGACCTCGTCCTTCGCGTCGACCGCGGAGCGAAGCGTGTGCCAGGCGAGGCTCGCGCATTTCACGCGCGCCGGGTAGTTGCGGACGCCTTCGAACACGGCGAGCTTGCCTAGCCGTTCTGGATGGGCGAGCGGGTCGGCGTTCCCGGTCACCATCTGGTGGAATTGCTCGAACATGCCGCGGGCCTCGTTCAGCGTTTTACCCTTGACGCTGTCGGTCATCATCGACGCCGACGCTTTCGAGATCGCGCATCCCGATCCCTGGAAGCTGGCGTCTGTGATCACGCCCTCCTCGACCTTCAGGTAGAGCGACAGCCGATCCCCGCAGAGCGGGTTGTAGCCCTCGGCGTGCCGGTTGGCGCCTTCAATCGCGCGGAAGTTGCGCGGCCGGCGGTTGTGGTCGAGGATGACCTCTTGATAGAGCTCCCGAAGATCGGACACTGGCAACCCTCGCAGCGTCACGTGAACAGCTCGCGGACTTTGTGGAGCGCCGCGACGAGGGCGTCGATCTCCTCGCGTGTGTTATAGAGCGCCAGCGACGCTCGCGCGGTGGCGGCAATGCCCAACCGCTGCATCAGGGGCTGCGCGCAGTGGTGCCCCGTGCGGATCGCCACACCCTCCCGATCGACGATGGTGCCAATGTCGTGCGGGTGCACGCCGTCCATCACGAACGAGAGCACGCTCGCCTTCTCGGGCGCCGTCCCGATGAGCGTCAGCCCCGGTACCCCCGACAGCGCCGCCGTTCCGTATGCAAGGAGATCGCGTTCGTGGGCCGTGACGGCACCCATCCCGATTGCGGTGACGTAGTCCACCGCCGCCGCCAACCCCACCGCGCCCGCGATGTTCGGGGTCCCCGCTTCGAATTTGTACGGCAGGGCGTTGTACGTGGTCTTCTCGAACGTGACCGACTTGATCATGTCGCCGCCACCCTGATACGGCGGCAGCTCCTCGAGCAGGCGCTCCTTGCCGTACAACACGCCAATCCCGGTCGGTCCGTACAGCTTGTGGCCCGTGAACACGTAGAAGTCGGCGTCGAGCGCCTGGACGTCCACCGTCATGTGATGCGCCGCCTGGGATCCGTCGATCAGCACCGGCACGCCATGGCGATGCGCCGTCGCAATCATCTGCTGGGCGGGATTGATCGTCCCGAGCACGTTCGACAGATGGACGATCGAGACCAGCCGCGTGTGGGACCCGAGAAGCCGCTCGTACTCCTCGAGCTGCAGCGCCCCCTCGTCGGTGATCGGAATCACCCGCAGCGATGCGCCCTTGTCCTCACACACCATCTGCCAGGGCACGATGTTGGAGTGGTGCTCCATGGCGGAGATCACCACCTCGTCTCCCGGGCCGAGACGTGTACGGCCGAACGTCTGAGCCACCAGATTGACGGCCTCGGTGGCGTTGCGCGTGAAGACGATTTCGCGCGTCGAGGCGGCGTTGATGAAGCGCTGCACCGTGGCGCGGGCGTCCTCGAACGCCTGGGTGGCGCGCTCGCTGAGCAGGTGGACGCCGCGGTGGACGTTCGCGTTGTCCTCGCTGTAGTACGCCATCAACGCGTCGAGCACCGCACGAGGCTTCTGCGTCGTCGCGGCGTTGTCCAGGTACACGAGCGGCTTGCCGTGCACGGTCTGCCGAAGAATGGGAAAGTCCTCGCGGATCCGGCGCACGTCGAAGCCAGCCCGGGGCGGCGCAGCGATACTGGCGATGCTGGTCATTGGTGGTGTGCCGGCCGCCCGGCCGCGGGTAGCTCGGAGAGCAGATGCTCTTCGAGCGACGTCCTGAGCCCGTCGATCCGGATCCGGTTGAGCACGTCGCCCGCGAACGCGTGGATCAGCATGTCGCGCGCCTGCTGCAGGTCGAGGCCCCGCGCCCGCAGATAAAAGATCGCGTCCTCGTCGAGCTGACCCACTGCCGCACCGTGCGTGCACTTCACGTCGTTGGCGAAGATCTCGAGTTGCGGCTTCGTATTGATCCGCGCATCGTCGGAGAGCAGCAGGGCCTTGTTCGTCTGCTTGGCGTCGGTCTTCTGCGCGTCGGGCCGTACGATGATTTTGCCGTTGAAGACGGCACGAGCGTGCCCGCTGAGGATCCCCTTGTACATTTCGTGGCTGCCGCAGTGCGGCTTGGCATGGTCGATCGTCGTGTGATTGTCGATCAGCCGCCGGCCGTCCACGAGATACAGACCGTTCAACGTGTAGTCGCCGCCCTCGCCGTCGAGCACGGCGATGACGTCGTTCCGGACGAGCGCGCCGCCGAACGCAATCGAGTGCGACGAAAAGGTGCTGTCACGGGTGCCGTGCACGTACATGCTGCCGATGTGACAGGCGCGCTGGCTCTCGCGTTGCAGCTTGTAGTGATCGACCACCGCGCCGGACCCGACCACGACCTCCGTGACCGCGTTCGTGAAGTACTCCTGTCCCGGCGGACCGGCGTAACCTTCGACGATCCGGGCCTGACTGCGGTCGCCAGCGACGATCAGCACGCGCGGGTGCGACACGCTGGCGGTCTCGGGCGATGCCGACACGAACAGCAGCGAAATGGGCTGTTCGACGATCGTGCCCGGCGGGATCCACACGAACGCGCCGTCCTGGAGGAACCCCGTGTTCAGCGCCGTGAACGCGTGCCGATCAGGGGGGGCGAACCGGCCGAGATACGGCTCCACGGCCGCCGGGTTCGTGGCCAGGATAGACCGCAGACTGGACACATGCACGCCAGCAGGCAACCCGCCGACGGAAAACTGTGGCGCATACACGCCATTCACCAGCACGAGCCGGTAGCCGCCGAGTGCGCCGGCCCAGCGCTCCACCAGATCCGTCGTGAGGCCGCTCTGACCATCGTGCGCCGGCGCGAAATGCCGGTCGGCGATCGGCGCGACACTAGTGAACTTCCATTCCTCATCGCGCGTCGTAGGAAAGCCGGCGTCCGCGAAATGCTCGATCCCCTTCCGGCGCAGATTCCGCAGCCATGAGGCCTCCGTCGCGGAACGGGCGGTGACAAGACGATCGAAATCGGCCAGATAGGCGCCGGTCTGCGGACTGGACTGGACGAGGCGAGTCATGCGGATGCCCTTACGTCTTCGCGGCCGGGGCGGCAGCCGCCGCCTCGGGCTCGAGCCAGCCGTATCCTTTGTCTTCGAGCTCGAGCGCGAGCGCCCGGTTGCCGGACTTCACGATCCGCCCGCCCGACAGCACGTGAACGACGTCGGGGACGATGTAATCGAGCAGCCGCTGATAGTGGGTGACGACGATGATGGCGCGCTCCGGGCTGCGCATCGCGTTGACGCCGTTCGCGACGAGCTTGAGTGCGTCGATGTCGAGGCCCGAATCGGTTTCGTCGAGGATCGCCAGCCTCGGCTCGAGCACCGCCATCTGAAAGATCTCGTTGCGCTTCTTCTCGCCGCCGGAGAAGCCTTCGTTGACAGAACGGGTGAGCATGCTCTGGTCAATCTCGAGCAGCGTCGACTTCTCGCGCATCAGCGCCATGAACTCGATGGCGTCGAGCTCCTCCTGCCCGCGGTGCTTGCGGATCGCGTTCAGGGCCGCTTTCAGGAAGTACGCATTGTTCACACCAGGGATCTCGACCGGGTACTGGAACGCCATGAACACGCCCTCGCGGGCGCGCTCTTCCGGATCCATCGCGAGCAGATCGCGACCCTCGTACGACACCTCGCCCTCGGTCACCTGGTAGTCGGGGTGGCCGGACAGCGCGCGAGCGAGCGTGCTCTTGCCCGAGCCGTTCGGTCCCATGATGGCGTGGACTTCCCCGGCGTCGACGCAGAGGTCGATGCCTTGAAGGATCGGCTTGCCGCCGACCCGCACGTGGAGGTTGTGGATATCGAGCATTGTCATGATGTCTCAGCCGACGCTGCCTTCCAGACTGACGCTGAGGAGCTTCTGCGCTTCCACGGCGAACTCCATTGGCAGCTCGCGGAAGACTTCCCTGCAGAACCCGCTGACGATCAGGTTCACGGCGTCCTCGGTCGAGAGGCCGCGCTGGCGGCAATAGAAGATCTGGTCCTCGTCGATCTTCGAGGTGGACGCCTCGTGCTCCACTCGGGCCGACGTGTTCTTGATCTCCAGGTACGGGAACGTGTGGGCGCCGCACTGATCGCCGATGAGCAGCGAGTCGCACTGCGAGTAGTTGCGCGCGCCGTGCGCCTGCTTGCCGATCTTCACCATGCCGCGGTAGGTGTTCTGGCCGTGCCCCGCCGAGATCCCTTTCGACACGATCGTGCTCTTCGTGTTCCGGCCGATGTGGATCATCTTGGTGCCGGTGTCGGCTTGCTGCCAGTTGTTGGTCGTCGCGACTGAATAGAACTCGCCGATCGAATTGTCGCCAAGCAGGATGCAGCCCGGGTACTTCCACGTGATGGCGGACCCGGTCTCGACCTGCGTCCAGGTGATCTTCGAGTTCACGCCCGCCGCTGTGCCGCGCTTGGTGACGAAATTGAAGATGCCGCCCTTGCCTTGCTTGTCGCCCGGGTACCAGTTCTGGATCGTCGAGTACTTGATCGTCGCGTTGTCGAGCGCGACGAGCTCCACGACGGCGGCGTGCAATTGGTTCTCGTCCCGCATCGGCGCCGTGCAGCCCTCGAGATAGCTCACGTGCGCGCCTTCGTCGGCGATGATGAGCGTGCGCTCGAACTGACCGGTGTTCCGGGCGTTGATGCGGAAATAGGTGGACAGCTCCATCGGACAGCGGACGCCCTTGGGGATATAGGCGAACGACCCGTCACTGAAGACCGCCGAGTTGAGCGTCGCGAAGAAGTTGTCGGAGTACGGCACGACGGTGCCGAGGTACTTCCGCACGAGATCGGGATGCTCCTGCACCGCCTCGGAGAAGGAACAGAAGATGATCCCCATCTCCGCCAGCTTCGTCCGGAACGTCGTCGCGACCGAGACGCTGTCGAACACGGCGTCGACTGCGACGCCGGCGAGCAGCTTCTGTTCCTCGAGCGGAATCCCGAGCTTCTCGAACGTGGCGCGGATTTCCGGATCGACCTCGTCGAGGCTGTTGAGCGCCGGTCTCTTCTTGGGCGCCGAGTAATAGATGATGTCCGGGTAATCGATCGCCGGGTAGCGGACGTTCTGCCAGGTCGGCTCGGTCATGGTGAGCCAGGTGCGGTACGCCTTCAGGCGCCACTCGAGCAGCCACGCGGGCTCGCGTTTCTTCTCGGAGATCAGCCGGACGACCTCCTCGCTGAGGCCTTTCGGGACGGTCTCGGCTTCGACATCGGTGACGAAGCCGTACTGGTATTCCCGGTTGGCGAGCTCCTCGATCGTGCGGGTCGCTGTGGTCATTGATGGTCCTCTCCGGCGAGCCCGTCAGGGCTGGCGAGGTGAGTGTCCTCGACACTGAACGAGATGCCGCAGCCGCACGTGGTCTTGGCGTGCGGGTTTTCGAAGAGAAAGCCTCGGCTGATCAGGCTCGTGTCGTAGCCGAGCACCGTGCCGTCCAGCAGCCGGAAGCTCTTGGGATCGACGAAGACCCTGGCGCCTTCCGGACCTTCAAACACGTGATCGCCGTCGTGGGGCGCCTGTTCCCAGGCAAACACGTACTCGAAGCCCGAGCAGCCGCCGGCCTTCAGCCCGATCCGCAGGCCACCCTCCTCCATCCGCTGCTTGGCGAGCAGCTTCAGAATCTGCCGGGCGGCGCTTTCGCGAATCTCGATCATGGCTCCCTCGACGCGGCTGGCAACACCGACGCGCGGCGCACGACCGGCGACGGCATCACCGTGACCGACGACGCTGACGGGCCGAGGTCGGCCGCTATCTCCGAAATGCTGCACTTGGCCAGGATCGCCGCGATACGATCCCGGATGCGGTGCAACGGGTCGCGGACGGTGCACTTCGAAAACTGATCGCAACGGTGGTCGCCCGGCGTGCAGGCGGTCATGGTCAAGGGGCCGTCAATGGCTTCGATGACGGCCGCCACCGAGGTCGCCGCGGGTGGCTGCGCGAGCCTGTACCCCCCGTGGATGCCCTGGTGCGAGGTGAGCAACCCCGACCGTGCGAGCCGCGTCAGGACCTTGGCCATCAGCTCGACCGGAATGTCATACGTTTCGGCCATTTCCCGCGCGCTGGCCGCCGGCCGCCGCGGATCGGACGCGAGGTGCTTCATCGCCATCAAGGCGTAATCCGTCTTCTTGGAGAGGCGTAGCATGAACGTCTCAAATATACGACTAATTTGGTCGTATCTTAATACGAACCCCGGAGTGGGCGCAAGCCGCGGGTGAAACGCCACCTGTCCTTTGCCGAAATCCGTAGCCAGGCAAACTTCGGTGGCCGAGCCGGTTACCTGCGATAGGACGGTCCGTTCGAATGGGTAGACTGAGGAGCCGATCATGGCGACGCCGGCGATCTCCGACGGCGTGATCGTCGTGCGGACGCTCGGTTATCTACGGCATCGGGCAGTAGGTCGCGGGGCGCGGTTCACTTCTCGTTCTATCGAGGGGCCGCAAGCGATCGCTCCAGCTCGTCGAGGCGATCGCTCAAGTCGGACCACCGCGCTTGCTCGCCGGTGACCGTGGTGGCGAGTTCCGCTTCCTGTACCCGCAGCTCCTGTTCCTGTCGCTGCTTCTGCCCGAGTTGCGCCTTGACCATGGGGATCTGCTGCTGAATCGCCCGTCGCTCTGCCTCATCCGGCGTCTGCGACGCCATCTCCTCGAACTGCTTGGCCCTGGTCTGTTCCGCCGTCAGCTCCTGCCGGACCGTGGTCAGCAGGTTCTGTACCTCCATCAGCTGTCGATCGACGGTGAGAATCCGCTGCTCCTGCAACTGGAGCCGCGCGACCAGCAGTTGTGTCCTGATGCTGGTGCGTGCGATCTGACCGATGTCGGCCCTGAGCGCGCGGAGCTCGGCCACCAGGGCATCCTGCGAGGCGCTGTCGGCCGGCGATCGCGTGCCTTGGGCGTATAGCGCACCTCCGATGCCGGTCAGCAGAGAGATGACCGCCATCACTGCCAAAGCCCGTGACTTCGTCATGACACACCACCTTTTCGAGTTCATTACGGGTCCTGTCAGTGCCGGGCGCTTGTTCCGGCACAGAGAAGCCTTTGAATCTTTCTCGGTGTCTCGGCGCCTCGGTGTGTCGGGATCGTCAACGTAAGTGAATTCGTGTTCAGAGCGATCGCAGAAACGCCAGCAGAGCCGCCCGCGCGTCAGCGGCCATCCGGTCGAACGCGCGCCGCGCGAGATCCGCCTCGCCGTTATGGCGCCGAATGGCGTCTTCGATCGTCGCAGCAGATCCGTCGTGCAGCAGTGGCCGGCGGAAGCGGAGTCCCCAGAGCGCCGGCGTGCGGATTTCTTCGGGCGCCGCGACGCCCTGGGCGATGCCATCGCCGGTCCCGATGTCATGAAGCAGCAGATCGGAGAAGAGCGGGACCGGGCGGTGGTGAAAGAGCGGATTTGCGCTCGGCCCGGTCTGGAGCACCGGTGTATGACACGTTGCGCAGCCGATGGCCGCGAACACCTGTTCACCAATGCGGGCGACCTCATCGATGGGACCGCGGCCGACCGGCGCCAGCAGTCGCATGAAGCTGGCGAAGTTGTCGATGCCGCGCCGGCCGGTGCGTGGATCCCGGCGGTCTTCCGGATCCGGGATTGGATCGCAGATCCGCATGCGATCCGGAGGCACGCCGACGGCCATTTCCTGCGCGAACACCTCGTTGGTGATCCCCATCTCGTTGCGATAGGCATCGGCGCCGAACGAGAGGAGCGTCGCGTGCTGCGACTTCCAGCCGAAACGCCCGACGCGCCTCTCGCCTGATGCGGCGTCGGTCACGATCGCGGCCCGGCCGCTGACGCCGTCACGATTCCGATCGACGGGATCCTCGAGCCCGAGGAGCGTCTCGTCTGGAATGGCTTCGACCAGGCCGGCGCCGAACAGCGGGATCGGCACACGCCGGGCCACGATCGTGGCTTCCGGGGGAATCACAGGCTGGCACGAGTGAGCGGGGACCGAGAACAGATGGAACAGCGTCTCGCCGGACGGATCGAGCGCGACGAACTCGCCGCGCGATCCGCGGCGCGCGGCGCGGACTTCCGCGATGGAACCGGCGCCGCCAACGGCCGGCACGCTGTGACAGACGGCGCAGCTCGTGCCGTTGAACGCGGGGCCGAGACCCTCATCGGCCGTTTCCACCTCGAGGAAGTCGTCCAGACCGAGCCGGAACTCCTCGAACTCGGCAGGCGTCACGCCGGGCAGCGGATCGCCAGGCACCGCGCTGCGGATCTGCGCGGCGAGCAGACCGCCGAAGGTGAGGACCAAAACCGTACTCAGACAACGTCGCAACACGGGTATCCTTTCGCGCGCGCGCCGCCCCCTACTCCGTGGCGATGATGACGCCGCGCATGAACGAGTGACCGGCGCCGCACAGCTTCGAGCACTCGAACGTGTAGCGGCCCGCCGCGGGCTGGAACGTGACCGTTGCCGTCCCGCGCCCGCGCTTCGGAAGCTCGATGTCGATGTCGGTCCCGACGATGTGGAAACCGTGCATCGTGTCCTCGCTGGTGAGCCGAATCTCCAGCGGCGTGCCCGCCTTGACGCGGATTTCCGAGGGGTAGAAGCTGAAACGCTCGGCGCTGATCTCGATGACCTTCGCTTCCTGCGCGGCGGCGGCACGTGGAAGCCAGACGAACGCCGTCAGGAGGCCGACGGCCCCCGCGAGCGCCAGCGTCGTCAATGCGTATCGCATCAGAACCACCATCCCAGACCGAGGTTGAACGAGTCCGGCGCCCGAACGACGCTGCTCCTGTTCCGAACGACCGAGTAGTCGACCTTGACGGCGATGTCGGGATCCGGCCAGTAGGTGGCGCCGACCACCCAGGCGTCCCGGTCGAACTCGGGGAGGCCCACGTAGCCGGGCGGCATGCGAAGTTGGGTGTTGAAGCTCTCGTAGCGGAGGAAGGCGCCGACCTCGCCGAATCGCGCGGCCGAGATCGCACGATACCCGCCCTCTGCGTAGAAGCCTCGCAGGGCCTCGGCGATGTTCGGGTTGACGCCGACCCTGAGCGCCAGCGCATCGTTCAACTGGCCGGCGTTGTCGATCCAGATCTGCGAAAGCTGTCCGCGCAGCTCGAGCCGGCCGCGCGAGTAACGGACGTCAGCCTCGGCCAGCGAGACCGGCACGTCGAACCGGGGGCGGAACTCGAAGCCGGAATGTCCTGTCCATCCGCTTGCGCCAAGCGTCAGACCGCGGAGACCGACGTACTCGAGACGTCCCGTCACGCCCGGCCTGCCGATGTTGGCATCCGAGCCCTTCTGTCTCCCGCCCCGGATCCCCTCCTCCGCGCTGAACTCGGCGGCGTTCAGCGGGGCGACGATGAAGGCGCGATAGCGCCATCCGCGGCCGATCTCGCCGTGCACCCCGGCGCCGACGTCGAACCAGGTCGACGGGATGATCACCGTGTCGTTGAAGGGGCGCTCCACGCCGTAGTAGACGGGCGGTTCGTGCCGCTCGTTGATGATCCCGAGCGGCATCAGCATCATCCCCGCGCGGACGTTGAAGGATCGGGAGAGCAGGAAGTCGACGTACGCCTGCTCGAGCTCCAGCTCGCCCGCCTCCTCGAGCCCCTCGACCAGCGCGTGCTCGAGCTCCAGCTCGCCGACGAAACGGATCCGATCGCTGAAGGTGTGCGTGACGAGAAGGACGAAGCGGTGGAAATCGAGGCGGCCGTCCTCGAATTGCGCCTTGTTGAAGTGGAAGTCCATGTAGCCCGAGAGCGCCGTGCGCGGCTGTTCGGACCTTCTCTGGGTGGCTGGGTCGCTGGGTGGCTGCGTTGCTGGGGTGTCTTGCGCGCGCGCGGGCGCGGCCAGCAGGAGCAGCAGCAGGACGGACCCGACGTGAACGAGCAGCTTGGACGCGGCCTTGGTCCCGATCGTGAGCCGCCTGTCGTTGCTGCCACGGACGCGGACGCTGTCGGCCGCTGAATCGCGCTCTTCCACCTCGATCGACTCTCCCGGCTTCAGGTTGTGGTGCTCGATGAAGCGCAGGAACTCCTTGTCCTGATCGATCACGCGCGTAACGATGACCGTGGTGTCGAGCGGACAGGTCAGCAGCGTCTGCGCCTTCTGCGTCTTGACCAAACCGTCGGCGGTCGGGATCGGGTCACCGTGCGGATCGACCTCCGGGCGCCCGAGCATCCCGTCCATCCGGTCCACGAGCCGGTCGCTGACGACGTGCTCGAGCTGTTCCGCCTCATCGTGCACTTCGTCCCAGGAATACCCCATGACCTGGACGAGGAAGAGCTCGATGAGCCGATGCCGGCGCAAGACGAGTGCGGCCAGCCTCTGTCCGGCCGCGGTCAGCGCGACGCCCGTGTACGGCTCGTATTCGACCAGGCCCGACTCCGACAGTGTCTTGACCATCGTCGTGGCGGTGCCCGGGGCGACGGCGAGGGAGGCGGCGAGCTGTCCCATTGGCAGGAGCCGTTGGGGCGGATCCAGGCTGGCGACGCCGGTGTAGATCGCTTTGAGGTAGTTCTCCACGGTGCTCGACGGCATGCACGGGGAGTCTAGCTTGACTTTTGATAAAGGACAAGATATTTTTTGAGCGTTCAAAATACGTGGAAATACCTCCTGCAGCTGTGGATACCGACGCGACGCCTTCGGCGAGCCCATCCGCGTCAGGCTGGCGAAGCGAGCGCGAGGCGCCCAGCCTGCGCGAGGTTCACGGCTCGATTGCGGTGCCGCACGGAGCCGGCTTCTGGCGCAAGCTGTTCGCGTTTGCGGGCCCCGGGTATCTGGTTGCTGTTGGCTACATGGACCCGGGCAACTGGGCCACGGACCTCGCCGGCGGCGCGCGCTACGGCTACACGCTGCTCAGCGTGATCCTCATCTCGAACCTCATGGCGATCCTGCTCCAGGCGCTGGCCGTGAGGCTCGGGATCGCCAGCGGCCGCGACCTCGCGCAGGCGTGCCGCGACAGCTACTCGAAGCCGGTCACCATCGTTTTGTGGGTGCTCTGCGAGGTGGCGATCGCCGCGTGCGATCTGGCCGAGGTCATCGGCGCCGCCATCGCGCTCAACCTGCTGTTCGGCCTGCCGCTCATCTGGGGCGTGTCGCTGACAGCGCTCGACGTGCTCCTGATTCTCTTCCTGCAGCACAAAGGCTTCCGCTACGTCGAGGCGCTGGTGGTCGGGCTCATCGTCGCCATCGCGGGGTCGTTCGCGATTGAAATCTGGCTGGCCCGGCCCGACCCCGTCGCGCTGGCAATCGGGTTCATACCACGCGGCGAGATCATCACGGACCCGGCGATGCTGTACATCGCGCTGGGCATCCTGGGCGCGACGGTCATGCCGCACAACCTGTATCTGCACTCGTCGATCGTGCAGACACGACGGTACATCGATACGGTGGCGAGCAAGCAGGAGGCCATTCGCTTCGCGACGCTCGATTCGTCGATCGCGCTGATGTCGGCCTTGTTCATCAACGCCGCGATTCTGATCATCGCCTCCGCGGTGTTCCACGGGACGCCCAACGACTCGGTGGCGGACATCGGCGACGCGCACCGGCTTCTCTCGCCGCTGCTCGGCACCGGCGCCGCGGGGATTCTGTTCGCCGTGGCGCTGCTCTGCTCGGGCCAGAACGCGACGCTCACGGGCACACTGGCCGGCCAGATTGTCATGGAAGGGTTCGTCAACATCCGGCTGCGCCCGTGGCTCAGGCGTCTCATCACACGCCTGGTCGCCATCGTCCCCGCGGTGATCGTGGTCAGCCTGTATGGCGAGCAGGGCACCGGCGCGCTGCTGATTCTCAGCCAGGTCGTCCTCAGCCTGCAGTTGCCGTTCGCGGTGTTTCCGCTGGTGAGCTTCACGAGCAACAGGCACAAGATGGGCCCGTTCGTGGCGCCGAAGTGGGTTCAGGTCCTGGCCTGGACGGTTGCCGTTATCATTGCGGGGCTCAACACCTGGCTGTTGTTTCAGACATTCTTCTCGTAGCCATGTATCGCAAGATTCTCGTTGCCGTCGAGAATTCCGGGGCCGACCGGACGATTCTGTCGCACGTGCGGCAGCTCGCGACGCTCACCGGCGCCGAGGTGCTCCTGGTGCACGTGGCGGATGGCTGGGCTGCGCGCAACTACGATCAGTTGAAACTGCGCGAATCAGAGGAGATGAAGACGGACCGGGCGTACCTGGACAAGCTCGCCTCGGAGCTGTCGGCCGCGTCGCTGAAGGTTGCGACGGAGCTGGCGATGGGCGATCCGGCCACCGAGCTGATCCGGCTGGCCGAGGAGCGCAAGGTCGATCTCATCGCGATGTCGACGCATGGGCACCGGTTCTTCAACGACCTGCTGCGAGGCACGACCGTCAACAAGGTCCGCCACGTCGTGAAGATCCCGGTCCTGCTACTGCGCGCGCAGTAGTCGCTGCGCTCAACTCCCAAGTCCCAATCGATGCTCGTCCCAACTCCCAAATGCATCCAATCCTGTTGGGAGTTGGCGCGGGCGAAGCGAGTTGGGAGTTGCTTCACCGCTCCAGCCAGGGCTCGAGTGCGCGCGCCAGGAACTCCAGCACATCCTCCTCTCGCAGATCCTGAGGCGAGGCGCCCGGCTTGACCGGGTGCTCCTCGTCGATCGTGCGCGATCCACGGGTCCGCCGGATGCGGCCGATCACCTGGGGCTGGTCGCCGTCGGTCTGCAGCGCCAGCTCGACGAAGTCGTCACGCCCGCGGTCGAGCGACAGACGAAGCCCGCGCCCCGGCGTGGACACCGTGAACGCGTACCCCTCTGCCTTCAGGACACCGATGAGTTGACGCGCGAGCGGCGCGGCGATCGTGTCGAGAAACCCCACGTAGGCCGATTCGGCCTCATCCGATCTTTCCCGGCGCGCCCGCGCGCGCTCGCGGGCGGCGACCATCGCGGCTTGCACACGGCGACGCACTTCAGATATCTCCAAGAAAGACCTCCTCAGATCGTGTGTTCACACTTCTCACTTCTCGCTTCTCGGTTCGTGTTCACGTTCAGGTTCGGTTCAGGTTCAGCGCGCACGCTGAAGCGTGCGCGCTACGAGTCGGCGCTACGAGTCGGCGCTACGAGTCGGCACTACGAGTCGGTGCACCCCGGAACTCGTAGAGCGGCGGCTTCAGCCGCCGCGGAACAATGAACCCAGAACACCGAACACCGAACCGAACCTGAACCTGAACACGAACCGAGCACTGAGAAGTGAGAAGTGTGAACACAAGTATCTAGATCACTCCATTTCGTCGAAGCCTCTCGATGTCCGCGTCTTCGACACCCAGCTCGTGCAGCACGGCGGCCGTGTGTTGACCGAGCGTTGGCGGCGCGGTCCGGACCGATCCTGGCGTCTCCGAGAGCTTGACGGGGACGCCGAGCACCTCGAGCGTGCCGGCAGTCGCGTGTTCGACCGATGCCACCATTTCGCGGGCGAGCACCTGCGGGTCGGCCAGGACGTCGTGCACCTCTCGAACGGCGCCGCAGGGGACTCCCGCCTGTGTCAGCACGTCGATCCAATACTGACGCGGATGCGAGCGGAGCGCTGGCGTGAGCCGCCCGCGAAGCTCGGCGTGGTTGACCACACGCGAGGGATTGTCGGCGAAGGCCGGCTCGTCGCCAAGCGACGGCAGCCCTGCGGCTTCACAGAGGCGGCGGAACTGCTCGTCGTTGCCGACCGCAAGGAAGAACTCCCCGTCCGCGGCGGCGAACGTATCGTAAGGAGCGATCGTCGCGTGTCGATTCCCGAGGCGGCCGGACCGCGTCCCCGTCGTCAGGTACATCGACGCGTGATAGCTGAGCAGCGACACGACGCCATCGAGCATGCTGATGTCGACGTGCTGTCCCCGGCCCATCCGGTCGCGGGCATAGAGCGCGAGCACGATGCCCTGCACGGCCAGCAGGCCCGCGACCAGATCGGCAATGGCCACCCCGACCCGAAAGGGCGGTCCATCGGGATCGCCGGTCACGCTCATCAGGCCACCCTCGGCCTGGATCACGGCGTCGTACCCCGGCTGATGCCGCCTGGGTCCGGTCTGGCCGAATCCGGAGATCGATGCGTACACTAGCCTTGGATGTGCGGGTTGCAGCGACGCGTAGTCGAGGCCGACACGTGCGAGCGTGCCGGGCCGGAAGTTTTCCACCAGGACGTCGGACTTGTCGAGGAGGCGGTCGATGATGCCGCGTCCGTCCGGCTGCTTGAAGTCGAGCGTCACGCTTTCCTTGTTGCGGTTGACGCCGAGGAAATACGCGCTCTCGCCGGCGACGAAGGGCGGTCCCCAGGCGCGCGTCTCGTCGCCGTCCCCCGGGCGCTCGATCTTGATCACGCGCGCACCCATGTCGGCCAGATGCATCGTGCAGTACGGGCCCGACAGCACGCGCGAGAGGTCGAGCACTGTCACGCCGGCGAGAGGACCGGATGGGGACATCGGGTCCTTCATTCTAGTGACTCCCAACCTGAAAGGCGCCTTTCGAGTCAGAATCTGTGTATCGGAATCACAAGGAGGGACCCGTGAAACACGCACCGTTGGCGCTCCTGCTGCTGATGGCTCCATTAATGACGGCTACAGCCGCTGCGCAACAGGCAACCGCCACGTCCGGGGAGCCGGTGGTGGTGGTCTCGGGTGAAGGCCTCGTCCGGGCAGTGCCCGATCGGGCATGGATCACCGTCAGCGCCGAGTCTCGCGCGTCGAACCCCCGCGAGGCGCAGCGCCGCAACGCCGACGCCATGAAGCCGGTGCAGGACAAGCTGAGAAGCGCAGGCGTCGCGGCCGACGCCATTCGCACGATCGGGTACGACGTGCAGTACGAATGGGACTTCGTCAACAACAGGCGCGTCGGGCGTGGATACGTCGCCCGGAACACCATCGAGGTCCGCATCGACACGGTCGAGCGCGCCGGGGAGTACCTGGAGATTGCCGTGAGCTCCGGCGCCACGTCCATCGGCGGGATTCGATTCGACCTGAAGGATCAGGCCCGGCTCGAACGGGACGCGCTGCGCCTCGCGGTGGCCGACGCACGGTTCAAGGCGGAGGCCGCGGCCGCGGGGGCAGGGCGCGCCATCGACCGGATCCAGCGCGTGGAGGAACAGGGCGTCGTGGCGCCCATGCCGGTTCCCATGCTGCGGCAGGCCGCACAGGCATCCGCTGACAGCTCGCCGCCGATCTCGGCCGGCCAGGTGGAGATTCGCGCCCGCGTCACGGTCACGGCCGTTCTGAAGTAGAAGGCCGGGTAGAATTGGCCTCCTGCGAATGGCCTCCATCGACTACACACGTGCCTGCCGCCTGCTGGCGCGCCGGGACCCTGTGATTCGAAGCCTGATTGCACGCCACGGCGACTGCGGCTTGAAGGACGCCCAACGCGCCGATCACTTCCACGCGCTGGTCCACGCCATCATCGCGCAGCAGTTGTCGACGAAGGCGGCGGCCACGATCGAGACACGCTTTAGGGCTCTGTTCCAGGACGGTCCGGCTGCCGCCTTCGCGCCTTGCGCTTCGGCGCCCGGGGAAGCCGAACACGACGTGAGAGGCCTCACGCCGGCGACTGTCGCCGTCGTCTCGGACGAGCGGCTGCGGTCCGTTGGCATCAGCCCTCAGAAGCTCGGCTACATCAGGGACCTCTGCGCGCACGTGCTGAACGGCTCGCTGGGTCTCGATGCGCTCGAACGACTCACCGACGACGAGGTCATCGACGCGCTGACCCGCGTGAAGGGCATCGGCCGCTGGACGGCCGAGATGTTCCTCATGTTCCGGCTGCACCGCCCCGACGTGCTGCCGGTCGGGGACCTGGGCATCGTGAAGGCGGTCCACCGAGCGTACAGGCTTCGTTCCCTGCCATCGCCCCAACGACTCACACGGATTGGAGAAACGTGGCGGCCCTATCGATCCGTGGCCTGCTGGTACCTCTGGGCCAGCCTTGACGCGCCGCCTCTCGAGCGCGGGCGAGCCTGACGCCCGTTGAACGGTCATCCATGCTGAACAAAACCTACCTTAGCGTCTTCATCGTCCTGCTGATCGCCCTGGCTGGTCTGGCGACGATACTCAATCGCGGCGCGCGGTCGTCGACCGCGGACGTCCCGCGCATCGAGTTCGAGAAGTACACACTGCCCAACGGGCTCGACGTGATTCTGAGCCGTGACGGGCGGATCCCGATGGTGTCGGTGAACCTCTGGTACCACGTGGGTCCGGCCAACGAGGAGCCCGGTCGCACCGGGTTCGCGCACCTGTTCGAGCACATGATGTTTCAGAGCTCGCTGCACGTGCCGCCCGACGCCCACTTCAGGCTCCTCGAGGCCGCCGGCGCCAGCGACGTCAACGGCACGACCGATTTCGATCGGACCAACTACTTCCAGACGGTTCCCGCCAACCAGTTGGAGCTGGCGCTATGGCTCGAGTCCGATCGCATGGGATTCCTGCTCGAGAAGGTCGATCAGGCCGCGTTGTCCAACCAGCAGGACGTCGTCCGCAACGAGCGTCGCCAGAGCTTCGAGAACGAGCCGTATGGCCTGGCCGAAGAGGCGCTGGTGCAGTCGCTTTATCCGCGCGGCCATCCCTACTACGGCAACGTCATCGGCTCGCACGAAGACATTCAGGCGGTGAAGCTGGACGACGTGCAGCGGTTCTTCCGGCAGTACTACTCTCCCAACAACGCGAGCCTCGCCATCGTCGGCGACTTCGATGCGGCGCAGGCCAGGACACTCGTGGAGAAGTACTTCGGCACGTTGAAGCGCGGCCCTGAGGTTCCCGCCATCAAGGCCGAGACCCCGAAGATTACGTCCGAGCGGCGGACGACCGTTCAAGCGCGCGCGGAGCTGCCGCGTGTGTACATGGCGTGGGTGACCTCACCCATCTTCGCGCCCGGTGATGCGGAGGCGGACCTGGCCGCGACGATTCTCGGCGGCAGGCGATCGAGCCGGCTGTACAAGAAGCTCGTCTACGAGAAGCAGATTGCGCAGAGCGTCTCGGCCCAGCAGTACTCGCTCATCCTCGGATCGATCTTTCAGATCGAGGCGACGGCCCGGCCCGGGCACACGGTCGAGGAGCTGGAGGCGGCGATCGAGGAAGAGCTCGCGGCGTTTCGCGACGCCCCTGTGGACGGCTCCGAGCTCGAACGGGCGCGCAATACGATCGAGACCAATATCATCGGCGGCCTCGAGCTGCTCGGTGGCTTCGGCGGCGTCGCCGATCGACTCAACTCCTACAACCACTACCTCGGCACGCCTGACTTCCTGGCGAAGGACATCGAGCGGTACCGCGCGGCCACCACGTCATCGATTCAGGCCTTCGCGCGGGAGCAACTGACGACCAGCGCACGAGTGGTCCTGCATGTCGTGCCGGGCACGCCCGACATCGGTCCGCAGGTGCCGACGCCTCCCGCGTCGCAGGCGGCGCAGGGAACAGGTGACTCGATCAACGCCGACGAGCCGTGGCGCAGCCAGGTTCCGGCGGGGGGGCCTGCGCGCCCGCTGCAACTGGCGGCGCCGCAGTCGGCCACGCTCTCGAACGGCCTGACCCTCATCCTGAGCGAGCGTCGCGAGCTGCCAATCGTCGCCGCCAGCCTGGTCCTGCGGACGGGCGGCGACGCCAATCCGCTGGACAAGCCCGGCATGGCGAGCTTCGTGTCCGCCATGCTGATCGAAGGCACCTCGACACGCAGTGCGATGGCGCTGGCCGACGAAGTTGCTCGACTCGGGGCGTCGCTCGGCGTCGCCGGTTCCATGGACGCGACGACGGTGACGACGCGTTCGCTCACGAAGAACTTCGCGGCGACGTTCGGGCTCCTTGCGGACGTCGCGCTGAACCCGTCGTTTCCTGTCGAGGAGATCGAGCGCCAGCGTGCGAGCCGACTCGCGACCCTCGTGCAGCGGCGCGACAATCCGGCGCAGGTCGCCACGCAGGTGACGGCTGCTGCGCTCTATGGACCCCGGCATCCCTACGGCTACAGCGACATCGGCACTGAGTCGTCGGTCAAGGCCATGTCGCGTGACGACATTGACGCGTTCTGGAAGCAGAACTTCGTGCCGAACAACGCGGCCCTCGTCGTCGCGGGGGACATCTCCATGGACGAACTGCGCGCGCTCGCCGATGGCACATTCGGCGCCTGGCAACGGGGCAGTCCAGCCACGCCGTCGCTTGGCGCGCCCGCACAGACGCGGGCGCGCGTCGTGATCGTCGACAAGCCGGGCAGCCCGCAGACGCAGCTGCGCGTGGGCAGCATCGGCGCCGCGCGCTCGTCGCCCGACTTCCGCTCGATGCAGGTCATGAATCTGGCGCTCGGCGGCTTGTTCTCCAGCCGCATCAACATGAACCTGCGGGAGCAGCACGGATACACCTACGGGGCCTGGTCGCAGTTCTCCTTCAGGCGAGCGCCCGGACCGTTCGAGGTCGTGTCCGGGGTCCGCACTGACGTGACTGGCCCGGCGGTGTCGGAGGTCTTCAAGGAGCTCCGAGGCATGACGGAACGACCCGTGTCCGAGGAGGAGTTGAAGAAGGCCAAGGACTCGCTCTCGCAGTCGCTTCCGGGCGCGTTCGAAAGCAACGCCAACGCCGTGAGCAACTTCTCGAACGTGTTCATCTACGACCTGGGGCTGGACTACTACTCACGCTATGCCGAGCAGGTGAACGCCGTGACGGTCGACGAGGCGCTGGCGGCGGCGCGGAAGTACCTCGTGCCGGACGAGATGGTCGTGATTGCCGTCGGCGACCGGGCCAAGATTGAGCCGCAGTTCCGGAAGCTGAATCTTGGTTCGATTGAGATCCGCGACGCCGAAGGCCAGCCGGAACCGTAGACCGGAGACTGAAGACCGGAGCCTGATATAATCCCGGACTAGACCAGTCGGATATGTCGGTTGCCACTTCCGCGTCGTTCCACGCGACTGCCTCGGTCGTCGATCTCATAGGAAATACACCCTTGATCCGCCTCTCGAGCTTCGAGGGGGGACTCCGGAACGTGGAGCTCTT
>Ga0209640_10001627_pt1 | contig 19217 bp, 23 predicted proteins | sample RifCSP10_1_FD_184018 | JGI IMG/M metagenome (GOLD analysis project Ga0209640, IMG submission 184018) | Soil microbial communities from Rifle, Colorado - Rifle CSP2_sed 10_1 (SPAdes) (version 2) | ecosystem: Environmental > Terrestrial > Deep subsurface > Rock core/Sediment | place: Rifle...
CATGAACCCTTGGCGGTCACTAAACAGATCGTCATCATTTACGCCGGCGTTAACGGGTATTTGGATGACGTGCCTGTTGCGCGCGTCAAAGAGTTCGAACAAAAACTTTTCGATGCCCTGGATTCTCATTATGCCAATTTCGTCCGTTTATTAGAGAAGGAACGGGCCTTAACCGACCCGATCAAAACCGAATTAAATACGATGCTGACAGAGTTCAAGAAAAGGCACTTTAATATTTGATATGGCGACCATCAAAGAGTACAACTTAAAGCTGCGCAGCTTGAAGAACACGCAAAAGATCACCCGTACCATGAAAATGGTATCGGCCAGTAAATTGCGTAAAGCCCAGATGGCCCAAGCGAATTCAAAAGTGTATGCCCAGAACATCCGCCAGCTCATATCGCGCATTGCCGCCTCTGTTGACCGCTCGAGCCACGCCCTTTTGGCATCCAGAAGCCCCGTTAAAAATATTTTGATCCTGCTGTTCACATCAGACAAGGGTTTGTGCGGGGCGTTCAACCATAATGTGCACCGGCAAGTCCTTCAATGGATCAAAGAACATCAAAAAGATTATGAACAGATCCATTTAAGCTGCTGCGGCAGGCGCGGGTTCATGTATTTCCATAAAAAGGCCCAAGTAAAAAATTATTATGAGGACATGACGCTGAACCCAAGTTTTCAAAACGCGATCAAGATCGGGAAGGACCTGGCGGCCGGTTATATCGCCGGCCAATACGATGAGGTCTATGTCACGCACAACCAATTCTTCAGCCCGCTCTCCCAAAAAACGACGTTTGAAAAGATCTTGCCCATCGACCCCCAAGCCATTTTCGCGCAAGACATGCGGGTTTCAACCGATTACATGTTCGAGCCGGAGCAAGACGAGTTGTTGCAGTTTCTTATCCCGGATTATTTATATTTCAGGATATATTTTACCTTATTGGAAAATTCCGCCGGGGAGCACGGAGCGCGCATGACGGCGATGGACAGCGCCACCAACAACGCATCCGATATGATCAGCCGTTATACGCTTTTACGTAACCGAGCCCGCCAGGCGGAAATAACGACAGAACTCATTGAAATCATCGCGGGCGCAGAAGCTTTATGAGTCATCAGTCTTCAGTCATCAGTCGTCAGCCTTCAGTCATCAGAAGTTGTTAGACTAATGACTTCTGACGTCTGATGACTGATAGCTAAAAGGAGTTTTATGGATCAATCTACTGGTAAAATCTCACAAGTATTGGGAGCCGTTGTTGACGTCGTTTTTACGGAAGGGCAGTTGCCGCCGATCTATACCGCTCTTCAGGCCACCAACCCATCGATCAATGACGAAGAATGGAATCTGGTCCTTGAAGTGGCCCAGCATTTAGGGAACAACACCGTCCGCACGATCGCCTTGGACATAACGGACGGTTTGGTCCGCCAGCAGCCGGTCCTTAACACGCAAGAAGGTTTGACCGTGCCGGTCGGCGAAGGCACATTGGGGCGTGTCATGAACCTTTTGGGTGAACCCATTGATGAAGCAGGGGAAATCAAAGCTACTAAACGTCTTCCGATCCATCGGCCGGCTCCGCCATTTAAGGACCAGGACACCTCAGATACCATTTTGGTCACCGGCATCAAGGTCATTGATCTTCTGGCCCCGTACCGCAAAGGCGGCAAGGTCGGTCTGTTCGGGGGCGCAGGCGTCGGGAAAACGGTCTTGATCCAGGAATTGATCAATAATATCGCCAAAGAACACGGCGGCTATTCAGTTTTTGCCGGTGTCGGCGAAAGGACCAGAGAGGGAACCGCATTATATAAGGAAATGATCGAAGCGGGCGTTATGGATAAAACATCCATGGTCTACGGCCAGATGAACGAACCGCCCGGGGCCCGTGCCCGTGTGGCTTTGTCCGCTTTAACGGTCGCTGAATACTTCCGTGATGATCTGAAACAGGACGTTCTTTTATTTATCGATAATATTTTCCGTTTTACCCAGGCGGGCTCGGAGGTTTCCGCGCTCTTGGGAAGGATCCCCTCAGCCGTTGGTTATCAACCGACCTTGGGAACGGACATGGGGGAGTTGCAGGAGCGCATCACATCCACCACTTCCGGTTCGATCACCTCCATCCAGGCGATCTATGTTCCGGCGGACGATTACACGGATCCGGCACCGGCAACGACCTTTGCCCATTTGGATGCCACGACTGAGCTGTCGCGGCCTATCGCCGAATTGGGTATTTACCCAGCCGTCGATCCACTATCTTCTTCATCGACCATTTTAACGCCGCATATCGTTGGGCAGGACCATTACAAGGTCGCCCGCGGCGTCCAGGAGATCCTCCAGCGCTATAAGGAGCTGCAGGACATCATCGCCATTTTAGGGATGGATGAACTTTCCGAAGAAGACCGTTTGACGGTCAACCGCGCCAGGAAGGTGCAAAAATTTTTGTCCCAGCCGTTCCACGTGGCCGAACAATTTACCGGCCGGGAAGGCCGCTACGTGCAACTGGAAGACACGATCCAATCGTTCAAGGAGATCCTTGAAGGAAAACACGATGAGATCCCCGAACAAGCCTTCTATATGGTCGGAGGGATCGAAGAAGTATTGGAAAAGGCCAAAACACTTTAACCATGAGCTATCAACTGACACTGGTAACGCCTAACGGTAAGATCTTCGAAGGCCCTATCGACGCTTTAAGAGCACCCGGAGCGATGGGCAGTTTCGGCGTCCTTGGCGGCCACGCGCCTATCGTGGCGGCCTTGAAACCCGGCGTTCTAAAATTGACGCAAAACAATCAAGAAAAATTCTACGGCATCGCAGCCGGGGTCTTGGAAGTCGATCAAAAGCACAATGTCCTTATTTTATCCAACGCCGCGGTCGATGCGATCAATGAGGAAGATGCGTTTTCTAAGGTAAAAAATGTTGAAAATAATTAAAAATTCCCTTTGCTATAAAAAAGCCATTGCTATAATTGGGATAGTTTTAAGATGAGCGCGGAAAACGATAGCGGCGATAACAATCAACACGAAGAAAAACCGTTCCTGAAGGTCATCGTCCATTCTTTTTTTATCATCCCTTTTTTGATCGCGGTTTTTTGCGTCCTGCTCTTTGCCGGTATTTATCTTTTAACGAGCGAAAAGCGTTCTGTCTACGACTACCTGGAAGATATCAAAATCGGGGGGCTTAATAAACGTTGGCAGGGAGCATTTGAGCTGTCCAAAATTTTGGCCAACCCCAAACACGTCCCTAAGGAAGAGCGGTTTATCAATGAAATGGTCAGCGCTTTTGAACAAGCCCAGCATGACGACCCGCGTGTCCGCCAATATTTAGCGCTTGCCATGGGCCGGACACAGGATGAGCGTTTTACCCAGCCGCTTGTTAAGTGCCTGAAAGAGGAAAAAGAAAATAACCTCACGGCCATTGTTTATGCCTTGGGCATGTTAAAACAAAAGGAAACGGCCGATGGATTGTATCCATTGTTGGGGCATCCCAACGCGCGCATCCGTTCCGTGGCGGTCGTGGCCTTGGGCAATATTGCCAACCCGGAGTCGATCCCGCTCATTAAAAACGCGTTGGGCGATCTCGAAGAAAACGTGCAGTGGGGAGCGGCCATATCCTTAGCGCATATGGGCAATAATTCGGGTAAGGAAATCATCGCCCAATTATTGAGCCGTCAATACCTCTCCCAGTTTGTTGAGGTCGATGCCAACGAACAAAACCATTTAATATTAACAGCGATCGAAGCGGCCCGTTTATTGAAAGAAGAAACGATGCTCGCGCAGCTTCAAGAGTTGTCGGCCAATGACCAAAACATGAAGATCCGTTCTGCCGCACTCAACGTTTTAGAAAACCAATAATCTCTATGGATAATAATCTCCTACCAGAACAGCCGAACCAGCAAGCCGCGGCAACCCCGACGCCGGGGCCGGTCAGCACACAACCCATCACGAGAAAGCCGCCCGAACCGTCACCGGCAGTTTCTTCAAATGAAACTGAAAGCATGGACCGGCGCAGCTTTTTGAAATGGCTTACCGTTGGTTGGGCGGCGTTTGCGGCCATTGTGGCGGGTTACGGCAGCCTGACCCTGCGCTTCATGTTTCCCAACGTCTTGTTTGAGCCCAAGCAATCATTTACGGCCGGGCGGATCGATGATTATACGGTGGGGGAAGTGTCTGAGCGGTACAAGGAAAAATTTGCTGTTTGGATCGTCCGCGATTCAGAAAAACTATTCGCCCTGTCAACCGTCTGCACCCATTTAGGCTGCACGCCCAATTGGTTGGCCAATGAAAATAAATTCAAATGCCCTTGCCATGGGAGCGGATTTTATAAAAACGGCGTTAATTTTGAAGGGCCGGCCCCGCGGCCTTTAGAGCGGTTTAAGATTACGTTATCAGATGACGGTGAGATCATCATTGATAAGTCCAAAAAATTCCAGCAGGAAAAAGGGGAATGGAACGACCCTGAATCGTATATTTTGGCGTAGGGACAGAACAATGTTCTGTCCCTACGGGAATTTAAAGAGGGGGTTTATTTTATGACGGAACAAAACAATAAACAATCCTGGTTGCAAAAAATAGCCGAGACCCAGGTCTGGAAGGCGATCTTCCGTACAGGGATCCCGCACACCCGCCGCCAGCGCATGATGGTCGTTTTAAACGGCGTATTCCTGCACCTGCATCCCGTGCGTTTGCCCAAGCACGCGGTCAAAGTCAAATACACCTGGTGTATGGGAGGCCTGTCTTTTTTTATTTTTCTCGTCTTGACTGTTACTGGTATTCTACTCATGTTTTATTACCGGCCAACGGTTGAATACGCGTATGGCGATATTATCGATCTTCGCGAACAAGTTCCTTTAGGCATTATGCGCGAGATCCACCGCTGGGCGGCTCACTTAATGGTTATTACGGTTTGGCTGCACATGTTCCGCGTTTTCATGACCGGTTCCTATAAGCCGCCGCGCGAGTTCAATTGGGCGGTGGGGGTTATCCTGCTTGTTCTCACCATGCTTCTAAGTTTTACCGGATATCTTCTACCGTGGGATCAACTGGCTATTTGGGCCATTACGGTCGGCTCCAACATGGCCGGTGCCACTCCCGGTGTTGGTACGTCGGGTCCTGGTTCCGCGCTTTTGGCCTTGGGCGATGTCAATTTCATCACCTCCAGCAGCGATGCTAAATTCGCCCTTTTGGGCGGGCGGTTCGTAGGAGAGGGGGCGTTGCTTCGATTTTACGTCCTTCATTGTATCGGGCTGCCCTTCATCATCATGATCTTTATGATCGTCCACTTTTGGCGGGTGCGTAAAGACGGCGGCATTTCAGGGCCGACATAAAAGGGAAAGAAAAAATGGAAGCCGTTAAGCATTTTATTAATCACATCACGAACCCCCAGATCCTTTTCCCGACATTGGTTGTTTTGTACCTTTTTGTTTTTCCCTTCAATGATTTTTTCTTGAAAATTAATAAAAAGTTGCGCATTTATAAATTATGGACAAATGGCGGCGGCTTAGCCATCATGTTATTTTTGCTTTTATTCTTTGGGTTCGGTTTAACAGACCCTAACTTCAGGACCATCATGACGAAACCGGACAATGTGCCTATTGTCGGGCTTATTTTCCTTGTGTCGTTCTTTTTGTGGTTTGCCATGAAACAGGCCTCGGAAAACGATGCCCGCATCGCCAACAATCAGCCGTCCAAAGAGGCCGAAGATTCAAAGGAAAAAGTTTTGGTTTGGCCTGATCTGGTCTATATTGAGCTCATCTGCCTCATTTTATGCTCGATCCTTTTGATCGTCTGGTCGGTTGGGCTAAAGGCGCCTTTGGAAGAGCCAGCCAACCCGTCCGTTTCGCCGAACCCATCCAAAGCCCCTTGGTATTTTTTGGGGCTGCAGGAGATGCTGGTCTATTTTGACCCGTGGCTGGCCGGTGTCGTTTTCCCGACCGTTATCATCCTCGGCATGATGTCGATACCCTTTCTCGACAATAACCCCAAAGGCACGGGCTATTATTCTTTTGAGCAGCGGAAAATGGCCGTGTCCATTTTCATGTTTTTTTGGCTTGTCCTGTGGGTTTTTCTGATCATTGTCGGGACCTTTTTGCGCGGGCCCAATTGGAATTTCTTCGGCCCCTTTGAGGTGTGGGACATCCACAAATTGGAAGCTTTAACGAACGTGAATTTATCCGAATTCATTTACATGATCGGGCTCAAGCGCAGCCTGCCCGCCAACATCTTGCTGCGGGAAATGTGGGGGTTTTTGGTGTTATTTATTTATTTCGGATTGATGCCGCTTATTTTGGCCAAAACGCTGTTAAAAGACATATATAAAAGTTTGGGACCATTGCGTTACAGCATATTTACTGTTTTATTATTGATGGCGTCCGGGCTGCCTTTGAAGATGTTTTTGCGCTGGGCGTTCAACTTAAAATACATTGTGGCCATCCCCGAATTTTTCTTTAATATCTAAAAATAAAGGGTTTCTTTAACCGAGTGCCTAATCCCGACGAACGCCACTACAATCCGAAGAAGCTTACCGTACTCTTCGCTATTTCCAGTGTTTTATTATTGGGAAGCGTTGTTTGGATGTTGTTGGATGACTATATCCGGCCGTGGAAGGATACCCAGCGGGAATTTCGTGCTTTGGAGATCGAAAATACGCGCATCCAATTTGACGCAGAAAATACGGCACTCGAAAAGGACAGCGAATATCAAAAACTGTCCCAGCAGCTTGAAGAAGCTCAAAAGAAATTTAAGCGGGATTGCCCCGATTACAGCAATATCGAAAAAAAGATCGCCGAACTAAAAGCGGCCGATGATCTCGCGCAGCAGCAATACAAATTCACCAAAGCGGAATTGGACGCGGCCAAATACCGTTTTGAGGAGGCATCCACCCACCAAGCGCCCGATTTAAAACAAGTAACGCAAGAGTATGAACACTTAGAGCAGCAGGTGAACGAACTGATGCTCAAAGCAGAAGCTTCGCAACAAAGATTGTCTGACCAAAACAACCGCCTCAATAGCTGCCAGGAACAAGTCAAACAACTGGAGCGCCAATCCCGCCAGATCAGTTCCCGGCGCGACCTATTAATGAGGAAACTCTCCGGCATCGATCCCAACGAGATGAACTTTACCAACCGCATCGCTACGATGGTGCGCGATCTGCCAATCTTGGACTTGGCGAATCCTAATTACAAGATCGAACAGATCGTCCTTAAAGATATCCATGAAGATGTCAATTTTATGACCGTCCCCAAAGTGGACCGCTGCATCAGCTGCCATTTAGGGATCAGCGATCCCGATTATAAGAACGCCGCGCAGCCTTTTAAAACGCATCCGAACCTGGATCTTTATGTCGGAAAAGATTCGCCGCATTCCATGGAGGAATTGGGATGCACGGTCTGCCACGGTGGCCGCGGCCGCTCAACGAGCTTTAACGGCGCCGCCCACACGCCCGCTGATGAAGAGCAGAAAAAACAATGGCAAAAGGATTATAACTGGCATCGTTTTGAATTATGGGAAGAACCCATGCTTCCCTTAAAATACGTTGAGGCCGGCTGCTTCAAATGCCACAGCGGCCAATCCACCGTCAAAGGCGCCGAAAAATTGAATCTCGGAGTTCAGATCATTGAAACGGCCGGATGCTACGGCTGCCACTTGATCGATAAATATGCCGATTGGCCTAAGCCGGGGCCGAATTTGCAGCACATTAAAAGTAAATTGAGCAAGGAATGGGCCTTCAAATGGGTCAAAAATCCTCATGCTTTTCGCTCGGATACATGGATGCCCGCCTTTTTCGGCCAAACAAATAACAATGACCCCGAATCTATCCAACGCAGCGACCAAGAGATCCTGGCCATGGTCCATTATCTGTTTGAAAACAGCACGGAATACGAATCACGTGCGCTTCCAGTCAAAGGAGATGCCAGTCGCGGAGAAGAGGTGGTTGAATCTGTCGGTTGCATGGCTTGCCACGAAGCTCATCCCGCACCAACTGAAAAAGAACAACTCACTAGAGAGCACTTAAGGCAAGAATTCGGGCCAAACCTATTCGGTTTAGGGTCGAAAACTTCCAAAGAATGGATCTTCAGTTGGCTCAAAGATCCCAAAAGTTATCATAAGGCAACGCGGATGCCTAATTTACGTTTGACGGACCAAGAAGCGGCCGATATTGCCGAATACCTTTATCAAAACCGTGTGAGCGATTTCGAGGGGCAAACCGTCCCGGCCGTTGATTTAACCGTTTTAGACAAAATTGTGTCTGATCACTTGATTAAGAACCAGACACATGATCAAGCCAAACAAAAACTGACGATGATGACCCAAGACGAAAAACTGCATTTCGCTGGTCAAAAGCTTATTCAGCACTACGGTTGTTACGGCTGCCACAACATTTCCGGGTTTGAAAGTATTAAACCGATCGGTACTGAGTTAACGTACGAAGGAAGTAAAAACATCCATAACCTGGATTTCGCATTCATCCATATCGACCATACCAAATGGGCATTTTTCGACCAAAAACTTAAAGATCCCCGTATCTTTGACAAAGGCAAAGTCAAGCTTCCCGATGAAAAGTTGAAGATGCCCAACTATTATTTGTCGCAAAATGAAGTTGACGCCATCGTAACGGCTATCCTTGGGTTTGTCGAGACGCATACGATCGAAAAAAATAAATCTGAAGATCCGCGTGCCCAAACCATTAATGAAGGGCAAAGAATCGTCCGTCAGTTCAATTGTCAAGGATGCCACATTATCGAAGGAGAGGGAGGAACGATTCAAGAAAGTGTCCAGCAATGGTTAGTGGACTACGATGGCCGTGCTGAAAACGAGGCGCAGGCGATGGTCAACAGTTTTTCGCCGCCGAATCTGATAGGCGAAGGCCAAAAGGTACATGCGCAGTGGTTATTTGAATTTTTACATAAGCCAACTACGATTCGCCCATGGCTTAAGGTGCGCATGCCCAGCTATGAATTCAATGGGGAGCATCTTAACACGTTGGTCAAATATTTCAATGCCCTTGATAACAGCGAATTCCCGTTTGTTGAAGAGATCGATACCAGCATGACGCCGGAACAGTTCCAACTCGCCGAGAAGCTTTTCTCCAAGGATTATTTCGGATGCGCATCATGCCATATTGTGGGGAATCAAATACCGGGCGGCTCACCGGACAGCTGGGCGCCTAATTTCGCGTTGTCCAAAACGCGGCTTAAGCCGGGCTGGATCAGCGAGTGGATCAAGAATCCTCAAAAACATTTACCGGGGACAAAAATGCCCACATATTTCGACCCGGCCAATTTTGAATCCGCCGGCCCGGAAGATCTTCTTAACGGCGATGAGAACGAACAGATCCGTTACCTAAGAAACTACCTCATGACGCTCACAGACAAACCTTCTTCCGCAAAACAGGAGGCTGCCCCACCGGCCTCGGCTCAAGAAGCTCCGCAAAAGTAAGTTTATGCTTTCAACAATTTCTTTATTAACCGTTTTTATCGTTGCCGTCATTTATCCTTTATGTTTTTGGATCAGCGCTGACAGCCCCTTAAAGAACGGCTTTCATAAATTCCATTTGGGGCTGCCCTGCGTCTTAAGCGGTGTTGTGGTCGCTTATATTTTATTCCACGATTATTTGCCTGCGGTTCAATGGGCCAGCAGCCTTTGGTTCGGCTTCTTTATTACGATCGCTGCGTATTACTGGCGCAAAGAGCATCCTAACCCGATCGTATTAACGGCCGTGTCATTGTTGGGCTCTCACGCTTTCGTGTTACTGCACAATCAACTGATCCCGTTCCATCCCTTTAAGCTTTTCACATCTTTTCTGGCGGGTGCCATTTTTTGCGCCGCGCTTTTTGCCATGAACCTGGGGCATTGGTACCTCAATGTCCACGGGCTGCCGATCAGCCATTTAAGGCGCGCTGTCCAGGTTTTGACCGCCTTGCTGGGGATCCGTTTTCTTTGGAACTTTTATCAATTAACAACAGGACGGGTTATTTATCAAGGGGAAGAGAGCCTCATCAGGCAATTTGCGGTGACGATGGACGGTTTTCTTCTTTTTGTGGGAGTCATTTTCGGTGGCGTGTTCCCGCTCATTTCCGTTTATTTCGCTACAGAAACGGCCAAATTGAAAAACACCCAGGCCACAACAGGTATTTTATATGTGATCCTTTGCGCTGTCTTGATCGCTGATATGGCGTATAAATATTACTTGATCAAATTCGCCGTTGCCCTATGAAACAAACGCTTACCATCCGCTGCCCGGCTTGCAAAAATTACAACACTTATCAGGCAGAACATCCGGCATGTTTCATTTGCGCTTCCTGCCGGAAACAGCAAGGGGAGATCGAAGATCCCGCGAACATCTTAGAGCGTTGCCCCGTTTGCCAATGCCGGCAATTCTATCTGATGAAAGATTTCAACCAGCTCATTGGCTGCCTGGTCATGTTGGCGGGGATCGTCCTGGTCCCCTGGACATACGGCCTTAGCCTTCCTGTTTTTGCCTTGTTGGATTGGTTTTTATACAAAAAAGTTGACGCTTTCATTGTCTGTTACCGTTGCGCGTGCGAATTTCGCGGGTTTAAGAAGGAAGAGAAAGGTTTTAAGCCTTTCCTGCACCACATCGGCTTGAAATATGACAAATATAGGTAGTCTAAAATTTAAATTCCGCCTTGACAAAGAATAGTGACTATAGTAGTTTAATCAATATATTAATAACGATTAACCGAGGATGAATCCATGAAACCAACAAATTTATTATTTCTTGCCTGTGTTGCTGTGTTTTTAGCCACCCATACACAAGCTGCCACCATTACGGGTTTGGCAAAATTCGAAGGGGAAAAACCCAATCTCAAAGAAATCAAAATGGATGCTGATCCGATTTGCTCGACCCACCACAGCGGTCCTGTTTATCCTCAAACCATCGTTTTGGGAGAAAACGGAGAGCTGGGGAATATTTTCGTTCGCGTCATCGCGGGACTACCTAAAACAGAATACCCGGCACCGCAAACAGAGGTCGTGATCGACCAAAAAGGATGTATGTACGACCCGCACGTTGCCGGAGCCATGGTCGGACAGACCGTTAAGATCCTTAATCCCGATGGCACGCTTCATAATGTTCACGCCTTGCCTAAAGTAAACGAAGAATTCAACTTGGCCATGCCGAAATTCCGGACAGAGGTCACCAAAGTTTTTGATAAGGTTGAGTTCATGTTCCCTCTAAAGTGCGATGTCCACCCTTGGATGGGCGCTTGGATCGCCATTATGGATAATCCTTATTTCGCAACGACCGGAGCCGACGGCAAATTTACCTTAAATGACTTACCGGCCGGAGAATACGAACTCGAAGCCTGGCATGAAAAATTAGGCACCCAGACAGCCAAAGTGACTTTGGCCGAAGGGGAGAGCAAGGAAGTCAACTTTTCATTTTCTAAACCCTCGAAGTAATAGAAACAATCACTATGAGTCAACAGGGCCACGCGCACCACGATCCCCACGAGCTGCCTTTTTGGAAAAAGTACGTCTTTTCTACCGACCATAAAGTTATCGGTATCCAATACGGCTTTACAGGTCTTTTCTTTTTATTTTTCGGTTTTTGTTTAGTCATGCTGATGCGCTGGCAGCTGGCCTATCCTGAGCAACCCGTCCCTGTCATAGGAAAATTTTTTAACGACTCCAGCATGCCTGGCGGCGTCATGCTCCCGGAATTTTACAACAGCCTGGGGGCGATGCACGGGACCATCATGGTCTTTTTAGGCATTGTTCCTGTGGCCTTTGGCGCTTTTGTCAATTTTGTGCTTCCTCTACAAGTAGGCGCGCCGGACATGGCTTTCCCGCGGTTAAACATGGCCAGTTACTGGCTTTTGGTAGTCGGCGGCATTGTGATGCTGGTCAGCTTTTTTGTCCCTGGCGGGGCCGCTAATTCAGGATGGACTTCGTACGCGCCTCTGGCGGTCGTGGCCACCACCGGCCAAACATACTGGCTCATTGGGATGGCGTTTCTGATCCAGTCGTCACTATTAGGAGCTATCAACGTGATTGCGACAACATTTCAGCTGCGGGCCAAAGGCTTAACATTTATGCGACTGCCGTTTTTTGTATGGTCTCAGTTGGTCACCGCATTTCTCCTCGTACTGGCCTTCCCGCCATTACTGGCAGCAGCCGTCTTGCAATTGATGGACCGTATCGCCCACACAAGTTTTTTCATGCCCAGTGGCCTTCTGGTCAGCGGCCAACCGCTTGAGATCAGCGGAGGGGGCAGCGTTTTATTATGGCAGCATCTGTTTTGGTTCTTGGCCCACCCTGAAGTTTACGTGCTCATCTTGCCGGCCATGGGGATAGTTGCCGAGGTCATCGCGAATAACATCCGCAAGCCACTTTGGGGATATAAAGCCATGGTGTACTCTGTGGTCTTTATAGGATTCATGTCTTTTATCGTTTGGGCGCACCATATGTACTTAACCGGCATGGGGACAGCGATCAGCGCGTTCTTTCAAGCGACGACCATGATCATTTCAATCCCATCCGTCATTATCCTGACAGCTCTTTTCATCTCTTTGTGGGGCGGTTCAATCCGATTTAACACCCAAATGTTGTTTGCCTTGGCCTTTTTGCCGATGTTCGGTATCGGCGGACTGACGGGCTTGCCTTTGGGATTATCTTCTCCGGATATCTACCTTCATGACACATACTACGTTATTGGCCACTTCCATTATGTCGTGGCGCCAGGCACCATTTTTGCTTTGTTTGCCGGGGTTTACCATTGGTTTCCCAAAGCAACGGGGCGGAAAATGAACGAATTTTTAGGCCAGTTGCATTTCTGGCCTTCCTTAGTATTTATGAACGGGATATTTTTCCCGATGATGATCCAAGGGCTCGCAGGTGTGCAGCGGCGGTTGTACGATGGGGGAGCCCAGTATGCCCACGCCAAAGACTATCTCGATCTGAACGTCATGATGTCTTGGTCGGCATGGCTGCTGGCTATTGCCCAGATTCCTTTTATCATTAATTTTATCGGGAGCTTGTTTGCAGGGAAAAAGGTGGATTCGGATAATCCTTGGGAAGCAACGACCTTAGAATGGCAAACACCCACACCGCCCGGACACGGAAACTTTTTAACGCAACCCATTGTTTATCGCGGTCCTTATGAATATAGCGTGCCCGGAGCATCAAAAGATTTTACGTCGCAAAATGAACCGCCTGCAGGAGCTTCTCAACCCGCAGGCACATCTCAAGGAGTCCACTAACATGGATATGCCTTATATCGTTCATCCCCGTGAAGACACAGGACTTTTTAACGCTAAATTGGGCATATGGCTTTTTCTGGCTTCTGAAGTTATGTTGTTCGGCGCTCTTTTTTCTTCGTACATTCTTATGCGCATCGGTGCATTTCAGTGGCCCCAAGGCTCTGATGTGCTCAATGTCCCGCTGGGTGCCTTAAACACCGTTATTCTTATTTCCTCTAGCGTGAGTATGGTTCTCTCATGGGTATCTTTAAAAGAGAAAAATTTAGGCAAGTTCAGGCTCTGTCTTGCAGTAACTATTTTATTGGCTTTAGGTTTTATGGTGGTCAAGGCCTTTGAATACTCGGCCAAATTTTCGCACCACATTTTTCCAGAAACCAGCACGTACTTTGCCATTTATTTTACTTTAACGGGCCTGCACGCTTTTCATGTCATGGGAGGGGTTGTCGTCAACACGTACTTTTTATTCCCGGGGACAAAGATGTGGCAGACAGACCCTGAACGATTCACCAATCGCATCGAAGTTGCCGGAGTGTATTGGCATTTTGTGGATTTGGTTTGGATTTTCTTGTTCCCGATTTTATATCTATTATAGGCCGTCCGCTTAAGGCGGATGAGAGGAAAATATGTCTGAAGAAACCCACCACCCAAATGTTAAAATATATTATTATGTTTTTGCCACTCTTTTGACCCTTACCGTTGTTACGGTATTGGCCAGTTTTATTAATGTGGGCATTGCTTTAGGCGTTGCCATCGCTTTATTTATCGCCGTTATCAAAAGCTCTTTGGTTGCTTCTTTTTTTATGCATTTGATTTCGGAGAAGAAGCTTATTTATTACACGCTGATGATGGCAGGCGCGTTTCTTCTTGGCATGTTCGTATTGTTCATTTTTTCTTATTATAACTTGCCCCAGGGGGCAGAGTATATCAAGGAACCCGCGCAACAAACACAACAACATCACGAACCAGCACAGAAACATACAGGAGAGCCCCATGTCCCTTAGAGGATTTCATATTCTTTTTATCGTTGCTTCGATTGGCTTGTGCGCCTTTTTTGCCTGGTGGGCTTATGGGCAATACCAAGATAATCATGCCGCAGGCTATTTGGCAACGGCGATTGTTTCTTCTTTAATATCTATTGGGTTGGTTGTGTACGCAGTTAAATTCGTTAATAAGACGAAAAAATTGTCGGCCTTTAGTGCCATTGTCCTGCTTCTTTTACCAAAAATAGGGGAGGCCTGTTCCGTTTGCTTTGCCGGCGACCCTACGCAAAAAGCCAGTGTGGCGCTGAGAAACTCGGTCATATTTCTGTTGATCGTTCTTTTAGGCGTGCTGGCGTTGTTCACTAAATTTTTTATTTCCGTAGCTAAACGTTCGGAATTAACTTCTGGCGAATAAAACTTATGGACTTCACCAAACTATTCTTTTTACCTATTGTCGCCTCAGCGCATGGCCACGAGATCGACATGATGATCTATCTTGTGCATCTGCTTATGTTTATTCTGCTTTTTGGATGGGCCGTGTATTTCATTTATGTCCTTTTTCGTTTTCGAAGAAATAAAAACCCGCAAGCGAATTACCACGGAACGACATCGCATTTTTCCAGTTATATTGAAGCAGCAGTAGCCATCGTTGAGGTTATCCTTCTTGTGGGATTTTCCATTCCCTTTTGGGCCAAGCAGGTGAACGCCCTGCCGACCCGCCCGGACAAAATTGAAGTGCGTGTCGTGGCTGAGCAGTTTGCTTGGAATATCCACTATCCAGGAGCGGACGGTAAATTCGGCAGAACAAACATAGAATTTTTTGACAAGCAATCAAACCCTCTTGGGCTTGATTCCTCTGACCCGAATGGAAAAGATGATATCGTCAATATTAACCAGTTGCATCTGCCCATCGGGCGGCCCGTCATTATCCATCTAAGCTCAAAAGACGTCATGCACAGTTTTTCATTGCCCATCATGCGCGTCAAACAAGATGTCATTCCCGGGATGAGCATCCCGACCTGGTTTATCCCCACAAAAACCGGCCAATGGCAGATCGGCTGCGCTCAACTCTGCGGCCTCGGCCATTATCGCATGATCGGGTTTATTACCGTCCATTCTCAAGAAGGCTACCAAAAATGGCTTGACGAACAGGCGCCTGCTCTTGGCGGAAGTGAAGAGGGCGGAGCCGATGATTTCTGGAACTAGTGGTTCGACTCGCTTTGCTCGCTCACCATTATCCTGAGCGACTGAAAGAAGCCGAAGGATAATCCTCCCTTAATTAATATGACCTCAAATAACGCCTTAAGAATTTATACAAAGATCGTTTGCCTAAGCACGCTTTTTCTTATCTTTGCCGGCGGCATGGTCACCAGCACCGGTTCAGGCTTAGCGGTGCCGGATTGGCCATTATCCTACGGAACGCTTTTCCCGCCAATGGTGGGAGGTGTGTTTTATGAGCATGGGCATCGGATGGTCGCTTCTTTGGTCGGATTGCTCGTTGTGATCCAGGCCATTTGGTTGGCGAAAACTGAATCAAGAAAATGGGTTAAAGTGTTAGGATTTTTGGCCCTGTTCGCCGTTATCCTGCAGGGGGTATTGGGCGGCTTAACAGTCCTTTTCTTTTTACCGACACCGGTTTCCGTAAGCCACGCAACGCTAGCGCAATCATTTTTTCTTTTAACGTTTTTGATCGCCTATACCCAATCGCACGAACGCAAACAAAGAGAAACGCTTAGTGAAAATTTTGATAAGAGCTATTGCAAGTTGGTTCTCGGGCTCATCGCCTTGATCTACCTGCAGTTGGTCCTAGGGGCGACGATGCGTCATACGGGATCGGGTTTGGCCATTCCGGATTTCCCGACCATGGGGGGCTACTGGTGGCCGCCGTTCAACAACGACATGCTTTTTAACATAAATAGTTGGCGCTTTGACCAAGACCTTGAACCGGTCACGATGGCGCAGGTCCTATACCATTTCGTTCACCGGCTAGGCGCCCTTATTATTTTTATTGCTGTTTGTTTTGTGCACGTTTTGGGATTAAAATACTACAGACACGATAAGACCGTCCGTTTGAATTTGGTCTTAACGGATATTCTGTTGACCATTCAGATCATTCTTGGTATTGTAACGGTGCTTAGCGTCCGTAGTCCTATTCTAACGAGCTTACATGTGGTCAACGGCGCCGCCTTTTTAGGGACAACCGTACTTTTGTTATTAAGGACAACTCCGTTGTCGATCAGGTCATGGTAAACATAAATCACAAAAAAATTAACGCTTACATCGAGCTCACCAAACCAAGCATCCTGACACTTGTGCTGGTCACAACGGTTTTGGGTTATTATCTGGGAGGGGGAGGGATCCGTTCCTGGATTGATCTTTTCTTTCTTTTATCAGGAGCGGCTTTGGTTTGTGCGGGCTCCGGCAGCCTGAACCATTATCTTGAGCGCGAATATGATTCGAAGATGTTGCGCACGCAAAAACGCCCGCTGCCATCAGGAACCCTTCCACCGTCGCACGCGCTCGTTATGGGCGTCATCACGATCCTTCTGGGCGTTACGATCCTTTACATCAAGGTAAATATCCTGACCTCATTTTTGAGCTTATTAACGGCGTTTCTTTACATCATGGTGTATACGCCGATGAAGCGGATCAGCTGGTGGAACACAACCATTGGGGCTGTTCCCGGTTCCATCCCGCCGTTGGGCGGATGGGCTGCGGCGACCGGGCACCTTAATTTCGACGCCGGCATTTTGTTTTTGATCCTTTTTATTTGGCAGCATCCGCATTTCTACGCGATCGCTTGGATGTTCAAAGATGATTATAGAAGGGGGGGGTTTAAAATGCTTCCCGTTCTGGAGGAAAACGGAAACAAAACAGCTCAACAAGTTTTGTTCTATTCGATCCTTCTGATCCCCGTGTCGCTGGTCCCAACGTTGACCGGGCTTTCCGGGGCCATTTATTTCATTGGCGCTTTAATGTTAGGCATCGGCCTTCTGTGGGTCAGCCACCTTTTTATTAAGACCCGCTCCGTTGTGGATGCCCGGCGCTTGTTAAAAGCAACGGTTGTATATCTTCCCATGCTGCTTTTTACGATCGTTTTGGATATCGTTTTCTAGCCATGAAAAGAAATAAAATCCTCACCATTATTCTTATCAGCCTTGCCATTATCCTGTTCCTTGCTTTTACTGTTTATTCCTTCGTGAAGGAGACCCAAAAGAAAAGCCTGCCCATTTTGGGGCAAGTCCTTGATCTCACTCTTACCAACGATAAAGGAGAGCCCTACCGGCTGCGCAGTTTAACGGGCAAGGTATGGGTGGCGGACTTTTTCTTCACCACCTGCAGCGACATTTGCCCCATGATGACCAAGCATATGGCGGCCTTGAGCCGAAGTTTTGAACAAATCAATAAGATCCGCCTGGTTTCCATTACCGTCAATCCCGAATACGACACCGCTAACGTCCTGGCCGAATATGCCAAGAAACAAAACGCCACGGATAAATGGCTTTTTTTGACCGGGGAGCGCCAGCAGATCACGGACCTGGTCGTCAAAAGTTTTAAATTAGGCTCTATGGATGAACCTATCTTTCACAGCTCTTACTTTTCTTTGGTGGATAAACACGGGCTTATCCGCGGCTATTATGACGGTACAAAGCAGGAAGAGATCAACCGCCTTTTTAAAGACGCCGCTTCTTTGATCAAGGAAAAAAATTGAACATTCCAACGATCGTTTTCCCCACCATCAACGCTTGCCTGAACTTAACGGCCGCCATTTTTCTCCTGCTGGGTTTCCTGGCCATTAAAAAAGGCGACCAGGCCAGCCACAAAAAATTCATGGTGACGGCCCTTTGCGCCTCATTTTTATTTTTGATCTGTTATATAAGCTATCACGCGATAGTAGGCACTACCCGATACGAAGGAGAGGGGATCTTACGTGTCATTTATTTCACTATTTTGTTAACCCACACGCCCCTGGCGGTCTTGATTGTTCCCTTTATCATCGCCGCTGTCTATTTTGCCCTTAAAGGAAACTTTCCCGCCCATACCAAGATCACCCGCTGGCTTTGGCCCACCTGGATGTACGTCTCGGTGACAGGGGTATTGATCTATCTGATGTTGTATATATTTTAAAGAGGGCTTAACCTTTGAAGCCGAAGCGGCGGGCAAGGAAACGCACCAGCTGCTTCTCCTTGGCCCAGAAGAAATCAAACTGGCCCAAAAGAAAACCGAAGATAAGAAGGTTAAGCTGATAGAGGGGGAAAACAATCGGAAGATAAACAACCGTTTTGATCCAAAAGGGAGTTTCTTTGGTGATCCCAAACAGATGAAAAATGGGCTTGCGCTCATGCAAGATAAACATCCCGGCCAATGAGAAGACCACCATAATAAGAAACAGGTCCCAATTGCTTTTGATGTTCCACTTATGTTTTAAATGCGCCAAATAGCTCATCTTAAAAGGTCGAAACAAAAAAATAGATGCCGAATCCCAGCAGGAAAATACAAAGCCCGCCCAAGACGTAGATCATCATCATAAAACCATCTGCGCCGGTATCGAACTTCAATATTGTTTTTAGCTTTTTCATTTCTTAAGTAAATACCTGTCCACCAGCCAGCCGCAAGAAAATATCAATAGGCCCACCAACAGGGAGCGATGACTCATCAATTCAGGGAATTCTTGAATGAAGCCGATCAGGATAATCGTCAAGCCAAACGCTTGCAGTATTTTACCAAGATAATACATGATTGCAAAGGTTATCGGGGTATCAGGTTATCAGGATATCAGGTTATCAGGGAATTCTATTAACATAATCCCTGATCTCCCGATACCCTTGATACCCTGATCTCCTTAAAGCTTATGTCACTTTTCTATCGATCCCCGACATGTCTAAAATGATCTGGGTATTATCACGAAAACAGGAATTTTGCAGCCATTTGACTTTCAAATAATGCAGGATGCATCCTAAAAAGATGAGTTGATAGCCCCAGGCCGGAAAACGGTTGGTATTGACCGCGCCCACCAACACAAAAA
>Ga0209640_10001628_pt1 | contig 19214 bp, 20 predicted proteins | sample RifCSP10_1_FD_184018 | JGI IMG/M metagenome (GOLD analysis project Ga0209640, IMG submission 184018) | Soil microbial communities from Rifle, Colorado - Rifle CSP2_sed 10_1 (SPAdes) (version 2) | ecosystem: Environmental > Terrestrial > Deep subsurface > Rock core/Sediment | place: Rifle...
ATGACCGGTGAATGGCTAAGTTTAAGCCAGGTATCTAAGATTTTGGGAGTGCATCCCAGCACCGTACGCAACTGGTCCGATCAGGGTCATTTGCCGGTTCATCGCACCAAAGGCGGGCATCGGCGTTATCGCAGAAGTGAAGTTGAATTGTGGCTGCAGTCGCAGCGCGAGGACGGTCCTAGTGAAAGCCATCTCGTAGTTCAGAATGCCCTGAAGCGGACCCGTATTCAGATCAGTGAAGGACGCCTTGAATCTGAGAGTTGGTATCAAAAATTGGATGATGATGCTCGCGAGCAGTATCGTCGCAGTGGTAGAGCGTTGCTTCAAGGCCTGGCTGGATCGCTGGCGACAAATGGCGAGAGCGCCGAAGCGGAAGCGCGCTCTTTAGGTTATGAATATGCCTCTCGAGGTTGGCGGTATGGTTTGAGTTGTTCGGAAGCCACTCATGCTTTTCTCTTCTTCCGTAACGTACTCATGGAATCGATGCTGACGGTTTATGAGGCCGCCGCGGTTAACTCCCCCCAGGCCTGGAGCGACATGTTCCGCAAGATCAACGCGTTTACGGATCAAATCCAAATTACGCTTTTGGAAACTTACGATGCCTATCAGCGAGGGAACCGGTGAAGCGAAACAGCTCTCGGTTTTCTCCTTCGAAATGGTCTGAGTGTGTCATCCCGGCGTTTCTCGTTTTGCTGGCACTGGGCCTGTTAGGCACTATCATCGTGGTGATCCTCTCTGTCCTTGGACTCACGCCAGGATTCTGATTACAGATCACGGATCACTTTTTGCTGATCACTTTCCGCGGAGGTATTCATGCATTACGTCCCGATCTTCTCAACGATTGTTACACTGATCTTCGCTATTGCCGTATTTGAACGCTACCGCCGGCGCGGCGGTGCTCACCTCTTACTGTGGGGAATCGGCTTGATTCTTTATGGAATGGGCACCCTGACCGAAGCGGTCATGCTGTTTACCTTTCAGCCCTTAGTACTCAAGCTGTGGTATCTGAGCGGCGCCATGCTCACGGCTGCCTGGCTTGGACAGGGGACGGTTCATTTGTTGGTGCGCAGACGCGGTGTGGCCAAAACATTGACAGTAATTTTGTCTTTGGTCTCGATAATCTCAGCCGGGTTGATCCTGGCTGCGCCGGTCACATCGGCTACTTCTTATAACCTTGATCTGCCGGCATCAGCTCAATACAAGGATATCCTGGTTCGTAGTGGTGCAATCATTGCACTGACTATCATCCTGAATATCTACGGTACGATTGGCCTGGTAGGCGGCGCGATCTATTCTGCCTTTCTTTTTTGGCGCAAGCAAGTGCTTGCCAACCGCATGGTCGGCAACATTCTCATCGCCGCAGGCGCTTTGATGCCTGCCATGGCTGGCTCTTTCATCAAAGCCGGTCTAGTCGACTGGCTGTATTTGAGCGAGTTCGTGGGGGTCGTGTTTATGTACGCTGGGTTCATCCAGGCGACAGCTCATCGTCCGGTTGCCGAACCCAAAACTGCGACAACGGCTTCCGCAAGATAAGCAGTCTCATCGCAATAATTGGGAGAACGTGGTGGTTTGCAGGTGTGCGATGCGCGTCTGCAAACCACCACGCCACTTTTTTGAGAGGTTACGAATTACAGTTATAATCAATGAAAACTTGGAGGTAGTGATGGGCATATTTGATTCGCAGATTTTTCAATCAATGATAGACACCCCCTGGATTTCTCGCATACGGCGGAATCACGGACTGGAGCATGCCACCCTGCATATTTTATCCAAGCGGTTCCCGAAGGTGAATATGGCAGGTCACTCCGACGTACGCGGCTTCTGGATTTTAGGAGACGTTCCAGTTGAGGCCGTCCAGGAGAGTGTTGAAGAAGCTCTCAAGCGCATGCGCGGGGGCGAACACGACCTGGCAGTTCATGAACACTGCGGCACCAACTTTGTTACTGCCGGGATTTTGACGGGCCTGGCAGCGGGTGGGTCGATGTTTGGGGTTGGGCGGAGCTTTCGAGACAAGGTCGAACGTCTTCCGCTTGCGATCATGATGGCAACCATGGCGCTCATTTTCAGCCAGCCGCTCGGTTTCCTTTTTCAGGAACGAGTAACCACCTCCGGAAATCCGGGGAATTTAAAGGTTGTTGGGATTAATGCAACCAAGCGTGGCCGCATTAACGCCTATCGAGTCATCACTCAAGGGTGAGAATGGCAAAAGATCCGCCCGTTATCTACGTGCTTCATGGTGATGACGAGTTTGCAATCGCCCAGTTTGTCGCCGATTTAAAGGCCAAACTGGGCGATTCGTCAATGGCGGAGATGAATTTTACCCAGTTAGATGGCCGTTCGCTCGCGTTGGATGATCTGATCAGTGCGACAAACGCAATGCCCTTTTTGGCAAAGCGGCGATTGGCAGTCCTTTACCATCCCCTGGCATATTTTAAACACACCTCAACCCGCCAAAAGTTGCTGGACTACCTGGGAAAAATTCCCGGGACAGCTGCTCTTGTGCTCGTCGAATACCAGATTCTGACCGATGAGCGCGAGCGGAAGAAGGGAAAGATCCATTGGCTGGAAGATTGGGCAATAAAGGCCGGCGATCGGGTCTATATCCGTGCTTTCAGCCAGCCGAAAGGAGCAGCGATGGCGCGTTGGATTCAAGAGCGCGCCCGGGCACATGGAGGCCAATTTGATAACCAGGCGGCGGGCACATTAGGCAGCCTGGTTGGCGACGATACCCGCCTGGCGGATCATGAAATCCAGAAGATGTTGTTATACGTTAATTTTCAACGAGCTGTGGAAGTGGATGATGTCCAACATTTGACAGCGCAGGCTCTGGAGGGGGACATATTTGGATTAGTAGATGCGCTGGGATCTCGCAATGGCAAGGTTGCCTCGACAATGCTGCATAGACTATTGGAGGAGGAGGATCCGCTAAGAATTTTCGGGATGATCGTCCGCCAATTCAGGTTGATCTTGCTGGCTCGGGAAATCCTTGACCACGGGGGCCTTGAGGATGAAGTTGCCGGCCGGCTAAAGATCCATCCGTACGTGGCGAAAAAAGTTACCGCCCAAGCACGTGGCTTTAGCCGGATAGCGCTCGAAGAAGTTTACCATCACTTGTTAGAAGTCGACGAAGCCATTAAAACCGGTCGGGTCGACGCCGATCTAGGCCTGGATGTGTTCATCGCCCAACACGCCTGAATTCATGAATCTAAGGGTTTGGCTGACCATTCAAACCGTTAACACCGATCCAGATATGATTTGGCAGAACGGTTTTTGAGGTCCTCACGAGGACACTTCCAGCCTTCAGGACTTTTTCTTCCTTTTTTTCTTCGTTTTCGCCATCGTTCGATTTGGGCGTCATGGTTGGATGCACATAACATACATTGGGGCGCAGCCCATATTTGTTTTGGTAGTAATCTGCAGCGTGTTGGATTTTGGTTGCCAGATCAGTTTGTTTATCGTTGTCGAACCATAGCATTCCAATTTTCATCTTGCGCCTCCTGCTTGTTTTGTCGAGATGCTCTAACGTCGAAGCACTCGTCGATTAGTGCAAATTCGGTACCAAACCCTTAGTGGGCTGGTAGACTAAAATCATATATTTCACCACTGAATGAAACCTGAAAATGGCCCGCATTTGAAGCGTAACCGCCTTCGGCGTGATTCACGCCTGCAAGCAAATGATCGCTTGACTCTATGCGAGTATCAAAGAAAGACGTCACCTTTTTATCGGAGAGCCAGGCCGGGCCATTCGCGGTGGCGATCGGCCAGACTCTCGCGCCTGGACCTTCTCTCAATATCCATTTGAAATTGGACAGGATCTCCTCATCCATTAAGTTGATAAAGCGTTCCAGTTCTTCGATAACAAAAATCACCGCTGGACCTCGTTGACGCCCGGTATTACGCTGTTCGATCAAAGCACTCAATTCCATAACCAACTCGCCTGCCTCGCGCTGACCCGGGTGCAGAACATCGAGGCAGTGAGGAAAGCCGGATTCAAATTCGTAATCTCGGATATGCGGGGTGATAATTACATATTGAATAATTTCGGGCGGATTTAATTGAACTGCCGATCGCAACATCAGCTTTAGAAGGTCATTTCGGGCGTCTTTGGCCGGCGCTTGTATCAGACACGCACTTAAATCTGAGTTCGCCAGGTCGATGAGCAGCGGCAGACCATCCCGGCAAGTGCCCAGTAACACCGAGAAGTAAGGCAACGGTTTGATTGAATCGATATAGCTCTCTATTCGCTTCTCAAAATGGTAATGGGCTGCGCCGTCTGCCTCAGTGAGAGGTTTCAACAAATCAGCTGTGCCATTCGAGGACGATTTTTCAGGATAAATTTTGTGGAGCAATTCCAAGGCAATTTGAAATCGATTCATATCTTTATTCTCTCAAGAAATAGAACATAAATTCTAATAGCGGAAATTATACTAGAACAACTGTTCGATGTCAAGCGTTTTCGTGCACTTCGTCTTGACAAATCCTGGATTTATCCCTAAAATTGGCGGCAATATCCAAATAAATTCAAACAGGGTTTAGAATGTATTATTGCTTGTGTCTGAGGCGGGAGCTGTGATCCCGGTCTTGTAATTCAAGATAGCAAAAGATATCAGCGACCAACTGTTTCGGACGGCGGACAGCTACCCGCATAACCGGATTTGTGCGAGTGACTTATCGCCGCGTTTGCGTTAGGCATTCTCTCGCTCCGACAGTTGGTCCTTTTTTATTAATTTTTTGAGCCCAGGAGTCTATCGATGAAGATCGCAGCAGATGTTACCGAATTGGTCGGAAATACACCGCTCGTGCGAATAAACCGGCTGACTGCAGGAGCTCATGCGGAGGTCGTCGCCAAGCTGGAATTCTACAATCCAGCGCACAGTGTAAAAGATCGGATTGGCGTCTCGATGATTGCCGCTGCGGAAGCGGCCGGCTTGATTAATTCTGAAACCATCGTCTTGGAACCGACCAGTGGAAATACCGGGATTGCTCTGGCATTTGTATGTGCGGCGAAGGGCTACAAGTGCGTGTTGACAATGCCAGAGACCATGAGCCGGGAGCGCCGGACATTGCTGCGCGCTTACGGGGCAGAGCTCGTGCTGACACCTGGCAGCGAAGGAATGGCTGGCGCAATCCGCAAAGCGGAAGGGATGGCTGCATCGGATTCTCGCTATTTCATACCTCAACAGTTCGAAAACCCTGCCAATCCGGAGATTCACCGCCAGACCACGGCAGAAGAAATGTGGCGGGACACGGATGGGAAGGTCGATATACTTGTTGCGGGCATTGGTACCGGTGGATGGTACCGGTGGAACGATAATTTGGGGTCATCGTTTGGCCCATTCGCTCTGGAAGCACAACCTCAAACTGCTGGCGCGCTGGTTCTCTCATGTGATGAGAGCGCTGACCGGAATTGAAATTCATCCCGGAGCCAAGATTGGGCCAGAATTTTTCATTGATCACGGCATGGGCGTCGTCATCGGGGAAACTGCGGAGATCGGCAGGTGTGTCACCCTGTATCACGGTGTGACCTTAGGCGGAACCAGCCACGAGAAAGGCAAACGCCACCCAACATTAGGTAATAACGTGGTCGTCGGTGCGGGCGCAAAAATCTTAGGGCCGATCGTTATCGGGGAGAACAGCCGGATTGGCGCGAATGCCGTCGTGGTAAGGTCGGTGCCGGTCAACTCCGTTGTTGTCGGCGTGCCGGGCCAGGTGGTTGTTCGCAGTAAACCTCGGATCATTCCCTCTGAGGCAGACCTGGAGCATACGGCCCTGCCGGATACGATTGGAGATGCGCTGGTTGCATTGATGCAGCGCGTGAACCGGCTTGAAGATCGTTTGGATGGTCACGCAGATAAGTTTCCATCCCTCCAGCCGCCAGATCACGGGGTCTGGCGTGGAGAAGATTTTTCAATTTAATCCGCACTGCGCGCTTTTTCCCAGAAGCTTATGCTTTCGATGTGGTAGGTTTGGGGGAAGAGGTCAAAAGGCGTTGCCTGGATCAGCCGGAAGCCCTCCCGGCTCAAACGCCGGCCATCCCTGGCCAGGGTGGCCGGATCGCAGGATACATATGCCACAAGTTCGGGTTTGAGCTTCAGGATTCCGTCCAGGGCGGTTCTGTCGATCCCGCTCCTGGGCGGATCGACGAGAATTACCTGCGGCTGCGCTTCCAGGACCGGCAGGATTTGCTCCGCGGCAGCTTCGTACAGGTCCACGTGATCAAATTCATCCAGGTTCACCACAAAGTCCTCTGCTGCAGCCGGAGAATCTTCGATGGCAATGAGGCGCTCAACTTTTGGGGCCAGGAAGGCGCTGAACAAACCCACTCCGGCGTACACATCCAGTATTGTAGCGGTGGGTCGAAGATGCAGGTACGTGAGCAGATGCTCGACCATTTTTTCTGCCATCGGAGTGTTCACCTGGAAAAAGGATCCGGCAGAGACTCGGAATGAGCGCCCCAACACTTCCATCACAACATGATCGCTGCCTGCCAGCACCTGGGTCCCAGAGGGTCCAAGGTGGGCCACCGAAATCGGCAGATCTTCGACGCTAAATTCTGGCAGGAGGGGATCATCGCTCTCCAGCGTGACGAGCACATCCTCAGCCGCACCTGTGCGAATGCTGACTCGCTGCAGTCCTGTAAGCGGTTCGATCTCCAGCAGTGGCCAAACCGCATTAAGTGGTTCCTCCGGCAGGTGGCATTCCTGAATAGCGAATACCTCATTGGAAATCGCTTCATGGTAGCCGAGCTGACCCTGGGGCGTCAGGTGAAACTGTACATGGTTGCGATAGTAATATTCTCTGGGGGAAGGCACGGTTGGTTTGACCGGGGGATCATCCAGCTTGCCGATCCGCACCAATTGGTCTCGCAGAATTTCTGCTTTGATTTCTAACTGTTTCTGGTAGGGCAGGTGCTGGTAGTGGCACCCTCCGCACAGGCCGAAGTGTACGCATAAGGGCTCGCTCCTTTCCGGGGAAGATTCTAATACTTCCAATAATTCGGCCCGCGCGTAACGCTGCTTCTCTTCAACCAGGCGAATCCGCACCTTTTCACCCGGCAAAGCAAAAGGAACGAAAACAGCTCGCCCCTCCGGCAGCCTGCCCAATACTTCGCCGCCATAGATAAACGTCGTTAATTCGACCTCGAAAGTCTGATCCTCTTCAGAACCTGTCATATTACGAATTACGCATTACGTTCCAGATACTCCTCCATCGCCTGCAGCAGCTCCTCTACATGCGCCATCTGCGTCTCCCCCATGTGCGCGATGCGGAAAGTCTTGCCTTTCAAATTTCCATAACCGCTGGCGATGCGCATCCCCTTCTGCATTAAATAATGGTTCAGCTCAGAAACGTTTATGTTTGGGGTATTTGTCACCGTCGTTACCGTTTGAGAGCGGTAACCTTCAGGAGCGAATAAACCGAATCCGTTCCTCAATGCCCAATTCTGGATCCTCTCTGCCATAGCGCTGTGACGCGCGAATCGGTTTACCAGACCCTCATCCAGGATATGATCCAGTTGCATATCCAGCGCATAGATTAACGAAACAGCCGGGGTAGCCGGTGTCGAATCCTTATGCAGGTGCTTCTTAAGGCGCACCAGATCAAAATACCAGCCGCGATTGGGCACCTGCCCGGCGTATTCAATGGCGCGGTCAGAAACTGCCGCCAATCCCAGCCCAGGAGGCAGCGCCAGGCACTTCTGCGAGGAGGTTAGCACAAGGTCCAATCCCCAACCATCCATATCGACCAGCGCTCCACCTAGAGATGAAACAGCATCAACACATATCAACGTGTCAGGGCTGCTTTGCCGCACAACAGCGGCGATCTCTTCGATTGGGTTTTCCAGTCCGATGGACGTTTCATTATGGACCACAGTGATAATCTCATAATGCTTATTGCTAAGCGCCTCTGCAACCATCTCAGGCATAATCGGCTGGCCCCATTCTGCCGACAAAACATCGGCATGTTTGCCATTGCTAATAGCCACTTCATACCAGCGTTGTCCAAACGCGCCGTTTACGCAGGACAGCACGTTTTGCTTCGCCAGATTACGAACGGCTGCCTCCTGCAGTCCTGTGCCGGATGATGCGGTGATATACACGTCCGATTGGGTATAGAAAATCTGCCTGGCTTTTTCCCAGCAGCGCCGGAACAGCGTCTCGAATTCCTTGCTGCGGTGGGGCAGCATCGGATTCGTCTGGGCTGCCAGAATCTTTGGGTCGACGTCGACCGGACCAGGAACAAACATGTGTGCCATGTGCGCCTCCAATAAATGGACGAGTAATAATACTTAACCTGGCGAAAACGAATTTCCGTTTATAGACCAGGCGGTAATTCTCTTGTCTGATGTCATTATTTTACCAATAGTGCTGTTTATCTAGCCGTACGACGAAAGCATAGCCAGACAAGATTACCGATTCATGAGTATTGTTGAGGTCAAACCTCCAGTGGCTTCTGCCAAGATATAATAACCCGGATGCGTCGATTCCTGATCCTGTTTGCCTTGATTATTCTTGCCTGCCAGGCGCTGGCGCCCCAGGCTGGTTCACCCTCCCCATCTCCCTCGCCTTCTGCTTCACCAGCTCCCGCGCTTACCTCTTCTCCGACGCCCCTGCATCTCCCTTTACCGTCGGAGACGATCGTGCCGACGCCGGAACCGGAAGTAACCTATACTTCCCGGTTTCACCCCGATGGAGATCTGTATGTTAGCGATGTCATCAGCATGGAAATTATCGCCCCAGCTGAGCAGGAAGCGGAAGGCAGACAAGTCCAGGCGCGTGTGATCGAGCCGTTCTCGCAAGATTTGGGGACCGCAGATTTTCGACCCTATGGCATCGCTGGTCGCTACCAGGCTACCATGCAGTGGGTTTGGGACACTTCCCATCTCGAGCCCGGCGCTTTCACCCTGGAATTCACCGTAAACCCAAATGGCCCGAGCTGGACCGAGACGGTGACTCTCCATCCGCAAAGCCGGATCCCGGCGCCTGAACCCGAGGCGCATTGGGAGGATGCCGAAATAGAATGTTGTATCCTGTACTATATTACGGGAACCCAGTCCGAGCGAGATCTACCCGAACTGCTGGAGATAACGGAGGAACAGGCCGAGGCGGCTGCTCAAAACATAAAGACGGAATTCGATCGCCCTGTGCCGATAACCCTTCTACCACGCGTCTTGGGGCACGGCGGCTTCGCGGGCGAGGAGATTTATGTCTCTTATCTGGACCGCAATTACGCTGGCAGCAATTTTGGGCTGGTAGTCCATCACGAGATGATCCACATCCTGGATAATCGCCTGGGTGGGGAGCTGCGGCCATCCATTTTGGTGGAGGGGCTGGCAGTCTATCTTTCTGGTGGGCATTTTAAGACTGAACCGGTTTTCTCGCGCGCCGCCGCTCTGTTGGACCTTGGCTGGTTTATCCCTCTATCCACTCTGACAGATAATTTTTACACCTCTCAACATGAAATTGGCTACATCGAGGCCGGCGCTTTAGTGCACTACCTGGTGAGATCTTATGGGTGGGAGGCCTTTTCTGACTTTTATCGAGATATTCATCCTGTAGATGATGGCAGCCAATCGGATGCCATTGATCGGGCCTTGCAAGACCATTTTGACCTGACCCTTTCCCAGCTGGATAGCAGGTTTCGGGTTGCGTTGACGCGGCAGCAAGTGATTCCCGATCTGCGTGATGATGTCCGTTTGACGGTTGCTTTCTACAATACCGTCCGGCGCTACCAGCAGTTGCTCGATCCCTCAGCATACTTTCTCACCGCCTGGCTACCAGGCGGAGAACAGATGCGAGAGCGGGACATCGTCGCCGATTATCTCCGCCATCCGACCTCGGTGGAAAATGTAGTTCTTGAAAAAATGCTGGTCGAGGCGGACGAGCATCTGCGCGCCGGCAGATACTCCGAGGCGGAGATGCTCATCTCTGAGGTCAATGTGGCGCTCGGTGAATTAGATGATCCCGCCGTCGATCTGGTGGTTGCCAATTAAATTATCTGCAGGGGGAGGGGTGGCGGCCTAACACCCGGGCAAGAACGGGAAATATTCGCACCATAGAAAATTGGCGTCAATATACCAAAGCGCGGCAAACACGACCACGCAGATTAGAACCACCAGACACCCACACCCAGCCCATAACCATAAATTTCTCCTTGGTTCAGCTTCGAAGAGGGCTTCTTCTGGTCCGGGCGGTACCTGGCCGGAGTAAGCTGGCTCTTGCATTCTGGCCCGTGGCATGTAAGTCTCTCTTGGCTGGGGTTCATAAGAGGGTGGGGCATATTCTGCTGCGCTTGCCATTGTGGCATCTGGATCATATGGTGCAGCGTCGAATTGTAAGATGACATTCTCCCCCAGATAAATCTTCTCTCCTACTCGCATCAAGTGAGGGCCGGCAATACGCAAGCCATCCACAAAGGTTCCATTGGTTGAGCCCAGATCCTCCAACAGGTAGCTGCCGGCTTCTGCCACCAGCCGGGCGTGTCTCCTGGACACCTCAGCATCGTTGATGACCACCTCATTATGAATGTCCCGGCCGATGTATATCTCAGACCTTTCTAAGGCATAGGCTTTGTTGGGGGTGGGGCCGCCTTCCATGACCAGCTGGTAGGTTTGCGGAGCCATTCGATCCTCCTCACGTTGAGCGCACGAGGGCGCTGGGTGTCATGTAAAAGTATTTCAAAAAGAAGGGGGGGTGGCGATACCCCCAACCATGATGACCGAAAACCCGGTTGATTTGTTCCATCAGCTACTAAGTTTACTGGCTTTTAACCTGGGTGTCAAACAGACTTGGAATCTCCTCGCCCATTTCGTAACCCAATACTTCACCGAATGCAGTCGTAATGACCTTTCTTACTTCTTCCATGGATGGGACCGCGTTAACCCAATCTGTTAACCTGGTAACGGCGTAGTCCTCCAATCCGCAGCCGATAATTCCCTCCCAATACACCATCTCGGGATTGATATTTAAGGCGAACCCATGGCGGGAAATCCCGTTAACGTCCACTTTAACGCCGATTGCAGCGATTTTTTGCGCAGGCTGTAATCGCAAACGCGGGGTTCCGGCCTGTTTTTCCAGTGTTTTTCGGACCCAAACGCCAGTGAGACCCGGAATTTGTTCTCCTTCGACGCCGAATGTTCGCAGCGCTTTGATCAAGGCCGTTTCTAGCTTGCGAATGTAGCCGACGTAATCTGCCTGAGGCAAGCGCGGAGACCCATTTTCTGTCTTCGCCCTCAAGCCTCCCGGCGCAAGAGGCAGCAGGGGGTAGCCGACGAGCTGGCCGGGACCGTGATAGGTGACATCCCCGCCGCGGTCGACCCAATGTACTGCAATGCCCCGGCGCGCCAATTCCGCTTCATTCCACAGCAGGTTCTTAGCATGCCCGCTGCGCCCGAATGTGTAGGTATGCGGGTGCTCCAGCAGCAACAGGGTAGCCGGGCGTTGGCCGGCGGCGATTTCCGCTGCCAACTTTCCCTGCAACTCCCAGGCTTGCTCATAAGGCACCAACCCCAACCAGTGGACGTGACAGATCCTCTCCATGCCTCATAGTATACCGAAAATTGTGGGGAAATCCCTTATTTTCAAATTAGGGATTTCCCCCATTGCTATTCCCTTTACCTAAAGTTATATTATGTTAATTAGTCGAGCAATTCGCGCCTTCTGTTGCGGATTGTGTCTTCAACTCTCCCGCAAAAAAGGAGAATTTTCTATGAATAACGCTTTCATAAAAACGTACCACCTTCTGTACGATCCAGAGATGGGATCCTGGAAAATCGAATACAACGGTGCAGATATGCCTTTCAGTCTTCATCAAACCAAGGAGGAAGCTCTGGAGGCCGGGCGAGATCTCGTCCGCCAGCAGGCGCCTGCTCAATTGGTAGTGCACAAAATGGATGGCAGCATTCAAAATGAATATACCTACGATTCCGAGTCTTCTTAGTCATCGCCGTGATCTTGTTTATCATGTTTATCCTTGGCATCAGCATAATTACCTGAAAAGACCTGAAAGGTTTTCTGAAAACCTTTCAGGTCTGTCCTTAAGAATCGAATCTCCCGCAGCCTGAAGCAGCTGCGGGAGATTCTTTTATGGACGCTGTGCGAAAGCGGCTGTTAAGTAGTCAGTGCGCCAAAAATCAGGCCCAGCCCTCCGAACACAATGCCAATTACAACGTAGACGATTATAACGAAGATAAAGCCAATAACGACGGTTAGCAGGGCTTTTGTGTTATCGAGATCGAGTCCTTGCCGAATGGCGATGAAACTGGCGATCACCGACCAGATCCATCCGATCAAGACCCCGATACAGGGGATGATCCCAAGGATTTGTGGCGCCTGGGCGAAACCGATCACCCGCAGCATCTCGCCGATGTCTGCCTGACCACCAAAGAAGCTGGTTCCCACGAACCACGATACCACCGACCAGATCAGCCAACCGATCAGCGCACTGAATAGTGTGCCGATGAAAGCGCTTATAAATGTCTGGTCGCTCGCAGAAGCTGCAATGCCGGATCCCAAACCGGCGATGATCGCCACGATAATCACTAGCAACGCCGCCTGGCCGGTCGCCGCCTGGTCGTGTTCGATCTCCTCAAATGTGCTTACGTCCAATCTGAACACACCCATGATTCGATTGAGCATTTTATCCTCCTTATTCCCCTTAATTCACTTCTGACTATGATCATATTAACCCCAATACTTTCCTGGCGTTACGTATCCCTGCTATGCTCTGGCTTTCGCCCTGTTGTTTTGGACAAAACTTGTCTATAATATAGCTGTGGTTGATCATCGATCCTCAGCAATTCTTTGATCATCAGGTTTTCCTTATGAACGATTCGGTTATCCAGCCAGGTTTTCTCCAGTCCAGTTCTCTACAACATTTCTCCGCGCGAGACTTTCCTTTCATTCATCCGGTTGATTGGCTGCATTCGCATTTTGCGGTGGGTGGCTGGAGCCCGCTCCAGCGCCTGGGTGGCATGTTGACCGCCCACATGACCAGCATAGCGCCTCGCAGCGGCTTTACATGGCATCCCCATCGTGGACTGGAGATTTACACCTGGGTATTGGAAGGCACCCTCTCCCATGAAGATACGACCGGGGGGAAAGGCAATATCCGGGCAGCTGAGTTCCAGCGCATGTTCTCTGGGGAGTGGATCGAACACCAGGAACTCAATCAAACGGATTATCCAGTGCGTGTTATTCAGATCTGGTTCGTCGCCGATATAAAATATCGCGACCTCGCGCCGCACTACCAGCAGCTGGGCACGGAAGAACTGCCCTCCCACCAGCTGGATGGTGCCACGGTTTTTGCTCTGATTGGCGATGGTTCCCCCATGGAGCAGCACATGCGTGGTCGCCTGACCGCAACAGCAGTTGATCCCGGTTCGGAGGTTCTTATAGAACTTCCTCGCAAAGACGAAGATTTGTTTCTCTACGTAACCGATGGCGTTGGTCGTTTGCAATCCAACGGTCTCGAATCTTCTGTCGGTCAGTACGACGTGGTTCTCGCTCGCTCCGATGCGCCGCCAGAAACCAGGTTATCAGCCGCGGGCGAACCCCTGCATTTTCTGAGTTTTTACTTACCCAAGTTTCTTTCATAAGGCTTGTATCAGGTATAAAATTGCCGCTGGTGGGTCATAGCCTTTTGCCTAAAAATGTGCTATCATCCAGGCATTACTGAGTTCGTACATCCCTGGTGTCTGCCAGCAGCAAGGTAATTTAAGTACAGACACTTTGCAATATGGATACCGATTCCGCATGAACCGAATTGTAAAACGCGCAATCATCCTGTACGTCTTTGTGGCTTCTATCGCTTTGATGGCGGCATTGCCTGGCGTGCTCGGCGCACCGCAGGCCGCCCCAGCGGGCCAACCCGCCTCCGATACTTCAGTTCTCTCCGAAAGTTCGCTTGAAACCTCCGCCGTTGATCAAAATGCGCTTGAGTCTGCAGCTGTATCCGAGACCGGCACGCAGGCCTCGCCTGAGGCCGAAATCACGCCGGATGGCTGGGAGATAATCGTCCCTGGGATCGAGTACCGGGAATTTCACCTCTCCGATCCGAACAACGTTTACGTGGCGCGCATGCTGCGCAGCAACCAGGAAGTTATCCTGGAGAGCAGCATCGCCATGGGACGCTTGGCGAGCGGCAGGGAATCCGTTACCGGCATGGCGGACCGCTACAACCAGGCCATTAATAACTGGGGTGAAGAATGGGGACATCGCAACCGGGTTGTTGTAGCCATCAACGGTTACTACTTCGACCCCGCTACCGGTGTGCCGCAGCGTGGTCAGATCAATTCGAGCTGGTATGCCAAACGATTTGATGAACTGCAAAATGGCAGCGGACTTGCCTGGAAGACAGATCGTTCTGTGTTCATCGGCGAATGCGTCAAGAATCCTGCTGACAAACAGGTTGTGACCTTTTTGGAAACTGGAACCACGCAAGCGATCAACGGCATAAACCAGCCGCGTGGAGATAATGAATTAATTCTATACACGCCACAGTATGATGCAGATACCAACACCGGCGATGACCCTAAATCGGTCGAAGCGATTGTAGAATTGACCAAGCCCGTCTCTGCGGTCAATGCTGTCGATATGATCACTGGTACGGTCAAATCAATTCGGAAAAACATCGGCTCTGCGCCGATTCCTTTTGACCATGTTGTTATCTCAGCTCGAGGTTCCGTTCGAGATGCCCTCTTCGACGTTCATGGTCTTTCTGAAAATGATGTCATAGGCGTTACGCAAAGGATCGTTAATTGTAACGCCTCGCTTCCTATTGAGTGGAAAGGTACTTACGCCAGTATCGGGGGGCACTTCCATTTCCTTAAGAACAGCAGTATTCAGAGCTATCCGGATAACCAGGGCGCCATCACTCGCCATCCTCGCACCGCGATTGCCTATAATGAGCAATATCTGTTCTTCATTGTCGTAGATGGACGTGATCCTTACGCAAGCGTCGGTATGAGCATTGATGAGCTGGCCATCTTTGCCAGGGATTACTTGAGCGCCACCGATGCCGTTGCCGAAGATGGCGGCGGTTCATCTACCATGGTGGTCAATGGTAAGGTCAAAAACAACACATTCTGCGGAAATTTTTATAAGCCCTACGAACCCAATGTGTGGCCCGGAGGCTGTGTAAAGGTCTTTTTACCGGTAACCACCCAATCGACGGTAAACGGGCAAGATCAGACTGCCACCACCTTGAATCAACCTCCTACGCTGTTGCCCGCCCCGCCCGATGCTCTCGATGATGATTCGGAAATTGCGGATACGAACGCTGCGCTTGCATTGGACGCAAATACGGGCACAATTGAGCGCCTGGTTGCCAACGGTATGCTCATGGTGCTGGTCGAACCCATTACCAGGACGATTAGCTTTTCGCCAGGAGATCTTGTCACCGCTTTCTCTTCTACAGATGTTCGCCTTGGTCCGGGCACGAATTACGGAAAGTTGGGTACCTTGAATGCCGGAGATCAAGGCAGCATTATTGACCACATTAACGATTTGAACGGCGTCCTTGCTACGGGTTACAACTGGTGGAAAGTTGAATTTGGCGGGCTGGTTGGCTGGGTAACCGAGCAATCTCTGACTCCGCCCTCCCAATCTAGCCTCATCGATCAGAAACCGGGGATTTACCGCTGATCTCCTGGCTCACTGTATTTCCCTCGATTATCCTGCAGGCCAGGCTTGATCCCCGGCCTGCTTTTTTAGATGTCCTCGATCAATTGGAAGCCTGAACGCAATTCCAAGGCTTTGCCATCCTTTCTCAAATCTCCCCAGCACCCCAGCACCCGCGCTCCCAAGCGACGTCTTCGTCGCCGCTCTCAAGCAGCGCTTTCCGCTGCCGCTTCCCCTACCTGTCCAAATTTCCAGGTTCTCACCTACCCGTTCGACGGATGTAAGTTTTGATCTGTTTGGCTATACTGATAATGAAAATAATCCGAGAAATGGAGGCTTAAATGGCAAATCCTCAGCCAACCGATCAAACCATCCTTACCCAGCTCTCCGATGCGATGGCGGCCGCCGTTGCCCGGGCTGCTGCGGGCACGGTCATCGTGGACGCCCGCCGGCGCATACCCGCCAGCGGCGTGGTCTATTCCGGGGAGTTGATTCTCACCGCCGATCATGTCGTCGAACGTGATGAAGATGTGTCCATAACGCTGCCGGACAATTCACAGGTTTCCGCCTCGATCGCCGGCCGCGATCCAGGCAGCGATCTGGCTCTCTTGCGGCTCAATGGCGCCAGCGCCGCGGTTGTCGAGCCCGCCCCCGACCAAGCGCGCGTTGGACAGCTCGTCCTGGCCCTCGGGCGGCCCTCACAAGAAGGCATCCAGGCCAGCCTGGGTATAATCAGCGCCATTGGTGGACCGGTACGCACCGGGCGAGGCGGCCTGCTCGAGCGTTATTTACGCACCGATGCCACCCCGTATCCAGGTTTTTCCGGTGGACCCTTAGTGGATACAGCCGGTCGCGTTGTCGGGATCAACACATCCGGGCTGGCGCGCGGCGCTTCCCTGGCGATCCCCATTGATCTTGCCTGGCAGATTGCTGATGCCCTATCCCGGCATGGCGGAGTCAAGCGCGGTTTTCTGGGGGTTCGCTCTCAGCCGGTGCAGATCTCTGCTGCTCAACAGAAATCCTTGGGACGGGAACAGGAAACCGGTTTACTTCTGGTCAGCGTAGAAAGTGACAGCCCTGCCGATCAAGGCGGTCTCATTGTTGGGGACATTATTGTGGCGCTTGCCGGGAAGCCGGTCAGCGATCCTGATGAGCTGCTGGCAAGCCTGGTCGGTGATATCGTGGGCAAGCCTACGCCGGTAGAGGTCCTGCGAGGGGGACAACCCCATAACGTTGAGGTTACAATTGGAGAACGAAGGTCAAAGTAAAAATGGTCAGCATATCCGAGCTCTCCTCCAACCTGGCCGCGGCACTAGCGGCAGTCGCCCAGCGTGTCCAGCGCAGCCTGGTGGTGGTGCATAATGGTCGTTACGGCGCTGGGGCGGGCGTGGTCTGGCGTCGGGGCGGCTATATTGTGACCAACTATCATGTCGTGGCGCGCGGTAAGCTTCAGGTTACGCTGCCCGATGGTCGCCAGTCTCCGGCTCATTTGGTCGCTCAGGAGCCGGAACTGGATCTGGCTCTTTTGCAGGTGGATTCCCCGGATCTGCCTTCGGCAATGATCGCTGACTCTCGGGCGCTGGACATCGGTCAAATCGTCCTGGCTGTAGGCCATCCCTGGGGACAGCGTGGTTCCGTCACCGCGGGCATCGTCAGCGGTCTGGGGACCATCGAAGTGCGCAGTCGCCCGGAGCAGCGCTTATCTAATAACTCGATTCCAGTTATCCGTTCTGACGTAGTTTTGGCGCCCGGGAATTCCGGAGGCCCGCTGGTCAATGCCGCGGGCGGCGTCGTGGGTATCAACACCATGATTGTTGGCGGTGATCTGGGTCTGGCAATTCCCAGTCAAGTTGTTGATGCTTTTGTCGCCCGGGTGCTGCGTGATAGATTGGCCCAAGCGGAGCTAACGGTGTGATCCGGGTGGTTTTGGTTGCCCCGGGCATGGCGTTGCGCGCTGGATTGCGCGCCCTCCTCGAGGCGAGCGATAACATCGACGTGATTGCCCAGGCTGCCTCTATGTCTGAGTTGTCACCGCTTCCACCCAATCCGGATATCCTGGTTTTGACGGCCGAAGCTTATTCGAAATCTGATCTTGACCGGGCATTCAAGCGTGCCGAAGCAGATTTCTCACTCCTCCTTTTATCCTCAGAGCCATGGGCAGCCCAGGAAATCTCTGGGCTGCCGGCGCGCGCCTGGGGCCTGTTGTCCCTGGAAGCATCCGGGGATGAACTGCTCGCTGCAGTCGAGGCGCTTTACCAGGGTTTACTGGTTGGCGACCCCGTTTTAGTCGGGGCCTATCTTGGAGAGGCGACTGCAGCTGAAGAATCGGAAATCGATTCGCCGGGAGAGTTGCTCACCGACCGGGAGAGCGAAGTGCTGCAGCTGCTCGCGCATGGGCAGGCAAATAAGCAAATTGGCTATCAGCTGGGGATCAGCGAGCATACCGTAAAGTTTCACGTTTCTTCAATTTATTCAAAGCTCGGCGTTAGCAACCGGGCCGAAGCTGTCCGGCAGGGAATTCAGCAGGGGCTCATCCTTCTTTAGCGCCTTTGCAGATGTCTGTTAAATAGAAATGCCGGGCTTCAAGCCCGGCATTTCGCAATTCATGGGCCACAAATCAGTGACTGTGCCCGCCCTGACCATGTACATGTCCGTGCGCGATTTCTTCCGCTGTCGCCTCTCGAATGTCGTTCACCTTAACCGAGAAGTGCAGCTCCTTTCCCGCTAAGGGGTGATTGAAATCAAGCTGTACGCTATCTGGCGCGACCGAGGTAATGCGCGCATCCATGGTTTCCCCTTCCTGAGTCTGTACTTTCAACTCTGTTCCCTTCTGGAGAGGGATTTCTTCCGGAAACTCATCTTTGGGGACGTCGAGAATCGCTTCTTCATTAACTGTTCCGTAACCTCTCTCTGGCGGGATGACGACCTGTTTGTCCTCTCCAGCTTTCATCCCGTAGAGTTCTTTTTCCAGTCCCTCAATGATGTAGCCCTGTCCCTGGATAAACCTAATCGGCTGTCTGCCTTCAGAAGTATCAACGACTTCATTGTCAACTCTCAGGGTGTAATCCAAATCTACAACCATACCATCGGAGACTTTTATATTTCCGCTTTCGTTACTCATCAGATCGTATTTCCTTTCATTAAATCGGACTTTCCGGATAAATTATCTTGTTATTGTCCTTGACAGGTTCATTCTAACACATCTCATTCATCTGCCATCCGCGTGCCACCGGCTCCACCCGCTCAGTCGCCGTCCCCGGCGGCGTCTTAGGCCCGGTCAGCCGCGGTCAGCGTCCGCATATGCTCAGGCACCGGCTCCACCCGCTCAGCCGCCGTCCCCGGCGGCGTCTTGCGCCCGGTCAGCCGCGGTGAGCGTCCGCATATGCTCAGGCACCGGCTCCACCCGCTCAGCCGCCGTCCCCGGCGGCGTCTTAGGCCCGGTCAGCCGCGGTGAGCGTCCGCATATGCTCAGACACCGGCTCCACCTGCTCAGCCGCCGTCCCCGGCGGCGTCTTACGCCCGGTCAGCGACCGTCCTCGGCATCTTCAGCGCAAATCTTGTGCGCAGCATGGCGCAAGGACTAATGCGTCTGGCTCT
>Ga0209640_10001629_pt1 | contig 19213 bp, 16 predicted proteins | sample RifCSP10_1_FD_184018 | JGI IMG/M metagenome (GOLD analysis project Ga0209640, IMG submission 184018) | Soil microbial communities from Rifle, Colorado - Rifle CSP2_sed 10_1 (SPAdes) (version 2) | ecosystem: Environmental > Terrestrial > Deep subsurface > Rock core/Sediment | place: Rifle...
GAGCTACATTTTCTTTCCCTACCATCTTGTCGACCAGTATCACCGCGGTGCGATCGCAGAGTTTCTTGGCTTCGTGTGGATGCCGCTCATGTTGCTGTTTGCCGAGCGGATTCTGGACGACTCGGAAAGCAACCGCGCTCCCGCTGATGGCGGACGAAGTGTAGGGAAGAGGGCCCTTTTCGGATCGGTGCCGGGTCCACGCCTCCTCTTCGCCATTGCCGGACTAGCGGCGAGTTACGCAGCGTTTCTCTGGACCCATACGCCGACGGCTTATCAGTTCTCTCTAGCTTTTGGATTGGTTGCGGTCGTTGCTGCTTGGATGCGGAGGAACTGGAACGGACTGCTGTGGCTGGGCGCAGCAGTCGTAATCGGACTAGCGCTGTCGGCGGCGTACCTGTACCCCGCAGCCGTCGAGCAGAATCTGATTCATCGCGAGTACATATCACAGACGTGGCCTTATCATAACACGTACGTGTTCAAGCATCAGTTGCCCTACGCTGACGCCACTCATCCGTTTTTCAGGATGATTGACACGATATGGGCAGGAGGCACGATCTCCATCGTGTTGTGCGGCGTAACTCTGCTGGCGTTTGGCCGGCGTTCCCTTGCGGCGGCCCTGAAGGAGCGAGTCGTTCTTTGGACAATCGCCGGATGCTTCGCGGCCTTCATGATGACGAGCGCATCCTACCCAATCGGGAGGCTCATACCGAAGATCGATATCGGCGTCTTCACGTGGCGAATGCTGTCGATCATCAGTTTGTCGGCGGCGTTACTCGCCGGCGCGTGCGCGCAGGCGGCAATTACCGCCTCGAACCTGAGCAGTGCAAGGCGGAGGGCTTGCTGGTCTTTGGCACTGGTGATTCTGATTGGCGGTGTACTCTATAGCGCGATAAGGGTCGTGGCGCCGTTGTATAACGCGCCTTTGTTTGGGGCGTCACCCGAGCATCTCAACTATGCGACGCTGCCGATGGGTGCTCCAGAGGAACCGTTAGACCTGCCGGAAGTAGAACGCGCCGAACTCGCCAGCCAGGGTGGGAGCGTCACGATAGGTGTTTGGAATCCTGAGCATCGCGAGTTGACGGTCAACCTGAACTCGCCAGACTCCCTCCTGATCCGCACGTTTAATTTTCCCGGTTGGGCGGCGACTGTGGACGGCAAGCCGACGGCGATCGTCTCGGGCGAGGTACTGGGTGACATAATGCTTCAGTTGGAGGAGGGAGGTCACGCAGTTCAACTAGACTACCGTGAAACTCCGACGCGGCAGTTCGGCGATCGAGTCACGATTGTCGCCTTCACCGCGTGGCTAGGCGTTATTGCGGCCGCGTTCGGTATGCGATCAAGGAAACGTCGGTACGCCAGGGCCGGACCGACGCGCGAGGCCTAGCAGGTCGCTGGAGAATCTGTTCCCGCCGACAGACACAGGCTCACAACCCACCACCCGCGATCTTGCGTTGTCAGTGATCGGGTCACTTGTGTCTTGCGAGAGGGAACCACATTTGGCTTCTCCCCGGGAGGCATCTACGGTTTCCGCCGGGCGCTTGACAGCCCGAGAAGGGTGACTGACAATGCGGTCTAGCTATGGGGAGGGGGCCCAACGATGGCCCTGGGGAGGTATCATGCCACGCAATCACGTTACGCTTTCATCTCTCGAAGAACTCAGAGAAGCCGGCGACTACGATAAGCTGGCGGCGATTCTGAGTGACGACTGGCAGGACGCGCCAGAGTGGGACGAAGAGACGATCAGGGCGAGGATGCTAGCGGCGGAACTCGCCGGGCGGGCCGGCCGCTTGGAGGAGATGGAGACAGCCCTGTCGCCCTACCTGGAGGACATCAATCGGGTCCCGCTGGGCCTCGCCCCTCGCGTCCTGTTGATAACCGGAACCTATCATTACCGCAGAAACGAACCGACCGAAGCGCTCCAGCTTGCGCTCCAATCCAAAACAATCTCCGCACTGCGAGGCGACGAATTCACCATGGCAGAGGCGGTCCAGTTGGAAGGTCAGGCCTTGTGGTCGCTCGAAAGGTGGGACGAAGCGGCGGATCGTTTTGAGAACGCGATTGCGACGTATGCCAGCCAATCCCGTGCATATCGCCTCGGCCTTGCCTACCTGTGCCTCGGCGCGGTGCTCAATCGCATGGGAAGAGTCGAAGAAGCGCGCGTTGCGCTTGAACGCGGGATCAAGATACTTCTGAAGTGTCACGACGACTATAACCTCGCGGTGGCCCGGGTGAATGTTGCGTTGGCGCTCAATGTCATTGGCGAATACGACACTGCGCTGAAGTACCTCAACTTCGCCCACGACACGTTTCAGCGGATGGGTCACGAACAATACACGTACCTTACGCTCAACAGTATTGCCTCGACGCTCGTACACTTGAAGGAATATGACCAGGCGGAGAGTTACGTGAGCCGTGCGCTCGAAATCGGCGCGGCTGCTAGAAGTACTCAGATCGCCGCCACGTACGAAGTCAAGGCTCGGGTCCATCTGGCTCGCCGCGAGTGGGACCGCGCGGAAGCCGCCCTGATGGCTTCGATCGAGATCGCCGGCCAGGCCAACAGTAATTCGCAGAAGGCCGAAGCGCGACGTAGTCTAGGCAGGCTGTACATCGCGCAGGAACGCGATGCCGAGGCGGCTACGGTGTTGTGGCAGGCACTCGACATTGCCGCCGAACTGCGGGCTTCGTTGCTCGAACTTGAGATCAAGGCGCTGCTCGCGCAGGCGATCTCAGCCACGAATCCAGTTGAGGCATGTAAGCTGATCTCCGACGTTGAGGCCGACCTCGGCAATCGTCCCTTGCCTGAGTTGAAAAAGGACGCCCTCGCGGCGAGGCGGCGGATCAACTCACTCGATCACGAGCACTACTTCATTCTCTCCGACGCGAAGATTCCCAATCTGGCGGAGGCGAAGATCTCGCTACTCAAGTGGCTGTGGGCGCGGGCGCTTTACAAGGCCCGCGGTAACGCCCGCGATGCCGCTTCAACGCTCGGCGTCACGCCCACTTACATTCGAAAGCTGACCAAGGTGATTCCTCGCGACCTGCTGCGGCCTGGAAGAAAGCGGCCCAAGAAGAGAAGCGCGTCGGCGCAATAGCGGTCCGCGCCCAGGTTACTCGGACGACCGAGAGAGCCAGAGATGGTCGGTGGCCGTCGCCAGGAACTCTCTGATGCGTGAGTAACTGCTGGCCAGGGTTCTGCGCTCGTCTGGAGTCAGCGCCGGCGTCCCAGCGGCTACGACGTCGGTTTCGATCACGCCATCCAGCTTGAGAGCGTGCTTGAGACAGGCGATGGTCTTCTTCGCCGTTCTCCCCTCGTGTGAAAAACGGCAGGCAGCGCTGAACTGCTCGAAGGCGGATTTGTAGATCGGGATCAGATGCTCGTCGCCCGCATAGCAAGCGCGCCAGGCTCGTTGCCATTCGCGCGGCAACACGTTCGCCGGACCTGCGACTACTCCGATTGGAAGGTCGTTGTGCAGCAAGTAACGGTTCCAGTACTCGCTGACGCGCCCGAAGAACCCCTCCTCCAAACGGAACAACTGAAACATCAGCATCGCATTCCCAGCATAGATGCCGAACTCGCCTTTGTCTTTGTAGTGGAGTGCTCCCTTTGTGTAGTTGCCGAGCACACGACGGGGCGCTGAGACCTTGAGGCCGAACATGAACGGTAGCCGGCTTAGCCGCTTTACGTCGCGCGTGCGGATGTGCGGCACTTGTGGATCCACGGCGATGTCCGCATTGTCGTAAAGAAAAATCGGCAGCCACGCGCCGCGATGATCGAACAGGTCCGATACATCGCGTTGGAAGAACGCTATGATGTCGCCCAGGTCGCGTATCGAGAGCGGGGCAACCACCGCAGCGTCCGCGCCCGAATCGACCGCGCATTCGAGATTCGCGAGGGTCTCGGCGCGTGACGGCGATGTTACTCCGACCCAGGCTTCGATAGGGCCATGCCCCCGCGGGACGATGTCTTGGTTGATCCTGCCGACCTCGTCGGTTTCGATCCAGATCAACCGTTGGCGCTCGCTGTTCTCGAGGCGGCCGGCCTCTCCGTTCGTTCCGGCCCCGAAGATGATGTCGGCTCCGAATCCGGCCTGCGCATTGTGGCGGAAAACTCTGCGTTGTTCCGCTTCGAGTACGCGGCCTGCTGAATCGAGGACCGTTACGCTGGGGATGCTCAAGCCGCGGCGCGGCTGGTATTGACGTGAACTCACAACACGGTGCATGAACTCCCGGTTTTCAGGACTCGGGCCAACAGATGGGGAGCCGAATTGCATGGCAAACGCAGTTGCGACTATCGCAGCGTAGGCGCGTGGTGGGGTCTTGTCAAGCACGCCGGACGCCGGGCGCGAGTGGCGCGAGTGTCAAGTGCGCGTCGGGTTCTTGCGCACCCGATCCCGCGAGAGGTGGTATTTGATGTTGAAGCCTACGCGACGCACCGCGCTCTCCATAACCCCGGCGTGAGCAGTGCCCGGTCTTGCGTCGCGTTGCCCGCTCGACCTCGGTTGTGTATATTGAGTGCGAAAGCCGAGCAAGACAAGACGCAACTGACCGCGGGTAAAGAAGCAACCGCGGCTGAGCTTCAATCAGCACTGAGATCATCCGATGTAGTCGTCCGTTTTCTGCAATCCAACCAGTTGGAGCCGGTGATGGAACAACCAGCCAGAACAAACAAGGAACTCGTACAAGCTCTCGAAGCGATGGCCAACCGATTGCGGGTCGCGTCTCTGATTAGCACGTCGGAGGCGGGGTCAGGCCACCCGACAAGCTGCCTCTCAGCGGCCGATCTCGTCGCGGCAGTGTTCTTCTACGCGATGCGCTACGACGTCACGAACCCGAAGAATCGCGCCAACGACCGATTCGTTCTGTCTAAGGGACACGCCGCGCCGTTGCTTTATGCCGCATGGTCCGAAGCCGGCGCCTTCGATCCAGAGCGGCTGAAGACCCTGCGCGAGTTCACCAGCGACCTTGAGGGCCATCCGACGCCGCGGCTTCAATGGGTCGAAGTCGCGACCGGATCGCTCGGTCAGGGGTTGTCCTGCGGAGTCGGAATGGCGCTCAGCAGCAAGTGCATCGATCGTATCGACAATAGAGTCTTCGTCTTGATGGGCGATGGAGAAGTCGCCGAGGGATCGGTTTGGGAAGCTGCGAGCCTGGCGTCCTACTACAAGCTCGATAATCTCATCGCTCTAGTAGACGTAAACGGCCTGGGTCAGAGTCAACGCACCATGTTTGGCCACGACACCGAGACCTATCGACGGCGCTTCGAATCGTTTGGCTGGCGCGCGATAGCGATAGACGGACACAACCTCTCGCAGATCATGTCGGCTCTCGACGAAGCGATGGCGACGTCTAGTAAGCCTGCCGTTATCATCGCGGCGACGAAAAAAGGGAAAGGGGTCTCATTCATCGAAGACAAGGATGGCTGGCATGGCAAGGCCCTCAAGAAAGGCGACGAGTTGGATCGCGCTCTCGCTGAACTCCAGCGCGCGACCGACAGCACGAACACACTGATGGTGAAGCCCCCGGAGGGCAAGTCAGCCGCAGTGAAGATCGAAACACATTCCTCCGCTGTTTCGCTGTACACATCAGGCCAGGAGATCGCTACTCGTGAGGCATACGGAACTGCTCTTGCGCGGCTTGGCGATGTTAACCCGCTTGTCGTCGCGCTCGACGGCGACACCAAGAACTCGACGTTCTCCGAGAAGTTCATGAAGGCGCACCCCGACCGCTTCTTCGAATCGTTCATCGCCGAACAGAACATGGTTGGAGCCGCTGTCGGCCTGGGCGCGATGGGAAAGATCCCGTTTGCGTCGACGTTCGCGTGTTTTCTTACTCGCGCCTTCGACCAGATCAGGATGGCGGCGATCTCGCAAGCGAACCTGAAGCTGTGCGGCTCGCACGCCGGAGTTTCGATTGGCGAGGACGGCCCGTCTCAGATGGGACTCGAGGACTTCGCGATGATGCGAGCGGTCGAGGGCTCGACGGTTCTGTACCCGTCGGACGCGATTGCCGCCGAACAGGCGGTTTACCTCGCGGCCGCGCATCACGGAATCGTCTACATCCGAACGTCGAGGCCGAAAACGCCGGTGATCTACTCAGCCGACGAGAGGTTCGAGGTCGGCCGCGCAAAGGTCATCCGCAAGAGCGCGGACGACAGGCTGACAATCGTAGCCGGCGGCGTGACGTTGATCGAAGCGCTTGCGGCTTACGACCAACTGAATGCCGACGGGATCGCCGTTCGACTGATCGATGTTTTTTCCGTCAAGCCGGTCGATGTGGAGACTCTTGCCGCTTCGGGGAGCGAGACGAACAAGCTCATTGTCACCGTTGAAGATCACTTCCCGTTTGGCGGGATCGGCGACGCCGTGGCATCCGCCGTCGCGCCGTTTGGGATTCGGGTCTACCAAATGGCGGTAGGCGAATTGCCGAGATCGGGGAAGCCGGAAGAATTGCTCGCGGCTTACGGCATCGACCGGGCTGCGATCGTTCGAAAGGTGAAGTCGCTGATCTGATGCGATGTTCGCGCTCCGGAAAAAGTCGCTACTGACGTCTCGATTGGCGACACACGCGGCGAATGTGTCGCTTCAAAAGTCACCTGCCTTGACAAGCAATTGGGCATCTTATAGCGTCACTTGTTGCTTTTTTGCGCTGAGACCTCCCACGGTGAGACTCGTGGTTAATAAGATTCGTTGGTGGAGGGAACCATGGCAATCAAAGTTGGTATCAATGGGTTTGGCCGGATAGGGCGGAACATCTTCCGGGCGGCGATGAAGAGCGGCGACATTGACTTTGTCGCGGTCAACGACATAACGAGCACGAGGACGCTGGCTCACCTTCTTAAGTACGATTCAGTGCTTGGCAATCTGGAAGCTGAAATCAGGGCGAGCGATAACAGCATCACGGTGAACGGCGACGAGTTCGGCGTCTTCTCCGAACGCGATCCCCGCAAAATCAACTGGGGATCGGTCGGCGCCGAGATCGTCGTCGAGTCGACGGGGCTGTTCACAAAGCGCGATGACGCCGCCAAACACCTGCACGACTCGGTCAAGAAGGTCATAATCTCTGCGCCGGCAAAGAACGAAGACGTGACCATCGTTCTTGGCGTGAATGAGAACGCCTACAATCCGAAAGAGCATCACGTTGTGTCGAACGCGTCCTGCACGACCAATTGTCTCGCCCCGGTTGCAAAGGTCCTCCACGACAATTTCACGATCAAGAAGGGGTTGATGACGACGGTTCATTCTTACACCAATGATCAGCAGTTGCTGGACCTTCCGCACTCCGACCTCAGGCGGGCCCGCGCCGCGGCATTGTCGATCATTCCCACCTCAACCGGTGCTGCCAAGGCAATCGGCCTGGTGCTGCCGGAGCTGAAGGGCAAACTGGACGGAATGGCTCTCCGGGTCCCGACTCCAAATGTATCTATCGTTGATCTGGTCGCCGAAGTGGACAAGAGCACCACGCGAGAAGAAATCAACGCGGCGATGAAGAAGGCGGCGGACGGCCCGCTTCGCGGCATCCTGCAATACTCGGAGGCGCCGCTCGTATCAGTCGACTTTCGCGGGAATTCATACTCGTCGATACTGGATGCCGACTACACCAACGTCATCGACGGTACGCTGGTTAAGGTCCTTTCGTGGTACGACAACGAATGGGGTTACTCGTGCCGGGTCGTCGATTTGATACGGTTCATCGCGGAAAAGGGAATGTAATCGGATGAAAGCGTCGCCGACGCTCGCGAACGTAGCATCACCGTCACGATCACCTAACCACGAACCGAGAATCTCTCCCGCTATGCCTAAGCTCTCCATCACCGACCTGGAACTCAAAGGCAAGCGCGTGTTCATGCGCGTTGATTTCAACGTTCCGATTGACGAGGACGGTGACGTTGCTGACGACACGAGAATACGTGCGGCGCTGCCGAGCATAGAGTATGCGCTCGATCACGGAGCCCGACTGGTTTTGGCCTCGCATCTCGGACGGCCGAAGGGGAAGCGCGATCCAAAATACTCCCTCGCGCCGGCAGCCACGCGGTTGAGCCAAATGCTTGGCCGCGAAGTGAGGCTCGCCCCGGATTGCATTGGCGCCGACGTTCGCACAATGGCGGGCGCGCTCGGCGAAGGCCACGCGATGTTGCTTGAGAACCTGCGTTTTCACGTCGGCGAAGAGAAGAATGATCCTGAGTTCGCGCGGCAACTGGCCGAGTTGGCCGATCTCTACGTCAACGATGCCTTTGGCACCGCGCATCGCGCTCACGCATCGACCGAGGGCATAACGCATTTTGTGACCAGATCGGCGGCCGGGCTCTTGATGGAGAAGGAGCTGCACTACCTCGGGCAGGCGCTCGAGCGCCCGGCGCGGCCGTTCGTTGTCATCGTCGGGGGAGCAAAAGTCTCGGACAAGATCGCCGTGATCGAGAACCTCTTGCTGTCGGCCGACTCGATCTTGATTGGCGGCGCGATGGCCTACACGTTTCTGAAATCTGCGGGCCTCGAAACCGGTCGTTCGCTTGTTGAAGACGATAGGCTGGAGCTTGCTGCCGGGCTAGTCGCGCGCGCCAAAGACCGCGGTGTCCGCCTTCTGCTCCCCGCGGACCACGTGGTTGTGGAGAAGGAGCGTTGGGACAGCGATCCCAGCTCGGCTGTGGCGCGAACTTGTTCAGTGAGGGAAACTGGACCCGAAGAAGCGGGTTTCGACATCGGCCCGGAAACGGTGCGCGAGTTCGCCACCTGCATCGCTGACGCGAAGACCATCGTTTGGAATGGGCCGATGGGCAAGTTCGAAGACCCGCCGTTTGACCGCGGCACTGTAGCAATCTCCAAGGCGGTCGCATCGTCGCCGGGAGTCAGCATCGTGGGCGGCGGCGATTCGGTGGCTGCCGTGATCGCGGCTGGTGTGGCGGATCGCATCACGCATATTTCGACCGGAGGCGGCGCCTCGCTTGAGTTTTTGGCGGGTGATGCGTTACCCGGCGTAGTGGCCTTGAGTGAGAGGTAAGCAATCATGGGCTCGCGGACTGTTTGGCGCGAGCCGAGTGTGTGAAACAAGAAGGACCTGAACTAGATCGGGGGGCTGAGCGAGTGAGGTTGAGATTGACGTTCCGAATTTTATCTTGGGTCGCAGTGCTCGCGGCTATGGCGGTCGCGCAGGCCGGATGCGAATCGAAGGCGCCGACTTCTGGTGCTGATGTTGCCAATGCGAACTCCAACGAGAGCCCGCCTCCAACGGCTCTCGGTTCAAACGCGAACTCGGCGCCCGGCGATAGTGCTGCCACTGGGCAGGCGGCCCCGGGTCAAGAGCAGCAGGTTGGCGGAGCCCGGACCCGGGAGGAAAAGCTGCCGTCATTCATCGATCCGAAGACCGGCGAGATAAAAGACCTTCCGAGCTTTCCATCCGCCCGCCGAACCAACGCGATGTTCGGCCCAATTCAGGGAGTGCAGAGCGGGATGCTCGTGCTTCAGACAAACACCCCAATAGAAAAGGTGGCTGAGTTCTACGAGAAGGCGATCAAGAAGATGGGATGGAAGGTCGCAAGTGCCCTCCGCGATCCGGAGGTCTACAAGTGGGAACTCAAGAAAGGCGAGAGGGACGAAGCCCTAGTGCAGGTGAAGAAAGAGACCGGTGGCAGGATCAGCATCGTGCTCTCTCGTCTTGAAAAACCGCCTCAGCCGAAGCAGTGATCGTGAGTTGTGTGAAATGCGAAGGCCGCTCATTGCCGGAAACTGGAAAATGTACAAGACCATCGCGGAAGCGGTGGAGTTCGTACAATCGTTCAAACCGCTTGTTGTGGCGTCCACTCATTGCGACATCGTGTTGGCAGCCCCGTTCACTGCCATCAAGGCCGTGGCCGTTCGCGTTGAAGGGTCGAACATCGACGTAGCCTCCCAGGATGTCGCAGCCGAGCCGGGACCCGGAGCGTTTACCGGCGAGATCTCTGCAACGATGGTCGCGGACGCCGGAGCCCGCTACGCAATCATAGGCCACTCTGAGCGGCGACAGCTTTACGCCGAGACTGATCAATCCGTGAACAGGAAGATCCGAACGGCGGTCGCGGCTGGGCTCTCGGCCATCGCTTGCGTTGGCGAACAACTTGCCGAAAGAGACGCGGGCCGGGCGAAGGAAGTCGTTGGCGAGCAACTGGATCGAGGACTCGAAAACTTGACACTCCTGGAGGCCTCTCGTACGATTATTGCTTACGAACCGGTCTGGGCGATCGGGACGGGCCGGACGGCAACCCCTGAGACAGCCGAACAGATGCACGCCTTCATACGCTCGCGCGTGCGAAGTATCTTCGGCGAACCGGTTGCGGAGGAGATGAGGATTCTGTACGGTGGGAGCGTAAAGCCGGACAACGTCGCGGCGTTGATGAACGAATTGAACATCGATGGGGGGCTGGTGGGCGGCGCCAGCTTGGAGTCGGCGACATTCGCCCAGATTGTAAACTACAAAGGCAGGTGAGATTAAGTGATCGGAACCATCCTACTCGTCTTCTACATCACTGCTTGTTTGATCCTGATACTGTTCGTGCTGCTGCAGCCGAGCAAGTCGGACGCGTCGACGGTCTTCGGTGGCGGGCTGAATTCGACCGCTTTCGGCCCCCGGGGAACGCAGACCGTGCTGGCAAAGGTCACGATCACGGCGGCAATAGCTTTTTTCCTGATCGCGTTCTTGTTCTCGATTCCGGGGTTGTTTGAGAAGAAGTCCCTCGGCGAAAGCTCAGGTCCCGCAGAGTCACAACCTGCTCCGATGAGCGGCCTTCCGACGACGCCGGCTCCGGTCACGACGGAGCAGGCGCCTCCGGCGACGAGCCCGGCCCCGCAGCCGGCGAACACGAGTGGCGCGGCGACTCCCGCTCCGCCAGCCGGGCAACAAGAGAGGACGCCTCCAACACAATCGAGGCCCCCTGGCGGGCAAGGGGCTTCGAAGCGGCAGTAAACAAATCGCAGTCGGACGACTGGCTCTGTGACCGTGACGCGAGTTTGATAATCTAGCCTCTCCAAGTGCCGAAGTGGTGGAACTGGTAGACACGTACGTTTGAGGGGCGTATGGGGCAACCCGTGGGGGTTCGAGTCCCCCCTTCGGCACCAGACTCCTAATTGACAATCCAGAGCTTCTGACCCGGCCCGGATAGCCTTCGGCTGAGGCCCGCCCAGTTGTCGCCGCGCTGGTGTGGCCGAGAGATATCTTTGCAACCAAAGCAACCCGCCTCCGTCCTCCACATCTAAGGCGGTCGATGAAACCAACACTGCGAACATCGGCCATCCTGTTCTGCGGCGCGCAGTTTATGGCGGCGCAAAACCAACCCTTCCTACCTGAATACCGCGCACGATCCCGGTCACAGCAGGCAGTCCAGGCGACCGAGGCCGTCGTGAACGTCGTCGACGCCGAGCGCCCGGGGAGGCCGAATGCCGGCGTAACAGACGCGGCTGCCGCCCCCGCGACCGTGCGGTATCAGACGGTTCAGGTCGAAGCGCCCAGGCTGCTGAGTCAACTCAAGTCCAAACTCGGTGACCAAGCCGTTGAGATCGCGATGCGAGTCAATCGGCTGGACCTCAACCACCTCCGTCAGGCGAAGTCGCTGGTCGTACCGGATTCAGCCGCCAACCTTCTATCCTTGTCTCCCCTTCCGGCGGAGATCGAGCAAGCGCGCGAACTGCCGAAGCTCGTGCTGATTTCAAGGCGCGTGCAAGCATTCGGGGCTTACGAGAATGGGAGACTCGTGCGGTGGGGTCCAACGAGCACGGGAAAGAAGTCCACTCCGACACCGGCGGGGCTTTACAACATGAACTGGAAATCCGTGGAGACCAGGAGCAGCGTCAACCGCGACTGGCGACTCCCCTGGTACTTCAACCTCGACAACGTTCAGGGTATCGCCCTTCATCAGTTCGACCTGCCGGGCTACCCGGCGAGCCACGGTTGCGTCCGTCTGCTAAAAGAGGATGCGCAGTGGTTCTATACGTGGGGTGACCAGTGGATCACTTCGAAATCGAATCACAAGATGGTGGGTTACGGCACACCGGTTCTCATATTCGGCGACTACTCTCATAAAGAGCTCGCGCCGTGGAAGCGGCTGCCGGAGGATCCCAACGCCGCAACGCTACGAATTGCGGAGGTACTGGAGGCGTTGAGTCCGCACCTTCCTGTGATCGTCTCGCGCGTCCACTCAAGGGAGGCCCTGATTGCCAGTTCGACCACCCAACAGCCAATCGACCGACCGTCGGATACCGATCCGCTGCTCAACCGTAACATGGCCCAGCCACATTGAGGCGAGCGCCTTCAAGATGCTCGATGACTTCCAGTTTGAATCCTCAAACGCACCGTTCGGAATCTCGCTTCGGGATGCTATGATTTCTCAAACGTGAATACCAGAGGCGGGAGATGATGGTATGAGCAACGAGTCGGGTTCTGAACTGAAGGTAGCACGGCTTCGATACGCCGGTGGCGAGCAGTTCATCGGAGAGTCCGACAGCGGGCATGCTGTTATCACAGGCTTCGCCCACGATCGCTCGCTTTCGCCGTCGCCGATGGAGCTGCTCTTGATCTCGCTTGGCGGCTGCACCGGCGCCGACGTCGTCTCGATCCTGCAAAAGAAGCGCCAGCGCGTGACCGGTTACGAAATAGAGGTGCGGGCTGAGCGGCGGGCGGAACATCCGCGCATCTACACCCGCATCGAGATCCTACACCGCGTCCACGGGCCCGCGATCGACCCCAAAGCCGTTGCGCATGCGGTCGAGTTGTCCGAAACGAAGTACTGCAGCGTTTCCGCGATGCTCCGCGCCTCCGCGACTATTACGACGCGCGTCGAAGTCTTGAACGAAGATGACACCGCATGATTGATGCGTCCTTTGCGGGATAGCCTTTCGATCCCAAACAACTTATCCCCTATTACTCCGCTGTTCGCTTGCCGGAGTGGGGCAAATGTCTCCAACCGGTCAACGCCGGCTTAATCCCGTAGCCTGCCGGGGTGTCGGAAGTGATGTGAAGACTAGACATTCTCCAGGCTCCTTCGCCGGGCCCCTAGCGGTATACCGGTTGCGCTCGGAATCAAGCTTGTGATTCCCAGATAGACGGGAACCAGTGTCGGCAGCGCTTTTGATTATCGCGGGAGGAGGCGGGACTAGACGGAGCTACGGATTGAAGCTCACATTGAACTTCGTCCGATAATAATGGTATGCGGGCATTTCGAGACCTCGCGATAAAGCGCAAGCTTACGCTCGTCATTCTGATCATAAGCGGAATAGCTCTCCTTATGGCGAGCACAGCGTTCGCCGTGTATGACGCCTATACTTTCCGCTCTGAAATGGCTCAAGACCTTTCGACGCTGGCAGCGGTCATAGGCAACAACAGCACTGCGGCGCTCGCGTTTAATGATGAGGGATCGGCCGAAGAGATGCTGGGCGCCCTCGCCGCAAAACCGCACGTGGTTCGCGCGTGCATTTATTCGGCGGAAGGCGGCGTTCTGGCGAAGTACAAACGCGCCGATGTCAAGGAGGACTTCGTGCCCCCCGCTCCGCAAGCCGACGGACACGGCTTCGCGGCTGACCATCTGACGTTGTTCCAGGGCGTAGTCCTTGACGGCGAGAACATCGGCACGGTTTACCTGCAATCCGACCTTCGCGAAGTCGATATTCGCGTGAAGCGATACGCGGGCATCGTCGGTATAGTTTTCGTAGCGTCTTGTCTCGTAGTTTTCATTCTGTCGTTCAGGTTTCAGCGGGTCATCTCCGACCCGATTCTCCGGCTCGCTCGAACCGCGAGGGCCGTGTCCATCGAGAAGAACTACTCCGTTCGCGCGATGAAGAACAGCGGGGACGAGTTGGGGCTGCTGATCGAGGCCTTCAATGAGATGCTCACGCAGATACAGGAACGCGACGCCGCCCTTCAGAAAGCTCGCGACGGACTCGAGTTGCGGGTCGAGGAGCGAACGCGAGAACTCCAGCAGGAAGTCGCTGAACGGAGGGCGGCCGAAGAGGCGCGGCGCGAGAGCGAGGCTCGTCATCGGGACCTTGTGGACAACGTCCCGATCGGGATTTATCGCACCAGCGTCGATGGCCGTATTCTGATGGTCAATCCTACGCTGGTTCGAATGCTCGGGTTCTCTTCATCCGAAGAACTCGTCGCGCGCAACCTCGAGGATGAAGGGTTCGAGCCCGACTATCCGCGAGCCTCGTTCAAAGCTGAGATTGAAAGACATGGAGAGGTCAAGGGCCTAGAAGCCGCGTGGACGAGGCGCGACGGGTCGGTCGTGTTCGTCCGAGAGAACGCCAAGGCGGTGAGAGGCGACGACGGCGAAGTTGCCTATTATGAGGGCTCGGTCGAAGACGTTACGGAACGGAAGGAGACCGAGCAGAGAATCGTCATGCTCGCCCACGCCATCAAGAGTACGAACGAATGCGTGAGCATCACCGATCTCGAAGACCGGCTTCTGTTTGTCAACGAAGCTTTCCAGCGAACCTATGGTTACGGGGAGGACGAACTCATCGGAAAGCCGATCACCATCGTTCGCTCGGACAAAAACGCGCCCGGCGTGGTTCGAGAAATTAATCCGGCGACTCAGGAGGGCCACTGGCAGGGCGAGGTGCAGAACCGGACCAAGTGCGGGCGTGAGTTTCCAGTGTTCCTCTCAACGTCGCTGATTCGCGACGAGACCGGCCGGCCCTTCGCGCTGATTGGCGTGGCTCAGGACATCACCGAGCGCAAGCGCGCCGAGATGGAGATGAGACGGGCAAAAGAAGACGCGGAAGCGGCCACCAGAGCTAAGTCGGAGTTCCTGGCCAACATGAGTCACGAGATTCGCACACCGATGAACGCCATCATCGGGATGACCGGTCTGTTGCTGGACACCGACCTTACCCCGGAGCAGCAAGACTTCGCCGAGACGATCCGCAGCAGCAGCGAGGGACTGCTGACCATCATCAACGACATACTGGACTTCTCCAAGATCGAGTCCGGCAGACTCGAGATAGAGCGTCACCCCTTCGACTTGCGGGGCTGCCTTGACGCAGCCCTCGACCTCTTTACCGAAAAAGCGGCAGGGAAGGGGTTGGACCTCGCCTGCGTCCTCGATGAGGGGGTGCCGGATACTGTTCTCGGAGACGACATGCGACTCCGGCAGATTCTCGCCAACCTGCTCGGCAATGCCGTGAAGTTCACCCAGAAGGGCGAGGTCGTCGTTTCGGTCACTTCTCGCAGGCTCGACTCAACCGACGGTCACGACCCAAGCGCAGGAAACCCACAAATGCACGAGGTTCACTTTGCCGTCGCCGACACCGGCATCGGGATCCCCGATGACAGAATGGGCCGGCTGTTTCAGTCGTTCAGCCAGGTGGACGCCTCGACGACGCGCAAGTACGGCGGGACGGGTCTTGGGCTCGCGATAAGCAAGCGGCTGTGCGAGTTAATGGGCGGATCCATGTGGGTCGAGAGTACGCCCGGCAAGGGCTCGACTTTTCACTTCACTGTCATATCCGAATCCGTGGCAGGCCAGAAGCGTGTCTACGCAGATGGTGAGCACGCCGTGGGCCGCCGGTCGGTCCGGGGTTCGGCGCGCAGGTTCCCGCTGCGAGTTCTTCTCGCCGAAGACAACGTCGTGAATCAGAAAGTCGCACTGAAGATCCTGGAACGGATGGGCTACCGGGCGGATGTCGCCGGTGACGGCCTCGAGGTGCTGGAAGCACTACGGCGGCAAAAGTACGACGTCGTTCTGATGGACGTGCAGATGCCTGAGATGGATGGCCTGCAAGCCACGCGGCGGATAGTTCAAGAGGCGCCCAACGGCAACCGCCCGAGAATAATTGCGATGACTGCTCACGCGATGCAGGGTGACCGTGAGAAGTGTCTTGACGCGGGGATGGACGACTACATTAGCAAGCCCATCAACGTGGAAGAGTTGCAGGCAGCGCTGACACGATGCAAACCGCCCTCCGACTCAGCGTCAAATCTCGATTCTCTCGTGTCTCCTGAAGACGCAGTGGCCTAGGTAGGCCCGGATTGCGGCGTCGGCCGGTAGAGATGAATGGCCCCAACTTATTGCGCGTCGGCGGGGCCGTACATTATCGCCGACGCATCCACGGCGGTGCGGGGTGACTCATGCTTGTCGGACTCCGGATCATACACGCAAGTTCGATTGCGCCCGGTGAGTTTCGCCCGGTAAAGCGCGTGGTCCGCTTTCTGAATCAAGTCGAGCGCCGTCGAAGCGTCATCAGGGTAGCTCGCGATGCCCAAACTGATCGTAATGCGCATTGTCTCGGATAGGTCCGAGGTCGACGCCGGGAATTCGTGCGCCTCAACTGCCCGCCTTATGTTCTCGGCCACTTCCATGCCCCGCTCGCGGGGGCCAAGCACATAGGCCAGATACTCCTCCCCGCCGTACCGTGCAGCCAGATCGGCGTTGCCAATCGAGTCGCGGATCAGATGGCCAACTTCGCGAATCGTGTGGCTTCCGATCAGATGGCCGCGCCGGTCGTTCACTTGCTTGAAGAAATCGAGGTCCATCATTAGGACGGTTATGTCGGTCCGGTCCTCACGCCTCGCAGCCTGAGTGACCAGCCGGTCGATGTCCGCGAAGAGACTGCGCCGCGATTTCAGCCCCGTCAGCTCGTCGCGCTGAGTCATTTGATGAAGCCTATCCTGAAACTCAGCCTCGAACTCGTCGAGCATCGCGAACTTCATCAGGTGGTTTCCGATCTTGATCTTGTCGCCGTCTTGCAGGAGCTGTTGGGACGCGACTCGCGAGCCGTTCAGGAACGTCCCGTTCGTAGAGCCCAGGTCGTTGAGGTAATACTCGGCGCAGCCGTCTTCGCTATCCAGCCGGATGATCTCGGCGTGCTGGCGGGAGGCGATCTCATCGCTGAGCACGACGTCGCAGGTCGTGCCGCGTCCCATCAACGTCTGAGCCCTCTGAAGCGGCAGCGCCAGTCCGAGCGACTGGCCTTGAAGGATCACTATCACGGGCCGCTTCGTCCCGGCGCCAAGCACCTCCTTGACGTCGAGCCTCAATGTACGTTCGCCATCGTTCAACGGTGTTACCCTTAATCGCGCCTAATATATCAACAAGCATTCGCGCGGCGCAATTCTTCCGCTGATCGCCGCCATGAATCGTTGGCGTCGCATTACTGTTTGACGCTGCCAACCGGCGCTTACTACAATCCAGGAAGTCAAAGGCTCTGCATCAACATTATGTCGAAGATCAATTGCCAGGCGGAAATCGAGTGCACCGGGGTTGAGCGCATTGCCGAAGCGAGTTTGCCCACCGAATATGGGACGTTTCGGATAATTGGGTTCAAGGGTGTGCAGACGGGTGAGGAGTTCGTGGTGCTGGTCAAGGGGGACCTTGATCCGGCGGCGCCGACTCTGGTGCGGGTTCATTCACAGTGCTTGACCGGCGATGTCTTTCATTCGATCAAGTGCGATTGCGGACGACAGCTCAACTGCGCGATGCGGCTGATTGAGCAAGAGGGGCAGGGCGTTATCATCTACCAGAATCAGGAAGGGCGCGGCATCGGAATCATGAACAAGATTCGCGCTTACGCCCTTCAAGACGCCGGGCTGGACACGGTTGAAGCAAACCTGTCGCTGGGCTTCGATGCGGACCTCCGTCAGTACGAATGTTGCGCCGAGATACTGAAGCAGCTAGGCGTCCATAGGGCTCGTTTGTTGTCCAACAATCCCGACAAGGTCGCCGGGCTTAACGCCGCAGGAATCGACATCGTCGAGCGCGTGTCGATCGAAGTCGAACCGGATGAGAGGGCGATCAACTACCTGAAGACCAAGAAAGAAAAACTCGGGCATATGCTCGAGAAGCTCAGCCCGAAGAGCAAGGCTCGCGTTTGAACGCGCGCGTCAACCAACGTCCTGATCGGAAATCCGTGATTCGCTCTCCCAGGAATCCGATGGCGAAAAACGGCCCCCACAACCTCGACCTCTCCCGGATCGCGGGCGAAGGAACGTTGCTTGGGAGCGACGGCGAGCAACTGACCGGGGGTCTTTGGGAGGACGGCGTCTATCTGGGGAACGACGGGTTTGTTTATCACATCACGGCCGCGAAAAGAAAAGGCGCCGTCGTCGCAGAGGTCACAGGCAAGAGATCGGTGGGTGAGTATCTCCGCTGGGTCGATGGCCTGTTTCGACCGGGCGAGTTGCCCGGCGAGGCCAACGCCGTGCATTACCGGGCTGCTCGCAAGCTTAGGGAGATCATCTGAGTCGCCCCAGAAGTCGCTGCTGTAGCTGGTACACTCCCCTCATGAATGGTATAGTCTGCCTATGCTCTACAAGAAGGCTAGAGTCGGCAAGGAGATCAGCGCATACTGTGGGAAGTGCAAACTCGAACGAACCCACACAATCGCGGCTATGGACGGCGAGGCCGTGCGAAAAGTGACCTGCACGACGTGCGGCAGCAATCACAACTACAAGGCGAAAGCTCCGGTCGGCGCAGCGGCAAAACCAAAGAAGGTCAAACAACAACCGGACGTCGACGGGGCCGTCGTGCCTAAGGCAAAGCCATCCGGGACGAAACGAACCCGCGACAAGAACGCGTACAGTATCGACCCCAAACGGCCGATTAAGTCCTACAACATGAACTCCGCATTCGCGACCGGCGACGTCATAAATCATCCGAAGTTTGGGCTCGGTAACGTCGAGACCGCCCTTCCGCCGAACAAGATCGAGGTCAGGTTTCAAGAGGGCAAGAAACTTCTGCTTCATAACATGAAGTTCTTCCGGCCCTGACTCCGCGAAGAATCCCGCTTGAAATCAAACAGGCCGCGACACCGTTCGTGTGGCGGCCTTTCTTGCCTGTTGATCGGACCTGCGCGGGCGGCGAAGCCCTTTCGGCGCTAGTTTCGGAGCCTGAAGAAGTCGGCGTTCTTCGCGATGTAGTTCTCCCACTTTGCCGGCACATCGGCCTCCGCGAAGATCGCAGACACCGGACAGGCTGGTTCGCACGCGGCGCAGTCAATGCACGTTTTAGGGTCTATGTACGTTTGGCTTTCAGCCGGTCCGCCTTGTATGCAATCGACGGGACACACATCGACGCAGGCTAGCTCCTTTGCGCCGATGCAGGGCTCACAAATAACAAACGCCAAGCTCTTGCTCCTGGAGGCTCTTTACTTGTAGTAGTCGGCATTGATTTGCGTGAAGTGCTTCCACTGCTCCGGTAGATCATCTTCGGTGAAGATAGCCTGTACCGGGCACGCAGGCTCGCACGCTCCACAGTCTA
>Ga0209640_10001630_pt1 | contig 19212 bp, 17 predicted proteins | sample RifCSP10_1_FD_184018 | JGI IMG/M metagenome (GOLD analysis project Ga0209640, IMG submission 184018) | Soil microbial communities from Rifle, Colorado - Rifle CSP2_sed 10_1 (SPAdes) (version 2) | ecosystem: Environmental > Terrestrial > Deep subsurface > Rock core/Sediment | place: Rifle...
CTTAATACAAAGGTTCGATCTTCCGAGCGCCAAGAGCTTCTCGACGGCGGTCTGCCGCACGTGCGGCTCGCCCGTGCCGCGCCTCAGCCGCGACGGGCAGCGCGTCATCGTCCCCGCGGGATCGCTCGACGGCCGGCAGCGGTTGGCTCACCGGCCGGTGTCTCGACGGCGAGCAGCGCGCATTGTAAGATACCGCCATGCCCGGCCTGCGACGGATCATGCACGCCACGGATTTCTCGACCGCCTCGACGGCCGCCTTCAAGCGCGCGGTGGCGATGGCGAAGGCGGCGCGGGCCCCGCTCATCGTCGCGCACGTGATGACCCCGCCGTCGCTGGCGCTGCCCGGCGACGGGTACGTCTCCCCCCGGCTCTACGAGGATCTCGAGGCCTCGGCGCGCGCCCAGGCGCAGAAGCGTCTGGACGCGATCGTGGCCCGCGCGCGGAAGGCGGGCGGGCGCGCCACTGGGCTCCTGCTGGAGGGCGTGCCGCACGAGCGCATCGCGCGGGCGGTGCGGGCCCGGAAGGTCGACCTGCTCGTGATCGGGACCCACGGGCGCACGGGACTCGCCAAGTTCTTCCTGGGCAGCGTGGCGACCCGGCTGGTCGCCATCGCGCCGTGCCCGGTGCTGACCGTGAGAGGGCGGTGACCGCGATGGCCGCGGCGAAGATCACGGCCGACTCGAAGATCAACGCCGTGCTGGCCGAGCATCCCGGCACCGCGCCGGTGTTCACCCAGGGTCGCCGGCTCTACGTGGATCAGCCGCGCGAGCTCTACGCGCGCTTCCCCGGCCTCAGCGTCGGCGACTTCGCCCGCCAGAACGGTATGGAGCTCGGGCCGCTGCTCGGCCAGCTGAACGCCCTCGCCGAATCCGAGGCCCCGGCCCGGCCGTCCGGCGCCCACGCGGGCGACGCGGCGCGCGCTGGGCAGTTCTCGCTGACGCTCGGCTACACGTGCAGCCATCGGCCGCGGGAGGACGCCGCCCCCGACCGCGTCTCCGTCGTCGCCGTCCAGTCGGCCCGCGGCCCCGAGTAGCGCGTCTGAGCCCGGATCACCCGGCCCCGGGGGCCCCACCCGCCGCGGACCGATCGCAATGGGGCAAGGGGACCGCCGCCCCGGAAGAGATCCGCTTCCTGCAGGGCCCGCAGCCCCGCGCCTTCGAGCTGGTGCGGGCGTTCCGCATCTTCCTCGAGTTCATGCGCGGCTTCCGCGCGCTGCACTTCGTCGGCCCCTGTGTCACCGTCTTCGGGTCGGCGCGGTTCAAGGCCGACCATCCCTACTACGAGCTGGGCCGCGAGGTGGGGGCCCGGCTGGCGCGGCGGGGATTCACGGTCATCACCGGCGGCGGGCCCGGCATCATGGAGGCGGCCAACCGCGGGGCCAAGGAGGTGGGCGGGCGCTCGATCGGCTGCAATATCGAGCTGCCGCGCGAGCAGCAGCCGAACCCGTACGTGGACCGCTTCATCACCTTCCGCCACTTCTATGTCCGCAAGGTGATGCTCGCGAAGTACTCGTACGCCTTCATCGCGCTGCCCGGCGGCTTCGGCACCCTCGACGAGGTATTCGAGATCGCCACGCTCGTGCAGACCGGCAAGGTCAAGGAGTTCCCGATCGTGCTGATGGGGCGTGAGTACTGGCGCCCGCTCACCGAGTTCGTGCGCAACCGCCTGCTGGTGGAGGGCACCATCGACCCCGGCGACGAGCAGCGCCTGCCGGTGACGGACTCCGCCGAGGAGGCGGTGGATCTGGTCGCGGGCGTGGCGATGCGGCGCTTCGGCCTCAGCTACGGGCCCCAGGCCCGGCGGCGCTGGTACCTGTGGGAGTAGACCCGAATGCCTTGACCCCCATGCCGCCCCTTGCTAGCGTAGCGGCGCCGCATGCCGACGAAACAGCTGCCCTCGAATGGAGATCATCCATGAACACGTGGCCCACCCGCCTCGCCATTGCCTTCCTCGTGAGCATCATCGCGGTCGGCCCGCCGTCGGCCGCGCTCGCCCAGGCGCCGATCAAGATCGGCCTGGTCCAGGGCTTCACCGGTCCGTTCGAGGTCTACGCCAAGCAGGCGAAGCGCGGCTTCGAGCTGGGCCTCGACTACGCCACCGGGGGCAAGAAGGAGCTGCTGGGCCGCCCGATCCAGATCATCGAGGAAGACGACCAGCTCAAGCCCGACGTGGCCAAGCAGAAGGTCACCAAGCTCTACGCCGACGACAAGGTGGACCTCGTGGTCGGCACCACCTCGAGCGCCGCGGCCCTCGCGGTCCTGCCGGTGGCCGCGGAGTTCAAGAAGGTGCTGGTCGTGGAGCCCGCGGTGGCCGACAGCATCACCGGGGAGCACTGGAACCGGTACGTCTTCCGCACCGGGCGCAACTCCAGCCAGGACGCGATCGCCAACGCGCTCGCGGTGGCCAAGCCGGGCGTGGCGATCGCCACCATCGCCCAGGACTACGCCTTCGGGCGGGACGGGGTCGCCGCCTACAAGGCCGCCGTCGAGAAGGCGGGCGCCCGGGTCGTGCACGAGGAGTACACGCCCACCACCGCCACCGATTTCACGGCGCCGATCCAGAAGATCATCGGGGCCCTCAAGGACAAGCCGGGCCCCAAGTACGTGTTCGTGATCTGGGCGGGCAAGGGCGGGCCGTTCGCGCAGCTCGTGGACAATCGCCTGGACAAGTACGGCATCACGCTCACCAGCGGCAGCAACGTGCTCGACGCGCTGAAGGCGATGAAGGCCGGCAAGCTCGAGGGCATGGTGGGCGGGGCCTACTACTACTACGAGATCCCCAAGAACCCGGTGAACGACTGGCTGGTGCGGGAGCACATGAAGCGCTTCAACGAGCCGCCCGACTTCTTCACCTGCGGGGGCTTCGCGGCGGCGATGGCGGTGGTGGCGGGGATCCAGAAGGCGGGCGGCACCGACACCGAGAAGCTGATCGCGGCCATGGAGGGCCTCGAGTTCCAGACGCCGAAGGGCCGCATGATCTTCCGCAAGGAAGACCACCAGGCGCTGCAGAGCATGTACTCGTTCAAGATGGTGTCGAAGCCGGACGTGGCGTGGCTGGTGCCCACCCTGGTCCGCGAGCTGAGCCTGCAGGAGACGGCCCCGCCGATCATGAACAAGCGGTGAGCGGCGTGGCCCGCGTCGCGGTCAACGACGTCTCGCTCGCGGTCGCGGAGTGGCCGGGGCCCGCCAAGGGCCCCGCCGTCGTGTGCGTCCACGGCCTCACCGCCAACCACACCTGCTGGGCGAGCGTGGCCGACGTGCTCTCGCCCGCCCACCGGCTGATCGCCTACGACCTCCGGGGGCGGGGGGAGAGCGCCAAGCCCGACAAGGGCTACAGCCTCGCGCACCACAACGCCGATCTGCTCGCGCTCCTCGACCACTTCGGGCTCAAGAAGGCGGTGCTGGTCGGCCACTCCCTGGGCGCCCACATCGCGGTGCGGTTCGCGGCGGTGCACCCGGAGCGGGTGGCCAAGCTCGTGCTGGTGGACGGCGGCATCGACGTGCGGGCGGAGGTGCTGGACTCGCTGCGGCCCGCCATCAACCGGCTCGGGGTGGAGTTCCCATCGCTCGACATGTTCCTGGGCTTCGTGCGCGGGCTGCCCATGTTCGAGGGCCGCTGGAACGACTACCTCGAGCGCTACTTCCGCTACGACGTCGAGGAGCTGCCCGCCGGCACCGTCCGCTCGAAAGCGGCGCGCCACGCCATCGAGGAGGAGATCGGCAACCTCGAGCGCGAGCGGCTCTGGGTCTACCACCACCAGGTGAAGGCGCCCACCCTGATCTTCCGCGCGCCCGACGGGCTCCTCACCCCCACCGACTGCCTGATGACCCAGGCGGAGGCGGAGGCGCTCGCGCACGCGATTCCCCGCTCGAAGCTGGTGGTGGTGCCCGGGACCAATCACTACACGGTGCTGCTCGGGCAGCAGCCCAAGGTGAAGAACGCCCTGCGGACCTTCCTCAAGGGGACATAGCGACGGCGGCGGACCCGGTCGTCTCCACGCGCGACCTCACCATCCGCTTCGGGGGCCACGTCGCGGTGGACCACGTCACCCTCGACGTGGCGCCCCACACCCTCAAGTCCATCATCGGGCCCAACGGCGCGGGCAAGACCACCTTCTTCAACCTGCTGAGCGGGCAGTACCGTCCGACCGAAGGGCGGGTGCTGTTCAAGGGCCGGGACATCACCGCCCGGGGGGCGGCCGCCCGCGCGCGGCTCGGCATCGGGCGGTCCTTCCAGCTCACCAATGTCTTCCCCACCCTCACCGTGCTCGAGAACGTGCGGCTCGCGGTGCAGGCGCGGCGCGGGCTCGGCTTCACCGCCTGGCGCGACCACCGGAGCTTTCCCGACCTCGAGGACGCCGCGTACGGGCTGCTCGAGACGGTGCTGCTCGAGGCCAAGTGGGCCGCCCCGGCCGGCGCGCTCGCCCACGGCGAGAAGCGGAAGCTCGAGCTGGGCATCCTGCTCGCCCTCGATCCCGAGGTGCTGCTGCTCGACGAGCCGACGGCGGGGATGGCCCTCGAGGAGGTGCCGGCCATCATCGGCCTGATCGACGCCATCCGGGCCCGCCGCGACCGCACCATCCTGCTCGTCGAGCACAAGATCGACATGGTGATGGCGCTGTCCGACTCCATCGCGGTGCTGAAGGACGGGCGGCTCATCGCCGACGGGCCGCCCGCCCACGTGAGCGCGAGCGCGGAGGTGCAGGCCGCGTACTTCGGGACCGCGCATGGCTGACCTGCTCGAGCTGGAGGGGGTGCACACCGACATCGACCAGCACCACATCCTGCAGGGCGTCTCCCTGCGCGTGCGCCCCGGCGCGGTCACCGTGCTCCTCGGGCGCAACGGGGCGGGGAAGACCACCACGATGCGCACGATCATGGGGGTGCTGCGGCCGCGTCGGGGCGCGGTGCGCTTCGACGGCCGCCCGATCCACGCCCTCGCCCCCCACGCGATCGCGCGGCTCGGCATCGGCTACGTGCCGGAAGGGCAGGGCATCTTCGCCACGCTGACCGTGGACGAGAACCTGCGGGTGGCCATGCTGGCCGACACCGCGGAGAGCCGCGACCGGCTGCGCCGGGCCCTCGTCCTGTTCCCCGACCTCGAGCGGTTCCGTGACGCGCGGGCGGGCACGCTCTCCGGGGGCCAGAAGCAGATGCTGGCGATCGCGCGTGCCTTCGTGAACCCGACCCGCCTGCTGCTGATCGACGAGCCCTCCAAGGGTCTCGCCCCGATCGTGATCGAGCATCTCACCGCCGCGCTGGCCACCATGAAGGAGCACGCCACCGTGGTGCTGGTGGAGCAGAACTTCGCGATGGCGAGCCGCCTGGGCGACGACTGCTACGTGATGGACGACGGCCGCACCGTGCACGCGGGGCCGATGGCCTCGCTGGCCGCCGACCAGGCGCTCAAGCGGAAGTATCTCGGCGTATGAGGCGCGCGGTCCCGCCCCTGCTCGGGCTCGCCCTGCTGCTCCTGCCCCTCCTGGCCATCGAGCCCCGGGCCTGGCTGACCCTGACGGTGGCCGGCCTCGCGATGGGCATGCTGGTCTTCCTGGTCGCGGCGGGGCTCACCCTGATCTTCGGCCTCATGGACGTGCTCAACTTCGCCCACGGGGCGCTCTTCTCCTGGGGGGCCTACGCCGGCTTCAGCGTGGCGCTGCTGGTCAACGGGCGCTGGGGCTGGGCCGACTCGCCGTCCGTTCTCGCCAACGCGGGCCTGCTCCTCCTCGCGGTGGCCGGCGCGGTGGTCGTGTCCTCCGCGCTGGGCATCGTGCTCGAGCGGGTGATCGTGCGGCCGGTCTACGGGCAACACCTGTTCCAGATCCTGATCACGCTCGGGGCCACCATCGTGCTCGAGGAGCTGATCCGCATCGCGTGGGGGCCGAACGACCAGGTGATGCCGGTGCCGGTCACCTTCAAGGGCTCCTGGGACGTGGCCGACCTGGTGGTGGTGCTGCGCTTCCCGATCATCGCCATCGCGCTCGGGGCGGCGGTCTACGCGGGCATGTGGTGGCTGCTCCACCGCACGCGGGTGGGCCTGATCGTGCGGGCGGGCGTCGAGAACAAGGAGATGGTGCAGGTGATGGGCCACGACATCCACCGCTACTTCACCGCGGTCTTCGCGGCGGGCTCCGCGCTGGCGGGGGTGGGCGGACTCATGTGGGGCATGTTCAACCAGTCCATCCGGCCCGCGATGGGCGGCGAGCAGCTCATCTTCGCCTTCATCGTGGTGATCATCGGCGGCCTCGGCAGCGTCACCGGGTCCTTGGTCGGCGCGCTGCTGGTCGGCCTCTCCTACAACTACGTGGCGTATCTCGTCCCCAAGGCGGCCATCGGCGTCACCATGGCGATCATGGTGCTGGTGCTGCTCGTCCGCCCCACCGGGCTCTACGGGACCGGCAAATGAGCGGGGCGGGCGGGCTCACTCCGGTGCAGGCCGCGCGGGCGGCGGCGCGCCGGCGCCGCTGGCGGGAGCCCACCGCGCTCCTCCGTCTGGGCGTGCTGATCGCCTGGGCCCTGCTGCCCGCGACGGCGCCGTCGTTCCAGACGCTCGACCTCGCACTCAAGATCGCGCTCTTCGCCACCCTGGCCGCCAGCTACGACGTGGTCATCGGCTACACCGGCATCGTGTCGTTCGGCCACGCGATGTTCTTCGGCTTCGGCGCCTACGCGGTGGCGCTGGCGGTGGGCAAGCTCGGGGCGCCCACCTACGGCCACTTGCTCCTGGGTTTCCTGGTCGGGATCGCGATCTCCGCCACGGTGGCTCTCGTCATCGGCGCCTTCTCGCTGCGGGTCAAGGCGCTGTTCTTCGCGATGATCACGCTGGCCTTCGCGGAGTTCGCCCTCATCCTGGCCGTGCAGTGGAGCCCCCTCACCGGCGGCGAGGACGGGCTCTCCCCGAAGCTGCCCGGCGTCTTCGCGGCGGGCGCGCCCGGCCTCGTCGGGCTGAGCGGCCGGCTCGTCACGTACTACACGGTGCTGGCGGTGTGCGTGGGCTGCTTCCTGGTGATGCGCCGCTTCGTGCACTCGCCGCTGGGCCGCACGCTGCAGGCCATCCGCGACAACGAGCTACGGGCGGAAGCGCTCGGCTACCGGACCTTCGTCTTCCAGCTCGCGGCCTCGTCCTTCGGCAGCGTGGTGGCGACCGTGCTCGGCGGCTGCTACACCCTGTGGGTCCGCTACGTGAACCCGGAGTCGGCGCTCGGCATCCCGATCATGCTCGACGTGCTGCTCATGGTGATCATCGGCGGGATCGGCACGCTCTACGGCGGCATCGTGGGCGCCGCGGTGCTCCTCACCGCGCGCACCCTGCTGCCCAACCTGCGCGGCCTGGGCGCGACCGTGTTCGCGGGCTCCGAGATTCTCCAGCGGCTGTCCGAGCGATGGCTCCTCTACTTCGGCATCCTCTTCGTCCTCGTGGTGTTCTTCTTCCCGAAGGGGGTGCTGGGGACCCTGCGGGAGGTCGTGGCCCGGCGGCGCCGGGCCGCCACGCCCGAGGCTTGAGCCCTTTTGCCGATGGGTTTTCGGGTATGCTCAGAAGGAGAATGCCCGCCCGAGATTACGACGCCATCGTGGTCGGGGCCAGCTTCGGCGGCCTCGCGGTCGCCCGCCAGCTCCGGGGAGAGGTCCTCCTGCTGGACCGCCACGAGGTGGGTAGCGTGCAGACCTCGGCCTGTGGCACGCCGCTCTGGGTGCCCGAGGCCCTCGGAGTCTCCGGGAGCGTGCTGCAGGTCCACGACCGGCTCGTGATCCGTACCCCCACCCGCACCGTGCGCTACGATCTCTCCGCGGTCCCGTTCTGCACGTTCGACTATCGCGCGTTCTGCGAAGGCCTGCTGGCCCAGTGCCGCGCGCGCTTCTTGCGCACCGGGGTGACCGGCATCCAGGACGGGGCGGTGATGACCGGAGAGGGCCGGTTCACCGCGCCCATCATCGTGGACGGCTCGGGCTGGCGGCGCGCGCTGGTCGGGGGCGCCGCCGCGGAGCCCGCCCGTCACTCGTTCGGGCTCGAGACCCGCACCCGGTTCCGGGACGAAGGGCTGACGTTCCTGCTGGACCGCCGCCTGATCCCGCAGGGCCTCGGCTGGATCTTTCCGGTGGGTGAGGGCAGCCTCGTGGGCCTCGGGTCCTATGCGGGGCGGTCCAAGCTCAAGCCGGCGCTGGAGCGGCTCCTGCGCGATCACGACATGGCCGCCGGCTCCTACCACGGCACCTACTTCCCGAACCGGCCGCTCCGCTCCACGGTGGGGCGCGTCTTCGCGGTCGGCGACGCCGCGGGCCAGTGCCTGCCGCTCACCGCCGAGGGGATCAGGCCCGCGCTCTACTTCGGCGGCGAGTGCGGTCGCATCGTCCAGCGCATCCTCGACGGGGCGGTGTCGCTCGAGGCCGGGCTCGAGACCTACCGGCGCCTCGTCGCGCGCTATCGCCGTCCGTACCGGGTGCTCCAGCTCGCCCAGTGGATGGCCGCCCACACTCCCACGCGCTGGTTCGGGATGATCACCCAGCTCGCCGCGATGCGGCCGTTCCTGCCGCGCTGGTGGCCCCGCTATGGCTGGTTCGGGCATCCCGAGTCGTCCGGCACGCCCGTGGCCACCTGAGCGGGTGGTCGACCGCGCGATGGCCGGCGTATCAACGGCGATGCGGCTGGGCGGGATCCGGCGGGCCGCGATGCGCGCGCGCGGGATGCGGGGATGAGCGCCCGCGCGCGCTGGTCGATCGTCCTCGGCGTGAGCGGGCTTCTCGTCGCCGGCTGCGCGTGGCTCGTGTGGACCGACGCGCCGATCTATCAGTTCCTCGTCCGCCTCTACGTGGACAAGCTCTTCCTGAAGCGGACGCTGCGGGAGTGGGGCGTGCTCGCGCCGGTCATCTTCATCGTGCTCCAGGCGCTGCAGGTCGTCGTGTCGCCGATCCCGGGTGAGGCCACCGGCATCCTCGGCGGCTATCTCTTCGGGCAGTGGCTGGGGCTGCTGTACTCCAGCATCGGGCTCACGCTGGGCTCGATCGGGGCCTTCGCCATCGGGCGCTGGCTGGGCGCCCACTCCGTGAAGAACCTGGTGAGCGCGGAGACCTGGAGCCGGCTCGGCTTCATCGTCGAGGCCGAGGGCGTCGTGCTGTGCTTCATCGTCTACCTGATCCCGGGTCTGCCGAAGGACATCGTCTGCTATCTCTTCGGCATCAGCCCGATGCCGCTGTGGGTGTTCGCGCTCGTCTCCGGACTCGGGCGCATCCCGGGCACCTGGGTGCTCTCCGCCCAGGGCGCCCACACCGCGGCGGGGGACTACCGGGAGGCCATCCTGGTCACCGCGGTGGCGGTCGCGGCGGCCCTGCCGCTGTACTACTACCGGCACCGCCTCATGGCCTGGTTCCACGGCCGCGCGCTGACCGGCGGCCACCGGGAGAACAGGGGGCTTGACAGGGAGAAGCCGGGCCCGTAGACTCGGCGCTTCTGGAGGATCTGAGCCAGTGAGCACGACGGGAAGCGGGATGACGACGGGCAGCCACGGCGCGTGGCGGTCGTACTATTACTTTCCCACCGTCCGCCCCCTGGCTCCCATGAGCTGATCACAAGGAGCCACGGGCGGACGGACCAGCCCGCGGCTCCCGAGAAACGATAGACGCCGCGGGCCACCGGCCCGCGGCGTTTCTGTTTTCAACGACGAGTGTCCGCCACCTGGGGGAGTGCGGGGGCCATGTCTGGGCCCCCGCAGCTGAAGAGCCTGAAGAAGTAAAGCGCGTAGACAGGAGACCAAGACATGATCATCGTGCTCAAGTCCGGTATCAGCGACGCCGACGTCGCCGACGTGTGCCGCCGCATCACCGAGATGGGCTACGGCCCCCACGTCATCCGCGGCGAGTTCAAGACCATCGTCGCCGCGGTGGGGGAGGAGCGCGGCCGGCCGGACCTACGCCAGCTGGAGGCGCTGGAGACGGTCGATTCCGTCATGCCGGTGCAGCAGCCCTTCAAGCTGGCCAGCCGCGAGGTCCGCGCGGAGTCGAGCGAGGTGCGCGTCAACGGGGTCACGGTGGGCGGCCGCGACGTGGTGGTGATGGCGGGGCCCTGCTCGGTCGAGTCCGAGGCGCAGGTGCTGGAGGTGGCGGAGGCGGTCAAGGAGGCGGGGGCCCGCGTCCTGCGCGGCGGCGCCTACAAGCCGCGCACGTCGCCCTACGCCTTCCAGGGGCTGAAGGAGCAGGGACTCCGTTACCTCGCGGAGGCGCGCAAGCGCACCGGCCTGCCCGTGGTCACCGAGGTGCTCGAGACCGAGAGCGTGGAGGTGGTGGCGGAGTACAGCGACATCCTCCAGATCGGGGCGCGCAACATCCAGAACTTCACCCTGCTGCGCCGGGTGGGGGAGATCGGCAAGCCGGTCCTCCTCAAGCGGGGCATGGCGACCACCATCCAGGAGTTCCTGCTCTCGGCCGAGTACATTCTCTCCGCGGGCAATCCCAACGTGATCCTGTGCGAGCGCGGCATCCGCACCTTCGAGACCGCCACCCGCTTCACCCTGGATCTCAACGCGGTGCCGGTGCTCAAGAAGCTCTGCCACCTCCCGGTGGTCGTGGATCCCTCGCACGGCACCGGCCACTGGGATCTGGTGGCGCCCATGGCCAAGGGCGCGGTGGCCTGCGGCGCGGACGGGCTGATCATCGAGGTGCACCCGCGGCCGGAAGAGGCGCTGTCGGACGGGCCGCAGTCGTTGAAGCCCTCGAAGTTCGCCCAGCTCATGCGCGAGCTCCGGCCGGTGGCGGAGGCGGTGGGACGGGGACTCTAGAGTCGCCTACGCGCGGTGCGCGGCGGCCGGGACATCGAGCGTCTCGCGCACGCGCTGGACCAGCGCGGCGGGCGTGAAGGGCTTCTGCAGGAAGGCGGTGCCGGCGCCGAGGACGCCGTGGCGGATGACCGCGTCGTCGGTGTAGCCCGACATGTAGAGCACGCTCACGTCGGGCCGAAGCGGAGCTAGACGCTCGGCCAGCTCGCGCCCGCTCATCCGGGGCATGACCACGTCCGTGAGCAGGAGATCCAGCGGCCCCTGGTGCCGCTCGCAGAGCAGCAGGGCCTCGGCCCCGTTGCGCGCCTCGATCACGGTGTAGCCGCTCGCCCGGAGGATGTCGCGCGCCAGCTCGCGCACGCCCTCCTCGTCCTCCACGAGCAGAATGGTCTCGGTGCCGCCCACGATCGCGGCGGGCCGCGGGTTGCGATCCGCCGTGGTGCGGGCGGCGTCGAGGCGGGGCAGGTAGATCCGGAAGGTGGTGCCCCGGCCGGGCTCGCTGTCCACCTCGATGTAGCCGCCGCTCTGCTTGACGATCCCGTAGACGGTGGCGAGGCCGAGCCCGGTGCCCTTCCCCGGCTCCTTGGTCGTGAAAAACGGCTCGAAGATCTGGGCCTGGATCTTCCGCGGGATGCCGGTGCCGGTGTCGGAGACGGCGAGCATGACGTGGGCGCCCGGCCGCGCCCCGACGTGCCGCCGCACGTATTCGTCGTCGAGATCCACGTTCGCGGTCTCGAGGATGAGCCGGCCGCCCTGGGGCATGGCGTCGCGCGCGTTGACGGCCAGGTTCATGATCACCTGCTCGATCTGCCCGCGGTCGGCCTTCACGCGGCCGAGCGCCGGGGTCGGCGCGGTCAGGAGCGCGATGTCCTCGCCGATCAGGCGCCCCAGCATGTCCTTCATGTCGGCGGTCACCGCGTTCAGGTCGAGGACGACGGGCTCGAGTACCTGCTTGCGGCTGAAGGCGAGGAGCTGCCGCGTGAGCTCCGCGGCGCGGCCCGCGGTCCGCTGGATCAGCTCGATCCCGCGGCGCATCGGGTCGTCCGGCTTGAGCGGGTGCAGCAGGATGTCGGTGCGCCCCAGAATGACGGTCAGCAGGTTGTTGAAGTCGTGCGCGACCCCACCCGCGAGCCGGCCGATCGCGTCCATCTTCTGGGCCTGCTCGAGCTGGCCCTGGGTCTCGGCCAGCTCGTCGTAGGCGCGGCGGGACTCGAGCAGCAGGCGGCTGTTCTCCAGCGCGATCGCGGCGTGGGAGGCGAAGGCGGTGGCGATGACCATGTCCTCTGCCGAGAAGCCCTGCTCGCGGGTGGTGAGGAAGCTGAGCACGCCGACCACGCGGTCGCCGACCTTGGCCGGCACCGTCAGCAGCCCGCGGTAGCCGAGGCGCCGCATCGACGCCGCGTGCTCGGGATCCAGGTCGGGATGGTCGGCGGGGTCCCGGAGCATCAAGGGTCTCCCGGCGCTGGCCACCCGTCCGGCCAGGCTCTCGCCGATCTTGATGCGCGGCTTCACCGGCATCTGGGTGCCGTCGTTCAGCGTGCCCGCGACGACCAGCTCGTTGCCGTCCACCAGCCGGAAGCCGACCCAGTCGGTGTTGACGAGCCGCCCGCACGCCTGCGCGATGCGGCCCAGGAGCGAGTCGACCTCCTGCATCCGCGACAGGTCGCCGCTGATCTCGACGAGGCTCTCCAGCCGGGCCTCGCGGGTGCGGGCCTCGCGGAGCGCGTGCTCGAGGCTGGCCGCCATCGAGTTGAAGGCGCGCACGGTGGGCGCCATCTCGCTGAGCTTGGTCTCGGGCATCCGGGCGGTGAGATCGCCGCTCCCGAGCCGGGCCGCGCTCTCGGCGAGGGCGCGCACCGGTCGCAGGCCGACGAGGAGGATCACGTGGGTGAGGCCGAGCAGGGTCACCAGCAACACGCCGGTCAGCGCGATCATGGTGCGGATCTCGGCCCAGAGGTCGCTCTCGAGGCTCTGCACCGACGGCGTCACCGCGAGCACGCCGTAGACGACCGGAGCCGCGGCGATCGCAACCCGGTGGTCCTCGAGCATGACCGGAACCAGGTGCTTGACCCAGGCCGGGGCTCCCGATCGCGCTCCCGATCGCCTCAGGTCGTCGGGGGAGGCGTCGAAGATGACCCGGCGCCCGTCACTCTCGTAGAGGGTGACGCGACTCCACACCGACTCCGCGTTCAGGCTCCGCAGCGTCTGCTCCGCCCGGGCCAGGTCGCCGACCACCAGCGAGTCGAGCAGGAGCGGGGCGGCCGCGGTCGCGAGCCGCTCCGTCTGCTCGCTCAGCCTCACCTGGGCCGCGGTGCTGCGCTCGCGCAGGTTGACGGCGAGGCCGCTCAGCGTGACGACGACGATCGCCACGCTCGAGAGGCCCAGGAGAAGCGTGCGGAGGCTGGACGTCACTGGCCGACGAGGCGGTAGACGCGGCGGACGCCGTCGTAGTCGCGTTCCCCGGCCGGCTCGAATCCCTTGGACTTGGCGGTGGCGAGGGCGGGGGCCGCGCGGGGATCGCTCCCCATCCCGAGCAGGGCGCGGCGCACGCGCTCCACCGTGGCGGCGGGCACGCGGGGATGCGCGATCACCGCCAGGTCGGGGAAGCCTTCCGACACGTAGATCTCGCGGAACTGCACGTTCTCGCGCTCCGCGTACTGGGTGAGGAACCGGGAGTTGGCCGCTCCCGCTTCGGCGCGCCTGGCCTTGACCTGAGCCAGCGTGCCTTCCTGATTGCCGCCGAACACCGGCTCGACCTTCACCCCCGCGCGCTGGAGCGCCATCAGGGGGACCGCGTAGCCCACGAAGGCGTCCGTGGACGGGAAGGACACGCGCTTGCCGTCGAGCTCGCGCAGATGCCGGATCGGGCTGTCCGCCGGCACCGCGATGACCGCGTGGATCGGCTCGCCGGCCCAGCGGGCGATCACCTTGAACCCGAGGGTGTCGAACTCCGACTGGAAATTGTGATTGGTGAAGACGAAGTCGAAGGCCCCGCGCGCCATCATCGCGTTGGTCTCCTGCACGGTGCGGCCCATCTTGAGCTGTAGCGGCACGCCGCTCACCGAGCCGACGTGGTGCAGGATCGGGTTCCAGCGCTCCGCGGTGAGCGCCGGGCTCTGCTGATTCAGCACCCCGAACGCCAGGGGCGGCGGCTGCTGGGTGGGGGCGGGCGTCGGGAGCAGCAAGAGGCCGGCGACGGCGACGAGCACTTTGGTCAGGTGGCGCATGGCTTTGGGGGTCCTCTCCCTTACCAGGGTCGTGCCAAGTATCAAGGTCCGCAAAAGCGTGAAATTATTGCGCAAACTAATTCGATTCCACGGCCGCCGCCGCGCGCCGCGGCCGCGGGGCGTCAGCAGGCCAGCGGAATTCGTCATGAATAGAGGTCGGTTGCGCCCGAGCAGGCCACCCGGCGGAAGGGGGGAGGGCGTGCCATAATTGAGCGCGTGAAGTGGAGGATCCCGATACCCGAGGACCCGGCGCGGCGCACGCTGGCTCTGGCCATCGTGACCTCGGTGCTCTTCCACCTCTTCCTGCTGGTGCCCTTTGTCGTGATTCCGGGCCTGTTGCAGCCGGCTCCGTACGTCAAGCGGGGCGAGCCGCTCCTCGTGGACATCGCACCCGATCGCCCGGAGGAGAAAGCCCCGCTCGGCAACCCGGCGCGGCCCGTCGCTCCGCCCGAGGTGCGCGAGCGGCCGGCACCCGCTCCGGCGCCGAGGCCGCCCGCGCGGTCCCGCGCGGTCGAGGCCCCGCGGGCGCCCGCGCCGCGTCCGGCGCCGGCTCCGACGCCGCCGGCCGTCGCCAGGGCGGAGCCCGCGCCCGAGCCCATGGTGAGGACGCCGGAGCCGCGTCCGGCGACGCCCGAGCCCCAGCCGTCACCGACGGCGCCGAGCGAGGCCTCGGCGCCGTCGGCACCGGCCCAGCCCCAGGTCGCGGTGGCGCGGCCCCTGGACAGCATGCGGCGGCAGCCGGGGGGCGGTGGCGGGCTCGTGGGGGGCGGCCGCGGCGGTGTCGAGGGCGCGCCGATCCCGCTCGACACGCCCGAGCCCAAGTATCAGGACTACTTCAACAAGGTCCGGGAGCGCATCAAGTCGAAGTGGACGTATCCCCGCCAGGCCGGCGAGCGGGGGATCGAGGGCGAGCTGCTAATCGAGTTCCACATCGCCAAGGACGGCCGTCTGGAGTTCATCGCGCTCCGGAACTCGTCCGGCGTCGCGATTCTCGACGACTACGCGATGACCGCGGTGAAGCTGGCGCAGCCGTTCCCACCGGTGCCGGACGACATCGCCAAGCGGACCCTCGCGATCAATGGGCAGTTCAGGTACCAGATCGTGAGCGGGCTCGTGAATCAGTTCCTCCGCTAGCCCGCTGAAGAAGACCGTCCGGCTCTGCTCGCTCGTCCTGCCCGCGCTGGTACTCTGCGCGGGCTGCGCGGAGACGCGCTGCGCGGATCGCCCGCCGGTCCGCGTCCAGCTCCTGCTCGTCAACGACGTCTACGTGCTCGAGCCGGTGGCCGGTCGCGGCGGGCTCGCCCGCGTGGCGACCCTTGTCCGCGACCTGCGCGCCCGGAGCCCCCATACCCTCTTCGTCCTGGCCGGGGACACGCTGTCGCCCTCGCTGCTCTCGACCCTGCGGCGGGGAGCCCAGATGATCGAGGGCTGGAACGCGGTGGGCCTCGACCTCGCCACCTTCGGCAACCACGAGTTCGATTTCGGGTCCGCGGTCCTGGCCGAGCGCATGCGCGAGTCGCGCTTCGCGTGGCTGTCGGCCAACGTGCTCGAGCGCGCCACCGGCCTACCCTTCGGGGGCGCTCGGCGCGGGGGCGCGTGGGACTTCGACGGCGTGCGCGTCGCGGTCATCGGGCTGACCACACCCGAGGCGGCGCGGACGTCCAATCCCGGCCCGGGCGTCGGCTTCGACGACCCGCTCGTAGCGGGCCGCGCCGCCTTCACCGCGCTGGGGCCGGCGGACCTGCGCGTGGCGGTGACGCACCTGCCGCTCCGCCAGGACCGGGCGCTGGCCGCCGCGCTCGCCGTCGACGCGATCCTGGGCGGGCACGACCACGATCCCATGCTCCACGAGGAGGGGCGGGCGGTGATCGTGAAGGCCGGCTCCGACGCCGTGAACGTGGGCCAGGTCGAGTACGAGGTGCGCTGCGGGGCGGTGATCGGCCGCCGCCAGCGGCTGATCCCGGTGGACGAGCGCGTGGCCGAGGCCCCGGACGTCGCGTCGCTCGTCCGGCGGCAGGCCGCCCTGCTGGCGCGCGAGCTCGACACGCCGGTGGGCCGCATCGCGGTGGCCCTCGACGCGCGCGAGAACCTCACGCGCCGCGAGGAGACGCCGCTCGGCCGGTTCTTCGCGGCCCTGCTCCGCGATCGCGTGAGCGCCCAGGTGGGGCTGCTCAACAGCGGCGCCATCCGCGGCAACCGGGTGATCCCGGCGGGGCCCATCACGAAGCGAGACGTCCGCGAGCTGCTGCCCTTCAGCAATACGGTGACGCTGCTCGAGGTCACGGGGACGGCCCTCCGGGCCGCGCTCGAGCGCTCGGTGGACGAGCTGCCCCGGCCCACCGGCCACTTTCTCCAGACCGCCGGGATCCAGATGACCGTGGACCCCGCCCGGCCGCCCGGCCGGCGTGTCGCGGCGGTCGAGATCGAGGGACGGCCGCTCGAGCCGGCCGGGCTCTACCGCGTGGCGGTGCCCGACTACCTGGCCCGCGGGCAGGATGGCTACCCGATGCTGGCCGCCTCCCGGGTCCTCCTTGCCCCGGAGGATGGTCCCGGCCTCATCGAGACCGTCCTGGAGGGGCTGGCCGCGGGCCGTTCCCCTTGACCTGGGTAGGCCCCTCCGGTAGTGTATTCAATGCTTTCGGGGCGTAGGCTCGTAGCTCAGTGGGAGAGCGCTACCTTGACACGGTAGAGGTCGGCGGTTCGAAACCGCCCGAGCCTACCATTTTGTTTCGCGGCAACCCTCTGGGGGTGCGCATCGCTATCCGGTCGAGCGTGAGCGAGTGAGGGAGTTGCGAGCATCACCGGGCGCAGCCCTGTGATGCTTTGTTGTCTTCATGGACGAGGTGCTGCACATGCGGGTTGACCTTGTTGGGGGAGTGCGGGGGCTATTTCGGGGCCCCCGCAGATGAACATGTCTGAGCAAGCGCGGCACCTGGAGTTCGCGGGGGAGTTCGACTGCCTCCCGGAGCCCCTGCCCACGCTCCGCCATTCCACCTCTCACGTGATGGCCCAGGCGGTGAAGCGGCTGTTCCCCGAGGTCAAGGTGGCCATCGGCCCCGCCATCGAGGACGGCTTCTACTACGACTTCCTGAAGGCGACGCCGTTCACGCCCGAGGATCTCGAGCGCATCGAGCAGGTGATGCGCGAGATCGTCAAGGCGGACTACCCGTTCACGCGCGAGGAGATGCCGCGGGAGAAGGCGATCGCCTTCTTCGAGGAGCGGGGCGAGCCCTTCAAGGTCGAGATCCTGCGGGGGATCGACGCGCCCACCGTCTCGATCTACCGCCAGGGCGATTTCCTCGACCTCTGCCGGGGCCCTCACGTGACCTCGACCGGCCAGCTCAAGGTTTTCAAGCTGCTCTCCGCCTCCGGCGCCTACTGGCGCGGGGACGAGAAGAACCCGATGCTGCAGCGGATCTACGGGACCGCCTGGCTCACCCAGGACGAGCTCGACAAGCACCTCTGGCGGCTCGAGGAGGCCCGAAAGCGCGATCACCGGAAGCTCGGGCGGGAGCTGGACCTGTTCGACTTCTTCGACATCGCGCCGGGGGCGCCGTTCTGGCTGCCCGGGGGCATGGTCCTGGTGCGCGAGCTGGAGAAGTTCGCCCGCGAGTCGCTCGACGCGCGCGGGTACCAGGAGATCGCCACGCCGCTGCTCGTGAACAAGAAGCTCTGGGAGCAGTCGGGGCACTGGGCCCTCTACCAGGACAACATGTTCAAGTTCGAGGTCGAGGACGAGGTCTTCAGCCTCAAGCCCATGAACTGCCCGGAGTCGGCCCTCGTCTACAAGCGGGCGCTGCGCTCCTACCGCGATCTGCCCATCCGCTACTCGGAGATGGGGCGCGACCACCGCAACGAGCGGTCCGGCGCGCTCTCCGGCCTCGTGCGGGTACGCCAGTTCACCCAGGACGACGCGCACCTGTACTGCCGCCCCGAGCAGGTGCAGGCCGAGATCACCGACCTGCTCGAGCTGGTGCGGCAGTGGTACGCCACGTTCGGGCTGCGACCCTCCTACCGGCTGGCCACCCGGCCGCCCGACAAGCTCGGCAGCGAGCAGCAGTGGGACCAGGCCGAGGACGCGCTGCACCAGGCCCTGCGGGCGAACGGGCTCGTCTCCGACCTGGACAAGGGCGGCGGGGCGTTCTACGGGCCCAAGATCGACATCGACGTGGAGGACGCGCTGGGGCGGCAGTGGCAGCTCGCCACCATCCAGGTGGACCTCACGATGCTGCCCGAGCGCATGCAGTGCGAGTACATCGACACGGACGGGCAGGCCAAGCGGCCGGTGGTGATCCACCGCGCCATCTTCGGCTCCTACGAGCGCTTCGTGGCCATCCTCACCGAGCACTTCGCGGGCGCCTTCCCGACGTGGCTGGCGCCGGTGCAGGCGCGCGTGCTCCCGATCAGCGAGAAGCACGCGGAGTATGGTCGCAAGGTCTTCGCGGCGCTGCGGGCCGCCCGCATCCGCGCCGAGCTCGACGATCGCAACGAGAAGCTGGGCTACCGCATCCGCGAGGCCCAGCTCCGCAAGGTGCCGTACATGCTGGTCGTGGGAGAGCGCGAGGCCGCCGCCGACACCGCGAGCCTGCGCCGGCGCAGCGGGGAAGACCTGGGGGCGGTGCCGGTGGAGCGCATCGTGGCCCAGCTCGCCGCCGAGATCGGCAATCGTTCCGCCACCCTCACCGTGGGGCACGCCGGCTGAGCCGGCCCCGCACCGAAGGAGCGCGCGCCATCCAGTCAAAGGACATCCGGATCAACGAAGGCATTCGGGTGAGGGAAGTGCGGGTGGTGAGCGCCGACGGGGAGCAGCTGGGGATCCTGCCCATCGCCCAGGCGCTCGAGCTGGCGCGCCAGCGGGACATGGACCTGGTGGAGGTGGCGGCGGAGGCGCAGCCGCCGGTCTGCCGGATCATGGACTTCGGCAAGTACAAGTACCTGCAGGCGCGGCGGCAGAAGGACGCGCGGAAGAAGCAGACGACGATCCAGGTGAAGGAGGTCAAGCTCGGTCCCAAGACCGACACGCACGACTTCGACTTCAAGGCCAAGCACGTGCGGCGGTTCCTGGAGGAAGGCAACAAGGCCAAGGTGACGGTGCGCTTCAAGGGACGCGAGATGGCGCATACCGAGCTCGGCTGGAAGATGCTCAACAAGATGGTGGAGGGCATGCAGGACATCGCGGTCATCGAGAACCATCCCCGGATGGAAGGCCGCATGCTCAGC
>Ga0209640_10001631_pt1 | contig 19209 bp, 13 predicted proteins | sample RifCSP10_1_FD_184018 | JGI IMG/M metagenome (GOLD analysis project Ga0209640, IMG submission 184018) | Soil microbial communities from Rifle, Colorado - Rifle CSP2_sed 10_1 (SPAdes) (version 2) | ecosystem: Environmental > Terrestrial > Deep subsurface > Rock core/Sediment | place: Rifle...
CGGAGTTGATGGCCGCGCGCCCGGACTACCTCGCCGTGACCATCGCCAACCTCGTCGCGTGGGTGCAGTCGGCGGGCTGACGCATTCGATCGGCTCTGGGCTCTCGGCTCTGGACTCTCGGCTCTCGGCTCGGGGCTCTTGGCTCTTCGACGCTGTCTCGCGTGAGGTCCCGAGCCGTCAGGTTACTCCTCGGACATGTACGGGTAGGTGTGTTCCCGCGGCGGGCTGAAGGTCTCTTTCACAGCCCTGGCGCTCACCCACCGCATCAGGTTCATCTTCGAGCCGGCTTTGTCGTTGGTGCCCGAGGCGCGGGCGCCCCCGAACGGCTGCTGGCCGACGACCGCGCCCGTGGGTTTGTCGTTGATGTAGAAGTTCCCCGCGGCGTGGCGCAGCACGGTCGACGCCTGGCGAATGGCGGCGCGATCGCGCGCGAAGACGGCTCCAGTCAAGCCGTAGGGTGAGGTGCGATCGACCAGCTCGAGGGTCTGCTCCCACTGGGCGTCGGAATACGCGTACGCCGTCACCACCGGCCCGAAGATCTCTTCGCACAGCAACCGATAGCCGGCGTCGGTCGTCTCGACCAGCGTGGGCTCGACGAAATACCCGACCTCGTCGCGCGCCCCCCCGCCCTGCACGACTTTTGCGTTCCTCTTCGCATCGTCCAGATAGCCGCTGATCTTGGCGAAGGACTTCCGGTCGATGACGGCGCCCATGAATGTGCGGAAATCGGCGACGTCTCCCATGCGGATCTGGCGCATCATCCCGACGACGCGATCCTTCACCTCCGGCCACAGCGACTGCGGAACGTAGATCCGGCTGGCCGCGGAGCACTTCTGTCCCTGGTACTCGAAGCTGCCGCGGACGACCGCGACGGCCAGCTCCTGCACGTCGGCGGAGGCGTGCGCGACGATGAAGTCCTTGCCGCCGGTTTCGCCGACGAGCCGCGGATAGCTGCGATAACGGTCGATGTTCTCGCCCACGCGCTTCCACATCGAGTGGAAGACGGCGGTGCTGCCGGTGAAGTGAATCCCGGCGAGATCGGGCGAATCCAGCAGGACGGCTGTGATCTCGGCGGCGTTGCCAGGCACGAGGTTGATCACACCCGGCGGCAGCCCGGCCGTCTCGAGCAGCCTGAGGATGTAGTACGCGCTCAGCATCGCGCTCGAGGCCGGCTTCCAGACGACCGTGTTGCCCATGAGCGCGGGCGCGGTCGGCAGGTTCCCGGCAATCGAGGTGAAGTTGAACGGGGTGACCGCGTACACGAAGCCCTCGAGCGGCCGGTACTCGACGCTGTTCCACATCGCGTGGCTGCTGATCGGCTGCTCCCCGTAGAGCTCCTGGGCGAAGTGCGGATTGAACCTCCAGAAGTCAATCAGCTCCGACGCGGAGTCGATCTCCGCCTGCATCACCGTCTTCGACTGCCCGAGCATCGTCGACGCGTTGAGCGTCGCCCGCCATGTCGTTGCCAGGAGCTCGGCCGCCCTCAGGAACACCGCCGCGCGGTCCTGCAGGGGCCAGCTCGCCCACTCGCGCCGCGCCTTCAGGGCAGCCTCGATCGCCTGCTGCACGTGCACCGCTTCGGCGGCGTGCCAGTCGGCGAGCACGTGTCCGTGGTCGTGCGGCATCACGACGTGCTCGACGCGCCCCGTCCGAATCTCGCGTCCGCCGATGACCACGGGGATCTCGATCCGCTCCGACGACATCTGCGCGAGGCGCGTCTTCAGTTCCGCTCGCTCGACAGAGCCGGGAAGGTAGGTCTTGTTGACGTCGTTGACTGGAGGGGGCACGCGGGGGAACACTGTGTCACTCGGCATGTAATTCAGAATGCAAAATGCAAAATGCAAAATGCAAAATGCAAAATGCAAAATGCAAAATGCAAAATGCAAAATGCAAAAAAGGGAACGCACGACTGGGCTACAGCTTAACCCGTCGTCCGCTGTTTCGCGTTGATCACAATCGCGCCCAGAATACGGCCGATTTGCTCTCCTTCATTCCGAAGTGCCTGCAGTTCATCGACCGGTCCCAGCTCTAGCGCGAGACAGAGTCTGAGCCAGTAGACCGACTCCCGCGCTTCGCGAAGAGAGATCTCGACATATCTCACGAAGTCACGCCTGGAGGAGCCGGCCTTGGCCTCCTCCAGGTTGGCTCCTACCGCCGTCCCGGCCCTCAGCAGCTGATCGATCAGGCACCGCACGCCAGGCTGTGGTCCGAGGCGCAGAGCCACCCGTGCCACACGGCAGCCGAAGTCAAAGGTGCGGTTGCGTATGTCTTGAGACCGGTCTGTCAGGCACCAGCCACGTGCATGCAGGAGGCCAAATCAAGAACCGGCGGTCTGGCGCATGAACTGGGCGACGGCCACAGAATGTACGCAGAAAACGCCTGGCAGGAAGGTCATTGGGCTTTTGCATTTTGCATTTTGCATTTTGCATTACAGGGAAACCCCCCTTACGGCCGTGCAGGTTCAATATCCACGGCAATGCCTCTCCACTTCCCTTGCCGAAAGCGCGCGACGCTGAGGCTGGCCCGCGTGGCGTGGCCGATGACGATTGCCGTCCAGATGTGAATCGCCTGGAGGCCGTACACGGCCTCGAGTATCGCGCACAGGCCGAGCGGCACGATCACCTGCGAAACGATCGAGATGTAGAGAGGGCTGCGCGTGTCGCCCGTGCCCTGCAGTCCGCCGGTGTAGCTCAATGCCACGGTGATGAAGAGGCCCGACACGCTGAGGAATCCGAGGAGCTGCCGTCCGAGCGTCAGGACCAGCGGGTCGGTCATGCCGAACACGGCGAGCAGGTAGCCCGGGACGAGCAGGAACATCGCCCCCACGACGGCCGCCACGCCGAGCCCGAACCTCGAGGCCACACGTACGCCCTCCATCGCCCGCTCGGGGTTGCCCGCACCGAGATTCTGGCCGGCGATCGTGGCCGACGCCCCCATCAGCCCCACCGACGTCCAGGTGATGAGCGAGAACAGCTCGGTGTAGCCGACCGCGTACGCCGCCTGCGCCGCGGCGCTGTGCTCGAGCGACCCGATGAACCGCAGCAGCAGCACGCCGCCGATGTTCATCGCTATCCCCTGGACGCCGGTCGGCAGGCCGAAGCGGAACAGCGACCGGATGATCCCGAAGTCCGGCTTCAGGTCCATGCCCCGCTCGAAGTGGATCACGGCGTTGGGCCGCGTCACCTGCACCAGCCCGTAGATGGCCACCGTCGTGCTGCTCGCGATGGTGCCGAGCGCGGCGCCTATCGTGCCGAACATCGGGATCAGCACGACGTTGAACGCGATGGTGAGCACCGTCATCACGACGCCGAGCCGCAGCGGCGTCCGCGGATCGCCGGCCGCCCGGAAGGCGCCGCTCAGCATGAAGAACATCATCATGCCGAAGATGCCCATGAACATCGCGCGCAGGAAGGGCAGCGCCTCCCTCTGCACATCGGGCGCCGCGTTGATGAGCACGAGCAGCGACGGCGCGACGACGTAGCCGACGGCCGCCATGATGATCGACAGGCCGAAGGCGGTCAGGAACGCCTGGTAGACGACACGGTTGACCTTGCCGGGCTCATTGGCCCCGGCGAACCGCGCCACCAGCACGGCCATGCCGGTGAACAGCGAGCTGATGAAGACGATGACGACGAGGATGATCTGCCAGCTGACGCCGATGGCGGCATTGCCGGTGTAGCCGACGAAGTGGCCCACCATCGCGTGGTCGATGATCCCCTGCAGCCCCGCGATGACGTTCTGCAGCATCGTCGGCCACGCCAGCTTCCAGACGGCTGGACCGATGGGCCCCTCGACGATGGACCGGTCGAATGTTCTGGATGTTCCCCCGGGTTCGGCCACAGATGTTCGTCGTGTCGTAGTGTCCGGCTTCCCTGGACGCCGAAGCCGCATCAGCGGCGGAGGCGGCAGCCGGACCCGAAACCGAAGTGTACTACCGGCGAAAGGAAAGCAGTAAGATGACGCCGCAAGGGAGGGCTGTCATGAGGAACGCGCGGCCTTCGATTCGTGTCGCGATCGCGATACTGGGCCTGGTCTGGTTCACGTCGGCCGACACATCGGCGCAGCGATGGACACAGGGCCGGACGCCGGACGGCCAGCCCGATCTGCAGGGGATCTGGCTCAACTTCGACAGCACGCCGTTCGAGACACCCGCGGCCCGGCCTGCCGCGACGGCGGGTCAGGGGGCGGCCGGCACCGGCCCCGCTCCCGAGTTTGCCGACCACAACCACCGGGTGAGCACGAGGCGACCCTCGATGGTCGTCGATCCGCCCGACGGCCGGGTGCCGGTGATGAAATGGGCGGAGGACAAACGCGACTACGATCTGGCGCACATCCCGGACGCGCCGGAGCACGAGACACCGTGGGTGCGCTGCATCACCCGCGGCTACCCGGCCGGGATGTTCCCCGCCGGCTACAACAACGCGTACCAGATCATGCAGATCCCCGGCTACGTCGTCATCGTCCTCGAGATGATTCACGAGACACGGATCATCCCGATCGACGGCCGCCCGCGACTCGGTGAGGCCATCCGGCAGTGGAACGGCGAGCCGCGGGGGCGCTGGGAAGGCAACACGCTGGTCGTCGAGTCCACCAACTACAACGACAAGGGATCGATTGCCACCAGCGCGGCGACCGGCCGCATCCGGGGCATCCCGCAGACCGGGGCCATGCGTGTCGTCGAGCGGTTCACCCGCGTCGATGCAGATACGATCAACTACGTGGTGACGATCGACGATCCCCAGGTCTACACGAAGCCGTGGACGGTTGCGCTTCCGCTCAACCGCGACGACAGCTACCAGATGTTCGAGTACTCGTGCCACGAGGGGAACTACGCCCTGCCCAATGCGCTCAGCTTTGGCAGGAAGCGCGATCTGGAGAAATCATCCAATCGATAAATCCATTTCTTGATCTTTGATTTGGGATTGTTGATTCGTTGGTGATTGACGATTCTCGATTTGTGATTTATTGACGATTGAGGAACTCGCGGTCGCCGCAGTCCTGCAATAGATCGCAAATCGATAATCCCCAATCACCAACGAATCAACAAACAAAGATCCGCAAATCTTCAATCAGACATCCATGTTCAAACGCGCCCTATTGCTGATCGTGCTCGTGCTGCTGAGTGAGGCTTCGTTTCGGGGCCAGGACGCGATCGTCCCCTTCAAGATCCAGGTGCCCGACGCCGTGCTGTCGGATCTGAAGGAACGGCTGGCGCGCACGCGCTTCCCAGGCGAGATCGCCGGGTCGCAGTGGGACTACGGCACGAACCTGGCGTATCTCAAGGAGCTCGTCACCTACTGGCGCGACAGGTTCGACTGGCGGGCGGCTGAGCGACGCCTCAATCAGTTCAATCAGTTCACGACGAACATCGACGGACTCGACATTCATTTCATCCATCAGCGCTCGCGCAACGCCGTCGCGCTGCCGCTCGCCGTGACCCACGGTTGGCCGGGGTCGATCGTGGAGTTCACGAAGATCATCGGCCCGCTCACGGACCCGGCTGCTCACGGAGGCAACGCCGCCGACTCGTTTCACGTCGTCGCGATCTCGCTGCCGGGATTCGGCTTCTCGGGCAAGCCAACCGAGCGCGGTTACGGTCCCGAACGCATCGCTGGAATCATCGCGAAGCTGATGGCGAGGCTCGGCTACAGCCGGTACGGCCTGCAGGGCGGCGACTGGGGCAGCTCGATCAGCCGATTCGCCGCGCTCAACGACGCGAGCCACGTCGCCGGACTGCACCTCAATTTCTGCCTCGCGGGTCCGCCGCCCGGCGTCAAGGATCCGAACGATGGCGTTCCACAGGCCGAGATCGAGCGCATGCGCGCGCGTCAGGCGTTCTTCGAGACCGAACGTGGTTATTTCCTGGAGCAGAGCACCAAGCCGCAGACGGTCGGCTACGCCCTGGACGACTCGCCGGCCGGCCTGGCCGCCTGGATCGTCGAGAAGTTCCGGTCGTGGTGCGACTGCGAGGGCAACGTCGAGAAGAAGTTCACGAAGGACGATCTGCTGACCAACATCACGCTCTACTGGGTCACGCAGACGGCGGCCTCGTCCGCGCGGATCTACTACGAGAACCAGCGCGCGAAGCCTCCGCAGGGCCGGGTCACGGTGCCCACGGCGTGCGCCGTGTTCCCGAAGGAGATCAGCTTCGCGCCCAAACGCTGGGTCGAAGCGCAGTACAACCTGACGCGCTGGACGGAGATGCCGCGAGGGGGTCACTTCGCCGCGCTCGAGGAGCCCGACCTCCTCGTCGACGACCTCCGGGCGTTTTTCCGTACGCGGCGATGATCACGAGGTGCGAGCCTGATACGTGTCGGTGCGGTCTACTGACGCAGCCGGTGCGAGCGGGATTCACGTCGGTGCGAGCCTGATACGTGTCGGTGCGGACTCTGACGTCGGCGCGTGCGAGTGGGCCTATGCCGTCTGGTCAGTCGGAAGTTCGCCCGCTCCTTGGAGGAGAGCATGGGACGTTTCGGATCGTGGGCTCGTGGGTTGTTTGGCGCGAAAGAGGAACCGGGCCCTTACCGCAGCTCACCGATGTTGCGCGTCCCTACGCCAAGCGGTTCGCAGTCATTCGTTGAGGACAACAACGACTTTGCGCTCGCGACGTACGCGGAAGTGCGACAGCGGCCAGGGAACCTGTTTTGCTCTCCGTTCAGTGTTCGTGCTGCCCTTGTCATGACCCTGGCCGGGGCCAGGGGCGAGACCGCAGCGCAGATGAGGGAGGCGCTCCGCATCTCGTCCCTGGACGAGACGGTGCATGCCTCGCTCGCCGCGATCATCCGGCGGCTCAACCTGGCCGGCGGCGGGAAGTACGAGATGGCCGTGGCGAACTCACTTTGGAGCCAGGAAGGCGCGCCGCTGCAAACTGGATTCCTCGACCTGATTGCTGGGCACTATGCCGGCGACCTGAACCTCGTCGATTTCCGCAGCGGTGCCGAGGCTGCGCGTCTGAGGATCAATCAGCACGTCGAAGACAAGACGAGGCAGAAGATCACTTGGGGAACCGTCGACATGTGTGGCCCGCTCACTGCGCTCGGCATGGCCCTTTCGTTCGATCGATCCCGGGCCGACTTCTCGGGGATCAACGGTCACCAGCCGCCGCATGAGGAGGCGCTCTTCATCTCGGCTGTCTTCCACAAGGCCTTTGTAGACGTGAACGAGGAGGGGACCGAGGCCGCAGCAGCCACAGTGACGCCTACTATCGCCCTGCGCCCTTCTAAGGCGCCGGAGACTCCCATCTTCCGAGCAGATCATCCGTTCATTTTCGTCATCCGCGATCGGACGAGCGGCGCGATCCTGTTTCTCGGGCGCATTGGTGATCCGACGCAGGAGAGTTGACACGAGCGAGCGCGATTCACCGCCGGTGCGAACCCCGTTGTTCGTCGGTGTCATCGTGAGCTGTTTTCAGGGCACTGCGCTGGATGTCGTGCTACCGTAGCGTCGATTAGATCAACTATTCTCCGTGTCTCCGTGGTCCGTACGGGGCGAAGGATCAGGGTCACGGCACACAGGGAGACTCACCATGGTGCGATACGGTCTTGCCGCCTGTTTCGTCGGGATCCTGGCCGTTGCGGCGGGTGACACCCGGACGACCGCTGCGGACACACCGGTCACCTTCAGCAAAGACGTCCTCCCGATCCTCCAGAAGAACTGTCAGTCGTGCCATCGGCCGGGCCAGATGGCGCCGATGTCGCTCGTGACCTTCCGCGACGCGCGGCCGTGGGCGCGCTCGATGAAGAGCAAGGTCGAAAGCCGGCAGATGCCCCCGTGGTTCGCCGACCCGGCGCACGGGCAGTTCGCCAACGACCGCTCGCTCCCCCAGCGCGACATCGAGACGATCGCGAAGTGGGCCGACGCCGGCGCGCCCGAAGGCGATCCGAAGAATGCTCCTCCGCCGGTGAACTGGCCGGGAGACGGCTGGCAGATCAAGCCGGACATCGTCGTCAGAGGACCCGAGTTCCGCGTGCCGGCGCGCACGCCGAACGACGTGGTGGAGTGGATTACCTACCTCATACCGAGCGGCTTCACCGAGGACACCTGGATCACGTCGCTCGAGATCAAGCCGAGCGCACCCGAGGTGACCCATCACATCTGCTTCACGTTCCAGGCGCACCGTCCGAACACGAAGTACTACGTGCCGGTCTGGTCGGAGTCGCCTCGCGATGACGAGGGGGCGGCGATCAACGGCAACAACCCGCCCGCGCGCGAGAGCCTCGGCGGGCGATCCGCGTCGACTGGTCAGCCGGGTACCGCTGTCGGCGGAGGCTTCAACTGCTACGTGCCGGGAAGGGCGGCCGACGACTATCGACCCTTCGGCGCGGGCAAGCTGGTACCCGCCGGAACCGACATCTCGATTCAGGTCCACTACACGCCGTATGGCAAAGAAATCGTGGACCGTCCCCTCATCGGCTTCACCGTCGCCGACAAGGCGCCGGCCAAGCGCTGGGTGTCGTACGGCATCGTCGGCGGCGGCCCTGAATTCGCGATTCCACCGAACGAGCCGAACTACAAGAGCCCTCCTTTCGAAATCACGTTCACGGCGGAAGTGGACCTGGTCGAGTTCATGCCCCACATGCACGTGCGCGGCAAGGACATGACCTACCACCTGGTGTACCCGGACGGCCGCGATCAGATCGTGCTGAGCGTTCCGAAGTACGACTTCAACTGGCAGCTCCTCTATCAGCCGGCCAAGCCGATTCGCGTTCCCAAGGGTACGAGGATGTACGTCGACGCGCACTACGACAATTCGCAGGCGAACCGGTTCAATCCGAATCCGAATCGCACGGTGTACCTGGGCAGGATGACGTGGGAAGAGATGATGGCGCCCTTCTTCGGCGTGCTCATCGACTCGAACGTCGATCCGAACGACGTGCTCAGGCTTGGCCGCTTTGCCGTGCAGGGAGACGGTGCATGAGCCGCCCGGTCGTGTGGGTGGGCGTCCTCGTCGCGCTCGTGGCCGCATCGACCATCATGGCCTCGGCACAGGTCGGCGGGAAGCCTGTGATCGGCGGCAACCCCACTCCGGGGACGGCGCAGCCCGATCCTCCGAACCTGAGCGATCGCATCACGCTGTCCGGCTGTCTGCAGCGCGCGCCGAAGGGCGCGAATGCCGCCGTGGCCGACGCCAACACGCCGAGCGACGCCCGCTTCATGCTGTCGAGCGCGGCGCGCGTCGATAAGGTGCCGGACGGAACCGGTGGATCCGAGCATGCGAAGAAGGCCGGTGGCGGCACCTATCGGCTCGAGGGGATCGACAGCATCTTCTCGCCGTTCGTGGGCACGAAGGTGGAGATCTCGGGCGAGGTCGAAGCGGGCGCGGCGAACCAGGCCGCCGGCAGCACGACGCCCACGCTGATCGCGGAGTTCGTCCGGAAGCTCGAAAACCATTGTTGATCTTTGATTTTCGGATTGGCGATTCCTTGGTGATTGAGGATTCTTGATTGGTGATCTATTTGCGATTTCGCCGCCCATTCACGCAATAAATCACCAATCGCCAATCAACAATCACCAACGAATCAACAATCAAAGATCAAACAAATCTCAAATGGCGTGTCACACATTGACTGTCTATGGGAAGGCTGCTATAGTCCCCCTCGCATAAACTGTCTATGGGAGAGACGCCTCCTCCTCGCAACCCGGACATGCTCCGGGGCACGGTCGATCTCCTGATTCTCAAGGCGCTGACCCACGGCCGCCAGCACGGGTTCGCCGTCGCCCGGTGGCTCGAAGAGGTGACCGGCGACGTGCTCCGGTTGGAAGAGGGATCGTTGTACCCGGCGCTCCATCGAATGGAACGGCGGGGCTGGCTCGAATCGGAGTGGGGCGTCTCCGACAACAACCGGCAGGTGAAGTACTACCGGCTGACGCGCCGCGGCCGCGAGTACCTGCAGCGCGAGACGTCCGGGTGGACCGAGTTCGCCACCGCCGTCTTCAAGGTCCTCCAGACGACGTAGGAAAGCGGATGAGCAAGACGCCCATGTGGCGGCGGTATCTGCGGTTCTGGGGAACGGATCCGCCGGCCGACGTCGACGCCGAGATCGCGTTCCACGTCGAGCAGCTCACCAAACACTACGTCGCACGCGGCATGTCTCCCGAGCAGGCACAGGCGCAGGCGTCGCGACGCTTCGGCAGCGTCTCTCGCGTCCGAGCCGATTGCCTGACGGTCGACAAGGGGTTGGCACAGGAGGTTCGACGACGAGAGGCCCTCGACGCGCTGCGGCATGACGTCGGCGACGCCTGGCGCGGCTTGACGAAGCACCCCGGCTTCACGGCGGGGGCAGCGCTGATCCTCGCCCTGGGCATCGGCCTCAACACGACGGTCTACAGCTTCAACAAGGCGCTGCTCTTCCCGACGGTGCCGATTGCCGATGCACCGCGGGTCGTCCGGTTGTGGGTGCAGAACATGGCGCGCGGCGTGTTCATCACGCCGCTATCCGAAGGTGAGGTCGCCGACCTCGCACGCGTGAACCGATCTTTCGGAGCGGTGGCGGCCTACGCTGTTCAACCGGTGACGCTCACCGGAGGCGTCGACGCGGAACGGATTCCCGCGATGCGGGCCACGACGAATCTCTTCCCGCTGCTGCGGGTGTCACCGGCCCTGGGGCGCACCTTCACGCCGGAAGACGCGACTGGCGACGAACCTGCGGTCGCGATTCTGAGCCACCGCACCTGGCAGAACCGGTTCGCCGGCGACCCGCAGGCCGTAGGGCGGGACATTCACCTCGACGGACGACGTCACACGATCGTCGGCATCCTGCCCGAAGGATTCTGGTTCGAGTCGCGGGAAATCGAGGTGTGGCTCCCAAGGCCGTCGCCTCGCGGTGACGGTGCCCGAGATGCACGCACCCTCATGGCCGTGGCACGCCTCCAGGAAGACGTCAGCTCCCAGGCGGCGCAGGCGGACGTCCAGGCACTTGGGAAGAGATTGGCGCAAGACCACCCGGATACCAACGGGGGATGGGACATTGTCCTAACGGGCCTTCTTCCGCTGGGGCCCGGCGAGAATATCTTCTTTGCGCTCGTCACAACGCTCCTGGGACTCCTGCTCGCGGCGGCGTGCGCACACGTCGCCAACCTGCTGCTCGCGAGAGGCATGGAGCGCCGTGGCGAGATTGCCATACGGGCGGCGCTCGGCGCCGGTCGCGGCCGGATCCTGCGTCAGCTCTTCGTCGAAAGCGTGGCGCTGTCGATCGTCGGCGGGGCGTGCAGCCTGCTCGTGTCGTTCCCGATCCTCGCGCAGATTCGCGCCCTCCTCGGACCACGGACGCCGTTTCTCTCGGACCTTTCACTGGACGGCGTGGCGTTGGGCATCACGGCTGGACTCGTCGTCGTGGCGACGCTGCTGTTCGGCCTGGCGCCGGCGCTTCGGCTGTCCTCCATCACTGCCGGTGACGCCATGAGGCAGCCTCCCGGTGGGCCGATGACGAGTCGTCCAAGGCGTCCATTGACGAGCCTGTTGATAGGCCTCGAGGTGACGATTGCGACGCTGGCAGTGATCGTCAGTGTCCTCTTCGTACGCGCGTCGAGCAACGTTTTGTCGATTCCGCTCGGATTCAAGCCCGAGGGCGTGATCACGTTTCGAATCGAGGTGCCAGAGTACAAGTACAGGCAACCAGACAACGCGGCGCGCGTGCTGAAGGAGATCCACACGCGGCTTCAGAGATTGCCGTCCATCGCGGCAGCGGGTGCCGCCGTGCGGCTGCCGCTCAACCTCGGGCCCGGACTTCCGACCGAGGCGATCATGCTCGACGGACGTCAGGATATTCCCGAGGATCAGAGCCCGTGGGCCGTCACCTCCGTCGTGACACCCGGGTACTTCGAGGCACTGGGCATTCCCGTGCTCGACGGGCGGTCCTTCGACGACCGTGATGCTGCGGCGTCCACACCCGTCGCCGTCGTCAGCCGGTCGATGGCGCGGGTGTACTGGCCCGGCCAGAGCGCCGTGGGCCGGAGGCTGCGGCTCGGCGGCGCCGATGCCGCCGGCCCGTGGTTGACCGTGATCGGCGTCGTCGACGACGTGCGGCCCGTCGATCCCTCGTCTCCGCAGGTACGGCAGCTCTATCGGCCGTTCGATCAGGGCCCCGTGCGCGCGCTCACGTACTTCGTCGCGACCGGCGGCGACCCCACGAGCCGGTTGCAGGACGTCCGGCTGGCGGTGCGGGAATCGGATCCCGAGCTGCCGGTCCTGGAGCTCCGCGCGTTGACGAACGCGGTTGGGGATGTCCTGTCGGGAGGCCGATTGGCCACGCGATCGATCTGGATGAACGCGGCGCTCGCGCTCGCGCTCGCCATCACCGGCGTGTACTCCGTCGTCGCGTTCGCCTCCGCCCGCCGGCGTCGCGAGATTGCCATTCGCGTGGCGCTGGGCGGAAGCCGCCCGGCCATCGTGGCCATGCTCCTGCGGCAGGCACTTCGCCCGGCGTTCGTCGGCGTGGGCATCGGGCTCGTCCTTGCCGCTCTCGCCAGCCGCGCGATCGCGCTGCTGTTGTACGGCGTCGACCCGCTCGATCCGCTGACGTACGGACTGACGGCGGCCTCGCTGTGCGTCGCCGCCGCCGCGGCGAGTTGTTTCCCGGCGATCCGCGCCACACGAGTCGATGCGGCGGGCGCGCTGCGATCCGAGTGAATCCTGAAGGAGGCTCCATGTTCTACCCGGTCACCCTCTCCAAGGATAACGACGGCACGACGCTCGTTCGCTTTCCGGATGTCCCGGATGCCGTGACGTTCGGCGCCACCAGGGAAGAGGCGCTCGAGCGGGCCGTCGATGCACTGCTCACGGTCTTCGACGCCTACATGAAGGACAAGCGTGATATTCCTCAGCCGTCGACCGCCAAGGGCCTCACGGTGCAGGTGTCAGCACTCGACGCGTCCAAAGTTGCGCTGTATCAGGCAATGCGGGAACGGAAGGTTTCGAAGTCCGAGCTCGGCCGCCGACTCAATTGGCATCTCCCTCAGGTCGATCGCGTGTTGCAAGTCCGTCACGGTTCCCAACTGGAACAGCTCGAGGCAGCGTTTGCTGCTGTCGGAAAGCGACTCACCGTCACAATCAGCGATCGCCATGACCGGACTGTCCCAGGGGCGATCATCGCGAAAGCGAAAACCCGTGCGAGCGAGGCCAAGCCTGTGAGCACCGGCCGCTACGCCAGTCGGAAGACGGCGAAAAAGAGATGAACCAGCCAGCGGCGCCAGGACTGACCGCTGAACCTGGCAGTGCGTGCCCTACCTGCCAATCTTCCGCAGTGCGTCCCGCGCGGCGGCCTTGACGCGATCGGACTCCTCCGGGCGCTCCACAATGCTCTGAAGACTGGCCGCGGCGTCGCTGATCGCCTCGGCGCCCATGCGTGTGAGGACGGATATCGCCATCTCCTTCACCCTCGCATCTGCATCGTCCAGCGCACTGAGAACGGCAAGGCGCACGCCCACGCTGTTGACCCCCGACTGATGGATTGCTGTAATGCAACGGCCCGAGTCTCCGCCTCGAGCAGTTGGGATAGGAATCGCTCAACGGCATCCACTACGTCAAGCTGCCCAGGAGCAATCGACACGGCGACCGTCAGGGCGGCGATCTGCTCGGCCGCGTCGCGATCGGTACGGTTCAAGAACGCCACGATCGGCCCCAGCACTTGCCTCACTGGATGGGCCTTTGCGCCACGTCCGTGTCGCCACAACGCGGCGCCGAATAATCCCTCACCAAACAGAGTCTCGATCGATATCCGGTTGTCCGTGAATGCGAGTGGAGTGAGGAAGCCGCCGCGGCGAATAGCCCGGCAGTCGCGGTAGATTTTTCAGCGTTTGGCAGGGGCCGCGATGCGGCGGAGTTCGTCGAAGAAGTTGAATATGAAGCTGACCTTGTTCACCGCAGGGGCCTCCTCTCTGCCGGGAACCTTCAGCACGGCGAAGCGTTTGCCGTCGGGGTGCATGTCAAAGCTATAGGTGTTGTCTCCGCGGTCGGTAAACTGGCCTGGCGACCAGAGCTGGGAATTCTCAAGGCGGAAGATGTCGCCCGTAGCGGTATAGGTGGCGACCATGATCCTGCTGCCCTCCGTACGATAAAAGAGTTCCCTGTTGCGCGACCACTTCGGGAAGGAGCCGCCGCCGGTGGAAATCTGCCACTTGCCTCCCGGGCCGGGGAAAGGCCGGACGTATACGTCGTAGGGACCGGCTTCGTTGGACACGTAGGCGAGCCAGCGGCCATCCGGCGAGAAGGCGGGTACCCTGTCGTCGAAAGTGCTGTTGATGAAGGGCTTCGGCTCTCCGGGCTTCCATCCGGACTTCTCGTCGCCTTCGATGTGGAGCGTCATGATGTCCCAACCCGTGTCGGCGTTGTTTTGGCGGAACGCCAGGACCTTGCCATCGGGGTGCCAGGAGGGCGTGTATTGCAGACTCTTACTTTCAGCGAGGCGCTGGGCATTCCCGGCGCCATCGGCGCGTACCCACCAGAGGGTATACCGGTTATACGCTCCGTCCTTTTCTTGAGAGGAATAGACGATTCTCTGGCCGTCGGGCGTCCACGAGGGATACCCGTTTGTCTCGCCGGTAAAGGTCAGGCGCCGGAGGTTGTCGCGTTCCCACTCGTACACCCAGATGTCCCTCCTGGCGCCGTCCCGAATCTCCAAAGCCAAACGCTTCCCGTCTGGGGAGAATGTGGGATTCGAGTAGTCACCCGGGGGTCTCCCGAGGGGTGTCAACTTGCCACCGCGGTCCATCCAGTAGATGGAGACGTTCTGACGTCCGGAGCGGTCAGCGACGTACGCGAGGTTTCCGGTCTCCGAAAAGGAGAACTGCGCCCCACCACTGCCGGGAGCACTCACCACGCCTACGAGGATCGCCGCGGGCTGGCCGGTGACCTCCAGCCGCTGCAGATCGAACGGCACGGCGAGCAGCGTGCCTTCGTGCACATAGGCAACGTGCCCGCTGGGCAGATAGCGGGCATGGAAGCCGCCGCGTTGCACCGTCTTTCGCTGTCCGGAAGCCATCGAGTACACCACAATCTCGGAGTCCTCGTAGTTGTTCGTGCGCGCGTTGGACGTGAACAGCACCGTCTTGCCCTCCGGCAGTATCTGGGGCCAGCGGTGCGTGCCTTCGCCCGCTTTTGTATCGAGGGTGGTCAGCGGTTCAGGCGTTCCTCCCGCCGAGGAGACTTTGGATAAGGCCACCGTTATGTTCGGGGTGAACACGATGGTCCCGTCTTCTCCCCAACTTCCTCCGCGGTCATCGGAAGCAGCGCACAGCTCGACCGCCGCGCCGCCTTGCACGGAGATCTTCTTCAGCTTGCCGTCGGCGAAAAAGCCGAGCCACTGGCCATCGGGCGAAAAGAAGGGATTGCGGGCATTCTCCGTGCCGGAAAGCGTGGTGGCCTGTAACGCGTCGAGCGAGCGGACGTAGATGCGTCGCTTCTGGTCGGCACCGCTGGCGACAAGAGCCAGCCGTGTGCCATCGGGTGAGAGGATCGCAGAAGCCCCGAAGACGGTGTACAGGCTTCCGTCTGCGCCGATCTCCACGCTCAGGCGCATCGGCTGTGGCGGCTTCGGAGCGCGGAGCACGAAGCCAATGGCGAACGCAATCGCGATCGATGCGAGCACAGCCGTTGCCGCCCAGACCAACCCCTCACGACCCTTGCGTTGCGACGCGGCCGGCGCGGCACCGGAGAGGGTGTCCTCGATCAGAATGCGCGCCTCACCGATATGCTGCAGACGGCGCCTCAGGTTTTTTTCCAGGCAGCGGCGCAGAAGATTCCGTATCGGCGCCGGGGTCTTCGCCGGCAGCGCCTCGTGCGCCGGTTCCTTCATCATTACTGCCGCCAGAATCTCGGTTACGTCCTCGCCCTGGAACGCTTGCTTCCCGGTGAGAAGCTCGTAGAGCACCACGCCAAAGGCCCAGATGTCCGCCCGTCGATCCACGGGCCTGCCTTTCGCCTGCTCGGGACTCATGTAGGCCGCGGTTCCGAGGATCATCCCGGCCTGCGTCATCGCGGGCGTCGTGATCGTCGGGGACATGGAGACGCTCGCCGAGATTGCGCCCGTGGGTTCCATCGCTTTGGCGAGGCCGAAGTCGAGCACCTTCACCGTGCCGTCACTCCGCGCCTTGATGTTCGCGGGCTTGAGATCGCGGTGGATGATCCCCTGCTCATGCGCGGCTTCGAGCGCCTCGGCGATCTGCTTCGCGATGGGCAACGCTTCGTCGAGTGGGATCGCACCGCGCGCGATCCGTTGCGACAGATCGTCGCCCTCGACGAGTTCCATCACCAACGCGGTCGTGGCCCCTGATCGCTCCAGGCCATAGATCGCCGCGATGTTCGGATGATTGAGTGCGGCGAGGACTTCGGCTTCTCGCTGGAAACGCGCGAGGCGTTCGGTATCGGCGGCCACGGACGCGGGAAGCACCTTGAGGGCAACGGCCCGTTTCAGGTTCGTGTCGGTGGCCTTGTAGACCTCGCCCATCCCGCCCACGCCGATCTGGGCGGTAACTTCATAGACGCCGAGACGGGTGCCGAGGGTAAGTGCCAGTGTGACGCGAGTATACGCGCGGGAGCGGAGTGCGGGCGGGATTAGTTCCTGTGTAACGCCGCACTGTTGAGGGACGCCGCCACAGAGCCTAGCTCGCTACCCCCCATCTGATACAGCTTGTTCGCCCAGTGACCATTGCTGATCTCTGATTTTAGGATTGTTGATTCGTTGGCGATTGCGGATTGCTGATTGGTGATCCATTTCCGATTTCGTGATTCGCGATTAGACCGAGATCGTCCGCGAGCCGGGTGAAGATGCTGGTCAATCACCAATCACCAATCAAGAATCGACAACGAATCAATAATCAAAGATCGCCAAATCTCCAATTGCGCGCGATTACCGCACCGTGACCGTCGTCTCCGCCGTGCGCCCCTGCCGGTCGCGCGCCACGATGCGGTGATGACCTTTGGCAAGCGGCCAGTCGAGGGCCGCATCGGCATTCGCCGAGCCCACCACTTGCCCCGAGACGCTCCAGTCGATTGGTCCGCTCGTCGCGGCAACCACTCTCAGCGGCAGCGTCTGGAACTCGCGACGCAGCGTGGGATCGAGCAGGTAGGTGGCGTCGGCTGGCGGACTGACGATCGTCAACGGCGCGCGCCGCAGGTCGGCTCGAGCGACTGTCGCGCCCCCTCTACTGGATACGTTGACCTGCTCACCGCGTGATCGCCCGCGTGTTGCATCATCGAGCCCCTGGGCGCGCGCCCACTGCCGGTACTCCGGAGGCCAGAAGGTCAGGAGGCCCTCGTCGCTCAGGTGATGCCAGTGGCACGGCAGCGTGGGCGCCTCGGCGGCAACCCACTCGCGCCGCCGGAGGGGGCACCAGGCGTTGGCGGCCAGGCCCGACAAAGCACAGATCTCGCGCTGCGCCAGATCGGCCGGTGCGGGCAGGATGGGATCGTGCGAGAACACCGCCGAGGATCCGCCGAAGCGCCGTTCGGCGGCGAGCATCACGGCGTTGAAGATCGGCCCCGCGCCGGTGACGCCGCTCGAATTGCGCAGAGGTGTCCGGTCGAAGTTGCCGACCCACACGCCGACGGTGACGCGCCGCGAGTAGCCGATCGTCCAGTTGTCGTGGTAGGCCTGCGATGTGCCGGTCTTCACCGCGACGGGGAACGGCAGATCGAGGCTGCCTCCGCGGCCAAAGACGAACTCGCGCGCCTCGGGATCGGCGAGAACGTCCGTGATCCAGAACGCCGTGCGCGGCGACACCAGTCGTCGTGTCCGCCCTTCACCGTTGACCGGGCGGCGCACGTGCATGGGCTCAATCCACTCGCCGCCGCGCGCGAACGCGGCGTAGGCGGCGACGAGCTCGTCCAGCCTCACCTCGGCGTTGCCGAGCGTCACGCCCAGCCCGTAGTGCGCCGCCGTCTTGTCGAAGGTGGTCATCCCCGCCCGTGCGAGGAACCGGAGCAGCGTCGGGACGCCAAGCTGCGAGGCAAGCTGGACCGCCGGCACGTTCTCGGATCCGGCGAGCGCGCGCCTGGCGAGCAGGGGACCGCGGTACCGCCCGTCGTAGTTGCGCGGGCTGTAGACGACGCCGGGCTCGGCGGTCGGAAAACTGGACGGCACGTCGGCCAGCACGCTCGCGGGGCTGAAGCCCTGCTCGAACGCCAGCGCGTAGGTGAACGGCTTCAGTGCCGAGCCGGGCTGCCGCGGCGCCACCGGGCCGTTGATGGTTCCGCCGCTCGCCGCGTCGAAGTAGTCCCCCGATCCCTCCCACGCCAGCCACTCGCCGTGCTCGTTGTCGAGCACGACCACGGCCACGTTGCCCGCGCCGTGCTTGCGAAGCAGCTCACGGTGGCTCTCGACGATCCCGGCCACGTCGGCCTGCAGAGCGGCGTCGAGCGTCGTTTCGATTCGCGCGGGTCGAGGCTGCCCCGCCTTCTCGAGCACCATCTCCACGAAGTGGGGAGCTCGGAACGGAGACTCGCGCCGCGAGAACGTCAGGCGCTCGTCGAGCGCCTCGCGAGCCTGTTCTCCCGTGAGGGCGCCGGCCGCCCGCATGCGTCGGAGCACCAGGCGCTGCCGCCTGATCGCCGACTCGCGGCTGCGATACGGATTGAACCCCGACGGACGCTGCGGAAGACCGGCCAGAAACGCCGCCTGCGCCGGAGTGGTCAACGCCGCGGGCACACCGAAGTATCCGCGGCTCGCGCGCTCGGCACCCACGTACTGATTGCCGTACGCCGCCACGTTCAGATACATCGACAGCAGCTCGGTCTTGGTGAACCGGTGCTCGAGCCGGAGCGCAACGACGGCTTCGTACACCTTTGCGGTGAGCCCTCGTTCCCGCGCCGGCGCCCGTCGAGTGAGCAGCAGCTTCGCGACCTGCTGTGAGATGGTCGATCCGCCCTCGACGATGCGCCCCTCGGCCAGGTTGGTTTTGAGAGCACGCAGGACCGCGACGGGATCGATGCCCGGGTGCCGCAAGAAGCGCCGGTCTTCGGCGGCCAGCGTCGCGGCCACGAGCGAGGGTGGAAGCGTCGCGGCGGTCAGAGCAATGACGCGCGTCTCGTCGCTCGAGAGCGCTTCGTGAAGCGGCACACCGCGCCGATCGACCACGACCGTCGAGGGATTCTGCGGCTCGTCGAGGATACCGGCCGGCAGCGGGCCCATGCGCAGCCACAGCACGGCCAGGGCGAAGACCGCCGCCGCCACGAGCACCGAGCGAAGCCAACCTCGCACCCGCATCCCCCTTCCC
>Ga0209640_10001632_pt1 | contig 19207 bp, 17 predicted proteins | sample RifCSP10_1_FD_184018 | JGI IMG/M metagenome (GOLD analysis project Ga0209640, IMG submission 184018) | Soil microbial communities from Rifle, Colorado - Rifle CSP2_sed 10_1 (SPAdes) (version 2) | ecosystem: Environmental > Terrestrial > Deep subsurface > Rock core/Sediment | place: Rifle...
GTCCGAGTACGCCGCGATGACACGTTCGCCCGCCGGGATCGCCGCTTCGAGCATCCGAGAACGGATTCCCGCCACGACCTCCGCCTTGATGGCAACACTCCGCTCGACGACCTCCCCGAGAAGGGTCAGGTCACGGGCGAGCAGGGCTTCGGTGTCGTCGAGGATGATCGTCCCGAGGCGTTCGTCGAGCACGCACGCATACTTCAGGACTTCCCCGAGACCCGACCGGAAGTCCCGCTCGGGCAGGGTCGTCAGGGTGTCGAGGTCGGCCACCACCGCCACCGGCTGATGAAACGCTCCGACGAGGTTCTTGCCTTCCGGAATGTTCACGCCTGTCTTGCCCCCGACCGACGAATCCACTTGGGCGAGCAAGGTCGTGGGAGCCTGCACATAGTCGATGCCGCGGTGGTATGCGGCCGCCGCGAAGCCCGCAACATCGCCGACGACCCCTCCGCCGAGCGCCACGATGGCATCCGACCGAAGCAGGCCCCACTCCGCGAATCGCCGACACAGACCCTCGACCGTACCGAGAGACTTCGCCTGCTCGCCGTCGTCGATCTCGAACAGCTCCGCAACCGCCGACGCCTCCGCGAGCGATGCCATGAGGCGGTCGGCCCAGTGGTCAGCCACGCGTCGCTGGCTGACCACCGCGACGCGGGCACGATCGGCGAGGAGCACCCCGGCTTCGACCAAAGCTCCAGGACCGATGGCGACCTCGTAGGGAGCATGCGCCAGCGCGACGTTGACTCGTTTCACGATGATCGACCGGAGACCATCGGACCAACCGCCTCGAGCACGTCGTCAGCCACCTGCTTGACCTCGCGCCCGCTTGTATCGACGACCACATCGGCGACTTCCTCGTACGCGCCGCGTCTCGCCGTGACGAGATCGGCGAGAACAGCCGTCGCGTCGCGCCCGACAAGCAATGGCCGACTCGACGTGCGACCAATCCGGGCGGCGAGATCCGCGGGAGTTGCGGTGAGCCACACCACAAACCCCGCCTTCTTGAAGAGGTTCCGCGTGTTCGCGTCGAGGACGGCGCCTCCGCCGCAAGCGACAACCATCGGGGCGGGCTCACGCATGAGTGCGGAAATCGTCTCGGCTTCGAGCGACCGAAACGCGGCCTCCCCCTCGCTCTCGAACAGCTCGGCGATGGTCCGGCCTTGCTCGTGCTCGATGACCATGTCGGTGTCGACGAACGGCCACCCGAGCTTCTCCGAGCACACTCGGCCAACGACCGACTTTCCCGTCCCCATCATGCCCACGAGGATCAAGTGCGGCTGGCCCCGACTCACGATCGTCGGATCTTCGCGTTGGCCCCCGCCATCGTCCCTATCTCCACCGCAACGAATCCACGTACGCGTCGTGATTCCTGGTGAACTCCGGCACCGAATCACCGCCGAATTTGCGCTGCGCCTCTTGGGCGAGGACGAGCGCGACCATCGACTCGGCCACGACCCCCGCCGCTGGGACAGCCGTAACGTCGGTCCGCTCCTTGAACGAAACGGTCTCGCCCTTGGTTTCGACATCGACGGTGCGCAGCACGGGCCGGTTGAGCGTGGACAGCGGCTTCATCGCCACTCGTGCAACGAGGAGTCCGCCGGTGGTCATGCCACCCTCGATGCCCCCTGCCCGAGCAGACGCTCGGGTGTATCGCAACTCCTCGTCGTCCCACAGGATCTCGTCGTGCGCCTCGCTACCGCGCCGCCCGGCGACGTCAAAACCTTCCCCTACCTCGACCGCCTTCATGGCCTGGATGCTCATCAAGGCTTGGGCGAGCCGGCCGTCGATCCGGCGATCCCAGTGCACGTGCGACCCAAGGCCGGGGGGCACGCCGAAACCGAGAACCTCGACAACACCGCCAAGACTGTCGCCCTCGCGTGCCGCGGCCTTGATCTCGTCCATCATGGCGGCCTCGGCGTCTCCGTCGAAGCAACGGACCGGCGAGGCGTCGATCGCGGCGAGATCGTCGGGACCGGGTCGTGCACCGAGGGAGGCTTCTGCCTTTCCTAGGCGGATCACATGACTGATGACCGAGACTCCGACCTCCGCGAGCAGCGCCTTGGCGAGGGCCCCCGCGACCACACGGGCTGCCGTCTCACGAGCGCTGGCGCGTTCGAGCACGTCGCGGGCGTCACCAAACCCGTACTTCTGCATGCCGGCGAGATCGGCGTGGCCGGGACGCGGCTGGGTCAAGGGCCGGGTGGTTGCACCGGGCGCCGGCGACATCTCTTCTTGCCATTTCGGCCACTCGGTATTCCGGATGATCACCGCTATGGGGGATCCGAGCGTGCGTCCGTGGCGAATGCCGGCCACCAGCTCGAGCTCGTCCTGCTCGATGCGCATCCGCGGCCCACGACCGTGGCCGAGGCGGCGGCGGGCGAGCTCGGACTGCAAGTCTTCGACGCCGACAGAGAGACCCGCAGGAAGACCCTCCACCGTGACGACGAGCGCCGGCCCGTGGGATTCGCCGGCAGTCAGGAAGCGAAGCACGCGATCAGGGTAACCGTCGGGTTTGGGAAGCCCCGCTCACTTCTGCGGAGTCGTGCCCGGCGCAGGCGGCTGCTGTGGTGCTTGGCCGACGCACATGCTGAACGCCTCGTCTCCAAAGAGGAATGTTCCGCACTGCGCGCCCGCGTCCAGGGTGACGACGCGGTATTCGTCGTTGGGGCCGAAGCGATCCCCCTCGGCGGCGTCGTAGAGGGTCCCACCCACGTCAAGCGTGGCGACCTCCGCTCCGTCCACCACGGTGATGGAACGAAGCGCCACCGAGGCCGGCGACGGGGACGGGTCATCCGGGCTCGGGTCGCCGGACGAGGGCGGCAATAGGGCGCGCAGGAACTCGATGGCCGCCAACGGCGGCGTGAAGGGATCGCGGAGCTCCGAGGTCTCGAAGGCCTCGGGTACGGGTGGAATCGCCACGACGGGCACCTCCGCGGGGCCGCTCGCTCCGCCACCTGGTGGCGGGGTACCCGGAGTGGTCTTGGGCGCCGGTGTGCTCGGCGCGCTCGGCTCGGCGGTCTCGGATCCTCCGCCGCCACCGACGAGCCTGCTCCCGACGAACAGCGCGAGGACGAGCACGAACCCGCCGGCGGCAATCACCAACGCTCGGCGCTGTTGGGCGGGGGCGACCGATGCCATGTCAGCCCGCCACCGTCGTGGTCGTGCCGCCCGCCGGGGCGGTGGTCGTCGTTGTCGCTGCGCCACCACCACCTGGCGCAGCGGTGGTGAACAGCCGGGCGGTCACGGCAACGGAGATCACCCGGCTGACAATCTGCACGGCCGGCTCGCGCGGGAGCAAGAGCGCGCCGGCTCGCGGCTGGGTGGTCGTTGGCCCCGTGGGCGTGACCTGTCCGGCACTCGCGGCATCGGTGCGCACCGAAACCGTCGCGGTCCCCGTGTCGAGCCCGTACTCGATCGGGGTGGAGCCGTAGCCCGCCCCCGCGGCACTGGCACCCGCGTCGCCCGCCCCAACGGTGGAATTGCCGTTGGCGACGCTTGACGTCGCCGTCCCCGAATCGTCGTCCGGCTCCGTCGACGAGAGGGCGAGGGCGTCGACCACGACGATGCGGTCGAGATCCTGCAACCGATCGAGAAAGTCGAGGACGTTCGGAAAGTTGCCCGCCACGGTCATCGTGACCGCGATCGTGCTCACGGCTTGGCCAGGGACAACGGCCGGCAACGCGGGTGAGATCGATGCGAACTCGAGGTCGCTCCGCCCGACGATGTCGTGCACGGCAAGGATGAAGTTCGCGAGCTCCGGGTCCGGCGGGATGGCCGCGCTGAGCCGTCGAACCTCTGCTTCCTCGGAAGGACGGTCCTCATCGACACTTTCGAGTTGGGCGAGCGTGGCGCGCAGGCTCTGCTCCTCCGCGATGGCCGTTTCGACCTGCGTCTCGACCTCCGAGATCTCGCCGGACTTCGGCTTGTAGAGGAACATGAACCAGGCGAGAACGACGATCACGAGCGCGCCGGCGATTGCGGTGAGGAGTTGACGGGGTTGATTCATCAGCCTGCCGCCACGGTCGTCTCGGTGGTCGCCGGGGCAGGCGCGCTCGGCGCGGCCGTGGGGGACGTCCCGGCAACCCTCGCGGCGCGGCGAGCCCGCTCGGTGATGGCGGCGTCGGTCAGGATCGCGTTCGAACTGAACGTGACCGCCGGATACTCCGTGGCCCCGATGGTGACGGAACCCTCGGCGAGCGAACTCACCCACGGCGCTCGGATCGACGGGAGGGTGGCGAGCCGCTGGAGCCATCCGGCCGCCGACGGGTAATCAATGCCCGTCGCCGCGAACGTCAGCGTTCCCAAGCCTGACGCCACGGCCGCCGGATCAGTCGGTGCGATGGTGACGCCCGAGGTCGCGCTCGTCTGAAGGCTGTCGAGCCAGACGTCGCCCGGGATCACCCTTGCCAGCTCTTGAAGAACGCGGCTCCATGCGACCTCTCCCGTCAGCGCCGCCGCAATCAAGGCCTGCGCCTGGTCAGATTCGGCCTGAAGGTCGGTCGTGCCCTGGAGTCCGGCGATCGTGTCCTGAATCTGCTGGTTGGTTGCCTGCTGGTCCGCGAGGCGTTCCTTGGTGGCAGACAGCTCGTTGTTCCGTTGCATGGTGAAGGCAGCGAGCCCGCCCACCACAAGGACGCCGGCGGCAGCACCAACCGCGGCGGCGCGACCAACCGAGAAGACGCGTCGCTCACGCTCCGAAAGGAGGTTGAACCGGTACAGCGCACCCTTGTCAACGCCGAGAGCAAGCCCCACCGGGGCCGGAAGATAGGGCTGGAGCGCCCCGAGCTGTTCCGGCGCAAACCCGATGTCCCCGACCGACGCCGTTGCCGCGACGTCGGCAAGCTCGGCCGCGATTCCCATGGTGTCGGCCAGACGCTGCGCGAATCCGTGCAACAGACTGCCCCCGCCCGTGAGGAGGGCCCTCGACAACGATCGGGCTCCCGGCTGCGCTGAGTAGAAGTCGATCGAGCCGCGGATTTCGTTGAGGAGGTTCGCCACCGGACCCTCGACCGCCGTGACGGCTTCGTCGCGCCGATCCACCACACCCGAGAGCTGGCGCTTGAGCGCCTCCGCGTCCTCGAACCCGAGTCCGAGCGCCTGTTCGATCGCGGCGGTGAAGTCGTCGCCACCACCGCCGACGATGCGGACGAAACGAATGACTCCTTGTTCATGGACGACGACGATCGTCACACCGGAACCGACCGAGATGATGGCTTCCGCCGTCTCGGTGTCCTCGCCACCCGGCTGAAGGACAAGCGCACGCGTCAGCGCAAAGGGCGTCAGGTCGAACGAGACGGTTTGCAGGCCGGCCTCGCGGACCGCGGTGAGCGCGGTCTGCAACGTGTCGCGATGGATGGCCGCGATCAGGATCCGGAGCATGTCCTCGCCGTCGGACGACGTGAAGGGCTCGACGACCTTGAAATCAAGGTACGTCTCTTCGGGCGGCAAGGGGATGAACTCACCCGCCTGGAACTCGAGGGCACTCCGAAGTTCTGCCTCACCCATCGCCGGCATCTCGACCTGACGGATGATCGTTCGCTGACTGGCGAGGCCGACCCGCACCTGGCGGTCGCGGAGATGCGCGTCGCGCCATAGTCGGCGCAGCGCCGACGCGACGAGCCCCGGATCGATGATTTCGCCGTGCTCGACTGCGCCGCGAGGGAGCCCGACCTGGCCGAAGCCAACGGTCTCACTCGGCCGTCCGACGCGCACCGCGGCGGCGCGCACGGCGTGGCTGCCGATGTCGAGGCCGATCGCCCGGGGCATCAGGAGTCTCCGGAACCGTCCGCCGGGTCGCTGCGATGGACGCTGGCCGACACCGACACCGCCCGAGCGTCGAAGTAGCGATCGACGTCGGACTCGCGGATCCGGAAGTTGCGCCCCACCCTGATCGCCTGGAGGTCGCCGGTCTTGATCAACCGATAGACCGTCATGTTCGAGACCCTCATGGCGAGGGCCACCTCCTGCACGGTCAACAGACGGTCGTCAGCATCCACCTGGCCTCCTCACACTCCCTCGCGTCCCCGGCGCTGCACGCGGCGCCCGTGTGCGCCTCCGATCGCCACACGCCGAATGACGAGAATGTAATTCACACAACTAACACTGTCAACAGTAACCACATCTAGGCTCTAAAATCCCATTACCACCAGAAGACGTTTCTAGAACCACCAGCCACGGTGATGGACACCCCTCTCATGCAAGACGAGGAGCCGCGACCGCGTCGGGAGCGGCGAGGGCGCGCGCAGATGGCGACGGGTGAATCGGGCCCGCCGCACACCACCGGTCCTCGCGTGGCTCCCCGCAGCATGACGAGGAGCCGCGACCGCGTCGGGAGCGGCGAGCGAGCGCGAGGAGAGCCGAGCGAGGACCGGCCGCGCGAATGCCGCTTACTGGCGGGCGTACCAGTCCAGGATCGACTGCCCCCAGACGATGGCGGTGAACGTTCCGCCGGCCAAGAAGGGCGCGAACGGGACCGCCTCGCGCCGGGTGCGCAGCCCCGTCGCCACCAGGAGGATCCCCACGACGGCCCCGTACAAGAAGCCGAGGAAGAGGCCCAGCGCGACGTGCCCCCACGACAACCACGCAAGGTGGAGCCCGAGGAGAAAGGCGAGCTTCACGTCGCCCATCCCCATGCCTCGGGGTGAGATCAGGTGGACCACGAGGAGTCCGAGGAAGCCGACTGCGGCGCCGAGGACCGCCCTCCCGAGCGCACCGAACGCTCCGTCGGCGACGGCGGCAACCGCGAGGAGACCAACGCCCAGGGGGATCGCGACCACCAGGATTCGGTTGGGAACGATGTAGTGCTCGAGATCGATGACGGAGATGGCGAACAGCACGGCGGCCAGCACAACAAACGCCGGGAGAGCCCAGCTCAACTGGAACCGCCAGGCCATGACCCCAAAGAGCATCCCCGTGGCAAGTTCGACGAGCGGGTACCGCACCGAGATCCCCACGTGACACGACCGGCACCGGCCCTTCAACAACAGCCACGACGCGATCGGGATGTTGTCGAACGGGCGTATCGGCGCTTCGCAGCTCGGACATCGCGAAGCCGGTCGGACGACGGATTCCTTCCTCGGAACCCGCCAGATGACCACGTTCAGGAAGGACCCGACCGCAAGTCCCAACGCAGCGATACCGCCGGCGAACGCAAGACGGACTCCCGTGTCATCGATCATCGGTCGGAATCTAGACACGTATGGGTGAAGACGCGATGAAGGGGTGGCTCGGAGGCCACCCCTTCATCCACGTCAATCAGATGCCGGCTGGATCAGTCCCAACCCGTCTCGATGAAGCTGGCGGTCAGCGCCGCCGCGTCGGCACCCTCGCAGCCGTTGGCTGCAACCGGGCCGGCGAGCTTCCAGTACGTGGTCCCGTCGCCCGTGGACGACTGGTTGTCCTTGACCATGTAGCAACTGTCGTCAGCCGCGCGGACGGCCGCGAAGAAGTGGCCGTTGGCGTCGACGTTGATCGAGGCAACCTTGGGGCCGGTGGAGTCCGTCGTGACGAACGACAGATCCTTCTCGATGGCCGCGAGGTTGGCGGTCGTCAGACCCACGTAGGTCTGCGTGTCGGTGAACTTCACCTTCGCTGCCACGAGGGTATTCCTTGCGCCGGACTGCGCAGCCTTCTGCTGCGAACGGGTCCGGGCACCGAGGAAGGTCGGGACGGCGATGGCTACCAGGATGGCAATGATGAGAACGACGACCATGAGTTCGATGAGCGTGAAGCCCTCGTCCCTGTCGCGCTTATTGCGAATGGCCTCGAGCATGTTGGTTTCCCCCTGTCTGCTCTTGATGCCTGATGGACGAGGCTCACCCAGCCTGTCCGGCCCGGGAGGGCCGGAGTTCTCCAGGTAACCCGGCGGGCCTTCCCACTCTGGGGGTGTCGGCTCCGTGGCTTTGCGTGTCCCGCCTTCCGACGGGCTTGCCTTTCTCAGGAGAACCTCGCTGCACCGGTCATCGGCGCGTTTCCGGCGAGTCTTGAGTCCGAGATCGGCCGTTCGACCACGCTGATTCGCCTTCAAACCCGACAAGTCGCCCCAACCGCATCTGGGTGGGGGGCGTTGCCTACTGGATGAGCTTGATGATGTTGAACATCGGCATGTAGAGGGCGATGACCATGCCCCCCACCGAGCAGCCCATGAACACGATGAGCAAGGGCTCGATCAGCGAGGTGAGCGCCTCGACGGTGGCCGCGACCTCGGCGTCGTAGAAGTCGGCGATCCGAGCAAGCATGTCGTCGAGGGCGCCGGTCTCCTCCCCCACCACGATCATCTGCACGACCATGGCTGGAAAGACGTCGTACCGACCGAGCGGAACGCCAAGCGACTCGCCCTGCTTCACTGCGGTCTGACACTCGCGCACGGCCTTGCCCATGACCTCGTTGCCCGAGGTGTCGGCCACGATTTCGAGCGACTCGAGGATGGGCACGCCGGACTGGATGAGCGAGCCCAACGTGCGGGAGAACCGGGCGACAGCGGTCTTGTGGACGAGCCCCCCGAACACGGGCATCTTCAGCTTGATGGCGTCCCAGGCCCCGCGCCCCTTCTCGGTGTTGATCCACTTCTTGAAACCGATGATGGCGCCGATCTCGACGCCGACGACGAGGAACCACATCTTGCGCACGACGTTGGAGACGTTGATGAGCATCCTCGTCGGCAGCGGGAGCTCGCCGCCGAGGCTCGCGTACATCGTCTCGAACATCGGGACGATGAACAGGATCATCGCCGTCAGGATCAACAGGACCAGGACGCCGACCACCATGGGGTACGTCATCGCGGACTTCACCCGCCGCTGCAGTTCGACCTGGGCTTCGATCGTGTCAGCCAGGCGCATCAGCGTGTCGTCGAGCGCACCCGACACCTCGCCGGCGCGAATCATCGAGATGTACAGCCGGCTGAAGACCTTGGGATGCTTGGCCATCGCCGCCGACAACGACGAGCCCTTCTCCACGTCGGAACGAACGACGCCGCACACGCGAGCAAGTTCTTTGTTCTCGGTCTGGTCGGCCAGGATCGTCAGGCTGCGAAGGAGCGAGAGCCCGGCATTGATCATGGTGGCGAACTGACGGGAGAAGACCGCGACGTCCTTCAGCTTGACGCGGTTCGACAGCCCCGGGATCTTGATCTCGGCCTGGAACTTGCTGTCCCGTTGCGCGTCGATCGACATGGGCACGTAGCCCATTTGCCGCAGCTTGTCGGCGACGAGCGAGACGTTCTCCGCCTCGAGGGTTCCCTCGAGGACCTTGCCCTGCTTGTCTCGAACCTTGTACGCAAAGTTGGTGGGCACGTGTCGTCCTCGTCGTGTCTCGGTGCTATGCGCTCGGGGCCGGTCGGTTCGCGTCGGGCATTACGCGCGGCCCGCGAGGCGGCGAAGTTCGCTCTCGTCGTGGCACCGCTCGATGGCCATGTCGAACGAGATCTTTCCGCTCTTCACGAGGAGGGCCAGCGACTGGTCCATCGTGATCATCCCGTGCTGCCCGCCCGACTGCATGAGCGAGTAGATCTGGTGAACCTTTGCTTCACGGATCAGGTTGCGCATCGCCGGCGTGATCACGAGCACCTCGGCGGCGAGCGCTCGACCCTTCCCGTCAGCGGTCGGGACCAGCTGCTGGGTGACAACGCCCTGCAGCGCGCCGGCGAGCTGGACGCGCACCTGCTCCTGCTGATGCGAGGGGAACACGTCGATGACGCGGTCGATGGACTGCGGGGCGTCCTGGGTATGCAGGGTTCCGAACACGAGGTGCCCGGTTTCGGCCGCGGTCAGGGCGGTCGAGATCGTCTCGAGGTCCCGCATCTCCCCGACGAGGATCACGTCCGGGTCCTGCCGCAACACCCGCTTCAGGGCTTCGGCGAACGACTTGGTGTCTTCGCCGACCTCGCGCTGGTTGACCACGGCCTTCTTGTGCTGGTGCAAGAACTCGATGGGGTCCTCGACCGTCATGATGTGTTCGGCGCGCTCGCGGTTCACGATATCGATCAGCGACGCCAGGGTCGTCGACTTCCCCGACCCCGTCGGGCCCGTGACGAGCACGAGGCCCCGGGTGAGCGACGCGAAGCTGCGTACGGATTCGGGAACCCCCAGGCTGTCGAAGGGCACGATCTCGAACGGGATGGTCCGCATCACGGCGGCCACTGACTCCCGCTGCAGGAAGACGTTGACGCGGAAGCGAGCCTTGCCCGGGAGCGAATACGACGTGTCGAGCTCGAGGGCGTTCTCGAACTGCTCGCGGTGCTTCTGCGAGAGGACGGCGTAGATCATGTCCCGGATCTGCTGGCTCGTGAGATCGGGGTACTCCGTGAGGCGGCGGAGCTCGCCGTGCACACGAATGACGGGTGGCGTGTCCACCGTCAAGTGGAGGTCGGACCCGTTGAGTTCGAGCACGCGCTCGAGCAGGTCATCGAGGTGGACATCGCTGTGGCGGAGAGGCCCCTCGGTCGCCACGCCCGACACCGGCTCGGCGTCCGGAACCGGCACCGCCACTTCGAGCGGCTTGACGGGCTGGGATGAGGTCTCCGGCGCCGGCGCGGCCTTGCCGTAGATCGCGTCGAGCGCCTTCAGCAGGTCGCCCTTGACGGCCGCGGCCGGGACCACCTCGGACCCCAGCGCGCTCCGAACCGCCTCGAGCGCTGCCCCGCTGGTCGGATCGGCAAACGCCACCAGCATGCCGTCCGGGGTCACTTCGACCCCTACGCACAGGTGTTGGCGCGCGATCGCCTCAGGGATGGCCTCGGCGGCATCTGGTCGCAACGGCGACGCGGTGACGTCGACGAACTGGAGGCCCACGCTCTCGGCGATCGCCGCCACGAGATCCTTCTCAGGCACGAGACCGCCACGGGCGAGCAGTGCGGGGAGCGGAGTGCCGCTGCGGGCCTCCTCCTCGAACGCGTCGGCGAGGGCCTGCTCGTCGATCGCGTGCCGCTTGAGTAGCACTTGTCCGATCTGTTGCGAGGCGCTCATCGGCGCGTGTCCTCCCATGTGGAATATCCCCAAACCTTCTCTGGCGGATATCGGTTCCTCGCAGGGCGTCCTTGAACCGAGAACCGGAATCCCGCCAGGCGACGGCCGGCTCATCGCGGCGCTACGAAACGACCCGGGCAAGCTCCTCGAGCGCGGTCTGTCCCTGGAGAACCTTGCGGAGACCGTCCTGGCGCAGCGTCAGCATGCCTTGGGACGTGGCGATCTTGCGCAGATCCTCCGACGACCGCTGTTCGACGATCGCCCGCTCGATCTCCTCGCTCATGAGCATGACTTCATGGATCGCGAAGCGTCCCTTGTATCCGGTCTTCGCACAGACCGCGCACCCGACCGGCTTGAACAGGGTGAAATCTCCCGGCGAGGCCGCGTCGTCCGGTGAGAGGCCCGCGGTGAGCAGCTCCGGCTCGCTCGGGGCGTATTGCTCCTTGCACCGGTCGCACAGCCGTCGCGCCAATCGTTGGGCGAGCACGCAGTCGAGCGCGCTCGTCACGAGGAACGGCTCGACGCCCATCTCCAGCAGCCGCAACGGGGTGGAGGTGGCGTCGTTGGTGTGGAGGGTCGAGAAGACGAGGTGGCCCGTCAGCGCCGCCTCGATGGCGATGACGGCCGTTTCCTCGTCGCGAATCTCGCCGACGAGGACGATGTCGGGGTCGGAACGAAGGATCGATCGGAGCGCCGCGGCAAAGGTCATCCCGGCCTTCTTGTTCACCTGGACCTGGTTGATGCCGGGCAGCCGGTACTCGACCGGGTCTTCGACGGTGATGACGTTCTTGGCCTCGTCGTTGACCACATTGAGCGTTGCGTACAGCGTCGTCGACTTCCCCGAGCCCGTCGGGCCGGTGACGAGGATCGTGCCCCAGGGCTTCGAGTAGGCGCTGTGGTAGCGCTCGGCGACCTCGGGCAGGAAGCCGAGGTCCTCGAGCGTCAGCAGCGCCGTGCTCTTGTCGAGGATCCTCATGACGACCTTCTCGCCGAACACGGTCGGGAGCGTCGCCACACGGAGGTCGATCGTCTTTCCGGCCACGGTGAGCGAAACGCGGCCGTCCTGTGGGATCCGCCGCTCGGCAATGTTGATGTCGGCCATGACCTTGAGCCGGCTGATGACGCCGGGCTGGATCGAGCGTGGTGAGCGCATCACCTCGTGCAACACCCCGTCGATCCGGTAACGAATGCGCAGATCCTTCTCGGCGGGCTCGACGTGGATGTCCGAGGCTCGCTCCTGGACGGCTTGCATGATCAGGAGGTTCACGAACTTGACGATGGGCGCGTCCTCGACGATCGCGCTGAGCTTCGAGAGGTCGGTGTCGTCCTCGAACTCCTCGGCGGCAATCTGTGCGACGGCGTCGGCGTCGGAGTCGAGCTCCACCAGCCGATCGAGAGACTTGGCGAGCTGTGAGCTCGTCACGACCACGGTCTTGAGGTCGGCGCCGGTCAGCGCGCGGATGTCGTCGATGGCGAACACGTCCGACGGGTTCGCCATCGCCACGACGAGGCGCCCGTCTTCCCAGCCGATCGGAAGAGCTTGGTGGCGTTTGGCGACGGCCTCCGGAATGAGGCTGGACACGGACGAGTCCACCGCGTAGTCGTCGAGATCCACGAAGTCGAGGCCGATCTGGCGGGCGAGCGTCCGCACGAGGTCGACCTCGGAGATCACCCCGCGGTCGACGAGAACCCGCCCGAGCGACTGTCCGCTTCCCTGTTGGAGCGCCAGCGCGTCGTCGAGCTGATCCTCGGTGATCAGCCCGTCCTCCAGGAGGAGGCTCGCGAGCTGTGGACGGTCCGACACCCTTCCTCCTCAACCAGCACGAAATCGTTCCGCACTCAGCATCGGACCAAACGGGTGATGACCTGAGCGCTCCCGAAGCTTTGCGGGCGAAGGACGGTTATGTCAGCGTTCGAGCGGTTCGCGGAGCTCCCGGACCGCGGCCGCCCGCATGGTCTCGAGGGGAGCCTCCACGCCGGTCCAGCGGCGAAAGGCGAGGGCGGCCTGGTGAACGAGCATGCCGAGGCCCCCGACCGCGGTCGCACCGCGGTGGCGGGCGGTGATCAGCAAGGGCGTCAACGCCGGTTGGTAGACGAGGTCGATCACGAGGTGCTGGGGACCGAGCACCTCGAGGTCGAAGGGAATCGTCCCTTCGATCCCCTCCATGCCGATCGGGGTGGCGTTGACCACGACCTCAGCGGCTCGTGCGGCCTCGGAAAGCTGAGCGAGGGCGAGCGCGTGCACGCCGGCGGTCTCGGCGGCTTCGGTCACGGCCTCGGCGCGGCGACCGGCGAGGGTCACGTCGGCCCCCTCTTCGCGCAAGGCGAGCGCCACCGCCCGGCCCGCTCCCCCCGTCCCGATGACGAGCACCGACTTTGACGAGACCGAGATTCCGTCCTCATGGAGGGCACGCACGAGACCGGCGCCGTCGGTGGAGTCGCCCTCGAGCACCCCATCGGCAGTGAGGGTCACGGCGTTGACCGACCGAAGCCTCCTCGCGTGCTCCGAGACGGTGTCGCACGCCGATGCGGCCGCTTCCTTGTGCGGCATGGTCACGCTCAGCCCGCCGATTCCGAGGTCACGCATCGCCGTGACGGCGGCCGCGCCGCGTCCAGGCGGCGTCGGGAAGGCGACAAAGATCCAGTCGAGCCCGCACTCGGCGAAGGCCGCGTTGTGGATCGCCGGTGAGAGCGAGTGGTGCACCGGGTCACCGATCACCCCCGCGACGCGGGTCGCTCCCGTGGGCATCACCGCGCCCCGTTCCGTTCCGCCTCGGCGATGTTGCGCTCGTGCTCCGCTCCCGTTGTCGCGAAGGCGTGGTGGCCCTCGGTGTCGACTTTGACGTAATACAGGTACGGAACATCGCCCGGCTCCACGGCCGCGCGCAGCGCCTCGGCCCCGGGCGCGGCGATGGGTGTAGGTGGCAGCCCCGGGTTCCGGTACGTGTTGTACGGGCTGTCGATCTCGAGATCCCTGAACAGGACGCGCGTCTTGTGCTCGCCGAGGGCATACAGGACGGTGGCGTCGATCTGGAGGAGCATCCCGGCCTGAATCCGATTATGGATGACGGCCGAAACCAGCGTTCGCTCCTCGGCGATCTTGGTCTCCTCCTCCACCAACGATGCGACCACGATCGCTTGGTACGGAGAGAGCCCCACCGCGCCGGCCTGAGCGGGCAACCCCACCTCGTCGGCGACTTGCTCGAAGAGCACCACCATGCGAGCCAGGATGTCCTCCTCGGTCTCGTCGTCGGCGATGTAATACGTATCCGGGAACAACAGCCCCTCGAGATTGTTGGAACCGTCGGGTTGGAACTTTGAGCGGACCGCGCCCGAGTTGGCCAAATCGAGGAACCGCTGCGGATCCCTTCCGATGGTCCCCACGCGGTCGGCGATCTGGCGAAGGGTGAACCCCTCCGGAATGGTGATCTTTCGATACTCGATCTCAGGTCCTTGTTCGAGCGCATCGATCGCGTCGGACATGCCCATGCGTTTGCGCAGCTCCCCGCGGCGGTAGATGCCGGCCTGGAACTCGCCCGCACCCGTGAGACGCGCGTACAGGCGGAAGACGCGGGCGGACGTGATCACGCCGCGATCATTCAGGATGTCGGCGATGGCCGCCGCCGACGTGCCCTGCGGGATCTCCACGGTGACCGCGCTGCCGGGTGGCCCCGGCGGGTCGATGTGGCGGAGCAGCCACATGACGCCGAGCCCCGCGAACAGCATGAGGGCGGTCGCGACGCCGAGGACGATCTTCCACCGGCGCGTGAGGCGGAACGAATTCGGCCGCGGCACCGACTCGGGCGACGGCTCGATGACGGCGTCGTCGTCTCGGGCCGTGTCGTGATCGCTCATGCTCCTCCACGGGCGTCGAGCCATGACTGAAGGATCACGGCCGCCGCCACCTTGTCGATGTCGCGACGGCGACGCTCACGCCGCGCTCCGGCGTCGGTCATCGCGCGATCGGCCGTGACCGTACTCAACCGCTCGTCCTGCACCTCAACGCGCATCGCGGTCGCCGGGTCGGCCGCCGCCGCCCGCCGCAGTTCGTCAACTTCGGACAGCACGCGCCGCGCCGCGAGCCCGACTTCACCCTCCAGGGTCAAGGGGAACCCCACGACGATCACCGAGGCACCTTGAGCGCGCGCCGCCGCCACGATGGCCTCGTGATCCTCATCACGGCGGCGCGCTCGGTCGATGACGGTCAGCGGCGTGGCCGTGGTGCCCGACGGATCCGACACAGCGAGACCGATGCGGCGAGATCCGAGATCCACGCCAAGTGCTCGCATCAAGGGGTCGGATCGAACAGGCGCAGGCCTGCGTACGGGCGTGGGTGCGGACCGGGGTGGCGCATTCAGCCCGCCAGACCGTCGAGGAGCGAGCGCGCCTGTGCGTGTGCCTGGGCGAGCGCTTCGTCCACCGCCTCCGGTCGCTTCCCCCCTCCGACGACGACGTCGGGGTTCTTGGCCGTCCCGCCCTGGAGCGTCCGTGCGGCGTCGCCGACCACGTCGGCCGCCGAAATCCCCTTGTCCTGGAGGTCCCGGCTGACGGCGGCGGTGATCGCCGCCTTGCTCGGGTCGCTGCTAACTCCGGCGATCACGACCACGCCCGTGCCCAGCGCGTCGCGGGTGGCGATCGCCAGGGTGCGGTAGTCGTCCGGGGACAGTCCATCGCGTCGGGCTACGACGAGACCGCCGACCGCGGCGGCCGCGAGTTCCTTCGATTCGCCCAGCGCCTGCTGCGAACGGAGGGCGTTGATCTCGTCGTGCATCTCGCGGACCTGGGCCTGCAGGCGCTCGACGCGCGCCGGCACTTCGACTGGGGGGACGTTCAGCGAGAGGGCGATCGCGCGCAGCGCCGCCTCGTTGTCGTGCGCCAACGCGAGCGCGGCGTCGCCCGTCAGGGCCTCAACCCGTCGAACGTTCGCTCCGATCGATCCCTCGCCGAGAATCTTGATCGGCCCGATCGACCCCAGCGCGTGCACGTGGGTCCCCCCGCACAACTCGACCGAATGTCGGCCGGCCTCAACGACCCGAACGATTTCGCCGTACTTGTCGCCGAAGAACGCCAGCGCTCCGAGGGTTTCGGCGTGATCCTTGGTCGTTTCGTACGCACGTACGGTGGCGTTGGTGAGGACTTCCTCGTTGGCCGCGGCCTCGACGTCGGCCAGCGCTCCGGGGCTCACGGCCTCGTAATGGGAGAAGTCGAATCTCAGTCGCTCCGGCCCGACGTGCGATCCCTGCTGGCGCACGTGCTCCCCGACCACCTCGCGGAGCGCCCAGTGCAAGAGGTGCGTGCCCGTGTGGTTCCGGGCCGTCCGCTGCCGCAGCGTCGACTCCACGCGCGCCACCAGCTCGTCGTCGACGCCGATCTCTCCCTGCTCGACCGTCGCGCGGTGGGCGATCAGCGAACCTTGGATCGCCCACTGGGTGTCGACGACACGGACCACGACGTCGGGACCCTCGAGCACCCCGGTATCCCCCACCTGGCCGCCCGACTCGGCGTAGAACGGAGTTCGATCGAGGATGATCTCCACGGAGTCTCCGGCCGTCGCCCGCGATAACGGTCGGCCGTCGACGAGGAGGCCGAGCACGCGGACACCCTCCGCACTCACGTGGCCGTACCCCAGGAACTCGCTGGCGCCGCGCTCGTCGAGCACAGTTCGATAGACGTCGGCCGACGCCGCGAGGCCGGTCCCCGGGCCCGAATCCCCGGCGGCGTGGGCGGCCTTCGCCCGCGCTCGCTGGTCGCCCATCAACGCCTCGAAGCGGTCGAGATCCACGGAACGGCCGCGTTCGCCCGCGATCTCTCGGGTGAGGTCGATCGGGAACCCGAGGCTGTCGTGGAGCAGAAACGCCTGGTCTCCCGAGACGTCGCCCGCGCCCAGCTGCTGGTCGAGGATCTCGATGCCCCGATCGAGCGTCTTTCGGAATCGCCGCTCCTCTCGGTCGATGACGTCCTGGACGAACTCCAGGTTCTTCATCACCTCGGGATACGCCTCACCCATGGTGGCGGCGGTCGCCGCCACCATGGGTGCCATCACCTGATCGTGCGCGTCGAGGAGCACCGCGTGGCGCACGGCGCGCCGGATGATGCGTCGCAGCACGTAACCCCGGTCCTCATTCGACGGGTTGACGCCGTCGGCCACGAGGAACGTCGCCGCCCGGCCGTGGTCGGCAATGATCCTCAAGGACACGTCGACCTTGTCGTCGCGGCCGTACGCCTGGCGCGTGGCGTCCTGGGCGGCGGCCAGCAGACGAGTGAACACGTCGGTCTCGAATACCGATGTCGTGCCCTGCAGCAACGCCAGCACGCGATCGAGTCCGGAGCCGGTGTCGATGTTGCGCTGCGGGAGGGGCTCGAGGGCACCCTCCGCCGTGCGGTTGAACTGCATGAACACGAGGTTCCAGAACTCGACGAAGCGCTCTTCCCCGCCGTGGGCCGGTCCCCCCTCCGCCCCGAATTCCGGGCCGCGATCCAAGAAGATCTCGGACGAGGGGCCACAGGGACCCGTCGATCCCATCGCCCAGAAGTTCGATTCACCGCCGAGGCGTTGGATCCTCTCCATCGGGAACCCGACGGCTTCGTGCCAGATCTGCTCGGCTTCGTCGTCGTCCTCGAACACGGTGACCCACAGGCGCTCGGCATCGAAGCCGAGGGTCTCGGTGACGAACTCCCACGCATATGGGATGGCGAGTTCCTTGAAGTAATCCCCCAGGCTGAAGTTGCCGAGCATCTCGAAGAGCGTGAGATGGCGGGTCGTCGTCCCGATGATGTCGATGTCGGTCGTACGGAAACACTTCTGCACCGAGGTCGCCCGCGGGTACGGGGCGGGCTCCTCGCCGAGCATGTACGGCTTGAACTGGACCATCCCCGCCGTGGTCAGCAGCATCGTCGGGTCGTGGGGAATCAAGCTCGACGACGGCACGACCGTGTGTCCGCGCTCCTCGAAGAACCCGAGGAAGGCGCGACGCAGCTGGTCGGCGGTTTGCGGTGGCACGGCCATGAGACTAATTCCGTGCCGGGTCGGCTCCCTGCCCCATTGCGGGGTGGGGCGGGCGGAACATCGGCGCGCGTCCCTCGACTTCTCCGCGGAGCTGCGCCTCGCGTTCCGCCATCGCCTGTCGTCCCTCCTCCACGGCGAGCCGCAGCTCGCGACCCATCTCGCGGAGCCCCTCCGTCACGCGGCCGGCGATGCTCTCGGGCGTGTAGCGCTCGGCCGTGCGCTTCATCGCCTTCGCCACCCAGATCGAGAGCCCAAAACCGAGCCCGACGCCGACGGCGAGCCAGAAGAGCCGCTTGAACACGATCAGGACTTCCCGTTGGGCTTGCGGAGACGGCGTCCGGCTCGCGCGACGCCGGCGCCGAGCGCCATCGCCTTCACCACGGGGTTGGAGAAGGTCAGGTACGCGAGGCGTGACGCTGCGTCGACGGTCTGTCCGACCGACTCCGCCGTCTCGATGATTCCCTCGACCCGCCTCAGATCGTGGTTGGCCTGCTGAACCGTCTGTTGCATATCGCGCACGAGCGGGATCGTCTCGCGGTGGAGCTCGTCCACTGCCTCGCGAAGCGCGCCAAGCGTGCGACCGAGCGAGAACAGAGCGAGGAGGAGTCCGACGACGAGGACCGCGGCCGCGACCGCAGCGATGATGGCGGCGACCTCTGAGGCGCTCACCGCGAGGCCCCTCTCTGCCGGTGGGCGCGCCTACCCCGCACCGCCGCTCGATCCTTCGCCTCCATCGTGCCGTTCGCCTCCACGTTTCTCGGTCCTGGCCGCGATCATGGCCTGTCGCCGTTGAGCAAGACGATCCGCAATCGTCGCCTCCTCGCCGTGAGGGGAGGGATCGTAGTAGCGGTGGCCTTCGACCTCCGGCGGGCGGTGCGCTTGCGCGACCCAGCCCTCGGGAAGGTCATGAGGGTACACGTAGCCCTCGCCGTGCCCGAGGTGGGTCCCGCTCCTGCCGCTGGCGTCGCGGAGGTGGACGGGCACGAGGCCCGCCGGGGTCTCTTGAACGTCCCGGCGGGCCGCCAGGACGCCCCGCTTGATGGCATTCGACTTGGGCGCCATGGCCAAATACACGACGGCCTGTCCGAGGTTGAGTTGCGCCTCGGGGAGGCCCACGAACTCCACCGCATGGGCGGCAGCGTTGGCAACGACGAGAGCCCGCGGGTCGGCGAGGCCCACGTCTTCCGAGGCGAGGATCACGAGGCGCCGCGCGATGTAGCGAGGATCCTCTCCGGCT
>Ga0209640_10001633_pt1 | contig 19197 bp, 17 predicted proteins | sample RifCSP10_1_FD_184018 | JGI IMG/M metagenome (GOLD analysis project Ga0209640, IMG submission 184018) | Soil microbial communities from Rifle, Colorado - Rifle CSP2_sed 10_1 (SPAdes) (version 2) | ecosystem: Environmental > Terrestrial > Deep subsurface > Rock core/Sediment | place: Rifle...
GGAACCCGCGAGCGAAGAGGCGGCGCGCGGTGTCGTTGAGGGCGGCGAGGCTCAGGGAGGACGCGGGAGTGAGCTCCACCGTGTCGCCCAGCAGCGCCGTCGCCGCGTTCACCGTGCCTTCCCGGAGGCGAGCCGCCCTGCCGCGCAGGTAGGCTTCGGCTTCCGATTTCTCCCCCTCCGTGAACGTCCCTAGGGCCGCCTGGTCGAGAACCGCGCGAATCCGACGCAGCACCTCAGGGGTGTCCCGCGCCGCGGACGCCGTGCGCACGGCGAGAAACGACGAGGCCCCCTGGCCCTCGAGGGATGCGTCCACGGAGTAGACGAGGCCGGGCTCGACGAGGGCTCGGCCCAGGCGGCCCGCGTAACCGGTCTCGCCGAGCAGGTAGAGGAGCGCCCTCGTCGCGGCCTCGTCGCCGGGGCGGGACCGCTCGCCCGGCCAGACGACGAGCACGTCCTCCTGGAGGGCGCCCTGGACCGTGAGCCGAACCTCCTTCCACGCACTCGCACCCCGCGGCGCATCCTTCCTCCCGGCCGCGCGGGGGGAGGCGGGACCGGCCAGGAATGCGCGGTCGAGCGCCTCGCGCACCGTGGCGGCGTTGACGTCGCCCGCGGCCGCGAGCCGGATCCGGCGGGGAGCGACGCTCTCCTTCCAGAACCGTCGAAGGTCCGCGGGCGCGAGGCGCTGGAGGCTTGGCTCGTCGGACCAGGGCGGGCGTGCGAAGGCCGATCCCGCGGGGAAGATCTCCGCCCGCGCCCGGGCCCAGAGGCGCCCCTGCGCCGTGGCGTTCCGGGCGGCCGCGCGACGCAACGTCAGGGCGCGCAGCTTCTCGAACTCGGCTCCTTCGGGCGACGCGCTCCGGACGCGACGGGCCAGGACGTCGAGGAGATGGGGCAGGTCCTCGGGCAGGACCACGGCCGTGAAATCGATCGCCTCCACGTCGATGGCCGCTCCCGGGTCGTCGAGCAGCCGCCAGGAGAAGGCAGGCCCGTCTACGCCCTCCTCGGGGAGAGGCCGAGCCAGGAGCTCGGTGGCCAGGGCGGCCACTCCGGGCGGCTCGCCGGCGTGGGCCGAGCCCCTTTCGATCCGGCCGCTGACCGCCACCAGAGCGGCGCCTGGTCGCTCTTCGATCTCGGCGCGGAGACCCGACGCCGCGCGCAGCGTCGTGCGAACCGGCGCGGCCGAGCCCACCGCGGCGGGGGGCCGAGCCGGCCCTTCGGGCGCGGCCGACGAGCCGGTGGCTCCGTGAGAGAGGGCGCGCACGGGCGCCGGAGCCTTGGCGCCGGCCGGCCCCCCGTCCACCGGTTCGAACCAGCCCACCGTCGCCCGGTCGGGGCCGAGCCGCTCCCGCGCGAACCGTCTCACGTCGTCGGTGGTGACCTCGGCCACGCGCGCCGGCAGGCTCCGCAGATGCTCGAACCCGCCGGCGACCTCGAAGAGGGCCAGCTGGTGGACACGCCCGCGCTGATCGTCGAGGTCGAGGGCGAGGCCGGTGCGTATCTGGCGGAGAGCCCGACGCCGGTCCTCGGCGTTCCACTCCCGCGCGGCTGCCTCCTCGAGCGCGCCGAAGAGCGCCCGCTCGGCGGCCGGGAGGTCTTCGGCCGCGGGCGCCGAGCCGCTCAGCGTGTAGACGTAGGGGTAGGTCGAGACCTGCCAGTCGGAGCGCGCGTTGCCGACCCGGCCCTGCGTGGCTCGTTCGAGGAGCGTGCCCGGAACGGTCGGGTACGGGCCGGCGTGTCCCGCGTTGCGCAAGATCGAGCCCGCGAAGCCGCGTCCGCCCGCGAGGAGCGAGTCGAAGAAGACCAGGGTGGGGAAGTCGGGGTCGTTCAGGGCCGGCGCCCGAAAAGCCAGGAGGATCTGGGCGTGGGGGCCGGGACGCTTCATCGTGAGCCGCTTCGGGCCGATCGCCAGCGGCTCCACCGTGCGCACTTCAGTCACCTCTCCCGATGCTGGAAACGACGAGAAGCGCTCCCGGACCTTGGCCACGACCTCGTCCCGGCCGAACGCCCCGGCCACCACCAGGACCGCGTGGTTCGGCGCGTAGAAGCGGCGGTAGAAACTGTAGGCCTCGTCCCGGGTCACTCCTTCCACGTCCGAGAGCCACCCGATGGTGTTGTTGCGGTAGGGATGGATCTCGAAGGAGGCCGCGAGGACCGCGTCGTAGAGGAGCGACTTCGGGTCGTCGTAGGAGCGCAGCTCCGCGAGGACGCTCGTCCGCTCCTTGCGGAAGTCCTCGGGCTCGAAGAGGGCCTGGGCCATGCGGTCGGCTTCGAGGTCGAGAAGGAGATCGAGGCCGGAGCGCCCGAGGGTCGAAGAGTAGTAGGTCTGGTCGATCCACGTGTACGCGTTGTAGCGGCCGCCCCTGCGGGTGATCGAGTCGGATAGCTCCGAACCGGGAAAACGCCGGGTCCCCCGAAACGTCATGTGCTCGGCGTAGTGGGCGAGGCCGGTCGTTCCCGCGGCCTCGTTGCGGGCGCCGACCTCGTAGGCGACTCCCACCGTCACGAGGGGCGAGCCGGGCTCTTCCAGGACGAGCACCGTGAGGCCGTTCTCGAGGGCCACGCGGTGGACGTCAGCCGGAGGGAAGGCCGCGGGAAGGAGCAGGGCCGGCGCGAGCGTGGCGAGCACGCCCGCGATCAGGCGGCCGGGCCCCAAACGCGGATTCGGCCATCGGCCAGGGCCACCGCGATGTGATGGCCCCCTCCGAAGACCGCCGCCCCCGTGAAGCTCTCCTCGGCCACGCCCCAGAGAGCGGCGCGCGGTTTCTCCTCGTGCAGGTCCCAAAGCTGGGCCGAGTTGTCGAGCCCCACGCTCACGAGATGCTCGCCGTCGGGCAGGAAGGCCAGCGAGACGGCCGGCTTCTTGAGGCCGGCGAGGAGGGCCGCCGGCGCGCGGGTGGCGAGGTCGAAGAGGCGGATGGTGCGGTCGTGGCTGGCGACCGCGACGTGAAGGCCGTCGGGGGCCAGGGTGATCAGGCTGATCAGGCCCTCGGGTCCGCGGAGGGTGGCGAGAAGCCTCCCGGTGCGGGCGTCCTGGAGGCGGAGGACGCGGTTCGCGTGGCCGGTCAGGATCCAATCGCCTCCGCCCGCGTAAGCGAGCGCGGTGACGCCCGCCGGCTGTCGGTGCAGCTCACGCCGTGCTTCGCCGGTGAGGGCGGCCCCGACGTCCCAGAGGCGAAGGGTCGAGTCCACGGAGCCCGTGGCGAGAGTCGAGCCGTCCGGCGAGAACGCGAGGGCGCCCACGACGGCGTCGTGCCGGAGGCGGGCGAGCGTCTCCTCGCCCCGCGCCATCTCCCAAAGATGCACGCTTCCGTCCACGTGGCCCGAGGCCAGGAGCCCGCCGTCGGGAGAGAAAGCCAGGGAGAGGATGAGGGCATCGTGGCCGGTCCGCTGGTGCATCTCGGTTCGGAGCACACCCACTCGCGATTGCGAGGCGAGGTCCCAGAGCCTGATCGCGCCGTCCGATCCGGCCACGGCCAAGAGGTCGGTGACCGGAGACAGCGCGGTCGTCTGGGTGGCCGGCGGCTCCCCGAACGTGGCCAGCTCACGGAAGACCGACGCGCCGCGGGCCCGCAGCTCCATCGTCATGTAGCCGGGCGGCGGTTCCTGGGGGACCGGCGTGCGCATGGGCGTGGGCGTCGGCTGGGCTTGGACCGTAGGCAGGGGAGTGGGAGTGACCAGGCGCACGGCCGTAGCCGCGCGGGTCTCGCCCGCGGAGACGACGAGAACGGGGGCCGGCCGCCGGACGGTGGTCCCGTCTCGAAGCTGCTGCTCGATCACGCCGATGAGGGCGACGATGCCCGTGCGCGACGGTTCCAGGGTCAAGGCCCGCCGGGCCGCGGCGAGGGCGCCGTCGAGCTCGCTCCGGGCCAGAAGCTCCCTGGCTTCCGCGAAGTTCCGTTCGTAGGCTCGCTCGCGCGCGGCGGGGGGGAGCGCGGTCTCGGCGTGCCGGTGCTGCCCGGCGGCCCCCTCCAGGGCGAATGCCATCTCCGAAAGGTCGCGGAAACGCTCGTCCGGGTTCTTGGCGAGGGCCTTGTGGGTGACCGCGGCCAGGGCGGGCGGGAGAAGGAGCGCCTTGGCGTCCAGGGGAGGGAGCGGCTCGTGCACGATGCGGTAGACGAGGCTGGTGATGGTGGGCGCTTCGTAGGGGCGGCGCCCGGCCAGAAGCTCGTAGAGGATCACCCCGACCGCCCACATGTCCGCCCGGTGGTCCACCCTGGCCCCGACCAGGGCCTCGGGCGCGATGTAGCTCGGGGTCCCGAGCACGAGGCCGGTCTGGGTCATGTTCGAATCGGCGAGGCGGGCGATGCCGAAGTCGACGAGCTTGACGGAGAGGTCAGGCCGGACGTGCACGTTGGCCGGCTTCACGTCGCGGTGGAAGACGCCTTGCTTGTGGGCGTAGTCGAGGCCGCGGCAGACCTGGATGACGATCTTCACCTTCTGGTCGCGGGTCAGGCGATCGGGCGGGACCATGGCGTGGGCGAGGTCCATGCCCTCGAGCAGCTCCATCGCGATGAACAGGGTCTCCGCCGCCTCACCGAGCTCGTAGATCGTGACGATGTTCGGGTGCTGGAGCTTGGCCGCGGCCCGCGCCTCCCTCTGGAAGCGGGCCTGGGTGTCTCCCTTGGTGAGGAGGCCCGGGTGGACGGTCTTCAGGGCCACGAGGCGCTCGAGCACCGGGTCGCGGGCCTTGTAAACGGTGCCCATGGCCCCTTTACCGAGCTCCGCGATCACCTCGTACTTCCCGATCTTCCTGCTCAGACCAGGGCCTCGCTCCGCGGACCATGATAACGGCTAACCGGCGATCGCGTGCGGGCCGCTACCGGAAGGCGATGGCGCGCACCAAAGCTGCGCCGAAGGCCTCGATGCGCCAGCGCCGGAGTCCCTCGACGCGCTCGAGAGCCAGGTTGTCCCGGGGTGCGGCCTCGGCGAGGCGGTCGATCAGTCGCTGGGGAAGGATCACCGACGGATCGAGCTTCTGGGCTTCGGCTTCCTTGTTTCGCCAGTCGCGAAGCGCGTCCGTTCGCCGGCGGACCTCGTCGGACACCACCGGACGGGGTTCCCGCGGCACGCTGGGCAGGTCCGTCTCCACGAGGGCCAGCCCCCGCTGCACCGCGCCCAGCAAGGCGGCCCCGTGATCGAGGAGGCGGCCGTTGAGCCTCGCCTGGGCGAGGTCCCCCCGCGTTCGCGGGGCGGCCGCCGCGAGGGCCAGGAGGGTCTCGTTGCTGGCGATCTTGAACGCGGGGACGTCCGTCGCTTCCGCCCTCGTCTCGCGCCAGGCGAAGAGCTCGCGCAGGATGGCGAGAGCCCGGGGCTTTAGCCGGCGCGCCCCCTTGACCTTCTGGTAGGCGTCCTTCTCCTTTCGGCGGCGGGCAGGCTCGAGCGCCGCCACCGCCGCGCACTCCTCCTCGACCCACGCCAGCCGGCCCACCGCGCGCAGCTGCGCTACGAGCCGGGCGTGGAGAGGGAGGAGGTGTTGGACGTCCGCCCGTGCGTAGGCCTCCTGGGTGGGGGTCAAAGGCCGCCGCGACCAGTCGTCCTTCTGGCTGCTCTTCGAGAGCTCGACTCCTAGCTCGCGACGTGCCACCGACTGCAGGCCGATCTCGGGCAGGCCGAGGAAGCGGGCGGCGATCATGGTGTCGAAGATGCCGGCGAACGAGAAGCCAAAGTCGCGCTTCAAGGTGGTGACGTCGTAGTCGGCGCCGTGGAGCACTTTCGTGATCCCCGGGTCGGCCATGAATGGGGCGAGGGGCGATTGGTCCTTCAGGACCAGCGGATCGACGAGGTAGGCCGACCCGCCTTCCGTGGCGATCTGTACCAGGCACACCTTGTCGAAATGGTGATACAGGCTGTCCGACTCCGAGTCGAGAGCCAGGGCCCGGCCGCCGCGGATCGCGTCGGCCAGGCGCGCCAGGGCTTCCGGGGTCCGGATCCACTCGGTCGTCACCTTCGCGTCCCCGGCGGCGCGTCGCGTTTCATGCCGGGAGTATAGAGGGGATGAGTCCGCCCATGGATGGCTCTCTGAGCGGATCATTCGCTCGGACTTTCGCGGCTCGCGAATGATCCGAGCTAGACTGACCGGTCGTGGCGAGCGAGAAGGACGAGCCGACCGACGTCCCGCGTTTGCCGGAGACCGTGGAAGTCGAGCCCGCGGGCCGCGCGCGGGCGAGCGTCGTCCTGCTGCACGGGCTCGGCGCGGACGGCCACGACTTCGAGGCGATCGTGCCCGAGCTGGCGCTGCCCGAGTCGCTGGGGGTGCGCTTCGTATTCCCCCACGCGCCCATCCGGGCGGTGACCCTGAACGGCGGCCTCAGGATGCGGGCCTGGTACGACATCGTCGGGCTCGACCGCGGCTCTCGCCAGGACGAGGCCGGCATCCGCGAGTCGGCGGAGATCGCGCACGGGCTCATCCGTCGTGAACGGGCCCGCGGGATCCCGGCCGACCACGTCGTCCTCGCCGGCTTCTCCCAGGGCGGGGCGATTGCGCTCTTCGCGGGTCTGCGGCACCCTGAGCGCCTCGCCGGCATCCTCGCGCTCTCCACCTACCTGCCCCTGGCGGGGGCGCTCGATGTCGAAGCGCATCCGGCCAACGCGGCGGTTGCGATCTTCATGGCCCATGGGCGGCACGATCCGCTCGTGCCTTTGAGCCTGGCCGAGCATTCGAAGCAAGCGCTCTTGCGCCGGGGTCAGCCCGTGGAGTTCCGCACCTACGCGATGCCTCACAGCGTTTCCGCGGAGGAGATCGCCGACATGCGGGCGTTCCTGCTCCGAGTCCTGGGAGGCTGAGGCCGGTGCGCCTCAGCCTCGTTCCGCGGCCTTCGCTTCGTCCCAGAGCGCGTCCATCTCCTCGAGGCTGGACTCGGCCGGGGATCGGCCCTGCTGCCGCAGCCGGTCTTCGACGTGGCGGAATCGGCGCCGGAACTTGCGATTCGCGCCCTTGAGCGCGCTTTCCGGATCGACCCCCAGGACGCGGGCCAGGTTCACCGCCGTGAAGAGGAGGTCGCCGACCTCGTCGAGCACTTCCCGCGGGTCTGCCGGCTGGCGCGTGGCCGCCTGTCTCAACTCCGCCACCTCCTCGTCGAGCTTGCCTAGCGTCCCTGAAGGAGACGGCCAATCGAATCCCACCCGGGCGGCCTTGGTCGTCATCTGGAAGGCCTCGAGCACCGCGGGGAAGCCCTTCGAGACCCCGTCCAGGAGCGAGGCGATCTCCGCGTCCTTGCCTTCCGCCGTTCGCTCGGCCTGCTTAGATGCTTCCCAGTTGCGCAGCACGGCGCTCGAGGTGCGGGCCGGGTCGTCACCGAACACGTGGGGATGCCGCCGCACCATCTTCTCGGAGACCCGGCGGATCACCGAGGCGATTTCGAAGGCGCCCCGCTCGCGGCCGATGTCGGCGTGGAAGACCACCTGGAGCAGGAGGTCGCCCAGCTCTCCCGCGAGGGCCCGGTCGTTTCCCTCGTCGATCGCCTCGGCGACCTCGTAGGCTTCTTCGATGGTCATGGGCTTGACGCTCGCATGCGTTTGCTCGCGGTCCCAGGGACACCCTCCGGGAGCGCGGAGGCGGGCGATGAGCCGGACGAAGTCCGCGAAGAGCGGGCCGGGGTCCGTCGATGGGGAAGGGTCCATGGGACCGATCATAACCGTGGTGACCGCGGCCCTCGGGCCCGGCCCCTTGACCCTACCTGGCCCTGAGGGCGATCCGGCGAGTCTGTCCCGAGGTCACGTCCTTGAGGTCCACCGACTCGAAGCCGATCCGGTCGATCTTGTAGCGGTTCGCCACGACCTCGCCCAGCTTGCCGGTGAGGATCTCGTTCTTCTCCGTCATCAGCACCGCGACCTTCAGGCCTCGCGAGTTGTCGAGAGAGCCGATGAACTTCAGGGTCATCGGGGGAAGGGTGGGAACAGGTGGAGGGGTGGGGGCGAGATCGACCATCGGCGCTGGCGCCGGCTCGGGGGTGGCGCCGGCGGCGGGCGCTTCCGCCGCCGGCGGGGCTCCGAACTCGAAGATGTCGCGCTCTCCGGCCTTCGACTCCCTGGGAGCGGCATCGAGCCGGGCGAGATCGACGCGGGGCAGCTCGTCGAGCTTCGACTCCGCGGAGCGCGCCGCGGTGGCGGCGGGCGAGCCGGACGTGGATCGCAGGCGGTACGCCACCGCCGCCAGGAGGAGGGCGGTCACGGCCAAGAGCCGCGCCTCCCGCGGGCTGAGCTTGCGCCAGTTCAATGCCAAGGCACCCCTACCGTTCGCCACGTCATCGAGGTACCCGCAGGGTAGCACGTCTATTCCCGCTCCTCCGGCCGCCGCCCGCTCTATACTGGGCGCAACCATGAAGGCGATTCGGGTCGAACGCACCGGTGGCCCCGAGGCTCTCCGCCTCACCGACGTCCCTTCGCCTGTCCCCGCCGAGGGCCAGGTGCGGGTGCGGGTCGAGGCCGCCGGCCTCAATTTCATCGACGTCTACCAGCGCACGGGCCTCTACCCGGTGCCGCTTCCCGCCACCCCCGGCCTGGAGGGCGCGGGCACCGTCCTTGCCCTGGGGCCGGACGTGAAGGGGCTCGCCATCGGCGACCGGGTCGCCTGGGCGAACGCCCCGGGGTCGTACGCCGAAGAGGTCGTGGCGCCGGTGGAACGACTGGTGAAGGTCCCGGCGGGCGTCGACGGTCGCGCCGCCGCGGCGGTCCTTCTGCAGGGGATGACCGCGCACTATCTCGTCGAGACCGTCTATCCGCTCGAGCCCGGCGACGCTTGTCTCGTCCACGCCGCGGCGGGGGGAGTGGGTCTGCTCCTCGTCCAAATGGCCAAGCGCAAGGGCGCGCGAGTCTTCGCGACCGTGTCGACGGAGGAGAAGGCCACCCTGGCCCGCAGAGCGGGGGCCGACTCGGTGATCCTCTACACACAGCAGGACTTTGCCGCCGAGGTGAACCGGCTGACCGGAGGCCGGGGGGTCGAGGTCGTCTACGACTCCGTGGGGCAGAGCACCTTCGACAAGGGATTCGAATGCCTCGCCCTGCGCGGAACGATGGCGCTCTTCGGGCAGTCGAGCGGCGTCGTGCCGCCGGTCAGCCCGTCGGCCCTGGCCAAGGGGTCGTTCTTCCTCACGCGGCCGACCCTCTTTCACTACACCGCCGACCGGGCGAGCCTGGAACGTCGTGCCGGCGACGTGCTGGGCCAGGTCGCGGCCGGCGAGCTCGAGGTCCGGATCGGCCGGACGTTCCCCCTGGCCGCCGCCGCCGAGGCCCACCGGGCCCTCGAAGGCCGCCAGACCACGGGCAAGGTGCTCCTCATTCCCTGATCCATGAGGGAGGCCAGGACGGCCTCGTGAATGTCCGAGCTGAGCTAGCGGCCGAGCAGGCGGCCCCAAAGGCCCGTGGAGGCGGTCTTGGCCGGTTTGGGCGCCTCGGCCGCGGGCGACTCGAGCGCGGCTCGCGCGCCGGCGTGGGCGGGATTCAGATCGAGGACGTGCCGGAACATCGTATCGGCTCGACTGCGCAGGCCCCGACGCTGGTAGACGCTGCCGAGCATGAAATAGGCCTCGACGTCCCCCGGGCTCTCCGCCACCAGGATGTGGAGCTGCCCTTCGCCGCGCTTCTCCGAGCGAGGATCGGACAAGAGCGCCTCGGCGAGCAGCCGCCGCACCCGGCAGCGCATGTTTCCCTCCACGAGATCCACCACGGTCTCGAGGATGCGGGCGGCCTCGGTGGGCCGGCCCTCTGCCATCTCGAACTGCGCCTTGGCCAGCGATTCTTCGGCTACCTCCTCTTCCATCGTGGCTTCCGCAGCGGATGGTCGAGCGGGAGCCGGTCGTTCGTCGGGTCGGCCGGCCGCTGCCGAAGGAGGGGGGGCGATGCCGAGCTCGAGGGCCCGCTCGGACGCGCGCGTCGCCATGTCCGCGGGCTTGAACGTGGCCTTCACCGGGCCCTGGAGCTCGACGATGCCCGCACAGAGCAGCCCCAGCAGCGTGCGCTGGGCCTCGTCGGCGTCGAGCGGCAGCATCTCGATCACCTCCCGGCCCGTGAGGGTGCCGTCCACGCGCGAGAGGAAATAACCGTCGGCCGCGGTGAGCTTGAGCTGCTCGAGCCGGAGGCCGCGCGCGAGCACGAGAGTCCGATCGGTCTCGCCGAGGGCGTAGCGGACCGCCGACGGGTCGGTGATTCGGCGGACCGCTTCGAGGATCATGTCCTCGGTCGCGATATGGCCGACATCCTCTCCCCCGCTCGGCGCCTGCTCCTGGAAATGATAAGTGCCGGGCTCGGGGGAAAACGCTCCGTCCAGGATGTCGCGGACCTGCTCCGCGAGGGCGCGCTCGAGCCCGGCGCGATCGACGAGCCCTCGGTCCTCGAGCACGTCCGCGAGGGTCTTCGCCTCCCGGCGCATCACCCCGAGGGCTGCCTCCAGATCGCCTTCGGCCACGAGTCCGAGCGCGACCAACCGCTCGGGAAGCCTTTCCCCCTCTACGTTCGTGAAGGCGGCGACGATCCGGCCATCCCGGAACCGCAGGGCCCGTTTGGCCTCGCCCTGCTCGAGGCTCAGGAGCCCCGCTCGCCGGTCGCTGTGAAGCTCCCGCAGCAGGCCCGGGAGGGTCCAGGGAGAGAGCTGTCCTCTGAGGGCGGACTTCGTCATGGCCTCACTCGTCAATCCTAGCAGCGAGCATGCCAATGCCCGGAAAGCGAATTCTGATGCGCAGACGCGCACTTAGCACTGAGGCGCGGGGACCCTGCCGGCCCACGTGGCCGATTACGCGACAGGAACGCGGCCACCGCGTCCGGCCACACCGGGTTCCGCTACTGGAAGTAGCCGTTGACGTCGAGAATCACGTGGGCCGAGCCGCCCGCCTGGGTGCAGCGGACCGAAAGGGCGGCGGCCGAGCTCAAGGAGACGACCGCGTTGTTGCCCCGGGTCTGCCCCGCGGTGTAGTTGAGGGTGGAAGTGGAGGGCACGGCGCCCGTCGGAAAGAGAGCCAGGTTCCCGGCCGTCGTCGGCTGGGTCACCGTCAGGTTGGCGGAAACCGCCTTTGCGGTCGGGGGAACCCCGCAGCTTCCACCCACGGTCACCGCCCTTTCGGTCGACGCGGCCAGCGCCGGGCCGCTCGCCGGGCTGCGCGTGTCCAGCACCCGGCACGGGCTCACCGTGAAGAAACGGGTGGCCACGGGTGGCGTCGCGGTCCCCAGGGGCACGACCGCGAGCGTTGCCGAACGAGCGGCGAGGGTCAGGTTCAGGGCGCCCGCGGCGGGCACGGTCGAGCCGATGAGGCGAAGGCGGTTCGTGCCGTCGAAGCCGTAGAGGGCGGCGGGCTGGGTGAGGCCGCCGGCGACCGCAACGCGGACCGTGCGGCTGGCCGTGTGCTTGTTGAAGAGCAGGGTGTAGAGCGTGTCTCCGTTGCGGATGGCGTAGGCGCCCACTTGGTCGACGCTCGTGGTCGTGGTCCGCACGCTGTCGCCCGTCACCTTGCCGCCCACGCCGTTGTAGTTCAGGAAGAGCAGGAACGCGTCCTCGACCCGCTTGCCGTCCCCGGGAGCCACCCAGCGCGTGGCGAGGTCGACGCCCTCGCGGCCGAAGATGGCGAGGGCCTCGGCCTGGGCCAAGGCACTGCTCGGCCCTTCGTCGTTGCCCCAGTTGTACTCGGTGATCGCGAGCTTCGTCCCCGGATAGCGGGCGGCGATCCAGGCCTTCATGCGCGGGATGAGCCTCACCACTCCCGCCTCCCACCCGGCCCCGCCGATCCACGACTCGTCCACGTAGGCGGGGTCGTAGAGGCTCTTGAGGGAGCGCAGGCGCAGCGCGGAGGTGGCCGTCGACTCGTCGTCGGAGAGGGCGACGCCGCTGGCCTGCGGGTAGTAGTGGACGTCGAGGTAGTCGATGAGGCGCAGCCCCGCGTGGGTGTCGGCGTAGTCCTTGGCTTGCTTCAGGTACCAGTCGAGGAAGTCGAGGCTGCCGTGGGCGGCGCGATCGGCGCCGGGCGCGCAGTCGTCCGCCGCCGAGAAGAAGTACGCGCACCAGCCCCAGTCCGCCGGCCCGAAGATCTGCGCGGCGGGGTCCTGGGCCTTGATGGCGGCGGCGTAGTCGCGGGTGCGCGTCCAGATCTCGTCGTAGGTGGGCTTGGAGGGATGGACGTCCTGGTGGGTCGAGTACCAGAGGGAGGGCTCGTTATCGAGGGCGAAGAACCTGACGCCTCCCGCCCCCGCGGTCCCCACCCGCCCCGCGATGTGCTGCATCCACCGCGTCACGTAGGTGGGGTCGATCGCGGTCGAGGTGTCCGCCGGGTCGTTGTTGGTGATGGGCGTCCCGTTGGTCCTGATCCCGTTGCCGGCGTCGGCCGTGCACCAGAAGGCGCCCCCGCTGGCTATGCACTCGTTGCTCTGCTGCGCGCCGTACTTCGCGATCGAGTAGCCCCAGCGCTTGGCGCGGTCCTTGGGCGTCCAGCCGATCGTCGGCACCGTGAGCAGGACGTCGCCGCCGGCGCTCCGGGTCTCGTCGATGAAGACGTCGGCGGTCGAGCCGTTCGGGAGGTCGTTGGAGCTGCCGTCCACGATGTTGAAGAAGAACCAGTCGCTCGCGGTGTTGTGGGTGTCGAACTCCCAGGAGTAGCGCGTCACCGAGTTCCCGCCCCATCGCCGCACCGGCCAGCGCACGCGGCTCGCCTGGGCCGCCTCTCCGAAGTTGACGCCGTAGATCAGGGGAGAGACCGGGCGCCGATCGAGGTTCGGGTCCACGGAGACGTCGACGTCCGCCGCATCGAGGCCGGTGCCGGCGAGGAAGAGCGCCAGGGAGGCGATGGCCGCCGCGCGCCGGCACAACGAGCGACAGACGATGAGCATGAGGCGAGCAGCTTACGCTCGCGCCGCCCGGCCGGCTGTGGGGCCGGTCACACGCGCGCGGGGGGGGCCGCGCCCGCGCGCTCTTCAGGACTCCCGGAAATTCCAGCCGAGGCCCGTTTCGAGGGGCGAGGCCGTGACGTAGCGACGTTCCTCGTCGAGGCGTTTCAGGCCCTCGAGCATCAGTTGCTCGAAGCGCGCCTTGAGCGGAGCCACGAGCAGCGGCCGCGCCGGAGTGAAGGCGAACCGGCCTCGCGTCCAGGTGAGGACCTGGAACACCGCGTCCGCTCCGCCCACGCCGTCGGTCGTGGTGGCGCTCACGATCTCGCCTTGTTCGAAGCCGATCTCGGCGGAGCGTCCGTCCGCGGCGCGCAGCGCGCAGACGCCGCTCAGCTGGTTGAAGTGGAACATCTCGAGCACCGCGGGCACTCCCACGAAGTCGAGGGTGCCGGCCATGACCGTCTCGTGCGAGGTCGAAGGATCGGAGTCCCGGCGCGTCCTCCCGGGCGGGGCGGAAACGCCGCTCAGGGCCTCTTCGAGGCCGGTCGTGTGGAGGCTGCGCTCGACCTTCTCGAGGAGCGTCGGCGCGGTGAAGGGCTTCGGCAGGTGGTCAGGCATCCCGAAACGGGGCCCGTCCAGGGGATCCTCGGCCTCGTTCAGGTCGCGGAGAACGACCACGGGGCAGCTCACCAGGGCCGGATCCACCTCTAGCGGCCGCAGGATGGCGAAGCCGTCGGAAAGCCGCGGGAACGGCTCGAACTGCGTGGCCACGTCCACGTGGCGGCGCTCCAGGAACGGGACGGGTTCGATCAACCGGAGGCGTACGTCAGCCAGCACGAGGTCGGGCAGCATGTTGCGCGCGATTCCCACCGCCGTCGTAGGATCACCGGTGGAGACCACGCGATACCCGGTCCCGCGAAGGATGCCCTCGGCGACACCCCGCCACCAGGCATCCTGGTCGACGACGAGCACACGCCGCTTGCGCGTCTGCCAGCCGCCACCTCTGCGCTCCGCCCGTCCAGACTGGGCGCTCATGAGACCAACTCTCCGCTTAAAGATAGCTACTGCGACAGAATTAGGGTGAGGACGCTATTCTAGATCAAGTCGCTGATGATGTGCGCCCGCGCACACGGACCGCGTGGCATGGGTGGCCGCCGCATTGACCCCTTCTGGCCGAGCGTCTCATTCACCCTTCTCGTATACCTAGGTGTCGATCAACGAGGTGGGGATCCACGCACATCGCTGACTGGATGGTGCCGGAGGTGGGAATCGAACCCACACGAGGGGTGACCCTCTCGGGATTTTGAGTCCCGCGCGTCTGCCAGTTTCGCCACTCCGGCCGGGGGCGGCAGGATGCTCAGTCTACGGGACTCGTCCCCGCCTTTCCAGTATCCTGCGTTCCGATGCCGCCGCCCTGGGAGGAGATTCGCGCCGAGTTCCCCGGCCTCGCGACCCAGGCTTACCTGAACGCCGCCGCCACTGCGCCCACACCGAGGCCGGTTCGGACCGCGGTGGACGGCTTCTACCGCGAGCTCGAGGAACGCGGCGACGGCGCTTGGGACGACTGGATGCAGCGGCGCGACGAGGTTCGGGCGAAGGTGGCCCGGTTCGTCGGCGCGGAGGCGGACGAGATCGCCTTCGCTCCGAACACTTCGACGGGAATGAACCTCATCGTGGACCTCCTCGGTGAAGACGGACCCGTCCTCTCCGACGAGCTCGAGTTTCCCGCGGTCACCCTGCCCTGGATCCACCGCGGCATCCCCGTCCACCTGCTGCCCGCGGTCGAGGGCCGGCTCCGGCTCGAGACCTTCGCGATCGGCCAGTCCCCCCGGGCGGGGACGATCGCGATCAGCCACGTCCAGTTCTCGAACGGCTGTCGTCAGGACCTGGATGCCTTCGGCCAGCTCAAGGCCGGCCGACGGCTCGTGGTGTGCGGCAGCCAGTCGCTCGGAGCCTTCCCGGTCGACGTGAAGGCGAGCGCGATCGACGCCCTCGCCTCCGCGGGTCACAAGTGGCTGTGCGCGGGTTTCGGGGCCGGGTTCTTCTACGTGCACCGCGACATCCTGGCGTCTCGTCCACCTCGGACGATCGGATGGATGAGCGGGGCCGACCCCTTCGCTTTCGACCCGCGGCACTGCCAGGTCGTGCCATCCAATCGGCGCACCGAGATGGGCTGTCCACCCTTCGCGCAGATCTTCGCGCTCGGCGCCGCGATCGACTTCATCTCGGGCATCGGTCAGAGTGCGATTGCCGAGCGGGTGCTGGCCCTCAACATGTACTTGACGCTCTCCCTGGAACGGGCGGGGTTCGAAGTGCTCTCCCCGGGCGGCGAGCACCGCTCGGGACAGACCCTGGTGGCCGTCGAAGAACCCTCGCGAGCGTGCGCCTTCCTCCGCGAGCGGGAAGTGGCGGTCTCGCCGAAGCCCGAAGGGCTGCGCATCGCCACCCACTTCTTCAACGACGAGGGGGACGTCGACCGATGCCTGGACGCTCTCGTCGCTTTCCGGAAGACGCGCTGACCCGCGCGCCCAGGGTTTGCCCGCTCCCGTGCTGTTTGCTAGAATGTGGTTTACGGTCTTTCCTTTGCCCCGAAGAGCGCCCGCCAGCAGAAACCCTGAGAAAGCGAGGTCAGCGTGGACTTCCAGGTCGGTGAGAAGGTCATCTACCCGAACCACGGCATCGGCATCGTGGAGAGCATCCAGACGCGGCCCACACCGGCCGGCAAGATCAGCCTCTACCAGCTCCGGATCCTCGCGAACGACTCCCGCGTGTGGGTCCCGCAGCAAAACGCTGATGGCGTAGGCCTTCGGCCGGTCATCACGTCTTCGGAGGTCAGGAAGATCTTCAACCTCCTCTCCGACGCCAGCATCGACCAGCACTCGAACTGGAAGGGGCGTTTCAAGGAGAACTCGGACAAGATGAGGACCGGGAGCCTGTTCGAGGTGGCCGTTGTCTTCAAGGGTCTGAGCCACCTGGCCCGGAAGAAGGCGCTGTCGTTCCGTGAGAAGCGCATGCTCGATCGGGCTAAGTTCCTCCTGGTGAGCGAGATCGCAGAGGTCGAACGCCTCCCCATGCCTTCCGTCGAGGAGCGCCTCGACAAGGCGCTCACCAAGAGCGCCAGTCCTCGCATCAAGCCCGTCCAGAAGCCCGTAGGACCCCGCCGCACTTCCGACGCTTAGGGCGGGACGCCGTAACCCGTTTGATTCCTTGACTTCTGGGGATTGGCCGGCTACAATCCCGCGTCTTTCGCTGCCCTCCACCGAAGAGCGTGCGTCGAACCCGGACAGGGGAGCAGGGGAGTGCCCGAGGATGAGCGAGCCGGCCCGCAGCGCGATGACCAAGGCTGACCTGATCAACGTCGTGGCCAAGAGGCTCGACATCACCCAGGTCCAGTCGGGGATCATCGTGGAGGCGGCACTCCGCAGCATCGTGTCGGCCCTGCAGAACGGCCAGGAGGTCGAGATCCGCGGTTTCGGGAGCTTCCGCTTCCGCAACCGGGCGCCCCGTAAGGGCCGCAACCCCAAGACCGGCGAAAAAGTGGACGTGCCGCCGAAGAAGATCCCCTATTTCAAGATGGGGAAGGAGTTGAAGGCGCTCCTGAACGGCGCGGCCACTTCGGAAGAGACTTCGACCCCGGGCCCCACTCCCGAGTCCTGAGGCCCTCCGCGAGCCTGCGGCTGGATCCTCGATGATCCGAACCGTGCTCGTCCTGCTCTTCCTGGGCCCGTACGCGATCCTCGCGAGCATCTTCGGCTACCCCCTGGCGCGTCTCGCGGGTTCTCCGAGGCTCCTCTATTCCCTGGGCCGCTTCGGGGTCCGGACGGCCCTCGTCCTGGCGGGCGTGCGCGTGGCCTTCGAGGGCGCCGACCGGCTTTCGGGGGCCGCCAACACCGTGGTCATGCCCAACCATGTCAGCCATCTCGACGCGGCGATCCTGTTCGCTCTCATCGATCTCGGGCCGAAAGCGGTAGTGAAGAAGGAGCTGTACGCGTTCCCCTTCGTCCACTACTGCATGCGCTACGCCGGCTTCATCGAGATCGATCGCAAGGACCCGATCCAGGCCAGAGCCGCCATCGCCCGCGCGGTGGCCGCACTCAAGGCCGGGAGCACCTTCATCATCTTTCCCGAAGGCACGCGCAGCCGGACCGGCGAGCTCGGGCCTTTCAAGAAGGGCGCTTTCGTGGTGGCGATGGAAGCCGGGAGCACCATCGTGCCCATGGCCGTCTCCGGGGCGGCCGAGCTCCTGCCGCCGGGCCGGTTCGAGATTCGGAAAGGTACGGTCCGCTTGCGCGTCCTGGACGCGGTGGACGCCTCACAGTACTCTTACGCCGATCGCGACCGGCTGGTCGACGAGGTGCGCGGGCGGATCGCGGCGGCCCTGGCCGCGACGGCACCCGCCTAGAGGAACATCGCGGATGGCTTCGGTGGTGAAGGAAAAGCGAACGACCCCGCGGATCCAGCCCTACATCGTTCCCTGCCTCCTCATCGACGTCGAGCGACGGGTGGCCGGCTACCTGACCGACCTGTCCAGCCGGGGAGGTCGGGCCGCTTGCGAGAGCCAGGCGCCGGAGCCAGGCGCCCTGGTGCTGTTGGAGTTCCGGATCGGCCGCGAGGTCGAGCCTTCGCGGATCAAGGCCGCGGTCAAGTGGGTGCGGCGGAGCGCGCGCGGGATGCGAGCGGTGGGCCTCCGGTTCGAGAAGGTTCCCCCCGCGGAAAGGAAGGCATTGGAAGCGCTCGTGGAGGAGTTCCGCCGCCGGGTGGCGGAGATCGGCCAAGGATGACCATGGACCAGCACGATCGCCGCCGTCCGGCCAGCCCGTTCTCGATCAGCGGCGGTTGGCTCTCCCTGAACGACGACGACCTCCTCTACCAGATCGAGCTCTTGCCCGAGGGCCCGCATGACCGGGACGAAGCCCTCGTCGAAGTGGTCCGCAGCGAACGGCATTTCTTCATCCGCCAGGAAGCCGCGAAGAAGATCCGCGATCCCGAGGTCCTGAAGGCGTTCTCCCACGACCGCCACATCGGTCAGATCCTGGTGCGGGTGATGAACCGGAACTCCGACGTGGCCTACCTCGAGCGGCTGCGCAGCGACAGCCGCCATCTCGAGGTGCGGAAGGCCGCGGACGCCCAGCTTCGCCACATCGCCGGGAAGCTCAAGAAGATATAGCTCGGACTATTCATGAGGCCGGTCTGATCTTCCTCATGAATAGTCCGAATGCCGTTGCGGCCCGCCTCTCGCGAGCAGGAGCGCCACCGCGGCCTCGAGGCTAGCGGCTCGGGCGTCAGGCGTCGAGGCTTCGAGGGCCCGGTGGTTCGGGAAGCCCCCGGGAATGGCGACCGCGAAGGCGCCCGCGGCGCGGGTCATGAGGACGTCCTCCGGGCTGTCACCCACGTAAGCCGCGTCGCGCGCCTCCACCTGCAGCCGTTCCAGGGCCAGGAGCAGCGGCTCCGGCCGGGGCTTCCTGGCGGGGAGGTCGCCGCCACAGACCACCACGCGGAAGAACCGCTCCAACTCGAGCGCCCGAAGCTCCGAACTGACCCGGTCGCGATCCCCGCTGGTCACGAGCCCCAGGAGCAGCCCGGCGGCGCGGAGCCGCTCGAGGGCGGGAAGCACGCCGGGAATGAGGGCGTTCCGCTCCTGGCCGTAGAGGTCCATCCACCGGCGATCGGCCGCGGGCCAGTGCTCTTCACCGAGACCCACCCGCCGGTAGGTGTCCTGCCAGTTCGGGGAGTAGGACTCCGCGAACCGGCTGCGGTCGAAAGGAATGCCGAAGCTCGCGAACAGCGACACGTAGCTCCGGTAGGTCGCTTCGGCGGAGTCCACGAGGGTTCCGTCCCAGTCGAAGAGCACCGCCCTGAGGCTCATTGGCGGGACAGCACGATTCCGGTGACGAGCACGGCGAGGACCGCCAACGAAACGAATCCAAAGCGGCGATCGCCGTCCCGAAAGAGGCCCAGGGTCAAGACCGCCACCCGAACCACGGGGGTCAGCATCAGGATCACGATCCCGCTCCGGAGAACGCCCTCCCGGCCCAGGACCAGCCCCAGGAGGAGCAGGAGGCCGCTCGTCGCTACTCCGGCGGTGAGCGCAATCTCGACCGCGCGCTCGAGGCGGAGGCTGCGCTTCATGGCAGGCGAAGGGCCTTGATGGCCATCTGCCCCCCCACCACGAAGAGCACCACGGCCAGGAAGAGCTTGAGCGACCGAGCCTCGAGGGCCTGCCCCAGGCGAGCGCCGGTCAGGCTGCCCGGCAACGCTCCGAGAGCGATGGCGGCGGCGAGGGTGAGGTCGATATCCCCGCGGCCGTAGTAGACGAACGCCGACGCCGCCGCGGTCACGCCGATCATGAACGCGCTGGTCGCGGCCGCCACCTTGATGGGGATGCCGCAGAAG
>Ga0209640_10001634_pt1 | contig 19192 bp, 17 predicted proteins | sample RifCSP10_1_FD_184018 | JGI IMG/M metagenome (GOLD analysis project Ga0209640, IMG submission 184018) | Soil microbial communities from Rifle, Colorado - Rifle CSP2_sed 10_1 (SPAdes) (version 2) | ecosystem: Environmental > Terrestrial > Deep subsurface > Rock core/Sediment | place: Rifle...
TGGGTGCGCACGATGCGCGGCGATGAGGCAATCACGATCTTCGACGTCTTCGACAAGGCACTGGTGTACCTGGGTGAGGTCAGTGTCCCCGGCGAAGTGACCCGCTATTCGCCTGGTGGAGAGTTTCTCGCGACCGCATCGCTCAACGGCGACGGGGTTCCGCAAACGACGCTCTGGCGGGTTGTCTCGCGGTAGACACACGGCGCCACCGGCTGACCAGCGAGGAGAGTGAAGCTACGCGACTCCGCCGAGTCGTTGCTCGAGATCGTCACGATACGTCCGCGTGACGACGAGGCGCGTCCCGGTGTCGAGCGCCACCTCGTGATCGCCGTCCCCGAGGGACCGCACCTCACGGATCCACGCCAGCGCGACGATGTGCGAACGATGGATGCGCGCGAAGCGACTCGGGTCGAGCGTCTCCTCGAGATCCCGCAAGGTGCGCCGTGTAAGCCAGCTTTGCTTCGCGAGATGCAGGCGCGCATAGTTGCCTTCCGCACCGATCCAGCGCACCTCGCCGAGGTTGACGACCACTGCGCGCCCGGTCGCGCGCACTGCCATGCGCTCGGGCCACGGCGCGCCGGGAGGGCGCGCAGTAGCGGCAGCGCGTTGTAGCCGATCCAGATCGGCGGGGTCGCGATGTGCCGCATGCCTCTTCACGCGCTCGAGCGCCCGTGCGAGCCGGACTTCGTCGAAGGGTTTGAGCAGGTAATCCACCGCGTTGGCATCAAACGCCGGGAGTGCGTAGCGGTCGAATGCCGTCACGAATACGACCATCGGCGCGTGCGTGGGGTCAAGCGCCGCCACGACACCGAATCCATCGAGTTCCGGCATCTGAACGTCAAGGAAGACGACGTCGGGGGCGAGCGCATCGATTTGCTCAAGCGCCTCCGTTCCGGAGCGCGCCGTTCCCACAACCGCGAAACCCGGCTGCTTCGCGAGGAGCCGTCCGAGATCGCGCAGTACCAGTGGCTCGTCATCGACGAGGAGCCCGCGCAGCTGCGTCACGTCGCGTCGGCCGGGTGGAGGGGGATCGTGAGGACCGCCTCCGCGCCGCCGCCATCGGGCGCGGTCAGTTCCAGGTGGGCGCCAGCCCCATACCGGGTCCGCAAGCGGTCGCGTGTCATGCCGAGTCCTCCGCGTTCGTGGAGCTGCGCGGGCGGCGGCAGCCCATCGTTGAACACGCGAATGCCGAGCCCTCCGCCCACCGCATGCGCCGTGACCGACACCCGGCCGCCGCTCGCGCGGGGCGCGATTCCGTGCTGGAGAGCGTTCTCGACGAGGGGCTGCAGGAGGAAGCGCGGCACCGGCGCGTCCTGCACTGCGTCGTCGCAAACGAGCTCCACTCGGAGGCGGTCGGCGAAGCGCACCGCCTCGATCGCAAGATAGCGCTCCAGCAACCGGAACTCCTCCGCAAGCGGCACATCCCCGGATTCCCCGTCGGCGAGTGCATCACGCAGGAGATCGCCGAGCTGGGCGAGCATCGCGCGCGCGCGCGCGGGGTCCTCGTCGATCAGCGCCCCCGCCGCGTGCAGCGCGTTGAACAGGAAATGTGGCTGCAGCCGGGCGGCGAGCGCCGCGAGGCGTGCCTGCGTGGCGAGCGCCTCCGAGCGCGCCGCGCGCTCCTGCTCGTTGCGCAGGTGGCGGCGAGTTTCGACGGCGCGCGCGAGGCCAAGGAGTGCCGCGTAGAGGACGGCCGCGAAGTGCAGCCGCGTGCCAACGAGTGCCTGGCGCGCGGCTTCTCGCCAGGGAGGGGCTTCGCCGTTGCCGAAAAGCCTCAACCCTACGGCCAACACGAGCATCGTCGCCGGAAGGTGGATCACGAGCAACGCGGCGGTGTGCACCACGACGGAAACGACCCGCCGTCCGGGCCGGAAGTCGAAGCGCCGCCCCAAGACGATGATGACCGGCACCGCCGCCACCCATACGCCCCATGTGGCGACGCCGAAGAGCAGCGCCGATGTCACCGACACGCCCTCGTTCGACGCGCGGCGAAACGTGTAGAGTTGCGCCGCCGACACGAGCGTCAACGCTCCAAGCACGGCCGCGGCCACGAGGGCCGCGGTGCGCCCCGTGCCGTCCGAGCCGCTCAGGGCCGCGGGTTCGCGGAGAGGACCGTGGACCACGGCGAGAGCGAAAGATGCTGGGCCGCGACGCGGTCCGGCGCGATGCCGTCGCGTGCGATCGCCGCAATCATCTCCTGAGCGTACTGCGATGGACTCGACACGTTTTGAATGTAGTCACCCGCCCAGACGAAGCCCGCGCTGGGGATGGCCACATACAGCGCCCCCTCGCTCGCGACACCGTCAATTGGACGGAGCCGCACACCGCCTCCGGCGAGATTCAGCCCGGTGCGGGTGGTAATGACACGCGGAGGGCGCGTGCGGCGCGCTCCTTCGAGGACGTCTGGCGCAAGCGTCCAGCGGCGCGCGAGGAGCTGCTCAAGGAAGGGCCGCGACATTTCGTGTGTGACGATCGTCGCCCCACGTGCCGCCCAGAAGCGCACGCCTTGCACATGCGGCCAGGCAAGGTCGGTCACGACGAGCACCACGGCGCGTACCCGGGGAAAAAGCGTCGCGATCCATACGGAGTCGGCGCGGCTTCGCGATTCCGAGGTCGTGGCGTCAAGGAGGTAGACGGTATCGCGCTGAAGGGTCACCGCGTGCGTGTACGCGCGGGTCGCCAGGAGGAAGGTGTGGTCGTCGACGCGCACGGTATCCACGGGCAATGGTTGAGCGAAGGGATCAGGCGTGTTGCGGTGGTCGACCGCAGGCAGCGCTAGGTCCGGCCCGTCCGCGCGCGCGAGCGCGGCGACCACCTGTTCGCCAGCGCGTAGTGGGAGTGTGAGGTTCCGCCGCAGGTGCTCTACCCCGTCGACGTAGCGCACGGCGACCATCGGGAGAGCCACGGCTCCACTCCGCCACCAAGTGGCGTAGACGTACTCCGCCCGGATCTGTCCCCAAGTCGCGTGCCGTTCGATCCGCTCGAGCTTTACCGGCATCGCCGACTTGAAGTCGAGGTAGAGGCGCTGCGCGTCGCGCTCGAGTACGAGGCGAGGGTAGCCGCGGAATGAGCAGGTGCCGGCAACCCGAACGCGACCCTCGCTCCAGTCGGCGAGCACCGCGAGGGGATTGAGCGCGCGCGTCGGTTCATGGAATCGGTAAAGCGCCGCCATCGCACGGCGGAGCGTGTCGCGCACAACGAACGCCGACTGCGCGGTGCGAAGCATCGCGCTGCCGCTCGCCGGCAGCCGTTCCCACCGTTCGACCCCCGTTGCTGCGTCAAACCACCAGTCGCGGAGTTCGACGGATTCGATATAGGGCGGCGCCGGCCTGTCCGACTGGAAGTACTGGACGTCCACATCGGTCGCGCGCCACCGCAGCAAGCGGTCCTGCACTGCATCGATCCCGACAGCGCGCCGCGCGCGCCTGATCCACTGCGCGGCGTCGGCGTCCGCGGGCGCGGCAACGCACGTCTCGGTTTCGAGACGGTCTCGGCCAGGCCAGGTTCCCTGCGGCGCGACGGGGCGCGCCGCGAACACAAGCAGCGCGAGGGTGGGCAGTAGATACCGATTCATCGAGTACGGTGCTCCACGCGGCATTGGCGCCACGAAGTGCGGCGCACGTCCAACGGTACGGCGCGAGCGCAGTCTGGTGTCGGACGGCGGGATGAATCGCGGCTCCGAGGGACGAGTCACGGTCGCCCGGGCGTTGACGGCGCTCGCAGGGAGTATCCTTACAGCGAAGCCTCAAAGGGCTGGTAGACTGGCAGACGCTGCTCGTAACCACTCTTCAGACAGTGAGGATGAAATGCTGTCGTGCAGGATCGGCTTTACCGGGCTGCTGGTGACACTCGCCAGCGGCGTGCTGGGTGCGCAGGTGGTGCTGACGCCGACTCACTATGACGTGGGCTTCGAGGTGGACTACGATGCTGAAGTCCTGCGGGGAACCGCACGCATTGTGCTGCGGAATCCGTCCGCGGCACCCGTACGCGAAGCGTCGCTGCTGCTCTATCGACTGTTCCGGGTCAGAGCGGTGCGCGACGATCGGGGGAAGAACCTCGCGTTCAGCCAAACCGTCGTTGCCTTCGAGGACTTCGCGCAGCAACAGGTGAACCAACTCCTCGTCACGCTGCCGGAGCCGCTCGCGCCCGGAGCGCAGGCCGCGATCGAAGTGCGGTACGACGGCCATCTGCTCGGCTCCGCCGAGACGGGCATGCGCTACATCCAGGATCGGATCGATACCGCGTTCACCATCCTGCGCGACGACTCGCGCGCCTATCCCGAGCCGGGCTTTCCATCCGAAAAGGTGAATCGCAGCGTCGCCACGCCGGAGTTTTCTTACTCTGCCCGCATTACGGTTCCGAAGGGTCTCATCGTCGCGAACGGCGGTCGACTCGAGGGCATCGATACGGCGGGTAAGGCGGTCACATTCCGATACTCGAGCCTGCAACCCTCGTGGCGAATGGACTTCGCGATTGCGAAGTACACCGAGCTGTCCTCGGGCCCGGTCCGCGTCTTTTACCTCCCCGGCGACGGGCCCGGGGCTGCCGGAGTCGTGCAGGCGGCGGGGGAGGCACTGGACCGGTTCACGCGCTGGTTCGGCGCACGGCGCGACCCGACTCCGCTCACGTTCATCGAGATCCCCGACGGCTGGGGGTCGCAGGCCGATGTGACGACGATCATCCAGAGCGCGGCGGCGTTCAAGGATTCGCGGTCGCATGGCGAAGTGTACCACGAGATCAGTCATCTCTGGAACGTGGAGTCGGCGGAGCGCCCCTCACCGCGCTGGGAAGAAGGATTGGCGTCCTTTCTCGAGGATCTCGTGACGCAGGACGTGACCGGAAAGCCGGTCGTGGAGGCGCGAGCGGACAAGCTCGTCGAGTGGCTACGCGGCCAACTCCCAACCCATGAAGTGTGGCGAACAGTGCCGCTCACCGATTACGGCAGGGCCGGATTGACGGACCTGTCGTATTCCGTGGGGAACATGTACTTCGCTCTGTTGTATCGCCTCGCCGGGCAGGAGGGGTTCAACACGATCATCGGCGGTTTCGCCGCCGAATTCGGTGCCCCCGGGGGCAGCACAAAGGACTTCGCGGACCTCGTGCTTAAAACCGCGAAGATGGACCTCTCCCAGTTCAACAACGACTGGCTCTTCACGACTGCGTGGGCTGACCGCGTTGCGCAATACGCAACTGTCAGCGAGCTCGAGGCGTACTACCGCCGCCGCCAAGGAGGGCGGGAATGACCGTCGTCGCGTCGGCGGCAGCATGAACCCGAATGCTGCGATAGCGATCTTTCTTGCGTGCTCCACGGGCGTCCTGAGCGCGGGGCAGACATGGGTGCTCGCCGCCCGTCCGCCACGAATCGTGCGCTATGCGGTGGTCTGGCTTGCGTGCTCGGGACTCATCGGGATTGCCGGACGATACGTTCTGTGGGAGACGAAGCCGGACAAGACCGGCGTGGGCGACAAGACGGTGCTCATCGCGGCCGCGATCATCGGTGCGCTCGTCCTGCTGGTCGTCGCTTGGAAGGCGAAGCGCCTGAAGCCGGGGCTGTCATCGTTTCAGATAGCCCGGGAACTGGTGGCGGCGCACTACCTTCAGCGCTCCGCTCGTGCGCCTTCCGCACCAGTGACCACTGCCACCAGCCACCCGCGCCCCGCGCGCCGCCACCCAACACAATGCGTGCTCCGGCGGGGCGATTGAAATTCCTATCCCCCATAGTCATCACGTCGGTGACTTTCCTACCTCCCTAACGACTCCGACTTTCTCCGCAAGCAGCCTGGCCACGAATCGGTTCGACTCAGCTAGACGCTCGATCTCTACGGCCGAAGCCTCGACGCTCTGCTCGATGCGCTCGAGGCGCCGCACGATGTCGGCGCTATCCGCTGCGCCCAGTGAAAGACGACGCTGCGAAATGTGACGCGAGATCAACAGCATGGCCGTGATGAGCACGGGCACGCTGCAGACCATGGCAAAACCCGAAAGGAACATGTAAGGCGGCACACCGCACCTCTATTGAATGAAACATCTGGGTTCCCTACGTCGACGCTCCGCGCGGACTTTCCCGGCCCTGTTCTCATCCCGACACAGTCTCCCATCGCCACGCAACGTACGAGAAGACGACTGGCCAAGGATAGCGGGTGAGGTGGAAGCGGACCGGTGGTCACAAGCTATGGTACTGAGCAATACCTGCTTGCTCGTGCCACTTCGGAACATCGACGCCTCTCACGAGCAACCACGCGGTCAGCGCCAACCCGGCAAGGGCCGCGGGCATGAGAAAGATGGGTGACGCGTACGCAGGTGCCAGGATCCCCACGAATGTCCTGCTGACGAACCCGACGCCACTGATCGCCATGAGAGCGCCCAGATACCTTGAACCGGGCCGCCTCTCTGGTAGGGTTCTCCCATCCAGCTGCGTTCTCGCGCGCATTCAAGCGTTGGACGGGATCAAGCCCGCGCGCGCATGTCACGCGGTGCGTATCGGCTGCCTAACGCAAGCGGGTGGGCTCCGGCGCTTGTGATCCAATGCCGGCTGGCGCAGGCTGCAAGCCCTTGTCAGGCGGCGCCTCTCGAGACACGGAATGCCCAAATGGCCAGACTCCCGGTGACCAGAAACGCAATGAACGAGAACCAGACCGGGATGGAGAAGGTGCCGACATGTGCCGGCAATCGGAGCACGAACCGGGACAACTGGGCAAGGGCGATCAGGGTGAAGAGCGTCCCTGAGATCTGTTCATAACGACGCATAGTGAGCTCCTGACTTGGGCGTCCGCCTAACGGCTGCGAGACGCGAGGCGAGTGCCGAGACACGACCGACTGGCGACCGACCAGCGCAAGACCGGCGCAAGACCTGCGGACGATCCTCGAGCTTGCCGACCAGCAGCGGCGCCGAGGCTAACTGCTGCCGCTGTTTCGGGACGCGGCGTCTCCGACGATCCCTCTCATGCCCGCGCGCGGTCGCGACGTCCCGCAAACCGTACACGCCGCGCTCTGGCTGGCGTAGAGAACGAACTCGCTCTCCATCCCGCAGGCACTGCACCAACCACGTGCGCTCCGCAGGTGATCGAGCGGCAGGCCCTCCTGGATCAGGCGGCGTACCATCGCGTGTGGCTCGGCGGCGCCCAGCGGACACAGGGCGCCGTTGCACCAGTCTCCGAGTTCCATGCAGATCAACTCGGCATCGTGGACGTTGGCCTGGGGGTGACCCTTGGCATCGTCCGGCAGCAGGACGCGCACGTTCCGGTCGCATCCACTGCAGTACATCGTCCGGATTTCCATACGCTCCTCCAAATCGAGGCGTTCGTCAGGCTTTGCGCGTCAGGTTTGCGACACGACCCACGCGCCGGGAGACCGCACCGACAGCAGCAGGCGCGCCGCAGCCGGTTCCATGCCGAATACCGCCGTCGACGCCGCGTCAGCATCGCTGCATCGGTCGGCCACAACGGTGACGGTGTGCACGGGCGAACGGCGTGGCGCGGCACGCCCGGGATCCATGAGGTGATGGTACCGCGTGCCCCGATACATGAAGAACTGCTCGTAATCGCCCGAGGTGGCGATGGCGCGATCGGTCAGCTCGACTTCGGCAATCACGGCCCGCGCGTCGACAGGTGACCGGATCCCGATGCGCCACGGCGATCCATCCGGCGCGTGGCCCAGCGCAAAGATGTCGCCGCTCACATTCACCAGCGCGTCGCGGATCCCCCAGCGCCGCAGCGAGTCAATCACCAGATCGACCGCGTAACCGCAGGCGATGCCGCCGAGGTCGAGATGCACTTCCTGCGATGTGAAGAACACCGCCGGTGTTCCCTTCTCCACGCCTGACTGGATGTGACGATAGAAGCGCTGCCCTTCCAGCCGTCGCACCTGCACCGGTGCCGGAGGCTCATGGCGATTGGCGACGTCCCAGAGCTCGACCACTCTTCCAACGCCGGGATCGAATGCTCCGTCACTCGCCGATGCCCAGCGCAACGCCTCCTCGATCACCGTCTGCGTCTCCCTCGACACGGTCACGGGCGCCCTTGCCGCATAAGCGTTCGCCCGCCCGATGTCAGACGTGCTCTGAAACCGGGTCATCAGCCGTTCGACGCGCGCCAGTTCCGCCATCGCCGCGTCGATGGCGCGCTCGGCATACATCGCATCGACGTGCACGATCGTGAACTCGGCCGTCGAGGCCATGACCGGCAGCGTGCGACGCACGATGCGGCGCCGGTCGCGGCGGGCGAAGGGAATGGTGGCCACGATGAACGCGCCGAGCCCCGCGGCGAGGAGTTCGCGGCGGTGAGGCAGGCGTGATGTGCGATCAGGGTCATTCATGATGCAGGTCTCCGGATTCATCGCGGCGGGGACACATGCCGGCACACCCGCCACAGCTGCTGCCATTGCACTCGGTACGCGGACGAATGAGCCCGAACAGCATGAACAGCGCCGCGCAGATCAGTACGCCCGCGAGGTAGGTCATCATGAGGCCCCCAGGCCGGCGAAGCCCATGAACGCCATCGAGAGGAAGCTGGCTATGACGAGCACCACGCCCATGCCACGCATCAACGACGGCACGGTGGACAGCTCCGTGCGCATGCGGATGGACGCCATGAGGGAGAGCGCGAGCGTCAGCCCGGTGCCGGCGCCCAGGGCGAATGCCAGCCCCTGGATCAGGTTGTAGCCGCGGTTGGACTGGAAGATCGCCAGCCCGAGGATCGCGCAGTTCGTGGATATCAACGGCAGGTAGATCCCCAGCTGGCGGAAGAGCGCCGGGTAGTGCTTCCTGATCATCATCTCCACTACCTGGACGGCCGACGCGATGACCACGATGAACGCGATGGTCCGCAGGAATGGCGCCGGGCCCAGGACGTACCTGTTGAGGAACCAGGCCGACATCGCCGTGATCACCAGCACGAACGTGTTCGCGATCCCCAGGCGAAAGGCAGTTTGCACCTGCTGCGTCACACCCAGGAACGGGCACAGCCCCAGGAACATCACGAGCGTGAAGTTGCTGACCAGCATCGACGAGATGACGATCCACGCCAGGTCACCCATCAGGCGATCCTCCGTCCCGGGCGAACGGCGGCCCGCTGCGCGCGCATCTCGCGGAAAGCCGACAGCGTGAGCAGCACGATCCCCAGCGTCAGGAAGCCTCCCGGCGGCAGCACCATGATCACCCAGGGCTCCCACGCGGCCGGCATCACCTGCACGCCGAGGAACGTGCCGTTCCCCAGCACTTCACGGATCGCGCCCATGATCGAGAGGCCCAGCGTGAAGCCAAGTCCCGTGCCGAGGGCATCCATCACGGCGCGGTGCACCGGCTGCTTGGCGGCGAACGACTCCTGGCGCCCGAGGACCAGGCAGTTGACGACGATGAGGGCGATGAATGCGCCGAGCGCCCTGTGCACGCCGGGAGTCAGCGCCTCGAGGCTGAGGTCGACCATCGTCACGAACGTCGCAGTGACCAGGATGTACGACGCAATGCGGACTTCGGTGGGGATGCGGTGCCTGAAGAGCGAGACAATGAATTCCGATCCCAGCAGCACGAACATCGTCGCCAGCCCCATCGCCAAGCTGTTGATGACGTTGTTCGTGATCGCCATGGTGGGGCACATCCCGAGCATTTGAACCAGCACGGGATTCTCCTTCCAGATCCCGCGCATGAAGTCGCCGAACAACGGCGGTTCGGGCCGGCGCGGGAGCGCGACACCGCGCTGAACGCTGACGACCTGCGGAGCATCACCGATCACCGGGACTGGAGCTGCGCCCATGGCGGTCACGGCGTCGTCCCTCCGCCATGGTAAGCGACGAGCAGCGGCCGCCAGCGCGCCACCGCGTTGTTGATGATGCGAACGACGGCGCGCGATGAAATGGTCGCGCCGCTGATCACATCCACGTCGCCGGGGTCGCTACCGGTCCGGCGCTTGACGCCCTTGAGTGGCGCGACCGCGCGCGCGAACTGATTCACGAAGCTCGAGTCCTTCTGGATCTTGTCGCCCAGCCCGGGAGTGTCCTTCTGCTCCAGGACCTTCATCCCCAGAAGGCGCCCGCTCTCCGGGTCGAACCCGAAAATCAGGGACACCATCTCGGTGAAGCCGGGTTCAGCCGCAAGCACCGCCACGCCAATACGCCGGTCGCTCGCGTCGTACCCCTGGAAGACCCGGGGCAGCTTGCCCGGATTCCCGACGGGACGCAACACCAGCTTGCCCCCTTCCATATAGAGGGTATCCCAGCGGGCCGGCTCCTGCAGCACTTCGGCAATCGCTCCCCGCATCACCTCCGCGCGGTGGGCCTCGACCCGGGTGATCGTCAACTGATACACCGCGCCCACCAGCAGCCCGGCCACCGCACCCGCGGTGCCCAGGGTAGCAAGCAGCCGCCATGAGGGCGTCGCTGCCTCCTGAGCAGCCGGCGGTGGTCCGCCACCGTGGACGTGGACATGCGTCATGTGGGTGCCCGCCGGCCAGTGCCGAACACCCGCGGCTGCGTGCCCTTGTTGATGAATGGCGTGAACGCATTCATCAGGAGGATCGCGTACATCACCCCTTCGGGGAGTCCGCCCCAGACGCGGATCATCACGACGAGCACGCCGATGCCGGCGCCGAAGATCCAGCGTCCATTCCTGGTGACCGGCGCCGTGACCGGGTCAGTCGCCATGTACACGGAGCCTAACGCCAGCCCGCCGGAGCAGAGCATGAACAACGCGCCGGGGGCGCTGGGCCTCACGGCATGGAGCGCCGCGCTCACGGCGGCCACGGTCGCGAAGATGGCCACGGGGATTCGCCAGTTCATCAGGCCGCGCCAGACGAGCCAGGCGCCGCAGAGCAGGATGAGCACCACCGATGTCTCGCCGATCGAACCGGTGGTATTGCCGATCAGGAGCGAGGTGATGCTCGTGCCCTGCCCTTCGAATTTCAGCAACCCGAGCGGCGTCGCGGCCGTGAGGCCATCGAGCGTGACGGGGTGGGTAAACGGGAACGCGAAGTTGTCGCCGCGCAGCGACCACCACGCGTCACCGACCGTGGGCCACGTCGTCATCGGCACCGGAAACGAAGCCTGCAGGAACGCGCGCCCGATCAGCGCCGGATTGAAGACGTTCTGTCCGAGACCGCCGAAGAGCATCTTCCCGAACCCGATGCCGAACGCGCCTCCCAGCATCGCCATCCACAGCGGCAACCCGGCTGGCAACGTAAGCCCGAGGAGTACACCGGTGATCGCCGCAGAGCCGTCCCATATCGAACCCGATTTCCCGAGCAGGCGCTCGGTGATCATCGCGCCTGCGGCCGCTGCTGCGATCACCAGCAGTGCGCTGACGCCGAAGAACCACGTGCCTGCGAGTACGATCGGTGCCAGGCTTGCCGCCACGGTCCACATGATGCGTGGCGTGGTGTCCTTCGCCCTCAAATGCGGCGACGCCGAGACGACCAGTGCGGGCGTGGTCATGCGACGGCCGCCTTGCGCTTCCGCAGCCCGGCCTTGCTGAACGAAAAGAGCTGCGACAGCGGAATGTTCGACGGGCACACGAACGAACAGGAGCCGCACAGCATGCAATCGGCGAGATGCAGCGGCTCCATGTCCTCGTATCGTTCACGCATCGCGTACTCGCCCAGCGCCGAGGGATTGAGGAACACCGGGCACGCATCGAGACAGCGCCCGCAGTGAATGCAGGGGTAGACCTCCGGTCCGCGCATTTCGCTCTGCGCCAGCACCACGATGCCGGTTGTGCCCTTGGTGACCGGCGCATCGAGGTTCGCCTGGGCGAGTCCCATCATCGGACCGCCAACGATGACCTGCCCTGCGTCTTCGGTGATACCGCCGCAGTACTCGATCACGTCCCGCAGTTTCGTTCCCACCGGCACGATAAGATTGGCGGGCGTATGCACGCCGCGGCCGCTCACGGTGACGATGCGCTCGATCAGTGGCAGCCCGGTCTCGAAGACCTCGGCGATGGCGGCCACCGAGCCGACGTTCTGCACGAGCACGCCCACGCTGGCCGGCAGCTTCCCGGACGGCACTTCGACACCCGTGACCGACTTGATGAGCATCTTCTCCGCGCCCTGCGGATATTTGACGGTCAAGGGTAGAACCGAGACGTCGAGATCCGTCGGGATGGCAGCCCGCAGGGCCTCGATGGCGTCCGGCTTGTTCCGCTCGATACCGATCACCGTCCGGGACACGCCTAACGCGCCCATCATCACGCGAACGCCGTAGAGCACGCGCGCGGGGTATTCCACCATCACCCGGTGGTCGGACGTGAGGTATGGCTCGCACTCGGCGCCGTTGACGAGCAGGGTCTCGATTCTGGTGTTCGCCGGCGGAACGAGTTTCACATGGGTTGGAAACGCCGCGCCGCCCAGGCCGACGACGCCGGCCTCCTGCACCGCCTTGACCACCTCGGTCGTGGCAAGCCCCTCCCAATGCGGTACGAGCCGGGGGCGCGGCAGCTGCAGCGCATAACGATCGACGGCGATCCGCACGGACAGCGCCATGGTGCCGTCGATGTGCGGCCACCACTCCACACCTGTCACGGTGCCGGCAGCCGACGAGTGTATCGGCACCGACATCCAGCCGTCAGCCGTACCGACGGGATCGCCCCGCTCCACGTGATCGCCTTTCTTCACCACGAGCACCGCCGGTTTCCCCGCGTGCTGGCGCAGGGGCAGCACGACCTCGCCCGGGAATGGCATCCGGCGAATCGGCAGTCCGGAGGTCAGCTCCTTGCGCTCCGGAGGGTGCACACCGTGACGGAATCCGAGTTTCTCGAGCACGGTGTTCTCAGTTGAAGGGCTTCGCCCGTTCAATCCACTTTGCGAGGTCTCTCTCTTTGGGATTGAGCGGCGTGCCTGGATGAATGGCAGCGACGGGACACTTCTCCGCCGCCTGCACCAGCTGCGCAAACGTTCCTGCCCTCGGGTCCTTGATGTACGCCTGCCTCTCCGCGTTGTACGCGAAGAGCCGGTTGTTCAGGTCCGTGCACTCGTTGCAGGTGGTGCATCTGGCCGAATCGATCGACGGCTCGATGGCCAGGTCGTCGTCAGCGACGGCAACTGCGGCCGCAGCCGGCGTGACCGCTTGCGAGATCGTCTCGACCTTTTGCTCACCGTTGGCGCCCTGCACAGCGACACCCGTACCGTTCACCGTCTGGGCCGCACCAGAGGCTAGCGTGCCGTTCAAAGCGGACACACTCGATACGGATGCCACTGCTACAGGCGTTCGCGTCACCGGCGATGCCGGAACGCTCGCTCCTTCCGCCACGGCGAGAAACTCGCTCACCGTGTGGTGTCCTCCGGCGCTCCGCAGCAGGCCTTCAGCCAGCCGCCGTGCGAGCAGCGCCGGGTACGTCTGCTTCATTTCGTTGAGGCGCGCGTCGTGCTCCGCGCGCATCGCAGCCAGCTTGTCTTCGTACGCCTGCTCCAGATCGGCGAGGATGCGATCGCGAACCACGGGCGCGATCTCGTCGCCGGCCAGCTGGCGCAGCTCGGACCAGAATCCCAGTCGTTCCTCGGCGAGCGAGACGATCTCCGGCGCGACCCGCAGCCGCCGCAGGTGACGGTCGCGGTCCACTGTCCAGATGAATGGAATCCGGTCGGCGCGATCGTCAGGCGACAGCTTGATGTATTCGTGGAACTGAACCATCTCGTCCGACCACTTGTCGCGCGAGACTTCCTTGAAATGCTTGCGGAAGCGACCCTCGGTCGCCGCCCAGTCGGCGATGGTCAGCGGAGCGTCCATCGTCCGTTCCGTGCCATCGTCGTCCGTGTACGCGATCGCGTATGTCGGCCAGGCGTCGTCCTTCGCGGGATTGCCGTCGAGCGTCAGGCAATCGGCCAGCGACGTGCCGGCGTCGGGATCATAGGTGAGGAACGGGAACGCCCGGCTCTCCAGTGCCATACGCGCCGCACGCTGCGCCGAGTTGTCGGCCAGGCCGTGCTCGACCGGACAGGGCGTGTAGATGTTGAACACGACCGGGCGGCGCTTGTGCAGCCCGCGCAGCACGCCGGCCATGAGGTGCGACGGCGACGCCTGCGATGACTGATGCACGAACGCCCCGCGGTGAGCGATGGCGAGGAGCGCGAGTTCCTTTCGCGCTTCGGTCTTGCCGTGGTGCGCCGCGCCGTACGCCGACATGTCGGCGACCTGGCCGGTGTAGCCGCTGGTGCACGCCTGGCCGCCGGTGTTCGAGTACACCTGCGTATCCAGCACGACCACGCGCACCGGTTTTCCCGATGCGAGCAGCCGCGACAGGTTCTGGAAGCCGATGTCCAGCATGGCTCCGTCGCCACCCATGGCGAAGATGGGCGGGCACATGCCGAATTCATCGTCGTCGAACTTCGACCAGTCGAACGCCGCGAACTCTGTTTCGTCCGGTGCGCCCTGGTACCGGTCGGCGAGCAGCAGCTCGGCGCGGCGCACGGCGATGAACCCGTCGGCCATCTTCCGCATGTGCGCCTCGAAGACGCCGATGGCGATCGACGGCGCATCCTGGAAGAGATGGTTGACCCAGGGGAACGGATACGGGTTGTACGGATACGTGCTTCCCCACACCGACGAGCACCCCGTGCTGTTCGCCATGCCTAACCGCGCGCGCCCCTTCCCGCTCGGTCCCTCGAGGTAGCGCCAGCGGAGGTCCCGCAGCGCCCCGATCGAGCGGGTGAGGGCCGTGATCGTCTCGCGTTTGGCGTCGTCGAGCGGCAGCGCGAATGTCTCAGCCGCCAGCGTGGCCGCTTCCAGCTTCGCGTCCGCCGCGAGGAGCTTGCGCGCCTTCTCGTCCAGCGCGGCAATCAGCGTGTCGAGCCGGGTCACGTACTTCTCCACCCGCGGGCCCATGAGTGCGTGGACGGCGGAGAGAATCAGGTGGACCGCGGTCTTTTCGCCGCATCCCATGCACGCGCCATCGCCGCCGACCATGGAGCGATAGGTCGCTTTCCTGAGCAGGAGCGACGGCAGCACGCCGATTCCTTCGTCCAGGTTCGAGACGCTGACGTAGCGATCGGCGGTATCCGGAAGTTGCTGCCAGAAATCCCAGTTGCGGCGCAGACGGCCAAGATTGGCGTCATCCTGTTTCACCGTGACCAGAGCCTGATCCGGACACACGGCCACACACAGGTTGCATCCCTTGCAGGTCTCGGGATTGATCGTGATCGAAAGCAGGCCGCCGGTGCCTTTCTGCTTCGACTCCGGCATGTCGTAGAACGGCTGTGTTCGTGCGAAGCGCATCTCGCCGGCCACGGCGTGCACCGCGTCGAATTCCGCGTCCAGCACGGTGAGCCGTTCGGCGTCCCACCCGAGCTTTGCGCGCACCGTGCCAAAGGCGCTGCCTAACGCCTCATTGAACGGGAGCTCGGCGCTGCCGTCCAGGGCGCGACGGGTCTCCTTCGCCAGCGGTTTCACCACCGTACGCAGGCGCTCGACCGGCTTCGCTGCGTGCACCGTCTCGATGGCCGCGCCGATCACGTCCTCGACGCTGTTCACCAGCGCGGGAATCGCCGCATCCGGGCACTGCACCCAGCACTGCGCGCATCCGGTGCACTTTTCGGCGATGAATTCCGGAACCTCCAGCCGCGACCCGCTCAGGTCGCGCATTGCGCCGGTGGCCGCGGGAATGGCGCTGATCGCCGCGAAGGGATCCGCCAGACCGTCCTGCGACACGGCGCACAGGCCGCAGACCTGCTCCCAGAACCTGCCCGGATTGCCGATGCCGGGTGCCGCGTTGGGCTCGTCGAGGAGCGCCGGGATCTCCGGCACCACGGCCGGCGCCTGATTGCCGTCACTGACCGGAATGGCATCGACGGCGCGAGCCTCGTCGAAGCCGCGTCGTATGACGCGCAGGTTGTCCTCGACGACGTTGGCGCCACGGTGGCCGAACTTCTTCTCCAGTTGGTGACGGATCCCGTTGAACAGCGCGGTCTCGTCGTTCCCCTCGCGCGCCAGGAGAGACGATGTCCTGAAGAACGCCCCCATGAATGCCGCACCCTGCATCCGGAAACGCAGGTCTGCGTCAGATGCCTCCGCGGCGGCTATCTGGAACGCGTCGAGCGTGAAGAACCGGATCCTGCGTTCGGAGATCTCACGGCGCGCCCACGAGGGCAGGTGCGCCCATGACGCCTCGGGAGTCAGATCGCTCTGCAAGACGAACACCCCGCCGTCAGCGAGCCCGGAGAGGGGATTGGAGTGCCTGAAGACGTTAGGGTCGGGCGACAGCACCACGTCCACATGCTTCAATTCGCCGTTCAGGCGAACGGGCTCATTCGACAGCGTGGCGTAGAACGTCGTAGGCTGTCCCTTCTTCTCGCTGCCGTACTTCGGGTTCGCCTTGATGTGAAGCCCGAAGAGCTCGAACGCGGTCATCGCGAGGTTCTTCCCCATCGTGATCGCGCCCCACCCGCCTATCGAGTGAATGCGGACGGAGATCGAGCCCGCGGGGAGCAGGTTGAAGTCGCCCGCCGAGGGCAGGGCCAGCGACCCGACTCCCGGATAGGCGTCCTCCACCTGCTCCTGCCAGATCTGGAGCTTCGGCAGCCGCGTGTCCTTGCGGAGGAAGTCGATCCCCAGATAGAACTGCCGCCGCCGCGTCCCACCCGGCAGCATGTTCTCGACCGCCGCCACGAGATCACCGGGCTGCAGGTCCCTGCTCCCAAGGCCAAAGCAGCCGGAGAAGAAGTCGGGCGTCTCGTCAGGCGCGATCGCGGAGAGACCCGCGAACGGCTTTGGTTCGCCGCGTGAACGCCCATTCTCGGCGCCCTTCGCCATGGCTGCCCGCAGCTCGCGCAGCAGCGGCGGATCGACGGCCAGCGGCTGGTCGGTGCGCTCGAGCACGACGACGCCCTTCCTGCCGGCCAGGAGGCGCGTGATCAGGTCGGAGGGGAACGGGCGGAACATCCGCAGATTGACCACGCCCACCTTCAGCCCCCGCGATTCCCGCATGAAATCGGCGACCGCCTCGGCGTTCGGGATCAGCGAACCCTGGCCGAGGATCACGTAGTCGGCGTCGTCCATGCGGTACGCGCCCACGCGAGCATAGCGACGGCCGGTGAGCGCGAAGAACTCCTCGAAGGCTCGGTCGGTGAGATCGGCGACGTGCTCGAAGTAGAATGGCCGCTGCGCGGCGACTCCCTGCTCGTAGCTGTCCTGGTTCTGCACCACGCCCAGCATGGCCGGGTAGTCCAGGTCGAACAGCTCGGGAATGCGGCGCCGGCGCGCGCCGAAGACGAGCCTTTGCGCTGGTGTCGGCGAGTCGATGATGTCCGACGGGTCGCCAAGGAATTCCCTGATCAGCTCGGGCTCGGGCAGCCGGAGCGATTCGATCACGTGGCTGGTGAGGAATCCGTCCTGGGCGATGATGCCCGGATTGAGCGACAGCTCGGCGACGCGGTGGGCGATCAGGTTGAGATCCGCCGACTCCTGCACGTCCTTCGCGAAGAGCTGGAAGAAGCCCGTGTCGTCGACCGCATGATAGTCATCGTGTCCGGCGTGGACATTGAGCGCATGCTTCGTAAGGGCGCGGGCCGCGATATTCAGCACGTAGGTGAGCCGCTTGCCCACGGCGGGATAGAGCGACTCGTGCATGTACACGATGCCCTGCCCGCTCGAGAAGTTCGTGGCGCGAAGGCCCGACATGCTCATTCCAGCCGTGACCGCCGCCGCCGCGTGTTCTCCTTCCGGCTCGAAGAAGAGCAGCCGGCGACCGAACACGTTCAGCGTGCCCTCGGCGACCGCCGCCGCCCACCCCTCGCCCATCTGGGTCGACGGCGTGATCGGGTAGGCGCCAGCCGCTTCGCTGGCGGCGGTTTCCATGGCCACCACGGCGCCGGAACCATCCATCGCCTCGACGATGCCGGGGTAGCGTGGCGCTGGCGCGCTTTCCTCTCGCTTCCGAGGGGACCAGAGTTTCATGCGACGGCTCTCCGCGACGCGTCGGCGTGCCTGACGAACTGCGCGCCCTGCAGCCAGACGATGGCATTGGTCGGACAGCGGGCGATCGCCGCCGGATCTTCCTGCGACAGCAGGGACTCGTCGATGACCGCGACGCCGGTGGCGACGCTGATGAGTCCCGGCGCCGCGTCCTGCACACACTTTCCGCAGGCGGTGCACGCCACCTCGCATTGCTCCAGCACGGCGTCACCCGTCAGCAGGTTCCGACACTGCACCAGCAGGTGCTGCTCAAGCGGTCGGATCACGAAGAGATCCTTGGGGCACGCCGTCACACAGTCACCACACGCCGTGCACAGCGCCGGCTCCACGACCGGGAGTCCGGCGTCATCCATGGTGATCGCGCCGAACTCACAGGCCGTAGCGCAGTCACCAAGCCCCAGGCATCCCCACGCGCATCCTTTGCCGCCACCGGCCACCGAGCTCGCGGCCGCGCAGGTGCGGAGGCCGCGGTACTCCACCGGCCGGCTGGTGACATCGAATCCGCCGGCGCACAACAGTCGCGCGACGCGTTTCACGGCCTGGCCGGCATCGATGTCGAGGTATTCGGCGATCGCCGCCACGCCCTCGGCGTTTATCACGCTGCATTGTGCCGGCTTGATCTTCCCTTCCACGGTCTGTTCGGCGAAGGCGCGGCAGCCCGGCAGTCCGCAGGCGCCGCAGTTGGCGTTAGGCAGCATGCCGGCGACCGTGTCGATGCGCGGGTCTTCCCAGACCCGAAGCTTCATGTACGCCGCCGCGATGAAGCTCGCGAATACGACGCCCACGCCGCCGATGATCGCCATCGAGAGGAGGACCATATCAGGTCAGCCCCGTGAGATCAGCCTGCCCCAGCAGCCACGAGGCGAGCCGGTCGACGGCATCCGGCGAATCGGCCGATGCGGGGGCGCCAGGCGGGATCGGGCGGTTCGCCGGCGCCGCCGCCAGCGCCGCCAGCTGGCGAAGGTCTTCGCGCAGTTGCCAGGCGCTCATCCCCGGCACCGCCGCGAACGGCGGCGTTGGGATGCGATCGATGCTCATGCGCTGCCACTGGTCCGTGCCCGCCGCCGGATCGTGCGTGAAGGAGGCGGCGCTTTCCGGCACGATGGCTGCGAAGCCAGGACCGTCGAACTGCACCATGCGCTCGACTGCGGCGACATCGCTCGTCTGCATGACGAACGTGCCCGGTGTCACCAGGCGCACCAGCGCGGCGGGGGGACAGGCTCCCTCGACGACCAGGACGATCTTCTGCCGCCCGTCTGCGTAATCGGCAAGCGTCCCCGCGTGAAGGTCAAGCTCCCGTCGG
>Ga0209640_10001635_pt1 | contig 19190 bp, 20 predicted proteins | sample RifCSP10_1_FD_184018 | JGI IMG/M metagenome (GOLD analysis project Ga0209640, IMG submission 184018) | Soil microbial communities from Rifle, Colorado - Rifle CSP2_sed 10_1 (SPAdes) (version 2) | ecosystem: Environmental > Terrestrial > Deep subsurface > Rock core/Sediment | place: Rifle...
CAACAGCCCGCCGAAGGCGGTTCGGGTGGCGGTTATGAATGCGGCGGCGACTACCCCATCCCTGCTTCGCTTGTCAGGTTGCGGCGAAACCGTATGTTACCATCATGCGTATCCTCGCACTGCTTCTTTGCCTGATCGCGGTGTCGGCCTCGGCGGCGCCGGCGGCAGCTATCGAACTCATCCAACCCTGGGTGCGCGCGACCCCGGGGCAGCGCACGGGTGCGCTGTATCTGACCCTGCACAATGGTGGTGCCGAATCCGACCGGCTGGTTGCCGTGTCGACGCCCATGGCGCAGCGCGCCGAGCTGCACTCGAGCGTCGAACAAGACAATGTCGCGCGGATGCAAAAGATCGACGGCATCGAGCTCTCGCCCGGCGGCAGCGTCCCGTTGCAGCCGGGCGGGCTGCACATCATGCTCGTGGGCCTGGATCCGACCGTGAAACCGGGCGTGTCGATGCCGGTGACTTTTCGGTTCCAGCGCGCGGGCGATATCGTGATCGGCGCGCCGGTGCTCGCGCCGGGTGCGGAGCCGCCTGCGCCGTCCGCGATGGGGTCCGGGGGCGCGCAGGGCGGCGCCACCGGGCATCGGGCGCATTAGATGCAATCCACCGCGGCGACGTTTGCCGTGGCGTAGGGTATTGTGCAGCTTCTTCCAATTCAGCGGACGACATTCATGCTTCTGATCGCCGAATCGATGGGCAGCGGCGGGCGCCGTGGCGCGCAAGCGCCGCCGGATGCGGCATCCGCTAACAAGCCATGACCGTCGTCCGTTTCGCGCCCTCGCCCACCGGCTATCTGCATATCGGCGGCGCCCGCACCGCGCTGTTCAACTGGCTGTACGCGCGTCACCACGGCGGCAAGTTTCGGCTGCGCATCGAGGATACCGATCGCGCCCGCTCGACCGACGATGCGATCGCCAAGATCTTCGATGGGTTGAAATGGCTCGGGCTCGATTGGGACGGCGATGCGGTGTTCCAGTTTTCGCGCATGCAGCGCCACGCGGAGGTCGCGCGCTCGCTGGTCGACAAGGGGCTCGCCTACCACTGCTACGCCTCGCCCGAGGAGCTGGCCGAGATGCGCGAGAAGGCGAAGGCCGCCGGCAGATCCATGCGCTATGACGGCCGCTGGCGCGACCGCGATCCCAAGGAAGCGCCGCCGGGCGTGAAGCCGGTGGTTCGCCTCAAGGCGCCGCAGGACGGCGAGACGGTTCTCGACGATATGGTCAAAGGCGATATCCGGGTCGCCAACGCCGAGCTCGACGATATGGTTTTGCTGCGCGCCGACGGCACGCCGACCTACATGCTCTCGGTCGTGGTCGACGATCGCGACATGGAGATCACGCACGTCATCCGCGGCGACGACCACCAGACCAACACGTTCCGCCAGCTGCTGCTGTTCCACGCGCTGGCATGGCAGCCGCCGCGATACGGCCACATCCCCCTGATCCATGGGCCGGACGGCGCGAAACTGTCCAAGCGCCACGGCGCGCTCGGCATCGAGGCGTATCGCGAGATGGGCTTCCTGCCGGAAGCAATGTTCAACTACCTGCTGCGCCTGGGCTGGGCGCACGGTGACGACGAGATCATCTCGCGCGAGCAGGCGATCGCCTGGTTCGACATCGATGCGGTCGGCAAATCGCCGGCGCGCTTCGATATGGCGAAGCTCACCAGCCTGAACGCCCACTACATCCGCGAGGCCGACGATGCGCGGCTGCTCGCGCTGATCCTGCCGCTGATTGCGAAGATCCCCGGGACCACGATCGACGACGCCGCCAAACGGCGCTTGCTGCGCGGCATGAGGGACCTGAAACTACGCGCCAAGACCTTGGTGCAGCTCGCAGAGGCGGCCACAATCTATTGCCGCACGCGGCCCATTTCGCCCGATGCCGCGGCGGCAAAGCACCTCGACGGCGAAGGGCGCGCCCGCTTGGCGCGGCTTAAGCCGCTCCTGGGACAGATGCAGGGGTGGTCGGCGGCCGGGCTGGAAGCCGCCGCCCGGGGATTCGCCGAGGAAGAGAAATTGAAGCTTGGCGATGTTGCCGCGCCGCTTCGCGCAGCGCTCACCGGCGCCGCGGTCTCACCGGGAATTTTCGAGGTTGCCGAGATACTTGGGAGAGATGAGACCCTGGCTCGTATGGCCGATGCCACACCATAAAGTCACGCGCCGTAAGCTTTTTTGTGCAGTGCAACACTTGATTTACAGGCTTGGCGCATCTTACAAGTGTCAGGCCCTTCAAGGACTTCCACAATGACCAAGAACGCGCCCGCCACCGCTGCCGAGCAGCGCCCGAATACCGAGAGCGTGACGCTGACCGACAATACAAGCGGCAAGAAGCTTACCATGCCGCTGGTCTCCGGCACGGCGGGGCCGAAGGTGTTCGATATTCGCAAGCTGTATGCCGAGACCGGATATTTCACCTACGACCCCGGCTTCATGTCGACCGGGAGTTGCGAGTCCAAGATCACCTACATCGACGGCGACAAAGGGATCCTGTTGTATCGCGGCTATCCGATCGAGGAGCTCGCCGAGAATTCCGATTTCATGGAGGTCGCCTATCTCCTGGTGAACGGGGAACTCCCGACCGAGGAGCAGAGGACACAGTTCGTGCACGACGTGACCTACCACACGATGCTGCACGATCAGATCAACAACATCTATCACGGGTTCCGGCGCGACGCCCATCCGATGGCGGTGATGTGCGGCGTGGTCGGCGCGCTGTCGGCGTTCTACCACGACAGCCTCGACATCAATAACCCGCGGCATCGCATGGTGGCGACGTTCCGCCTGATCGCCAAGATGCCGACCATCGCCGCGTGGGCATACAAGTACTCGCTCGGCCAGCCGTTCATCTATCCGCAGAACCGGCTGCCCTATGCCGAGAATTTCCTCAACATGATGTTCGCAACGCCGTGCGAGGATTACGGGGTCGATCCGGTCGCGGCAAAGGCGATGGACCGCATCTTCATCCTGCACGCGGACCACGAGCAGAACGCCTCGACCTCGACCGTGCGGCTGGCCGGCTCCTCCGGCGCCAACCCGTTCGCTTGCATCGCAGCCGGCATCGCCAGCCTGTGGGGTCCCGCGCATGGCGGCGCGAACGAAGCGGTGCTGAACATGCTCAAGACCATCGGCGACAAGAGCCGCATCCCCGAGTTCATCAAGCGCGCCAAGGACAAGAACGACCCGTTCATGCTGATGGGATTCGGCCACCGCGTGTACAAGAACTACGACCCGCGCGCGGCGATCATGCGGCGGACCTGCCACGAGGTGCTCGAAAAGCTCGGCCGCAAGAACGACCCGCTGCTGGAGCTCGCGATGGAGCTGGAGAAGATTGCGTTGAGCGATCCGTACTTCGTCGAGCGCAAGCTCTATCCCAACGTCGATTTCTATTCCGGCATCATCTTCCAGGCGCTCAACATCCCGGTGACGATGTTCACGGCGCTGTTTGCGGTGGCGCGCACCGTCGGCTGGGTCGCGCAATGGAACGAGATGGTCGAGGATCCGGATGCGAAGATCGGCCGGCCGCGGCAGCTCTATACCGGACCCCAGCTGCGGCATTACATACCGGTCCCCCAGCGCGGCCGAGCGGGCGTTCGTGGTTCGAATTAACCGTCAGGCGCGCTCGACCAGCTCGATCTTGTAGCCGTCGGGATCCTCGATGAACGCGATCGGGTGCGTGCCGCCCTTCATGGGGCCGGCCGGGCGCGGGATTTTCACGCCCTCCTTCGCCATCTGCCCGCACGTTGCATAGACATCCGGCACGCCCACCGCGATGTGGCCGTACGCGCTGCCGATCTGGTACGGCTCCTTCTGGCCCCAGTTGTGGGTGAGCTCGAGCACGGTGTTGCTGGCCTCCTCGCCGTAACCGAGAAACGCCAGCGTGAATTTTCCTTCCGGGAAGTCCTTGCGGCGCAGCACCTTCATGCCGAGATGGCGCGTGTAGAAGTCGATCGACTTATCCAGGTCGAATACCCGCAACATAGTGTGCAGGTAGCGGAACTTCGTCTTCTGCGCCGGATCGGTTCTCGTCGCCTGATCGTTCATCTGCGTTTGCCCTTCGCTGCGATTTCCAACACCACATCGGCAGCCCGCTCGCTCGGCGGCACATCGCCGATGCAGAGTTTGGCGAGCGCGGCGCGCCCCGCCTCAAGCTGATCGGCGCGCGCCGCAACATCATCGAGCAGCCGCGCGACCTCGGCCGCCAGCAGATCGCCCCGGCAATTTTCCTGCAGCAGCTCCGGCACCGCCGGCCGATCCAACAGCAGGTTCACTAGCGTCACATACTTCACGCGAACCATGCGCTTGGCAACCGCCCAACTCGCTCCGCTGAGACGGTACGCAGCGACCTGAGGAACCTGCGCCAGCGCAAGCTCGAGCACGACGGTGCCCGATGCCGCAAGCGCGACGTCGCTTGCAGCAAAGGCTCCCGCCTTCTGCGAGATATCGCGCACGACGATGGAGCGGGCGGGCCAAGCGGCCGCCGCTGCTGCGACGGTGTCGGCGACCCCGGATACGGTCGGCGCCACGGCGACCATCGTCGGATATTTTGCGTGCAGTTTGGCCAGCGCTTGGCCGAACGGAGCCAGATGGCGCCGCACCTCGGCGCGGCGGCTGCCAGGCAGCAGCAGAAGGACGGGCGCGTCGTCGCGGATTCCATGCCGGGCGCGGAACGCCTGGCCGGCTGCGCGGTCGGCGTCGAGTCCGGTCTCCACGACCGGGTGCCCCACGAAGCTGCAGCCCAGGCCGACCCGCTCGAAATACGGCGGCTCGAACGGCAGCAGCACCATCAGATGATCGAGGTAGCGCGCCAGCTTTTGCGCGCGACCGGGTCGCCACGCCCACACTGTCGGCGCGACATAATGGATCAGCGGGATGCCGGCATCCTGCAGCCGGCGCCAAACGCCCGAGGCGAACGACGGCACGTCGATGGTGACGATTGCATCGGGACGCGCGGCGCGCGCGGCCGCTGCGACCTCGCGCATGCGGCGCAACAGCAGCGGCACCCGCGGCAGCACCTCCACCAGACCGAAATTCGCCAGATCGGTGAACGGGAACAGGCTTGCAAGCCCTTCGCGCGCCATCTCCGGCCCGCCGACGCCGACGAAGCGCACCGCGCCGCCGGTTTTACGCTTGAGCGCGGCCATGAGCTTCGCGCCGAGAAGATCGCCGGATGCCTCGCCGGCCAGCAGGAAGATGGTCGGACCCGTCACGTGACGCCGACGACGAACAACCCCGCCGCGTCGGCGTCGCGCACCACGCCAGCGCGGCCCAGGATCAGCGCGCCGCCAGCCTCGACCGCGATGCCGCGCAGGCCCGCCGCCGCCGCGTGTGCAACCGTGGCAGCCCCGATCGCCGGCAGATCGACCCGCCGCTCCTGCCCGGGCTTCGCCGCCTTGACGAGCACGCCGCCCGGCCCGGTCCGCCGCAGGCGTGCGGCGCGATCGATCAGCGCATCCGTCCCATCCACCGCCTCGACGCCGAGCACGATCCCCTGCTGCACCACCGCGGCTTGGCCGACATCGAGCCGGCCCAACGCGCGAACCACCTCGAGTCCGCGGGCAATGTCGGCGCGCGCGGCGTCGTCGGGCGCATGCCGCCCGAGCACGCCTGCCGGCGCGATCAGCGCGGCGGCGAGCGTTTCCGGAGCAACCACGCGAAATCCCTCGCCCTCCAGCTCGCGCACGACCGTTTTGATCAGCGCGTTATCGCCGCCGAGGAAGTTGAGTCCGGCCTTCGCCAGCACCTTCGCGGTGCGCGCATCGGGCATCAGCTCGGCGAGCGCGGGCCGCCGCACACGGCCCGCAAGCACGAGATCGACCACGCCGGCCTGGCGCAGCAACGCGATCCCACGGCCGCCTTCGCCGAGACGGATCCACGCAGTTTCGACGCCGCCGAGCTTCGCGGCGTCGGCATGGCCTTCGAGCGCGAGCACGAACACGGGCCGCCCCTCGGAACGGCAGGCCTCGATCAGATGGATAGGCAAATCGCCGCCGCCGGCGACGATCCCGAGCTTCGATCCGGCGTTCAAAGAGGCTTCAGGCGCCCTGCGCCGCGATCGGCTGGCAGATCGCGCGCGTGGAGTCGGTGCGGATGAAATCGACGATGTCCATCACCGGCTCGTTGTCCTTGTACATTTCCGCGACGTCGGCCAGCCGCTCGGTCATGGTGCCTTCCTCGGCGAACAGCAGCCGATATGCCTTGCGCAGCGCCATGATGTCCGGGCGGGCGAACCCGCGACGCTTCAAGCCGACGATGTTGAGCCCCATCAGCCGCGCACGATTGCCGATCACCGAGCCATAGGGGATCACGTCCTGCTCGACCCCGGACATGCCGCCCACCATGGCGTGCTGCCCCACCCGGCAGAACTGGTGCACGGCGGAAAGCCCGCCGAGGATCGCGTAATCCTCGACCTCGACATGGCCCGCCAGCGTGGCGTTGTTGGCGAGGATGACATTGTTGCCGATCTTGCAATCGTGCGCGACGTGCGAGCCGACCATGAACAGGCAGTTGTTGCCCACCCGCGTCGACAATCCGCCGCCGGTGGTGCCCGGATTCATGGTCACGTGCTCGCGGACGATGTTGTTGGCCCCGATGACCAGCTCCGACTCCTCGCCCTTGTATTTCAGGTCCTGCGGCTGATGGCCGATCGAGGCGAACGGGTAGACATGGGTGTTCGGCCCGATCGTCGTGCGACCGGTGACCACCACGTGGGAATGGAGCTTCACGCCATCGCCAAGGCTCACGCCCGCGCCGATGACGCAATACGGCCCAATGACGACGCCGGTGCCGACGCGCGCGCCGGGGTCGACGACCGCGGTTTGATGGATCGACACGCTCATTCGTCGAGAATCATTGCAGTGAAGGTCGCCTCGGCGACCGCCAGACCATTTACTTTCGCTTGCGCGGAGAATTTCCAGACGTTGCCGCGGGAGCGCTCCTTGTGCACATGCACGTGAAGCGTATCGCCGGGAAACACCGGCTTGCGAAAGCGCGCGCCTTCGATCGACATGAAGTAAACGAGCTTGCCTTCCGCGTCCGTCCCAAGCGTATGGACCACGAGCACCGCCGCAGTCTGCGCCATCGATTCGATGATCATCACGCCGGGCATCACGGGCTTGCCGGGGAAATGGCCTTGGAACCAGATATCCCCGATGGTCACGTTCTTTATGCCCACGGCGCGTTGGTTCGGCACGACCTCGACCACCCGATCCACCAGAAGAAATGGATATCGGTGCGGGATCATTTTCATGATCCGCGCGATGTCCAGCGTTTCGAGCACTTCGGATCGCTTCTCAGCCGTATCCACGGTCACGCGCGCTCTTTCTTTACAAGCCTGGCCAGTGTGGCCTGCTGTCGGAAGTATTCTCTGACAGGCAATGCCGGACTCCCGAGCACCGAAACGCCGGCCGGCACGTCGCGCATGACCCCCGCCTGCGCGCCGATGCGGGCGCCTTTCCCAATCGTGAGGTGGCCGGTAAGCCCGCCCTGAGCGGCGATTACGACGTAATCCTCCAGGCGTGTCGAGCCGGAAACGCCGGCCTGCGCGACCACGATGCATCCGCGCCCAAGGCGGACGTTGTGCCCGATCTGGACCAGATTATCAATCCTGGACCCGGCTCCGATGACGGTATCCGGGCCGGCGCCGCGATCGATGGTTGCATTGGCGCCGATCTCGACGTCGTCTTCGATGATCACACGGCCCAGCTGCGGGACTTTCACGTGACCCGCCGGATCCGGCGCGAAACCAAAGCCGTCCTCGCCGATCCTCGCGCCGGCAAAGATGATGCAGCGCCGGCCGACGACGGCGTAGCGGACCGATGCGCAGGGACCGATCTCGGTGTCATCGCCAAGGATGACGCCTTCCCCGATCACCGCGTTGGCGCCAATCGAGCAGCGCGCGCCGATCTCAACCCCGGCGCCTACCGACGCGCCAGGACCAACCGATGCATCGGCCGCGATCTTTGCACTCGGATGCACGGCGGCATTCGCGGCGATGCCGCGGCCGGTTTGCTCCCGCGGGTAGAAGGTCTGGGCGATCAGCGCATAAGCGCGATAGGGATTTTCCGAAATCAGCAGCGCCATTCCCGGCGGAGCAGCGGAAATGCGCGTCTCATGCACGACGCTGGCGCCCGCCCGGCTTTGGCGAAACGCTTCGAGGTAGAGCTTGTTATCGAGGAAGCTCACCTCCTCTTGGCCGGCGCTCTCGAGCGGCGCGACGTCGCGAAATTTGCGCGCGGGATCGGCGCCCGCGTGCAGCCGAGCGCCGGCGCGCGCGGCAAGTTCGGCCAGCGTGAACGGCCCATGCGCTTTGAAAAAGCGCGGGTCCGGCATAGGTCTATTTCTTGGGCGCCTGGCCCTGTGCGGCCGGCTTTTGAGGTTGCGCCGCGGGTTTGGCGGCAGTAGCGGCGACCGTAACCGACGGCAACTTCTGATTGACGCGCGTGACCACCTCGCTCGACACGTCGAATGCCGGGGATTCCAGCACCACGGCCGCGCGTGGCAGCACCATGTTGATGCCACGCTCGCGCGCGATCTCGCCAACGACCTGAACGATCGCGTTCCGGATCTGGTTCATCGCACCGTTGGACACGTTGTCGAGGTCGCGCTTCTTGGTCTGCGCCAGTTGCTGCGCCTCGCCAACCCGGCGTTGGAAGTCGCGGCGCTTCTGGTCGAACTGCTCGGCGGTGACAAGCCTCTGCTGGCGCGACAACTCCTGCTCGGCATCACGCAGCTCATTCTCGCGCTGACGCAGCTCGTCGCTGGTCTGTTGCCGGATCTTGTCGATCTGTGCGGCAGCTTTCTGATAGGCCACGCTCTCCTGCATGATGCGGTCCAGGTCGACGATCGCGATCACCGGGACCGGCAGCGCATGGGCCGAGCCGCCGGTCGCCGGGGCAGCGGCGGCAGGCGCACCTTGCGCCGGCGGTTGAGCGCCTTGCGATCGCGGCGTGATCGGCGGCGCCCCGGGCTGAAATTGAGCAAGCGCCGGCACAGCCGCACACAACGCAACGACCGCCGCCAGCACGTTCACCGTCATCCGCATCTACTGCTCTACCTTTCGCATGCTCTTCTGGATCAGAACCGCGTACCGAAGTTGAACCGGAGGAGTTCCTTCTTGTCGAAGGATTCTCTGGTGATCGGGAAGCCCAGATCGACCGATAGCGGGCCGAACGGCGAGGACCAGTTGAGCCCCGTGCCGATCGACGCCCGCAGGGTTCCCGTATCGATGATATTGCCAATATCGCTGTCAGCATCGCCCAACGAGCCGGCATCCGCAAACAACTTTCCGCGGACGCCGAGTTCGGCCGGAAGGCCGATCGGGAAGGTCACTTCGGTCGAGCCGCGATAGATCCACTTGCCGCCGACGGCGTCGCCGCTGACCGAATCGCGCGGTCCGGCGCCCGCATTGGCGAAACCGCGCAGGTTCGCGCCACCGAGGAAGAACTTGTCGGTGATGCGGACGTGGTCGCCGGCCAGGCCGAAGACATAGCCGGCCGTACCGTTGATCTGGCCGACGAATTCGCCGGGCAGCGGCACGTAGTAGCCGCCATTCAACCGGTTGCGCAGATAGTGGACGCTGCCGCCCAAGCCCGCGACATCGCTGGAATAGGTCCCGAAGTATCCTTCCTTCGGGTCGAACCGGTTGTCGCGCCGATCGTAAGTCAGGCTTTGTCCGACGGAGGACGTTGTCGCGGTTCCCTCCTGCTCCCTGACGAGGAGCGAAGCGTTGGGGGAGACGTTGGTGATATCGTCCTGACGAATTGTGTAGTTGATCTGCTGCGTCAGGTTTTCCACGATGCCGTAGCCGGCCCGCAACGTCGTGCCGATATCGTCGCGGTCATATGACGATTCCCGCCGCAGATCGCGCGTCGTGCGGAAAACATCGAAACCTGCAGCCATATTGCGGTCGAGGAAATACGGCTCGGTGAACGAAGCCTCGATGTTGGTTTCCCGTTGGCCGATCGCGAGGCGAAGCTTCAGGTCCTGGCCGCTGCCGAGCAGGTTCCGCTCGCGCAGCGAGATATCGCCGAGGATACCGCTGGTGGACGAATATCCGGCGCCGAACGAAATTTCGCCGGTCGAGCGTTCGCGGACCGCCACATTGACCGTGGTGCGGTCGGCAGCCGCACCCGGCACGTTGTTGAGGTCCACGCGCTCGAAGAAACCGAGATTGCGGATGCGCTGGCGGGACCGGCGCATCTTCGCGGTGGAGAACGCGTCGCCCTCGGCCAGCTGCATCTCGCGCCGGATCACCTTGTCGGTCGTGCGCAGATTGCCGGTGATGTTGATCCGGTCGACATAGACCCGCGGACCTTCCTGGACCGTGAACGTCACGTCGACGGTCTTGGCCTCGCGGTTTCGCCGCACCTGCGGCCTGACCTCGACGAACGCATAGCCGAGCGAGCCGAGTTCGTCGGTCATCTTGGTCACCGTCGAATCGACGGCTTCCGCGTCGTACCAGTCGCCGTCCTTGATCGAGACGTATTCGCGCAACGCTTCCGGCTTCAGATCGCGCATCGCGCTCTCGATGTTGACCTTGCCGAACTTGTAGCGGTCGCCCTCTTCGAACGTGAAGGTGAGGAAGAAGCCCTTGTAGTCGGGCGTCAGCTCGGCAACCGCCGACACCACGCGGAAATCCGCATAGCCGTTCGCCAGGTAGTGCCGCCGCAACAGCTCGCGGTCGAACGTCAAACGGTCGGGATCATAGCTGTCGCTTGCCGAAAGAATACGCCACCAGGCGCTTTCCTTGGTCTGGATGACGCCGCGCAGCTCGCTGTCGGAAAACGCCCTGTTGCCGACGAAGGTGATCTTGCGGATCTCGGTGACGGATCCCTCGCTGATCTCGAACACGAGGTCGACCCGGTTCTGCGGCAGTTGGATGATCTTGGGCTCGACGGTCGCCGCGAACCGGCCCGCGCGGCGGTACAAATCGAGGATGCGCTGGACGTCGGACTGCACCTGCGCGCGCGTGAACACCTTGCGCGGCTTCAGCTGGATTTCATCGTTGAGCGTCTTTGTGCTGAGCTTCGAATTACCCTCGAACGCGATGCGGTTGATGATCGGGTTTTCGACCACGCGGACGACGACCGCGTTGCCTTCGCGGCGGATCGTTACGTCGGCGAAAAGCCCGGTCGCAAACAGGCTCTTGAGGGACCGGTCGAGCGCTTCGGGATCGATCGGATCGCCCTCGCGGATCGACAAGTACGACCGCACGGTCTCCGGCTCGATGCGCTGCGCGCCCTCGATCCGGATCTCGCTCGCCGCCGGAAGATTTTGCGCGTGCGCCAGCGTCGCGCAGACGATCAGCGCCGCCAGCGCAACCGCTAGTTTGTGCCCCAGATGGTGCAGCACAGCCCCCCGCACCCCTTTTCCTTGTTTTAGCTGACCAAGTTCTTAAGAAACTCAACCACGCGCAACTGCACCAAATCGTTCCACGTCGCAAACAGCATCAAACTGAGCACAAGCGCAAGCCCGACGCGGAAACCGTAGTCTTGCGCGCGCTCGCCCATCGGCCGGCCGCGCAACCCCTCGACTGCGTAGAACAGCAAATGGCCGCCGTCGAGCATCGGGATCGGGAACAGGTTGAGCATCCCGAGATTGATCGACAACAGCACCGCAAACATCACCATGTTCACGAAGCCGAGCTCCCACACATCGCCCGACATCTGGGCGATGCGCAGCGGCCCGCCCAATTCCTTGGCCGTCCGCGTGCCGCTGATGATCTGCCACAACGCGTCGAGAATGTTGACGCTCAGCGATACCGTCTCTTTCCCGGCACGCCAGACCGCCGAGAACGGATCATGACGCACCACGACCATATCGCCGGTGGGGCGCGAAATGCCGAGCATCCCGATCCGCTGCGTGTTGCCGAACCGATCGACCCTCTCGACCGGTTCCGGAACCGTATCGAGCGAAATCTGGCGGCCATCGCGCATGATCGTGAACACGAGCGGCCTGCCCGGCGCGAGCTGGACGATGCGCTGGATCTGCTCGAAGCGCTCTATCCTGGTGCCGTCGATCGCAACGATCGCATCGCCCGATTTGATGCCGGCGCGCTCGGCCGCGCTGCCGGGCACGACTTCGTTCACATCCGCAGGCGTAAACGGCTGGCCGGCCGTTGCGAACAGGATCGCAAGCGCGACCAGAGCGAACAGGAAGTTCGCGGCGGGGCCGGCGAACACGATCGCCGCGCGCTGACCGACCGTCTTTGTATGGAAAGCGACCGCCTGATCCTCCGGCGGAAGCTTCTGGCCGCTCGCCGGATCGCGGTTCTCGCCAAACATCTTCACGTAGCCGCCGAACGGTATGGCGGAGATCTTCCAGCGCGTGCCGCTCTTGCCCGTCCAGCCGTAAATCTCCGGCCCGAAGCCGATCGAAAACACTTCAACCCGCACGCCGTTGCGGCGCGCAATGAGGTAATGGCCGAGCTCGTGCACGAACACCAGCGGCGTCAGCAGGACGAGAAAGGGTATCCCATACTTCCAGAGCGCACTTACGTGTCCAAGGAAGGGGAGCGTCTGTTCCAATAAGCCCATGACTGATCTACGCCTTTGCTATGCTCGCACGCCAACGCTTCCCATGAGCTCAGACGCCATCGCACGCGCGGATTCATCAATCCGGCGCACGTCATCGAGGTTTGTGAACGGTCGCGCGGGGCAGCGCTCGAGCGTGTCCTCGACTATGCGCGCGATGTCGAGGAACCCGATACGTCGCGCGAGAAACCCATGGACCGCGATTTCGTTCGCGGCATTTAAGATGGTAGGCATCGCGCCGCCGGATTGCAAGGCACACCGTGCGAGGCGAATTGCCGGAAACCGTTCCGGGTCCGGAGGTTGGAACGTCAGTTGGCCGATTTCGGCCAAATTCAGCCGCGCCGACGGCGCCGCGATGCGCCGCGGCCAGCCCAGCGCGTAGGCGATCGGCGTGCGCATGTCGGGCGTGCCGAGCTGTGCCAGCACCGACCCGTCGACATACGCAACCATGCTGTGGATGATCGACTGCGGGTGCACGAGTATGTCGAGCCGGTCGTCGGCAAGGCCGAACAGATGGTGCGCCTCGATCAGCTCCAGCCCTTTGTTCATCATGGTCGCGGAATCGACGGAGATTTTCGCACCCATGTCCCAATTCGGGTGCGCAACCGCCTGCTCCGGCGTGACGCGGGCCATCTGGCCCCGCTCGATGTCGCGGAACGGCCCGCCGGACGCGGTCAGGATGACCTTCTCGACCTTGTCCTTCTGCGCGAAGTCGAACACCTGAAAGATCGCGCTGTGCTCGGAATCGACCGGCAGCAGCGTCGCCTTGCGCTCGGCCACCTCGCGCATCATCAAATCGCCGGCGCAGACCAGGCATTCCTTGTTGGCGAGCGCCACGGTGACGCCGCGCTTCACCGCGGCCAGCGTCGGCGCCAAGCCCGCCGCGCCGACGATCGCCGCCATGACCCATTCCGACGGCCGTTCCGCCGCCGCGATCAGCGCCTCGGGGCCTGCAGCTACTTCGGTCCTGGTGCCGGCCAGCGCCTCCTTGAGCGCGGTATATTTCCGCGGGTCGGCGACCACGGCGAATTTCGCGTTCAGCGCCCGCGCCTGGCGCGCCAACAGCGCGACGTTGCCGTTCGCGGTGAGCGCCTCGACCTCGTAAGCATCGCGGTTGCGTTCGATGAGGTCGATCGTCTGGGTACCGACCGAGCCGGTGGAGCCCAGAATAGCGATGCGCCGGGTCGCCGAGTTTCCTATCGCCACGGTGCGAAGCTCCCTAAGGCCACCATCGATGCCATCAGCGGCCCGGTGATCACCAATCCTGCGACCCGATCCAGCACGCCGCCGTGCCCGGGAATGATGTCGCTCGAATCCTTTGCGCCATAGTTCCTTTTCACCGCCGAGATGACGAGATCGCCGGCCTGTGCCAAAACGGCACCACACGCAGCTGCCGCGGCGCTACGCCCTGCGCCGCCGGTCCAGATCAGCCCGAACGCTGCGCCCCAGCCAGCGGCCAGGACGACCCCGCCGGCAAGCCCAGCCCAAGTCTTGCCCGGGCTGATCCGCGGCGCAAGCTTCGGCCCGCCGATGAGCTTACCAGCAACATACGCCCCGGTATCGGTCGCCCATACCGTACCCAGCAGCCAGCCCGCCAAGGCGAGCCCGGTATCGGGGATAGAGCGCAGCCAAATCAACGCGCTAACCGTCGCAACTGCAACCAATGCACCAAGTGCCGCAAGCGCGGCGTCGCGCCGATCGGTCAGTCGAACCATGAAATAACCCAACACTGCCGCACCACAGGTGACGAATCCGGCGACCGATACATACCCGCTGAGAGCGAATCCCGCAGCAACGACCACCGCAACCGCAGCGATCCACCCGGCAGGACCAAATCGGCCGGTGCGCAAGCGATCCCATTCCCAGGCCATCGCCAATCCGGCAAGGATCATCAGGATCGCAAAACTCGCTGCACTCCACACCAGCGCCAAGATGGTGACCGGCGCCAGCACCAGCGCGGACGCGAACCGGAGCTTTAGATTGTCCGCGACGCCCTCACCCCGCGGTGGCGCCATAGCGGCGTTCGCGGCGATGGAACTCACGGATGGCCTCCTCGAGGTCGGCCCGCGCGAAGTCGGGCCACAAGGTGTCGATGAAGATCAGCTCGGAATAGGCAAGCTGCCATAACAGGAAGTTGCTGACGCGCTTTTCGCCGCTGGTGCGGATCACCAGGTCGGGATCCGGAACGTCGGCAGTCTCGAGATGGCGCGCGAACGCATCCTCGTCGATCTTTTCGGGGTCGAGCTTGCCCGCCGCGGCGGCACGCGCCATGGCGCGCGTCGCGGCGACGATCTCCTGCCGGCTGCCGTAGCTCATGGCGACGATCAAGGTGAGCCGTGCGTTCGCGCGGGTGCGCGTCTCGGACTCCTCGATCAGCCGATTGACGTCGGCCGGGAGCCGGCTGCGGTCGCCGATGAACCGGATGCGCACGCCGTTCTTCATCAGCACATCGATTTCCCGGCTCAGATAGAGTCGCAGCAGCCCCATCAAGTCGGCGATCTCGGCCAGCGGCCGCTTCCAGTTCTCGAGCGAGAACCCATAGAGGGTGAGGTACGAGATCCCGAGATCGACCGCCGCCTCGATGGTCCGCCGCACCGCCTCGGCTCCCTTGCGGTGGCCGAACGTGCGCGGCTGACCGCGGCTGGTGGCCCAGCGGCCGTTCCCGTCCATGATGATCGCCACATGCACCGGCGGTGGCGGCGCCGCGGCCGACGCAGACTGCGGTACCGGATTCATCCGTCAGACCTGCATGATCTCTTTGTCCTTCTGGGCGACGGTGGTGTCGATGAGCTTGACGTGCTCGTCGGTCATGCCCTGCAGCTTCTGCGACCAGTTTTTGTGCTGGTCCTGGGAGATCTCGTGGTCCTTCTCCATCTTCTTCAGCATGTCCATGCCGTCGCGACGGACGTTGCGCACCGCGACGCGCGCCTGCTCGGCATATTTGGCGGCGACCTTGACGATCTCCTGGCGCCGCTCCTGCGACAACTGTGGAATGGGAACGCGGATGACCTGCCCTTCCGCCTGGGGGTTCAACCCCAGAGGCGCGGCGCGGATCGCTTTCTCGACGCTGGTCACCAGGCCCTTGTCCCACACCTGCACCGTGATCGTGCGGGCATCCGGCACCGAGATGCTGCCGACCTGATTGATCGGCATCTTGTTGCCATAGGCTTCGACCACCACGGGCTCGAGCAGCGCGGTCGATGCGCGGCCGGTGCGCAGCCCGGCGAATTCCTTGCGCAGCACGTCGAGCGCACCATCCATCCGCTTTTTAAGCGCACCAAGATCCGGGTCAGCCATGATCAGCTCCCGTTATCGATCAGCGTGAACTGGCCCTTGCCGCGAACCACATCGGCGAAAGCGCCAGAATTGTGTATCGAAAACACCAGAATCGGAATTTTATTTTCGCGCGCGAGCGCCACCGCAGTCGCGTCCATCACTTTGAGATCCTTGACCAATACGTCGCCGAACGAGAGCCGGTCGAATCGCTTGGCGGTCTTGTCGCGATGCGGGTCGGCGGAATAGACGCCATCCACCTGGGTACCCTTGCAGATCAGATCGCAGCCCATCTCCGCGGCGCGCAACGTGGCGGCAGTGTCGGTGGTGAAGAACGGGTTGCCGGTGCCGGCGGCAAAGATGACGACGCGGCCCTTCTCCAGATGGCGGATCGCGCGGCGGCGAATGTAAGGCTCGCACACGGTCGTCATGGGGATCGCCGACTGGACGCGCGTGTACACGCCCAGCTTCTCCAAGGCGCCCTGCAGCGCGAGCGCGTTGATGACGGTGGCGAGCATGCCCATATAGTCGGCCGTGGCGCGCTCCATGCCGCCGCCCGCGCCTTCGATGCCGCGGAAGATATTGCCGCCGCCGATGACGACGGCAACCTGAACGCCGCGTGCCACCACATCGCGGATGTCGGCGGCGATGCGATCCACGGTGCGAACGTCGATCCCATAGGGCTGCTCGCCCATCAGGGCTTCGCCCGACAGCTTCAGCAGCACGCGCGCGTACATCCCGCCGGTCCTCGCCGAGCGGGCGGGCGAGCGGCGCGACGCGCGCGCGTCACTCTTATTGCTTGAGCGTTGCTGCAACCTCGGCGGCAAAATCCGTTTCCTTGCGCTCCACCCCTTCGCCCAGCGCAAAGCGAACGAAGCCTTTCACGGTGACCGGAGCGCCAGCCTTCTTGCCGGCATCCTCCAGCACCTTGCGTATCTTGGTTTCGTTGTCCACGACGAAGATCTGCTCGGTGAGCACGGTCTCCTCATAGAATTTCCGTAGCCGGCCCTCGACCATCTTGGCAATCACGTTCTCCGCCTTGCCGGACGACTTGGCCTGGTCGGTCAGGATCGCGCGCTCGCGCTCCAGCGCGGTCTTGTCGACCGCCTCGATGGTCGGCCATTGCGGATTGGCGGCCGCGATGTGCATCGCGATCTGCCGGGCGACCGGCTTCAATTCTTCCGCCTTGCCGGCGGATTCGAGCGCGACCAAGACGCCGATCTTCCCCAGCCCGGGGGAGGACGGGAGATGCACGTAGCTGCCGACGACGCCGGGCGTCACCGCGAGCATGGCGCCGCGGCGCACCGTCAGTTTCTCGCCGATGGTGGACACCAGACGCGTGAGCTCGTCGCCGACCGTGCCGTTGCCGAATTTCGCCGCCTTGATCTTCTCCACGTCGCCGCTCACCGAACGGGCGACCTCGGCGACCTTCTTGGCGAACGCCTGGAATTCCGGGTTGCGCGCGACGAAATCGGTCTCGGCGTTCACCTCGACCAGCGCAGCCTCGTTATCGGATTCGCTCAGCGCGATCACGCCGTCGGCCGCGATGCGGCCCGCCTTCTTCGCCGCCGAGACGAGCCCCTGCTTGCGCAGCCAGTCTTGCGCGGCTTCGACATCGCCCTTGGTCTCGGCGAGCGCCTTCTTGCAGTCCATCATGCCGGCGCCGGTCTTGTCGCGCAGCGACTTGACCAGGGCGGCGCTCACTTCAGCCATCGTCCGTGTTCCCCGGTTTCAGCTTGCGGTTTCGGCCGGCCGCTCGGCCCGCCGCCGGCGTACCGTCTGCACCCGCACCTTCTTGCCGTCGTCCTCGCCCTTGCCTTCGGTCGGATCGGGCGCGGCTGCCGCCGCGGCTTCCGTCTCGCCGGCGCCCTCGACCGCGCCGAGATCCTTGCCCGAGGCAACCGCCTCGCGTTGCAGGCCGTCCAACACGGCGCGCGCCACCAGGTCGCAATACAGCGAGATCGAGCGGATCGCATCGTCGTTGCCCGGGATCGGATAGGTGATGCGGTTGGGATCGGAATTGGAGTCGACGACCGCGATCACCGGGATGCCGAGCTTGGTGCCCTCTTCGACCGCGATGGCTTCCTTGTTGGTGTCGATGATGAACAGGATGTCGGGCAGGCCGCCCATCTCCTTGATGCCGCCGAGCGAGCGCTCCAGCTTCTCGCGCTCGCGCGTGAGCCCGAGCAGCTCCTTCTTGGTGCGGAGCTGCTCCTCCGAGCCCAGCGTCTCGTCGAGCTCGCGCAGCCGCTTGATCGACGCGGTGATGGTTTTCCAATTGGTGAGCGTGCCGCCGAGCCAGCGGTGGTTCACGTAATACTGGCCGCAGCGCTTGGCTCCGTCGGCCACGATGTCGCTCGCCTGGCGCTTGGTGCCGACGAACAGGACGCGGCCGCCGCCCGCGACCACGTCGCGCACCGCGGCGAGCGCGGCGTGCAGCATCGGCACGGTCTGTTGCAGGTCGATGATGTGAATCCCGTTGCGCACCCCGAAGATGAACGGGGACATCTTGGGATTCCAGCGCCGCGTATGATGGCCGAAATGAACGCCGGCTTCCAAAAGCTGGCGCATGGTGAATGTAGGCAGATTCATGACGTCCCTTTTCCGGTTGGACCGCCGCAGGCCTCGTCCCGGCACGGCCGGGACACCGGAACGGCCCGAAAGCTGCTGCTTACGGCCCGCACGCCTGCGTGAGGATTTAGGTTCAGGGGCTTAAATAGTCGGAAAAGCTGCCGGATTCAAGCGATCTTACAGGCGGGCTATTGCCCAAGATCGATTCTCAGAACGGCCTCGATGCGCGCGAGAACCTCGAGAACCAGTTGTTCCGGGGCTTGGCTGTGAAACTTGGCATTCCGCGCCACCCAATCCAGGCTTCGCAACTGATCCGACAGGACCACGCCCGTGATTTTCCCGCCGGGCGGAATCGGAACGTCGAACGGCCGTCCTTTTGCTTGATTTGTTATCGGGCAAACGAGGGCGAAGTTGGTGGCGACGTTGAAGCTCTTCGGAGAGAGAACGAGGCCCGGCCGGGCGAATGCCTGCTCGTGCCCGGCCTGCGGAGAGAAGTTGAGGTAAATGAAGTGACCCCGGTCGGGCTGATAGCGCGTGGCCGCCTGCCTACCAGACCTCGCCACCTTCGGCCTTTCCCCAATCGGTTTCGCGGCGCCGTTTTTTCTCGGGCTTCATCTGCGCCAGCAACTGATCGAGCGTGTACTTCGGGCGGGCCGGAGACACCACCACCTGATTACCGCTGACTTTCACGTCGACCAGCATGCCTTCGCGCAGATTGGCGCCTTCCACAATGCTCCGCTGAAGACGCAGCGCGAGGCTGTTGCCCCATTTCGCGATGGCCGTGCTCATGTATCTACAATATAGATACGGAT